>Ga0208903_1000018_pt1 | contig 174472 bp, 116 predicted proteins | sample AntAceMetag02UKJ_FD_184769 | JGI IMG/M metagenome (GOLD analysis project Ga0208903, IMG submission 184769) | Saline lake microbial communities from Ace Lake, Antarctica - Antarctic Ace Lake Metagenome 02UKJ (SPAdes) (version 2) | ecosystem: Environmental > Aquatic > Non-marine Saline and...
GGAGATAGGAGATAGGAGATAGGAGATAGGAGATAGGAGATAGGAGATAGGAGATAGGAGATAGGAGATAGGAGATAGGAGATAGGAGATAGGAGATAGGAGATAGGAGATAGGAGATAGGAGATAATTTCGCGATTCGGGGGTAGCGCGAAAAGTCATTTGAGGAGCGCGGAGGGGGAGCACGCAGAGAAGTCGCGGTGATCACTTGTTGTGAAGTCCCGGCGAACCTTTTTTGTTGAACTGAGCGCAAGGATCGCTCTTAGCCTCACGCTGGGATTGGGATCATTGTGTCTATCAAATCCTAACTTCTCAATCAGAGAAAGCGCGAACTGATCGCGGAGACGATCTATGCCGGAAAATCGCGCAACTCCATGGCACAATGGCTTTGTAAAATACATCAATAGAAAAAACGTCGCCGAATCCAAAAATCGGAGGAGTTTAATGGGCTGCTAGGCTCGACAATATTGCTGAGAAGTTTTCCGCGAGAGCGGATCAGCGTTGATCTGCTGAGAGAACTCTACCTTCGAGATGGCGGGTTCCAATTATCTTGAAATCGCGAAAGAACGGGACCCCTCGAAAGAAACTGCCGAGAGATCGATCCAATGCCGATCAGATCGTGATTTCGCGAAACTCCTTGCGGTGACTGAGTGTGGCGGCATGGAAGAGAGGAGTCTTGATGTTGGTTAAGAGAAAGAGCGGGAAGCGTTTAAAATGACAAGCCACCTTTCTAAGCTCGTTGAACAGATTCCCCAAAGTACTCGAGTATTACTGCATCGCGCCCTTTTTCGGTAGCGCTTCAAGGATATCGAGGGGCGGTGGCTGGCTCAGGGTGAGCGTCATGATCTATACGAGCAACGCAATGTGGCTGAAATAAGCACCGAAGCCTTTGAGGTAGGGGGTTCGCAGCTCGCACCGGCTATAGAAACACTCGCCTAATCCTCATGCCAAGGGGCCTTTCAGCCCAAATTTCCATGCGTCAGTCTGGGATTATTCGAGCGGTGGGTTCAAAGCCTGCGACTTATTTAATGCCCCGTTTATCACGCATCTGGCTTTACACGCCTGTGATTTCGGCGTAAATTTCGGCCTTGATTCCAAGGAGTCGCTACTTCTGTGTTCTTGTCTAACTTATTCTTTCGCTGGTCATTTTACCACTACTTTAATATTGTATGAAAATGAATGACCGCCTCGACTCAGCGTTCCAAATGACAAAGATTTTTTCAATATTAGCATTGGTTTTTGGAGTCACTGTCGTTGCTTCAGAAGCGGCCTTGGTTATTTATGATGCTGATTTCGGCACGGATGGTGTGGGTTACACCTACAACGCCGGAGGTAGCGGTATTCCAGATAGTAGTGGGAGCGCGAGTGGGTCTAACGCTGACTCCACTAATGGTTTTGATCTCACTTATGATGGAGCACAAAGGGGGACCGAGGCGTCGAGCGCATTTCCTTTTGCAGATTTAACCGAAAACCGATTTATAACGGCTGGGGGAGTCGTGGTAATCGAAGATTGGGGAGGCGATGTAACTGGTAGTTCGATTCAAATAAGTGTTACCGGTATAGATTCAGTTGATATCAATCTTACCGCTACCCAGTTCGGGGGCGTTAGTTTGAATTCGCTTGAGTGGTTCTATAAATTCAATAATGCCACTGAACAGAATGTAACTACTACTGCGGGTGCGCGTGATCAATTGTGGGAATCCATTGATATTTCGGGTGCTGACAGCCTGTGGGTTGGGTTTCGTTCCAGTATGAATCCGAACAACGGGGACGAGACCGGATTCAACATTACGTCGATGTCTGTTTCAGCAGTTCCGGAGCCGCGTACTTGGTTCTTACTGAGTTTTGTCCTAGGTGCCGGGCTCCTTCTGGCATGGAAACGTCGAGGCGAGCTGTTGGTAGCGTAAGCGGGTCAGTCAGAATTTTTGTTAGCGGTCTTCCCGCAATGGCGCGTAAAGATTATGGGTTGAGCTGGCGTCTCTGCCGTTGATCGCAATCTCGTCGATTATCGCGATGCCTAGCGAGCTCAGGCCAATTCGATTTATTCTCAACTTGTCCATACGGATTGATGAAGTCGTGGAACACTAAATTACTCATACTGATTCTTGTTGGCGCGCTTGCCGCGAGCCTCGCCTTTTGGAAGCGGCGCGGCATTATCTCAGGGGTCCAGTCGTGGCGTGCCGAATCGCTCATAGAAAAGAGTCGCGAGGCCGGCGAAAAGGAAAACTGGGAGGAATCGGGCCGTCTTGCTCTCGCTGCGTGGCAGCTGCGCGCGGGTCACTACACGGCTCTGAGTCAGCTTTTCCGCTCGGCGCTGGAAACCCGGTCTCCTGAAGTTCTTGGCGTGGCTCGCGCGGTGCTGGGCCATCCTGAATGCACAGGAGATGATCGCGAAAAAGGAATCAGGCTCTTCCTCGATGCGGGAGACCTCGTCACTGCGGGGCGGTATCTCTCGAAAATCGCTGCTTCCGACTGGGATTCGGCTGAAATACTCGAACTGGGGGCCCGTTACTTCCTCGCCCGGAACGAACCTCTCGAGGCTCTGAAGTATATTGAAACGCTCTGCTCGATTCGCGACGAACCCCGGGACCTGCTTTTTGCGGCTGATGCCCTCGTTCGGCTGACTTCGCCTGAAGGAGCCCAGCGGAAACGGGCGCAAGAGATTATCGATGGGCTCTTTCAGGTCGGAACCGAACCGCGGGTGGCGTTCGCCGCATTCGCGCTTCTTCGCCGTATCCCCCCTGAGGAGCGTGCCTTGGAACGTTTCGGGGATGCCCGGGAACGTCTCGGAGCGTTTGCGAAGCTTACGGAAGTTCCGATTTCGGCCTACTTCCTCGCGACCGAACTTGAGAACGAGGCTGATCCGGATCGTGAGGCGGAGCGCATCGCGGCCTCTGTCGTGCGGTGGCGGACGGACGCCCCGGTGGCGCTTGGTAATTGGCTTCTTTCTCTGAAGAAACCCGACCTGTTCCTCGCGATCAGTCCCGAAGAGGCCGCTTTGGAAAATATTGATCTCTTCCTCTTGCATGTGCGGGCTTCGATTCTTCAGGAGGACTGGGATAAAGCCGCTTCTCTCTTGGATAATCGGCCTTCGAATTTGGACTCTGCGGTTTCTCTGGCGCTAGGAGGCATTGTTGCGGAAGCGCGGGGGGAAAGGTCAGCGGGGCGAGCTCTCTGGGAGCGAGCCCTCGAGCATGCATCACTCGCTAGAGGGCGAAGCTCTCTTCTGACGATGGCCCGCTTGGCGGCCCAGTCCAAAAACGTAGAGATTCGAAATCGCGCGGTGGTGGAGGCCCTCAAGCGTCCTTCCTCGATTCCGCTGTCGGCGGAGGAGGTTTCTTTCGTATTTGAACATCTTGTCTCGAAGGATGAGAGCAGTGACCTCTTGCGAGTCAGTCAAGGCCTCCTTGCTTCGGAACCGGACAACGCGAAGCTTTTAAATAATGTGGTTTGGCTGCAGGTGCTGCAGGGGCGGATCGATTCTGAGCTGATCGGGCGTCTTGAAGATCAGGTTCGTAATTATCCGAAGATCGAGACTTTTCGTTCAACCTTGCTCCTCGCTTATCTTGAAGGGAATCGCGAGGAGGAGGCGTTCGCACTCGCTGATTCACTGCCGGTAGACAAAGTGAACGGCTCAAGCGATGAAGCCGTCGTCGCGCTGGCTTTTGCGAGATCGAATCGGATTCCGGAGGCGAAAAAACTGGCTGCTTCAATCGATTGGGGCCGTATCATGAAACAGGAAAGAGAATGGTTCGAGGCGCAGCTTAACGCTGCCGGAATCGAGCTGTCCGACTGAAATAGGTTTTTCCGATTAGTTTTTTCATTGAAGTATTGTGATTTCTAAGTTCTTCTCTATCGAAGTGTCCTCCGAATGAAACAAATTAAGACGTTGCAGGAGGTCATCAACGCGCCCCGGGAAAAAGACCGCGACGAAAAAAAGTCGCTACGATTGTTGATTTTCCCGCTCGCCCTGGTAGCGCAGTTCTTCTACGCCTTGCTACCTAGTTGGCTCGACGGGACTTATTACGATTATGGCTTGCTCGTGCCGCTGCTTTTCCCCGTTTTTTTTCTGCAGCGTTGGCGCGAAAGCAACAGTCAAAACGCAATTCGAAAAGGAGGCTGGGACGCGGTCGCGGGGGCTCCGATCACGTGGGTATTAGGAGGACTGACCCTGATCCTCGTCTTCTTTCTGCGTCTCGTCGAATTGGTGGACTCGGGATGGCGGCTCCCACTCTACCTGCACGGGGCAGTCGTCCTCGGGTTTTGCTGGTGGCTCTTAGGACGAGTCATGGGCCGCGGCGCGGCGAGCGGATTTTTGCCCTGCCTGATTCTCGTTTGGTTATCGATCCCCTTACCGTCTCGTGTCGAGCATGTCGTTATCGATAGCCTGACAAGTGGAGTGACCGAATTCGCGGTCTTCTCAAATCGAATGTTGGGTCTTCCCGTTACCCGGGCAGGCGAGACCCTGTTCGTCGCCGGTCAATCGTTGCAGGTCAGCGAGGGGTGCAGTGGGATACGCTCCTTTCAAAGCAGTATGTTTGCCGGTTTCGTCCTGGGCGAATTTCTTCGACTGGGGCTGGGATCGCGAATTGTACTTTTCATTGGAAGCCTCGCGGCGGCTTTTGTCTTCAATAGCTTACGGGTCGTTTCCTTAGTCCAGTATGCGGCTTCCCATACACAGGCGGAGCTTCAGAAATTACATGACGTGAGCGGTTACTTTTCCCTTGGCCTCACGTTTCTCTTTGTGTTCGTATTGGCCCGTGCTTTGGGATTAACCGAGGAGCGTTCCGCTAATCGTAGCAAAAAAGCTCAAGAGGCTTCTTCTAATCTACCTCGTGAGAACTGAAAAAACCGTCAAAGAAAACCAAATTTTCAAGTCAGTGTCGAGCCCGCCTTGCGCGGGCTTTTTCGTATCGTCGCGGAGCCCAGGCGATCGCGAGAAAAACCATGAATGGCAGCTGAATCGCGGGAATCTGCAAGGGGAAGTCAAAGAAAGCATGGACAAGGACAAGGAGAAGAGCGAGGAGGGCGACGCTGGTGGCGATCTCCTGATGCGCTGAGCGGCGATCCTTCGCGCACTTTCGCAATGCCGTGATGATCCCGCCTCCGACAAGAACAAGCCATCCCGAAAATCCCAACCACCCCCATTCAATGAGCGCCTCGAGGTAGTCCTGATGAGCGTGGGTATAGGTCTTCGTGATCTGTTCTTTGAAGTCAAGGGAGTAGTAAGGGAATACAAGAAGAAACGTCCCCGGGCCGGTTCCGAAGAGCCCCGATTCGTCGAGGGCACCGAAACAGGCGCGGTAGACGGCAAGACGACCATGGAGGCTGCCAGCATGAGAAAAAAATTCCGACCATCTCCCTTCACTGAGAAAAAAAGCGGGCGCGACCATGACTGCGAGAAGGAGCAAGCTGAGAAGGCCGAGGATGATTAGGACAGGTCGTGAGGAGGCGGTGGCCGAGAGGATACGGTGGCGAAAACGGATCAGTGCCAAAGCGATACTGATGGCCCCGAGGAAGTGGCCTGCCTTGGAAGTGTTAACGAAAAGAGCGGCCACGAGAAAGAAAAGAACGGCGAGATCGAGTGAAGCAAGCAGTGAGCGAGGTTTCGATGAGTCGGTCTTCAGCCAAACGGCGAGGGCAGCAGGCCAGGAGAGGAGAAGAAAGGAAGTGGCATTAGCGTGGTAACGGAAGGCGCCGAAAAAGAGATTCCCGGAACGCTCCGGTGTCGTCCAGAGCATCGCGTCGGCGCCGCCTGCCTTCTGGAGTATGCCGATGAGGGCGACGAGAGAGCCACTTATCGCGATTCCGCGAAGGAGGAGCCATCGATCGCGGGAGTGAGCGCATCGGTCCAACAAGACGATGAATGCGAGGAGGAGGGCACCGAGGTGCCTTATCACTGACCCCGTCGCGGCTTGGTCGACTGTGGCGGGGAGCCAGCTGATAGAACCGGGAAGGGTCTGAAATTGTGAGGTTACGGGGAGGTAACGTGAGGAGGGGTTGATCCAGTGGAGGAGTCCGTAAACGGTGAGGAGGGAGAGAACGACAATACAGGTGGTAGGAATCCGGGGTATTCTACGAGTGGTAAGCCAAGACACGAACGCAACGAGAAATCCGAGGCCGAGGAGTGCGTCCGCGATCAGAACCGAATGCGGTGTCGTACCACCAAAAGCGAGGGGTGTATAGAGAAGGGCCGCGAGTAGAGGAAGGTGGACCCACCACCATCCTCGTTGAGGAAGACCAGACAATCTCATCACAAAGGACTAAGTGGAAAAGACCGTGAAATAGTTTTCAAAAGCAGATTGCATATCAGGTAACCTGCTAGGCGGCGGCTACCCTTGTGCCTTTCTAGTGGTCTTAGGATTGGCTTGCAGGATAGGCTCCTGAATTCCGGTCTCTGAATCGTCCAGTGTATCGGAAGCGTATCCTGAGTAATCGCCACCACCGGAGTAAGAGTAATAGTATCCATAGGATCCCTGCATTCTCGTTTTAGGCAGTCCATTCGCGACTATGCCAATTGGCTCAGAATGGTTCATTTGCAAAATACGCAGGGCTCGTTTGATTGCCCCTTTGGGGGTCTTCCCCATTCTCGTGACGAGGACGACAGACTGGGCCGTTCTTGCGAGAGGGATCGTGTCGCTCACCGGAACCAAGGGAGCAGAGTCTATGATAATTCTATCGAAATGGTTGGTGAGTAGAGTGATCATTTCAGGAAGCACGACACCTGCCAGTAATTCGGAGGGATTGGCGGAATGACTTCCCGCCCCGAGAAGGAAGAGATTTTCCGAAAGCTTGGTCCGCTTCAGAAGGCTATTTAAAGAAGTGCCCAGCGAAAGATGATCTGAGAGACCCGGGTGCCTTCGCTCGTAGCCGAAAATGTGGGATTGCACGGGATGCCGCAGGTCAGCGTCGATCAAAAGAGTCCGATCTCCCTGAAGCGCGAAAGCGAGAGCAAGATTGGAGGCAACAAAGCTTTTGCCTTCTCCGGGAACAGCGCTGGTGACGAGAAAAGAACAGCGCTCTTTGCTCGTGCCAAGGAAAGTCAGGCCCGCGCGAAGCGTCCGCATCGCTTCAATCACCGGAGTCTCGGCATCATCAATGAAAACAATCGAATTCGGTCGTTCCGATTCTTTGATCGCAGGGAGTGCCCCGATCACAGGAAGACCGGTGAGAAGCTCCAGTTCCGAGACGGTTCGCAGCGAGGGGTCAAGAAACCCAAGAAAAAGAATGATACCGATCCCCAGCGCGGCGCCGCCCGCGGTGTATTTGATAAGAATTTTCTTCTTGTCCGGTCCGGTTGGGTAGGAGGGAAAATTAGGCGGCTGCACGACGTCGAATTGCTTCCCGGCGAATCCCTTCGAAAGGTTCCCTTCTTTTAATTTGGTGATAAGGCTGTCATAGATTTGCTGTTCAGCTTCCAGTTCCCGATCAAGGACGTTGGATCGAGTCCCGACGAGCTGAATTTCCGACTCAACCCGCTCGTTAAGGGCCGCGAGCATCTCCCGATTTTCCTCCCAAAACAATTGCTCCTCCTCGGAGAGATTAATGACTCGCTGAAGTTCCTGCGCGAAACGGTCTTTGAGAATAGAATGGAGCTGGCTTGCCTCGACTAGAGCGGGCCACTTCGGAAGGTAGCGCTTTTCCATCTCTGTAATCTGTCGCTCCGCGCTTCGGATCTCATCGCTGAGTTCGGTGCAACGGTTGTAGAGCCCGAGTGCTTTGTCCAAGGTGAGGATGCGCTTTTTGATCTCGGTTGAACTCTCGAGGATGTAATCGAGCGCAAATTCCGAAGAACCCGCGACGCGGCTTTCGGTGGATTCCTCATAAGCCGCAAGGAGACCGGTCAGGGTGTCTTGAGCGATAGCGGGGTCGCTATGTCGTGCTGATATATCGAGGAGGGCGGTGTCAGGACGCCATCGCACCGATACCCATCCTCGAATCATGCCCCCAAGTGCCTCTGGACTGATCTCGGAACTGGAAAAATTCGCTGGCTCTTCCCAGGGAAGGAGAAATTTCTCGGGGGCGACTTTTTCGCGATTAGAGAAGTGAGGCCCTTCCGCAATCTTTGCGTAAAGACGGGGGAGTTTCAGCTTTTCTGAAAGAGAGAGCATCTCGCCGAGACCGGTCATGCGCACTTTTTCTTTCTCATCGACCTCGCCGTCTTCCTGTTTGACCCGCAGGATTTCGATAGTGGAGGTCGACTCGTAGACTTCAGGAGTGAGAGAGTAAGTGTAGAGACCAAGGATAAGACCACCAAGCAAAGTGATCAGGAAGACCCAAAAGCGGCGAATGAACCATCGCAAATAATCCTCGGGTCGCCGCTGACCGCTCTCTTGAAACGCGTAATTGTCTTCTGGAGGGGGCGGTGTGTTCACTGGCTAAAAGGGTGGGGAGAAAGACGGTCAGGTAAGGGGATTGTTACCTCAAAATTTATCAGAAAAAAATCCGATTAGACGTTGGAAAAAAACGGAAGTTGATAACAAGTAGTGAAATTCACTAAGCTGTGATGCTACGATGCTGGCGGTAGTAAAGCTATCTTAAAATAAACTCTCCGGTACGGTGATCGTGTCATTCGGAGCCAACATGAACGGGGGCGACTGGTCTCGTTGCATTTTCGAAACGTTGACTTCAAATGTTTGAATTCCGGTAGTGGTGTTTCGTCTTACGATTACCTTTGAACGGCGCGCCGTATTCGTAAATCCGCCGGAGATCGCTATCGCACCGATTAAATCTAAGGGGCGCTGCGGGTCCATTGGCAACTGACCGGGGCTGGCGACCTCACCGATAAGCGTTACCATTTCAATTTTCTCTTTCTCTTCGATGATTATCGGCATCGAATAGACGATGATCGTATCCCCATCTTCGAGCCGCAGGACCCGGTCTCCCTCAAGGCTGAGAGTACGGGTCCGGATATCACTGCCTTCCCGGCGCTTTAACTCAATTCGATTTCTGTTGCCTCGTTCATTGATTCCACCCGCAGCGGCTACTGCGGTAAATAGATCCATTTTCTCCTCAGCTTTGAAAGGAATCGATCCAGGTGACGTGACTTGGCCTATCACCGTAATCGTTTTGGGTGGAAGCACCGCCACTTCGGCTAGAGCTACCGCCACTTGTGCGTCACGAATATAGTCTTTCTCAAGAAGTTGCTCGATTTTAGCGGCGAGTTGGTCAGGCGAGTCCCCGATAGCGGCAACACCACCAAGAAGCGGGAAGACGATGCTACCATCGGGACCCACGGCGAAGGCTCCCGTAAGCGATCCTTCGTTGAAGACATTAACGCTGACAATGTCACCCTCTTTGAGGAGGGTAACGTTATTTTCGTCCGCCGCACTAAATGCCCAAAGGGGAGCCATTAACAAGACACCCGCGAGAATACGACAGCAAAACGTTGGAACCTGATTATTCATTAGGTGTCATAGACTCGATTACCTTGAGAGCTATTCAATGCGATCTCCGAAGAAAAAAGATCGCAAAACACTCAGGGGAACTCAGGGAGCAAAGGGAGAAGCCTCGGGAGCACGCGTCTCGGTCGGATTGACGATACTCAGATTGGTGAAACGGGGCAGCGTCGCTGTCGTGACGACCGGGATTGTGTAGACGAGATTCGTTCCTCCCATTGCGAAAGGCGTTGTCGTTACGATGAGCCCGGAAGCATATTGAATTACGAGAACATAGTCTCCCGGTGGCAAATCACCAAAATCGAAATTTCCAAATTCATCCACGGTTACCTTTGCGACTTCCTCTTCACCCGGCAGAAGGAGCAGAGAAACCTGGGTCCCCTCCACTCCGGGGGCAGCTTCATCAACATCGGTCGCCTCGGCATCCTCCGTAACAGTTCCTGAAATCGTCGCGGCTCGCGCTTCCGGTCCCGAGGCGAGTAATGCGACCAAACAAAGAAGAAAGGGAATAAAAAACAAGGGCGTCTTCATAAAGGGAAATAGGGAATATAGGGAAATAGGGAGGGGGAGGCTAGTAAGCCAGACCCACTCGCATCCCGACAATGCTCTGGTCGAAGCTGGCTTGGGCTAGGTTTGAATCGTTGTTGTTGCAACTGTAAAAGAGGCTCCAATCACCTCCGAGTTTATCGGTGAGACGCAGTGGGTGCGATAAGTCTAAACTGAGCCGGAAAAAATTGTCATCGCGAGTCGCTGCAGGTCCCGCAATCGTAGAAACGTAGTCTGCGTTCTCAAAACCCACTGAAGAGCCCAATCTGAACTCGCCGGGGAGTTCTTGATTCAGTTTGAGCGAGACTCCCGTGGTCCCAACCTCTTCACCAACGTTGGAATAGGATCCCCTAACTTCTTTGTAGAAGCGGAAATCAAATCCCGTCCGGTTCGAGGGTTGCCAGCTGAGACCTGTTTCAAAGACAGGGGTATCGTTATCAATCGAGCCAATCGCCTCGGCATTCCGGAACTCGTAACCCACGGAACTGTGTAACTGAGTCTTCGCGGACAAGCGGTAACGCATTCGGAGTGACGGGCTGTAGAATACCCGGTCGGAATTACGAGCGAATTTATCCTCTCCAAATCCGAGGCCGACTCCGAGAGAGGTCTTCGGAGCAAACCCGGGTTTGAAGAACCACGCTAAATCGCCATTCCAGCTATTCTCGTCGTTGAGTAATGTCCCCGTGTCGAAGTTACGCATCGCGTAATCGAAGCCCCCCTCGAGCGAGCCGTGAGGAAGAGTGCGAACAACGGAAAGACCTAACAAATAATCATTGCTCTGGGCTCGACGTGATTCCCGGGAGACCCGATCATAGTCGATCGAATTGCCGTTGTTTCGAGAGTAGGTCGTATTGAAGCGAATGGAGGTCTTTCCGCCGTTTACCCCGAGGTTGGCATCCAACTTGTGCTCAAAAGGATCACGACCGGCGCGCGCTGCGCCGTCATCGTAGATGAATGAGTTACCGGCGTAGTCAACCCCACCAAAGATGCCGCGACTTGCTTCGTTTCCTTTGGTAATCGCCAAGCCATAGTCGAAGGCAAATACAGAACTTCCCGGTCCGGTTGCTTGTTGCGTCGTGTTGGAGTCGTAGAAATAGGTGCTTCCAGCGAAAGCGGATGATTTGAAATCCGAAGCGGGGAGTAGGAGCCTACTCTCGGTGCCCGTAGTTTCGGTCACATACTCGCTCGCTGGACCAGCATGAGAAGGTGAGCTCCCTACTAATACGGCGACAGCCGGAAGGTAGAAAATGAGACGGCACGCTCGAACGAAACAAGACTTAAAAAAAAAATTCATATGAAGGAACGGCAACGGAGAATTTATTATGGAGTGGGATTGACGATAAATCTATTTTTTTTAGTAAGTATTCACGCCTCAACGATTACATCTGATCCGATAAGGTGAGGCAATGACGGAATATTTTCGTCAGTTTTTCGCGCTTTTGACGAGCGAGTCGCGCAGAGTTCCTGGGGCGCGAAGCATTTTGCCACGCGTGCTGAGCAGATTACGCGATTGCTTTCGAGTGGCCGAAATGACGCTGCGGATGTCAGCAAACAATCTCGCGTGATTTTCGCTGCGGAAGGTTCCGCTAATTTTCTCGAGGGTCTTCATCATTCGCAGATCCCGCTCTGCCTCGTTGTTGTCGAAAGGTATGTCTTCACTCGAAGTAACCCATGACCTCCACGTAACGATCCTAACGGCGGATGAGCCGGTTGAGCGCTTTGCCCCGTTTGACCCGTCCACCTTGTTTTGGTTTTGGAGGTGGTTCGGGGTTTATCGCGAGTCCCGCGAGGACGATCTCGCCGTAGCGACTGCGAAGGCGCTGTCGTGTCTTTTCTCCGATGATTCGTTTCGTTTCGGGAGCGCGGGAGCTTTCTCTTTTCCGGAGTTTCTTCGCATCAATGAGCGACTCAATCATATCGCCGGGCCAAGGCTGTTCCATCTCTTCGTGCAGATAAACCAGTTCTCGCAGCAAATGGGCCCCGCACAGGAAGTGTCGGCAGAGCAATCGGTAGTAGGAATTCAAAAAATCGTGGATCAGTTTTCCACGGAACCGCCCGAGTAGTCCGGGGCGATTCATTCCTTCGTGTCCGCGTTTGGAATCAATGTGGAAAAAGCTTAGTTTTGGTGTGGAAAAGACGTGCACGCCAGTGGCGTTTACTTTTGACCTGGCATCCCGTTCGCCCTCGCCCTCGCCCTCGCCCTCGCCCTCGCCCTCGCCCTCGCCTCTGCTCGCCCTCGCCTCTGCTCGCCCCCACGGGCATCATTCCATGCTGGTTATGTCGCTTCCCTCTATTCATCCGTGTGGGCGACTTCGGCTCTTACCGAAGCCTCGCGAACTGGTGTCATCGTCCCAACGGCTTTGGCTCCGCCACGCCGGATGAAGTTGGCAAGCGTCCCGACGTTCAGGGGGGCGGCGGAGAGATCGGCGAACATTTCGGAGAGGTAATTGGTAGGGAACCAACTGGTAGACAGGGAGGTAGAGTGCGGTGGCCTGCACCCGCTCATGATACTGAACCGGAGCAGCGAATCCTGCAGGAAAGGCTGCAGTGACTTTCGTGCCGCAGTGGTAACCGTTCCGCTTTTCGGCCTGGGGCTCAGTGATTTCCAGCCGGATCTGGGAAGCTCGAAGACCTGATGGTACCCGCACTGAGCGGCGTCGTGTTCCTGGTCCTCTTCGCTCATGGCGCCACCGCACTTCGGGCAAGAGTCCTTTCCGTCGCGGCGATGTCAGACGACGTGATCAGGATTGTCGACCCGCTTCAGGGCGTCACCGCGTGGGACGCCCCGCGTTGTCCCTTCTGTCCGCGGGGTTTCGACCGGTCTTACTTCGCGGGCTTTTGGGCTTCGGCGGATTGGTGAAGTTACCCGAGTCCGAAGAAGGTGGTTTACTACTCGTCCGCGAGTTGCGTTTGAGATCTGCTACCTTGGCTTCAAGCGCTTCGACGGGATCCCAAAGCATAAGGAACTGCTTTACAAAGATCTCGGGATCGCTCTCCGCCAAGCTCGATGAGCTGCTCTTCTGTTGGGCGTTTTCGCTTCGCTGAGCTCAGCTAAGACTAGAATTCCCATCGCAGAAGTGTTTTCTTTCCTCTTTAACCTGAATCGCTATCTTTTTTAACTGGTCAAGTTGAACGGGGAGTTTGGTGAAGTAAGTTTTTGTTTAGGTCATTCTCCCACTCGGGAAAAGATTTCCCGGGAGGGTGTGGAATGACCCCGAGAAATTCAGGTGCACTGCCCCATCGCGCTTCTCCGTCCAAGAGCGCAGGTAGGAAGCAAGCAGCAATCCGGCGCCAGTGCTTCCGATCCCACTCTCGGTCAGGACAGCATAGTCTCCAGGCACGATTATCGGGAAGTAGGTGTACAATCAGACAGTGATCGACTTCGCAAACATATTGATCGTGACCATCTGCGAATGCTGGCGTGATACCCAATTTCCTCAATGATGCACTGACCTCTGCCCAAAACTCCTCTTTTGTGGAAGCTCGATCCACCTCGTGTTCGAGCGTCTGGGACAATGCGTGAGAGTAACGCGTATCCTTTCGGGCGGCGATGACGTCACTGAGGCGCTCTTTTGCTTCACTGAAAGTATGAGGCAGCCCAAGCTTACGCATCCCAAATAAAACGGTCACGGTTAGGAACATGCCCGCGATTGGAATGACGTAACCTCCTGATATGTAGGTGCTGAGACCGAGAATGGAGAGCGATGCGAAAACGCCATAGAGCATCATTATGATCGTTCTTTTCGAGAAGCCGAGAGTCATGAGTCGGTGATGAAGGTGCCTTGCGTCAGGCTGCATCAAAGGAAGTCCCGAAAGGAATCGGCGGACGAGGGTAAACGCTGTATCGAGGATAGGGAATCCGAGAGCGATAACGACTACGAGGAGAGCACCAAAAATTGAAGCCTTGTTCGAAGTAATCAGTGAAGTCGCGGCAATGAAATACCCCAGCAGGTAAGCGCCCCCGTCTCCCATGTAAACTTTGGCGGGAGGGAGATTGAAGCACAGAAACGCGGTGAGTCCTCCGATCATCGCAAGGCTCAGAATGAGAAGGCACGGATTTCCCGTCAGTTGCCCTAAAACGGCCAGGGTAATTGAGAGGAACAGTCCGATTCCTCCGGCGAGGCCGTCAAGTCCATCGATAAAGTTAATTAAATTGGGGAGGGCCACGAACCAGCCCACCGTAATGACGAGAGCAAACCCGCCGAGGTCAGTGGTTTCCCCCGTGAAGGGATGGGTAAAAGTTTCAATCCGCATTCCATAAAGGTAGGCTGAGACGCCCACGACGACCTGAATCAGCAATCGTAAACTTGCAGGGAGGGTAAAAAGGTCGTCTAAAAGCCCGGTGAAGAAAAGAACGCTACCGAGCAATACAAACGCAATCCAGGGGAGTTCTCTCTCCGCGCCTGCTCCGGACCAGTGAATAAGGAGAAAGCCGAAGAGAAAGGCTGCATACAAAGCAATGCCGGCGACGCGAAGGACAGGCTTCTCCTGCGTCTTTCGCTGACCATCCCCCGCGTCAAGCCCCCGCGTCAAGGTCCAGAACTTTCGCAGCGCTACGATCAGCGCAAAAGCAATCGCAAATGCCCCAAAGGAGGTAATCAGAGGCCAATATGAAAAATCCATTATATTGCGTTTCGCGGAACCCAGGAAAAAGCTAACGATTCGCTGCGCAGATTTATTTTCCAGAATGAAGGGCGGAGTGCCATTTTTTTAAAAAAAAGACAGATCGGGAGGTAGTTGAATTGTTAAAAGTCGCGGTGAAGCGCGCGCTTTACGTATGCGATAATGTTTTCACGAGCTTGCATTATGAGTGTAGTCACTTATACCTCAACTCGTAATCTCCCTTTTTAGAAAATTCAATTTCTGCTGGCGAGCTGATAGTTTTGAAGCCAAGCATCCCCATCCCCGCCCGCTCTCTCGATTTACGGTCAGTTTCGAGGCAGGGTAAGTTACGCAAGCTCTGAATTCAACTGCCAGTTACCCGACCTGTCTTGAGGTATGAGGGGGGGCGTTTGGTTGGTAATCACAAGCCTGTAACCGTCAACATATATAATGGAGGAGGAAAAAGAGAGCGTAGTGAGGAAGCGTCTATCGGAGTATCGGGGGGAGATGTTTCGCTACGCATTGGGCCTGACTGCCAACGATGCTGACGCAAGAGACGTGGTTCAAGAGGCCTCGATCGACCTGTATCGACGGGCGGAGGAGTTCGATAGCGATCGACCTTTCCTCGCTTGGGCCTACCGGTTCATCTATTTTGAGGTGCTGACGCAGCGGAGGGATAAAATGCGATCTCCTCTTGTTTTTGACACCGACCTTTTGGAGCTATTCGCCTCGGAAGGCGCAGAAAATGGAGCGGATGATGACCAACTCCGGGATGGGCTTCTCCATTGTATCGAGAAATTACCGGTGGAAGACAGATCTCTGGTCGAGGCTCGTTATTTCTCATCGCGGAGTTTAGATGAGTTGATCGCCCAATCCGGGAAAAGCCGGAGAACGGTCTTTCGGCATCTCGATCGAATTCGTCTTCTTCTGAGAGAATGCATTTTGAGTAAGCAGGGGATCGACGACACCCTGTAGCGATCAACTACTAAATGAGCGATACCATTTTGACGATTAGATTGGCGAAATGGCATCACTGGTTAGGCTCCAACGCTACATCCTACGCTAAAGCTTCGGATGACAGGTCGCTTTGTCGGCTCTCTACGCGTTGCTCCGAGTCAAACTGCGTTCGAACCCCACCCGCAGGGGCTGTTCACGTAAAAAGGCCAGAGCCTCCGCTTCGCTGGGAGACCCTGGCCTTTTTAAAAAAACGGTCCGGGTGGGATTCGAACCCACGGAACCCTCACGAGTTCACTTCTTTAGCAAAGAAGCGCTTTCGACCACTCAGCCACCGAACCTGAAGACATTAAAAATGCCGATTTTTCCCGAATCCCTTGGTGAAATCCGGGACGCCGAAGGTGCCAGCGGTGGGGGATTTCGTCAAATAATTAATGCGATCTTGTCGGGAAATTTGATGATTCATTTTCTTCCGCTTTTTCGAGCAGAATTTCGACGGTCCCTTCCACTTCCCTTACTTCGTAGGTTCTGATTCCCCTCGGCGAGGGGCCGCACTGAACTTCACCGGTTTGAAGACTGAACTCGGCGTAGTGCCAGGGGCAGGCGATGCATCCATTTTCGACCAGTCCGAAGGCGATTGAGGCATCAGCATGGGGGCAAAGGTCATCGAGTGCGTAGACGACGCCTTCGTGCCGGACGAGGGCGATGCGATGGCCTTCGAGTTCGTAGGGGCGTCCTTTACCTTCTTCGAGGTCGGAAGATGGGGCGATGGGTTGGAACATGACGGGGGCCGCAGCGCGGTGCAAAAAGTGGGAAAGTGGAATCGCTAACGAGAAAGGCTGAAAACGGCTTTCTTACGACTCGAAGCTTGCACGTATTTCTTCAGGCGGGACACCATTTTCGCGGAGCGATTTGAGGGTGAGTGACTGATTGCGTTTGGCGAGACGCTCGCCTGCTTCGTCGGTGAGAAGTTCGTGGTGGTGGTAGGTCGGTTCGGGATAGCCGAGGAGTTCTTGTAGAACCCGGTGGATATGGGTGGAGTCGAAGAGATCGACGCCTCTGACGATGTCGGTGATTCCCTGGAGGGCATCATCGTGAACGACGGCGATGTGGTAACTGGTCCCGATGTCTTTTCTCACGATAACGGCATCGCCGAGTGTTTCGGGTCTACCGGACTGGGGACCTTTAATCGCGTCAAGCCAAGAGGGGGCCCCTCCGAGATGTTCGAGTGCTTTGTTAATGTCGACGCGCATCGCGTGGCCCCCGCCTTCGGCGATTCGGGTGCTTCGCTCGTCTCCCGACAGTTGTCGGCAGGTTCCGGGGTAGAGGGGGCCGTCGTTGCCGTGGCGGGGGGGCGCGGTCGATTCGATCTCGCGAAGGATGTCTTTTCTCGTGCAAAAGCATGGGTAGAGCCAGCCAGCTTCGGTGAGGGTTCGCGCCGCGGCATGAAAGTCCTCAAGGTGTTCGCTTTGAGTGCGAACGGGTCTTTCCCAGCTAAGTCCGAGCCAGGTGAGGTCTTCGAAGATTTGCGGCGTATTTTCAGGGCGGCAGCGGGTGTCGTCGATGTCTTCGATTCGGAGGAGGAAGCGGCCACCTGACTCTCTCGCAAGCTGCGAGGCCTTCAGGGCTGAGTAGGCGTGTCCTTTGTGGAGATGTCCGGTCGGACTGGGGGCAAATCGGGTGATTAGGGCTGAGGACGGCATCTTGACGGTAATTTTGAACAAAAAGTGATTCTTTCAATCTACTACGGTTGCGTATCGTATCCTGTTTGATTTCTGTGATCCTTTCGATGAATCTTCTACCTATTATGCGAATCCATTTATCCCGTTTTACCCGTGGCTTTGATCGAACTCGATTCAAGAGAGTTGGGTCGATGACTTTACCCTGTTTGGTCGGGGGTGCGGAAGTCTTTGAAAACGGGATCCAATCCCGGATTACGCGTATTTCCCGGAGCTGCTTTGCGATTGCTTTGGGAGCGTTGCTAGCTTCGAGCTTGTTTGCTGAGGAGCCGGAGGAAAAAAATGAAGCGGTTCTCCTGGAGGGCACGCGTCAGCTCACTTTCGAGGGGCGTCGCGCCGGTGAGGGTTATTTTTCTGCGGATGGATCGCATCTGATTTTTCAAAGTGAGCGTGAGGAAGGAAACCCGTTTTATCAGATCTATTTTATGGATCTGGAGACGGGTGACACGGAGCGGGTTTCTCCAGGATTGGGAAAGACGACCTGTGCCTGGATTCACCCGAACGGGAAAAAGGTGATGTTTGCCTCAACTCATGGCGATGAGGCTTCGGCTGATCTTCAGAAAGCGGAGTATGAATTGCGCGAGTCGGGCAAGGCTCGCAAGTATTCGTGGGATTATGACGCTGAATTCGAGATTTACGAATACGACCTCGAGACGAAGGAATATCGTAACCTGACAAACAGAGAAGGGTATGATGCTGAAGGGGCGTATTCTCCCGATGGAAAACACATCGTATTTGGCTCCAATCGCCAGGCTTATGATGGGTCGATGTCTGAAGCGGATCAAAAGGCCTTCAAACTGGATAAGAAATTTCCGATGGAGATTTATATCTCGGATGCGGATGGCTCGAATGTGAAGCGCCTCACCGAGGTCGATGGTTACGATGGCGGGCCGTTCTTCAGCGCGGATGGAAAAAAGATCTGCTGGCGTCGTTTTGACCGGAAGGGGCTCACCGCTGAGATCTTCACGATGAATCGGGACGGCACCGAAGAGCGTCAGCTCACGAAGTTGGGAGCGATGTCCTGGGCTCCCTTTTTTCATCCAAGTGGCGAGTATCTGATTTTTACGACGAACAAGCATGGCTTCGATAATTTTGAGCTTTATCTGATCGACGCGGCAGGGAAGAAAATGCCCGTACGCGTCACGGACACGGCCGGTTTCGATGGGCTTCCGGCGTTCTCTCCGGATGGGAAGCAGCTCTCATGGACTTCCAATCGAACCCCTGAAAAACAGTCTCAGATTTTCCTGGCGAATTGGAATCATGAGAAAGCGTTGACGCTTTTGAATGGCAGTGCCGCGGCGTCAGCAGTGGAGAAGGTTTCGAAGGCGGATACGGAAACCGGGGCTGCCGTATTTAAAACTGATTCTGCTATCGTCGAGGCGGACATGAGGCAGCACATTGAGTACTTGGCCTCTGACGAATTAGGGGGGCGCCTTACGGGCACAGAAGGGGAGATTCTGGCGACAGATCATGTCGCGAATCACTTTAAGAAATGGGGGCTGAAGCCCGGTGGCGACGACGACACCTTTTTTGAATCCTTTGGATTCACTGCCGGTGTCGCAGTCGGTGAGGACAATGCCTTGAATCTCAAGATCGGGGACGAGGAAATTGACGCTGAGGTCGACAAGGACTGGAGGCCGGTTTCCTTTTCCAAGACCGGGAAGATCAACGAGTCGGGCATCGTTTTTGCCGGTTACGGCCTTGAGATTCCGGACGGAAAGGGAGGGGAATCCTACTCGAGTTATTTTCATCTCGATGTCAAAAACAAGTGGGTCATGGTGTTCCGGTTTCAACCTGAAAACGTGGAGAAGGAGTTGCGTCAGGAGATGCAGCGTTACTCAAGGCTCCGTCATAAAGCGACCCTGGCACGACGAAAATTTGCGGCGGGGATTATCTTTGTAACCGCGCCAAATACAGAGGTGAAGGATGAACTCATTCCAATGCAGTTCGATGCCTCGCTTGCCGACTCGGGGATCCCGGCGATCTCGATGACTGCCGAGATGGCGGCAAGGCTCGTCTCGGCAGCGGGAAAGGATCTCTCAGAGATCCAGAAGCAGCTCGATGAAGGGACGATGGTTGAGGGATTTCCGATTCCGGGAGCCCGTCTTTCAGCTGAATTAGATGTCGATCAGGAAAAGCGAAACGGTAGAAATGTGATAGCGGTTCTTTCTGCGGAGGAGGAGGGGCCTCATCCGAGTCCAGCCGTGATCATTGGCGCTCACATCGATCACTTGGGATCGGGGGTGGGGCCGGGTTCATTGGCAAAAGACGACGAGAAAAATCAGATTCATAATGGCGCGGATGACAATGCTTCGGGGGTGGCCGGATTGTTGGAAATTGCGGAGTACCTTTCCGACCTTCGGGCGAAAGGAAAGCTCGATCTGAAGCGGGATGTGATTTTTGCTGCCTGGTCGGGGGAAGAGCTTGGTCTCCTCGGCTCGTCTCATTTTGTGAGAAAGTTGGCCCGTGAGACTTTAGGGAATGAGAACGCTCCCTTGAGTTTGTTGCTCTCGTCCTACATTAATATGGACATGATAGGGCGCCTAGAGGAGAAGGTCGTCATCCAGGGCGTGGGCTCGAGCGATTATTGGGAAGGGGCGATTGAGCAGCGAAATGCACCTATCGGTCTGCCGATCACGATACAACGGGATACTTATCTTCCGACCGATGCAACGAACTTTTACCTGCGTAAAATCCCCATCCTGAGCGCCTTCACCGGAGCTCACTCTGATTACCACACGCCGCGTGATACGGCTGACAAAGTCAATTACGAGGGCGCCACGAAAATTGCGAAGCTGATGGGGCTCATCACCCGAGGTCTCGCGATCGATTCGAACGTGCCTCTTTATCTGAAAGTGGATCCTCCCAAAAACAGGGGCAGTCGCGGATTTCGCGTTTACCTCGGAACGATCCCTGATTACAGCCAGGGCGATATCAAAGGCGTCATGCTCAGCGGTGTGTCCGAGAGTGGCCCTGCCGCGAAAGCGGGGGTTCAGGGGGGGGACGTGATCGTGGGACTCGGAGACCGGAAAATTCTCAATATCTATGATTACACCGAAGCGCTCGCTGACCTCAAAGTCGGGACCGAGACAGGGATCGAAGTGGAGCGGGATGGTAAGCCTTTGAAATTGAGGGTTATACCGGGATCGAGGGACTGACCGGGATGACTCCTTGGGTCCTAGACGCGAAATAGTTAAAATATTTTGCTTGGATTCGTTACAACTCGCTTTTTATAAGTGCTCGAAGCCGGATCCATCGTTCGAGGCGCGTCATGATTTGATGGCGCAGGGGCATTGTTTTCAGAGCTCCTGTTGTTTCCAGATTCGTGACCTCAGAGAATGCGGCCTTTAGTTGTGGCGCAAGGTCGCGGCACTCCCAGGTGATCAGGCTCGGCGAGATCTCATTCATTTTGGCTCATTTCGTGCTTAAGCCGAATGGGTATTCAGGGTGAGGAATCCTACTCGACTATATCTGACTGATTCCCCAGTCTCCATCTGGATGCGTTTTCTTAGGAAAATATCTTCCTTTTCAACATTACACTTATGCATCCTGGAATTTACTCCAAATCGCTGCAATCAAGCCTTCGGAAGAGTTACTTTATTCGGGCGATCGTCGCTATTTTACTAATGCCCGGTCTTGGCCTCTGGACGAGTCCATTGCAGGCGAATCCTAGTGGGGGTGTTGTCATTCATGGTGACGTTAATTTCAGTGGTGGTGCCGGAAATCTTCAGATCAATCAGTCGTCGCAAAAAGCGATTATCAATTGGGCTGACTTTTCGATTGATGCGGGGGAACTGGCGCAGTTCAATCAGGGGGGGATCAGCGCCGCCGTCCTAAATAGAGTGACGGGGGGGAATCCTACAGTGATTCATGGAGCATTGAAGGCAAACGGAAGCGTATTTGTGATTAACCCTAACGGTATCCTCGTGGGGGCGAGCGGTGTCATCGACGTTCATGGTTTAGCACTTTCCACGCTCGATGTGAGCAATGGTGAGTTCCTCGGCGGGGGCGACATCGTGTTTAAGGGGACTGGCGAAGGGATCACGAACATGGGTAAGATCAATGCGATCGGGGGCGATGTGTTTTTGATTGGGAAAACGGTGAGCAACACTGGAACGATTTCGGCACCGGAAGGACTTATTGGCATGGCGGCGGGAGAAGAGATTCTCTTGAAAGCTAATGCCGATGTGAATGGTGAGCGGATCTTTGTTCGTGCGGCGGGATCGGGAGTGAGCGGCACCGGAATTCTGAACGACGGAACGATCGAAGGGGCTGCGGTTGAGCTGAAGGCGCATGGAAACATGTATGCTCTCGCGATCAACAATAAGGGATCGATCCGGGCGACGGGAGCCTCGACATCAGGCGGGAAGGTTTTTTTAAACGGTGTCGGAGGCTCTTTAAAGAACAGCGGGTCAATCCGCGTAAGTGGTCCTGCCGGTGGCGGTAGTGGTCGGGTCTTGATCGAGGCAGCCTACGCGAGGGTTGACGGAACGCTTTCCGCTTCAAACGCCGATGGGAGCGGCGGTAATATTCGTATATCGAGCACGAATATCACCGAGCTTACGGGTGATCTTGATGTGGTGGGAAGTGGAGCTAACGGCGGAAGTATCATCGTCGAAGGCGATGTGGTGACGGTGGGGGCGAATTCAAATATCGATGCGAGCGGTGTCACTGGTGGGGGCTCTGTTAAGATCGGAGGCGGATTTCAAGGGCGTGATGATTCGATTTTGAATGCGAGTGCGGTAGCAGTCGAGCGCGGTGCAATGATTGTAAGTGATGCCACAATCAGTGGAAATGCGGGCTCTGTTATTATCTGGGCTGATTACTCGACTCGGTTTGAAGGGGCGGTCAGTGCTCAGGCCAAAGGCACGATTGGTAACGGTGGGTTTGTTGAGGTGTCAGGAAAAGATGTGCTGATTTTCGATGGCATGGTTTCGACGCTTTCTGCGGGAGGCCGCAATGGAACACTGCTCTTGGATCCCACCGATCTCACGATCAGTAACAGTGGAGCGAGTGCCAATAATGTGAATATTGCTAATCTGATTGCTGCTCTGGGGGCAGGAAATGTTGTTGTTTCAACTAATGCTGCGGGTACGACCCAGGATGGTGATCTTCGCATCACTGCCAATATGGCCTACACGAGCGTTAACGCGCTCACCCTTCTCGGATATGGCGATGTGGAGTTCACAGGCGGGGTTCAAAACGAGGGTTCCGGTGCTATTAATGTCGTTGCGGGTTGGGATGGGTCGACTGGCTTCACTCCGGCCTCTCCTGGAGGGTCTGAATCAGGCACCGTCGCTATGACTGATTTCTTCAATGATTCAACCAGCTATGGAAATGCCAAAACCGGGGGCGGAAACGGATCCGTGATTCTTAGCAGTGCGTCGCGTCGCGTGAATGTTGGTAGTCGCCACGGAGAGACCAATGTGGCGGGATATGATCTTGATTTTGTTCTTGGTGTGGGTGGTATGAGCCTCGGTATCAGGGACATCAACAGCAATACCGGCGCCAATGCTGCGACCGGTGCGATTCGAGTAGAGGTTCTTAACAACATTACCTTGAAAAATTCGGATGTGGGCCGGGCTGAATACGAGATGATTCAAATCGGTCACGGAGGTCGCGGTGATGATACCGGCCCCGGACCGGGTGACCTTTCGGGTGCGATCACGGTCGTGGCCGGAGTCGATGGAAAAGGACAGGGGAATATCACGTTCCGTAACGAAGGTGTTACCGGCGTTGGTGGCGAGCGTGAGCGGCTCGCTCTGCAAATTGGTCACGGCGGCTTCCGGATTCACGGGAACCACAGCGGTAAAATTGTGGTCGATACTCGTGCGGGAACGGTTGGAAATATTGATTTCAAGGCAGGTGACGGCAAGCGTAACTACGCCATGATTGGGCATGGTGGATACGAAATTGGTGCGAGTGCGAATGGCCTAAGCACCTCACCGCTTTCCATGTCAGGTGAGATCGAAGTTTTGGCAGGTGGTGACATTGCTTTCGAAGGAGGAAGTGCCCGGGGCGCTGCGCCGTCAATGAGTTGGCGGGAATCAGAAGGAGCGTTCGCGAAGATTGGGCACGGTGGTTACAACAGTGATGGGAATCACTCCGATAATATAACCGTAAATTCAGGTGGAAGTATCTCCTTCAAATCAGGAGATCAGAGATACACTTTTGCCCAGATCGGGCATGGTGGTCATGCATCCGACGGGAATCACTCCGGTGTCATTGACGTCGATGCAGTTGGTTCAATCACTTTCGATGCCAGAGGTCTCGGAGGGGAGCCTGACACGAATAACCGCAGCAGTGCGTTCGCAATGCTGGGGCATGGCGGAAACTATGCTCGTGGTGATCATTCGGGTGCGATTATGGTTGATACCCAGAATGGGGACATTTCGTTCTACAGCGGAAATAATTCTCCGATTGGAAACATCACTTCTGAGGGGTCGCAAGCGATGCTCGGACATGGCGGACTTGACGCTAAGAGGACGGGGACAACTCTGGGGAACACAGGGGCCATTACGGTTAACTCGGGCGGTGCTTTGAGCTTTATTGCCGGGAACGGTCGGATTAATTACGTGCAGCTCGGGCACGGTGGCTACGATAATGACGGGTCTCACGACTCTGACATCACGGTAACGGCAGTGAATGACATCACCTTCTCGGCCGGTCTTGGCTTTGCGGCTCGGGATCGCTTGAGCAGCGCTCAGCTTGGGAATGGAGGATTCGGTGCCAATGGAGTTCAGACGGGAGATATTTCGGTGACGAGCAGCGCGGGGGCGATCAACTTCAAGTCGGGCGACAAGGCAGACAATATTGCGAGCCTCGGGAATGGCGGCCGCAGTGGGAGAAGCGGCAGCGCTACCGAAGGGCATTCGGGGGATATTACGGTTTCGGCAGGCACGGGAATTACGTTTACCGCAGGAACCATGAGTGACCGGACGACGGCGAACGGATTTCAGGATTTGGCGCCCTACTCGTCTCTTCCCGGTGACGCCGATACCACCAATGGTGACGAGGGCATTTATGCCGACGGCCGCATCTATACTCAGCTGGGCCACGGGGGGTGGGATGCGGATGCTTCTGACGGGAATAACCGTTACGTTGGAGTGGGGCATTCAGGCAGTATTGCGGTCACTACCGCGACTGGGGATATTACCTTCAACGCAGGAAGTGTCGCCAATGGAAGTGCAGGGGCCGATCAGGGAGCTTATCACTACGCTCTTCTGGGTCATGGAGGCAACTCCGTCGCTGGTGATCACTCGGGTGCTATCACGGTCGAGGCAACGACAGGGAATGTGAATTTTAACGGTGGGGTTCAAACGATTGATTTTAGTGTGAACAACACTGATGGAACGGTGAATCCCAGTAACGATGTTTATAATTATGCGCAGCTTGGCCACGGGGGAACCTCTGCGGTTGGATTTCTTTCTGCTAGTAATATCAGCGTGACTGCCGGGGACGGAGTGAATTTTACAGCTGGAACCGGTCGTCGATCTCATGTCCTACTCGGACTGGGTGGATATGGTTACCGGGGAAGTCACGTCGCTGAGATTGAGGTCGCGGCAGGTGTCGGCGGTGTTAATTTTCTTGCGGGAACCGGGGCTGCTATTGCTCGTGATACGTTTGCCCAACTCGGAAATGGAGGGCTCGAGACTGAATTTGTTAACAATGCAGGTGCAGGCAGCGTTGGTCACTCGGGGAACATTACCGTTACAACAACGAATGGAGGGGATGTACAACTCAAAAGCGGAACGGCGAGCGGTAACTATACTCAGCTCGGCAATGGTGGACGCTCCGATCAGGCGGATCACGGCGGCAATATTACGGTCGATGCTGACGGTGATATTACCCTGACGGCAGGAGATCTTTCAAGTGCATACAGTCAAATCGGAAATGGTGGTATCGACGCCAAGGGCAACCATACCGGCGAGATCACGGTTGTGTCCGGTGGCCATTTGAAAATGGCGGCTGGCGGCGGGACCGAGGGGTGGGCTTCCAGTGGGGCCTATGCGCAGATTGGACATGGCGGTCTCGAAGCTGATGGCAATCACAGCGGAAATATCAAAGTTCGAGCTCAGGATGAGTTAATCATGAGCGGCGGTGCTAGTTATCGGAACTACTCTCAGATTGGACATGGCGGTCGTCTCGCTTCCGGTAGCAAATCGGGAATTGTTTCTGTGGTGGCGAATATTGCCGGTGATGCGGGAACTCCGAATTCTCAATTGATTGGGGGCGGGTCTTTCAACGAAGCCTCAGTTCAAATCGGCCACGGGGGTGTCGGCGGAGACAGTGGACCGGTTGGTGGCGGCTTCCAGAGCGGAAACATCGAATTGGTGATTGCGAACGGAGATCTCGATCTCATCGGAGGTGACTTCAGCAATTCTTATGTCACGATTGGCCACGGCGACGTGAACACTCCACCTGGAAACTCCGTGGATTTAGGGGGAACCAGTGAAGGTAATATTTCTCTCATCGTCGGTGGTGAACTGAGTATCGATTACGACAATCCGGGAGATCCGGTAATAGGGCATCGCGGCGGCGAGGCGACACGAGTGGGGCCTCGGAGCCTTCTTCTGGACGTGGGCCATCTCGATAACAATATCGCCGGCACAGATTCGCTTTTCACTGTTAACGGCACAGTGATCAACTCCTTCTTCAGGCCGTATCTGAATAACAATCTCAATGATACGGACCTGGGACACGTCACTTTTTCCACGGGAACCGCAGACATTTTATGGGAATCCGACTTCGATTACGCTTCGACGAACGATCTATCCTTGTTGTCTCGTGGGGATATTTTCTTCACCCGCCGGATTAAAAACCGGGAGGATATTGATGGAGGTAGTCTAAATGTCGTCGCAGGATGGAATGGTGTCGGTGGTGGCGTAGGAAGTGGCTACAATTTCGACTTCAATGAGTTAGAATCAGTGGTTCGCAATGGGGGAACGACTCAGTCCGGTTTTGATGTGGTAAGCCTGAAAGCGCATGCCGCTGCAAATGGGCAGAACTCTAGCCAGTTTGGTGTCGATAGCGGCAGTGGGGGCGACGTCGTTTTGGGTAAAAATGAAGACGGCGTGAATTTGAGTCGCAATGTTTACATCGGGTCTGCCAGCGGGGGAACCAACGTTTTTGGTCGGGACGTCATCCTCGCTGCCGGTGCTGATACGCCTTCGGCGACTTGGCGAGCGGCTGCGCAGATCGGTGTTCAGGATCGTACTGTTAATCCTAACTATGACATTAATGATGCTCTCGCACCGGGCAAGGGGGAATTCATCGATCTCACCGGTGATATCAGCGTGAACACGACCCGAAACATTCTCATGGACGGAGCGATCACGCCGGGTGCGCAGCCAACCGATGACCCTGATCCTTCACGGGGCGGGGCTTTCGGCGCTTCTGTCGCGCAGATCGGTCATGGGGGCCTTGATCAGGACCTCAGTGATCATGCGGTCATCAGAGGAATGATTGCCGTAGATGTCGGAGGTGGAATTACCGCAAACGGTGGCAATACCGAGGACACTTTTGTGCTGATCGGTCACGGGGGGCGAAGTAATAATAATACGACAATAAGCGATCCCAGTAACTATCGCCCGCTCGGACATTTAGGCGGAGAGATTTCAGTTCGGGCCCGGACCGGGGATATCACTTTCACTGCCGGTGAAGGCATCAAAGCTTTTGCACAGATCGGAAACGGTGGCTACACGGTTCGACCGGGGAATCAGGATGCTACGATTAATACTGATGTGACGGTCATTGCTGACACAGGTGCTATTAAATTCCAGGCTGGTCTCGCGACTCAGGATGGTGGTAATCAGTCTCATGCCATGATTGGAAACGGCGGTTATGAAAGTGACATGTTCACCGCAGGGCAGGGATGGCAGGGTGACATCAAAGTCACTGCAGGAGGGTTGATCGATTTCCGCGGAGGAACCGGTGAAGCAAACTATGCGCAGCTCGGGCATGGCGGCTGGTCTTCGGCTTCAGGGGTTTCTCTGGGCGGGGGCGCAGGGTTGAACGGAACCGGCCACATCGGGGACATCGAGGTGCAGGCAGGAACCGGCATTAATTTCATTGCCGGAACGGCGAGTGCGGCAGAACCTGCCGGTACTGATGTTGGAAACTACGCGATGCTTGGTCACGGCGGGCGTGACGCCGGTGTGAACGCGAACGGCGCCGGAAGCAATCCGACTCTGGGGCACAGGGGAGACATTTCAGTGTTAACGACCACGGGTAACATTAATTTCTACGGCGGGGATAATGATATCGCGCTGGGAACGCTGGCTAGTGCCGGTGCGGGAACCGGACGCTTCCTTTTCTCACAGATTGGCCATGGCGGTTACGGTGCGAGGGGCGCTCATCAGGGTGCTATCAAGGTTGGCGCGACTGCCGGTTCGATTAATTTTCGTGCGGGTAATGCCAATGACAATGACTCCGATGTTTATCACTTTGCTCAGCTCGGTCATACGAAGGTGAACAATGGAAATGATTATGATCTCTCTTCTTTTAATGCCAATCTCACCGGAACGAACGGCCTCAGTTTAGGTCTGACTTCCGGTATCGAAGTGAATGCAGGCAATGCGATCACTTTCACGGCTTCGACTCAGCGTCGCAGTCAGGCTCAACTGGGACTCGGAGGGTTTGCGGCTCGTGGTGATCACAGCGGTGATATTCGTGTGACTGCCGGTTCTGGTGGAATCACATTCAGAGGAGGACAAGGTGAGACTGCGGGGAGTGACGGGATTGAGTCTTATGCTCAGCTTGGAAACGGTGGCTTCGATTCCGATGCCGTAAATGGTGTTGTCGGAGACGGAAATTCGGGATCGATTACGGTTACGACAACGGGTGGTGGCGACATTAATTTCCTGGGAGGCACTGCCAATGACAACTATGCCCAGCTTGGTCATGGCGGTCGTGCCGTGTCAGGAACGCACCATGGCGACATCTCGGTGACGTCTACAGGAGCGATCAATTTCATTGGCTCGAATGACGCTAGTGCTCTCGGAAGTACTCGGGCTTATGCGCAAATGGGACACGGCGGAAATGGTGCCACGGGGAGTTCCTACGGGAAAATCGCTGCGATTACGAACGGCGGTGGTGATATTAATTTCCAAGCCGGACTCAGTAATGACGGTTACGTTCAACTTGGACATGGAGGACGCGGAGCCAGTGGGGATCAGGGTGACGATGGGACCCGTGATGGAGCGATCAGTGCGATTACGGTAAATTCCTCCGGGGGGATCGCCTTCGGTGGCGGAACCGGGGCGACCTGGGGAGCCGAAGAAAACTATGCGCAGATTGGACACGGAGGCTTTCAGGCGCGTGGCGATCATGTCGGTGACATCGATGTTGATGCGGTTGGTGATATTGTCTTCCGCTCCGGAACGAGCTACCGCGATTATGTTCAAATCGGACACGGTGGCTGGGACGCTGACCAGGCCAGTGCGAATCCAACGGCGGCGAAAGCTGATCGTCAGGGGAATCTCGGAAATATCGAGGTTTCAACAGCCAATGGAAATGTATCTTTCTCCGCTAACGGTTTACGCGAGGGCTACGGACAGATTGGTCACGGTGGACACATAACCAGTGGCGATCAGAGTGGAACGATCACTGTCGAGGCGGATAAGGACGGATCTAACTTTGGACTCGGCGGCAATATCACCTTCGATGCGTCGGGTTCATTAGGTGAAGGATCACAATTCATGATGATCGGACATGGTGGTTTGAATTCCTCCGGTGGCAACACCGGTGCGATCACTGTCCATGCCGGTGATGATATCGCTTTTACCGGCGGAAACAGTGATGCGTTTGGCCAGATCGGTCACGGTGGGCGCAATGATCACCGGGTCAATTTGGATAGCGATGGTCCCGACAATATCGCAGGAAATGCTGACGATTCGACTACTTACGAAAATGGTAACGATCAGTATTTCTCGGGCACTCAGAAAGGGAACATTATGGTTTTCGCCGGAGTTGATGGAGCGGGTCTTTTGACGAACGCGGGGGCGGATATTGATTTGCTCGGCGGGAGTGTGGGCGGTGCGGATCGCAGTGGTGTGCAGATCGGTCACGGAGGATTCCGGGTCGCGGCCGAGCATGGCGGTGCCAATGGCAACGGCCACAACGGAAGTATCACTGTCTTGAGCAGCGGTGCCATTGCGATGACTGCGGGAAGAGGGAATCAGGCACCGACCCAGATTGGTCATGGGGGATACGAGGCTTTTGGCGATCATTTTGGTGACATTGAGGTGGAAGGCCGAAACGGGATCACAGTTACGGCTTCGCCAAATTCAGGCCGGGGAGATCAGTCCTATGCCCAGATCGGTCACGGCGGGCATGAAGCTGACTTCAACTCAGCTAGAATGACTTCAAATGAAGGCTTGATCTCTGATCCCGGCGTTGCGGCGACGGGAACAGGAACCTGGTATAACACCAACATTTCGGTGGTCGATCCAACCGGAACTTATGGAAGAATAGACGTTCGCGCCGGAGTCGACTTTTCAGGCACCACCACCAATGCACTGGCTGATTTAATTGTGAACGGCGGGGTTGATGCTGACGGCTATGCTCAGGTTGGCCACGGCGGTCGCGGAAACAATGGAAATCACGGTGACGACGGAACGGCTGCGGGCACGGCAACCAATGTCGAGGCAGGTCGTTCAATTCTTTTTACTGGTGGCAGTACTAATGGTCGGACATCCGTTCAGCTCGGAAATGGTGGTGACGAGGCGATTGGCAGTCACAAAGGAAATATTACCGCGAATGCCCGCGGAGGAGATTTAATCTTTCAAGCAGGATCGATTGACCGCTCCTTTGCTCTTCTTGGACACGGCGGACTTTTCCAAAACAACAGCGGAGATATGCTGGGGGACATCGATGTAGACGCGGGTGGCGATATCAAGTTTGCTTCCGGCGGGGGCAGTCAGAACTGGAAATTTGCTCAGTTGGGCCACGGTGGGCATCGTGTCGATGGCACGAAGCAGGGCACGATTGATGTGACCGCGGGTGGTTCGATTACGCTGGACTCTACTGGTGCCACGGGAAGTGATGGCTTCACTATGATCGGTCATGGTGGCTACAATTCAGATGGAGCGATCGGTCTTGCCGGGACCTACGCAAATATCAAGGTGGATGCAGGTGGAGCGGTGATTCTCAAAGGAGGAACAACCGACCGCTCCGCTGCGATAATTGGCCACGCCGGGGTTCAGTCGAATGGGAATAGCTTTGGAAATATCGAGGTGGGCGTCGGTGGCGATGTTCAAATTCTTTCTGGAACCGGATTGGCTGCCTTTGCTAAGATTGGAAATGGCGGGTACGTTTCAGTGGGGAATCATAGTGGTGATATTTATGTCCATGCCGCGACCGGAGTTACTTTGGATTCCGGAAGCGGAGGGCAGCTTGGCTTTACCCAAATTGGTCACGGCGGCTACAACAGCGGTGGGGCTCATACCGGATTTGTGACGGTTACGAACTCGACTTCCGGAGCGATTTCTCTGGAGGGAGGGACGGGCGTTAATGATAAGACTTCTCAAATCGGTCATGGAGGGATCAACAACGGGAACAATGCTCTTTCGGGAAGTATCTCCGTTGTGAACCTTGGCGGAGAGGTAACCGTTGCCGCCGGCGATGGCAGCTGGCGCGGAGCGATCATCGGTCACGGTGATGCCCAGGAAGCTCAGACTTCCGGCGCGAGGACCGGCGGCCTGAATGTTTATGCAGCGGGTAATATTACGATGACGGATGGTGCCGGGAATTCAGGCGCTTATATTTCACATCAAACCAATTCAGGGATCGGACAGGTTTCCTATGCTGGTTCGGGTGTTCAAGCGGTGGGAGACAGTGGGTACTCACTCGTCGCTAACGGCACGCTCACTTTCGGAGCTGATCAAGTGGCGGGAGCGGGCAATGCCATCGCATTCAACGACGCTTTGCTCTCTGCGATCAATCAGGGAGATGTCTCAATCGCTTCGAGTGGAGATCTCGATGTCACCCCTGCCGGGGCGACCCCTGCAACGCTTTATTATAACAGTGCCAACAGTTATACTTTCGCCTCCGGTGGAAATCTCAATATGGGATTTGGTCTTCAGAACGCGGGCGCTGGGAATATCAATCTCTTCGCTGGTTATGACGTTGCGAATAATCCATTCGCTCCGCCGGCGATCGGTTCTGCGACACTCATTCTCGGTTCGGCTTGTCTTCCTGATTTTAGGCCACTTCCCATTCCGCTCCCTGCGAATTGCGATGTCTATGGTCAGAACAACGGTGCGATCACGATTGGCAGCGCGGGTCAGACCAACGGCGTTTATCTTGGTTCACGTCAAGGTGACACCAATGCCTTCGGTTATGGTGTCACTTTGACTGGCTCAAATTCCACTGGGAATGCAGGAACTCAGCTCGGGTATCGAAGTGATGGCAGCGGTGATATTTCCGGGGCCGTCAATATTGGTGTTAAAATGAGTGGCTTGACGATGACTTCGGGATCTCCGGCTGGTGCTTACACTCAAATTGGTCATGGCGGATTCAATGGCGGTGCTGCGAACACGACTGCGGACGCAACGGTTACTATTTCATTCTGTGAGCGAGGTGATCTCAATCTTACCGGGGGAGGTAGCAATGCTTACGCGCTAATCGGTCACGGAATCAACAGCCTGACCGGGAATATGGATGGAGCCATTCAGGTGGGAACCGCCCTCAAACGTGCTGGTGCCGTGACGATTCAGGGCGGTGCCGGAGGTAATTCTTTTGCTCAAGTTGGTCATGGCGCGGTGGGGTCGACGGGGACGAGGAATGGTTTGGTTTCTCTCTATGCGACCGATGGTGTCTCGCTGACAGCGGGGACCGGAGGGGATGCCTTTATTGGTCATGGTGGAACCGATTCAGTCGGTAGCTTGACAGGTGCGATCGTCGTTGATTCTTCCGGTGGCGATATATCAGTGACCGCAAATGGGTTTGATTCGGCGGCGACGATTGGCCACTCGGGCAAAAGATCACGTGGCAACAGAGTGGGTCAGATCGATGTGACGGCTGGCGGAGGATCCGTGAACGTATCCGGGGGAGTGGGTCAAACGGCTGTGGGTGCTATTGGCCATGGCGGCTCATGGGATTCCGGCGCAGTGGGTGAGACTTACAGTGGTGATATCAATGTGACCGCAGCAACTGACGTGAAACTCAGAGGCGGAACGGTCACCCAAAATAGCTTAGCGATGATCGGTCATGGAGGCGCTCAGAATGCCGCTAGTAGGAGCGGTGCCATCACCGTGACGGCAGATTCTGACGGCAGCGGAGCGGGCAATCTTGATATTGAGGGCGGTGCTTTTACTAATACTTTGGCGAAAATTGGACATGGAGGAATTGGGCGCGGTGTGAACGGCGGAACCAACAGCGGCTCGATTGAAGTGAGCGGATTTGATATTCTCCTCAAGGGCGGTATCGGAAGTGGTGCCTACGCACAGATCGGTCACGGTGCCATCAATGCGAGCGAAGCTCAGGGACTGGGAGGTGATGAGATACACGTAAGCGGTGACTCACTCGTCATGACTTCAGGAGGCGGAGCCAATGCCTACGCGCAAATTGGTATGGGAGGATTGAATGTGACGGGTGCTCTCAACGGTGATATCTGCGTGCACGTCGCAACCACGGCGACGTTGGATGGCTCGGCTGGCGCTGGAAATTCTTCCTATGTGCAAATTGGACATGGAGGGGTTGGTTCCGCGACAGGAGCGAAGACAGGTAATATCGTTGTGACGACCGGGACGACCGGCAGCGGCGGGGTCACTCTCACTGGGGGCGACAATCTCAATGAATACGCTCAAATTGGTCACGGAGGAATCAACTCCGGCGGAGCGATGACGGGGAACCTGAATGTGATCGCCGACAATGGTGGCAACCTCTCTCTTACTGGCGGTGCCAACTCGACGTCGAACTACGCGATGTTCGGACATGGTGACGGACAGGGAACCACCTCTACAGGAACCCGTGAAGGGGGTATTCACCTCTTCGCCGGTGGGACGCTCACGGCAACTGATGGAAGCGCGGGGGAGACAACCAACATCTGGCACCAATCAAACGGAGGCCTCTCCGCTGCAGATTATCTTGGAGGTGATGGATTCCAGATCATTCCTGATCTCGCCAATGTCGCTGCAGGAGCTAAAGATGCCGGGGAAGCCGCTGTGCTTGCGAGCGAGAATTTCGGTGCTGGTAGCGTGAACTACATCGATTCTTCGGATGCTGACATCGTCTTCGCGGGAAACATGGGAGGAGATCTCCTCGTCAATTCCTCGGATGACTTCTTCTTTGTCACAGGGGGAAAGATAACCTTCGAGCGTTCCTATCAGAACTTTGGAACGGGTAACGTGACGATTGTTGCGGGATGGAATGGAGCCGGGACCCGACCTCCCGCGTTCGTTGAATACACGGAAGTGTCTCCGGGAGTATTTAATTACTGCTCACCACTGCTTCGTGAAGGTGGGGTTACAATTGATTTCAATGATTGTGAAACCTTTGGTGCTGACGCGCTCGGCAATGGAGAAGGAACGATCACCCTCGGAAATGCAGGTCAGGACAACGCCGTTATAGTGGGAACCCGGCTCGGCCGAAACGTGGCAGCAGCCTACGGCATGACGATGAATGCCGGTGACACGGCAGAGGCCTTCACCCAGTTTGGTTACCATAACGGTAGCGTCGGAGCGGGCGATATGACTGGTGATATTGATCTCTATCTCAAAGCCGGTGGCTTGACCCTGAATGGCGGATCAGCTGCTGATACCTACGTGCAGATCGGTCATGGCGGAACCGGGGCTATCACGGGAACGATCAATGCGGCTATCAACATTAGCTTCTGCGAGCCTGGAGATATTATTTTCAACAATTCCCTGGTTGCCACGGCTGGAACTGGTTCTCACGCTTACACTCAGATCGGACACGGAATCACTGATTCAATTCAGACGAGCAACGGGAATATCACGATTTCGAATTTCAAGAATATCACGATGAATTCCGGTAGCGGGGACACGGCGTTCTCAATGATCGGCCTCGGCGGGGACAACTCCGACGGAAACAAGCTGGGGAATGTCACTCTCACGGGTGCCACCGATGTGGCTAAACGTGGCAGTATCGCACTCAATGCGGGAGGCGACAGGGCCTTCGCTCAGATCGGAGTTGGAGGCCGCGCCGTCAACAACTTCAAGTTTGGGCAGATCGACATTACCGATGTTGAGAATTTGAACCTCAGTGGTGGTGCCGGAGTCAATTCCTACGCTCACGTGGGCAATGGCGGCGGCGAAGGCGCCAATGGCGACCTTCAGGGAAATATCAATATCGATATAGGCGGCAATTTGACGATGGCAGCGGGATCTCTCGGGAACGCCTACGTCCAGGTCGGTCACGGAGGGCATACGCAGAGTAATGGTGCGATGCGCGAGAATGAGGATAATGATATTACGATCACAACGGGTGGCTACGTGAGTCTTAATGGGTCGGCAACGGGCAGCGCGTCGAACAACAACGCCGCTCAGGCTTATGCCCAGATTGGTCACGGTGGTCGAGGGTCACAGGGTTCGACCAGCTCTAATGTGAACGATTTGGATCGCCTCGAACGTTATGGTGACATCAAACTGGACATCAATGGTACGGACCTCATGGGGAATGCGCTTTCGATTACTGGTGGTGAGAGCAACGAAGCGTACGCTCAAGTCGGTCATGGAGGGCGTGCCGCTTTTTCTTATTACAAGGGCGACATCACAATCGACGCGGAAGGCAGTATCGGGCTGACCGCTGGAAACCGTTCACGTGGTTATTCCATGATCGGTCACGGTGGCGACGACTCTGAGAAGGTAGCCGGCACGATCGGTGCGGGCGGATTTGGTGATTTGGAGGGCAATGAAGGCGCGATTGCCATCACAACGACCAATGGCGGGGGCTTGACGATGGCCGGTTCCGCTGACTCAACGGGTAACGTGGATTCGAATGTCACGATTGGTCACGGTGGTCACTCCACTTTTGGCAATCATAGCGGGGCAATCACCCTTTCGATCGACGGGGCCATAGACATGGACGGTGGCGCTCAAGCCCGCTCCTACGTTCAGATTGGTCACGGTGGACAGGATGCCGACGGAACGCACACGGGGGTTCTTTCGGTGACATCCGGTGGAGCGATCACGGGAACGTCAGGAACCGGAGGCGCATCCTACGTTCAAATCGGACACGGGGGTGTAGGTGCTTCAGGGTTTGATAATGGCTCTGGAACTGAGGTTGTTTCGACTTCATCGGTTACGGTCACTGCTGAGAACAACATTGAGTTCGACCGGAATATTGGTAACTCGAGCGACTCTTACGCCATGATCGGTCACGGAGGAAATGGAGCGAACGGTGAGAAGTCCGGTGTCATCAGTGTAACGAGCATTAATGGGTCAATTCTCTTTGGGACTGATATGGATCGGACTGGACGCTCTGCTGTTCAAATCGGGCATGGAGGCAGATCTTCAAATGGTGACACCAATGGTAACATTCTGGTGGAGGCGCTCAACGGGGACATCAAATTCCATGGCACCCTTGCCAATGGTAATGACAATCACCGTGAAGGCTATGCACAAATCGGACATGGTGGTCGCGAGAACACGGGCAATCATGGCCTTGTCGCGGATTTGATCGATGTGGATTCAGGTGGAGTGATTGAATTCCTCGCTGGTGGTTCGAATGTAACGGGTTCGGGAGCGCAGGGACGTGAGGCCTACGCGCAAATTGGAAACGGGGGATTCTTTTCCAATGGGAATCACGCAGGCAATATTGACGTCGATGCGGGCGGTGATATCACCTTCGATACCCGCGGAAGTTCCGGAGATAGCAGCTACGTTCATCTCGGTCACGGTGGCCGGAACAGCAATGGAACGTTCAATGGTAACATCAATGTGAATCAAAACGTCGCCGGAGGACAAATTACTTTCGCGGCGGGACGGAGTGCGTCCTACGCAATGCTCGGTCATGGTGGCCGGAATGATGCCGGAACGATTCTTGATCTGAACGGGCCTGACAACATTCTCGGTGGTGCCGGAGCCGCTGACGACGACACGCGTAGCCTTAACAGTGATACCTACGCTCCCGGAACCATCACCGGGGATATTAAAGTCGGTGCGACAGGAGACATCAGCTTCACTGGTGGATTTGAAGCCGGTGGAACCGGGTTCGCACAGATTGGACACGGTGGCTATCAGCAGGCCGCCGCTGCCGGAGAGGGCCATAGCGGAACCATTGACGTGATCAGTAGCGCCGGAGCAATCAACTTCGCGGCCGGATCAAGAAACATTCAGTTCGTAATGATCGGACATGGTGGAAACGAGTCATTCGGAAATCACTTTGGTGCGATCACGGTCCGGGCAGCAACTGGCATCGCTTTTGCCGCGGATGGATCCGCCGTTGGCGGCGACATTCGTAGCTTTGCTCAAATCGGTCATGGCGGTTACGACTCTGATTTTGAGGTGGCCCGAAGCACCGCGGATGTGGGTGTCGTGAATGGTGCGGGAGGCTTTAATCCCGCTATTCCGCAAGGGGCTCCCGGTACTAATTCCGGTTCGATCGACATCTCTACGACCGGGGTCGGGGCAGACATCGTCCTAAGCGGTTCACAAGGCAACAGCAATACCGGGCGCGGAGGATACGCTCAATTTGGACATGGTGGTGTTTCGACCGAGGGGAATCGTGAGGGAACGATCGCGGTTACGAGCGGAGGTGCGGTTCTTCTCAATCGCGGAACGACCAACGATGCTTATGTTCAGATCGGACACGGCGGAAGAAGTGCTCACGGCGTGATTTCCAATTCAGCGATCACGGTAACGAGCGCGAACGGAGGCAAAGTAGCCTTGCAGGGAAGTGGACTCCCCGCGACAACAGGGAGTGCAAGCCGTGCTTATGCTCAGATCGGACATGGGGGCCACAATGCTAATGTGCAGGCCGATTCAGCGATTACGGTTACAGGCGCCGGAGGCGTTGATGTGATTGCGGGAGGATTTCAGGAAGGTTACGCGATGATCGGAAATGGCGGAGACTCTTCCGACGCTATCGGCACGGGTTTTGATGGCGATGTTACGGTGAACGCGACGGCGGGAGATATTCAGATTCTCTCGAGCCCTCTCGCTGCGGATCCCTTGGTGCTTGCTCCGGGCAATCGCTCATGGGCTAAGATCGGTCATGGCGGTTACGTCAGTTCAACGAACGCCGATTACTCCGGTAATATTCGCGCCATCGCCAGCGCCGGCAGCGTCATCGCTACCGCTGCCGCAAATGGTAACAACAACTATGTCCAAATTGGTCATGGTGGAATCGCGAACAATGCCGTCACCGGCCACACCGGAACCATCACCGTTCAAGCGGCTAACGAAATCACTTTTGCAGGTGGTGGTGACAATGGCGTCGCCGGGACCGATGACCGACGCTTTGCTATTCTAGGTCATGGTGGCGGAAACAGTGATGGTAGCCATAACGGTGCTATCACCGTGAATGCCGGGACCGACGGATCAGGTTCACTAAGGTTTGCCGCTGGCGCTCTAATCGGATCTGGCGAGGGACCGTTTGCTCAACTGGGGCATGGAGGTCAGAACAACGAAGGAGATCTGGGCGGAACGATTATTGCTACGGCGGGGGATGACATCGTCCTTACCGGCGGTGATGCCACTGATGGAGGTCATGCCCAGATCGGACATGGCGGACGGAACTCGAAGGGTGATAAGTCAGGATCGATCACCGTGACGGCGACGAACGGGTTCATCGATTTGCTTGCCGGAACTGAGAACTTTTCTTTTGCTCAGATTGGACACGGTGGTCATGAATCGGACTTCACTGGCGCATTGGGGGGAACTTCGGCAACGGATACGATCAACGTCACCGCGGGAACGAATATTCGACTCCTCGGAACACAGGTGGACAATGACGGTGTTGCCGTTAACGCCGCCGCTCAAGCTTACGCTCAGATCGGACACGGTGGTCACGATGCTGATGGAAGCCATCAGGCAAATGTGACGGTTAATGCGCTTGGTGGAACGCTCACAGTTGAGGCTGGTAAGAGCAATCAGGCTTACGCTCAAATCGGACATGGCGGCCTCTATAACGGGGCGGCAACGAAAGGAAATCAGTCTGGCACTATTGATGTGGATGCGCTTAATGCGATCACGATTCAAGGGGGTGATCGAGAGCGCGCCTACGCTCAGATCGGCCATGGTGGTTTCGATCATGACGGAATCCACTCAGGAACGATCACGGTAGACTCATGGGCCGGTAATGTCAGTGTTCTCGGAGGAAGCGTTGTCAATGCTTTTGCACAGATCGGCCATGGTGGCGGTTTTGCAGCAGGAGAGAAGGATGGTAATATTACGGTGAATGCAGCAAGTGGTGTCACCGTTGCCGGCCAGAGTGCCAACGGCGCTTATGGCCAGATTGGACACGGCGGAGAGAGTAGCTCCGGAATCATAGGCGCTAGCGAAGGAAACATCAGTGTTACCAGTGCGACTGGTAATATTGATCTAGCCGGAAACCAAGAGGGAGTGGGAAGTGCTCATTCACAGATCGGGCATGGCGGATTGAATGGCGGTGTCGCCAATGATTCTGCCGCGGGAACGATTACGGTTAACGCAATCGGTGGAAGCGTTCTGCTTACCGGCGCCAACGGAGGCAGCGAGGACTCCTTTGTTCAAATTGGCCACGGTGGCCAGGGCTCAACCTATGACGTTTTCAATCAGCTCATCGACGTCGATGCGCGAGGTGGTGCGATCACACTCAATGGATCATTCGCTCAGAACAGTGTCATGATTGGACATGGAGGTGAGCGATCAACCGCTACCTCGCTTTCGGGCGTCATCGATATTGATTCAAGGGATGCTATCACCCTCACCGGTGGTGGAAATGTCGATGCTTCAACTCAGATCGGGCATGGTGGAACGGATACCAATGCAACGATTGATGGTGCGATTCAGGTCACTTCCTCCGCAGGTCAGGTCGCTACCTTCGCTGGAGTGAACCAGGTCGGCACCTACACCCAGATCGGTCACGGGGGAACCCGTTCTGAGGGAATCTTTAGCGGTGCCATCACCGTCGATGGAGAAACGGGAGTCGACTTCAAGACCGGCGTAGGAACTGGCTCTTACACTCAGATTGGTCATGGGGGATTGCTTTCAACGAGCAATCGGACCGGAGCTATCTCAGTTACCTCTAATAATGGGGGTATCTCCTTCGCGGGAAGCGGTGCCGCACAGGCCTACGCACAACTCGGTCATGGCGGGGATCGTGCCGTTGGAACGTCCTCTGACAATATCACGGTCAATGCTAAAGCCGGTAATGTGAGTTTCACTGCTGGATCGGCTGATCGCTCATACGCTATGCTGGGGCACGGTGGTATTTTCAATAATGATACCGTTGCGATGAGTGGTATCATCGATGTGGACGCGACCGGGAATGTGAGCTTCATCTCAGGAGCTGGAATCGGGAACTGGAAGTTCGCCCAGCTTGGTCACGGTGGCCTTGGTGTTGACGGCAACAAAGATGGAGCGATTTCCGTTGATGCTGGTGGAGTGATTGATTTTACGGCGGCGAATTCGACTGGAAATCAGAATTACGTCCAGCTTGGGCACGGAGGCTACCAAGCGGACGGTGATTACACGGGAGCAATCAGGGCAACTGCTCTGGGCGCGACGGGTGCTATCAGTCTCACCGGAGGAGCCGGTGAAAATGCCTCTGTGCAGTGGGGGCATGGTGGGGGCGATGCAATCGGGACTTTCTCTGCTGACCTAGTGGTCCGTGCCACGAATGATATCACGATTGCTGCTGCTGACGGTATCGGTTCCTACGCTCAAATTGGTCACGGTGGTGCGGACGATGCTGCTGGTGACACTGAAGGCGCGAAGAGTGGTAATGTTGCGGTCTCTACGGTGAGCGGAAGCATCACTCTTTCATCCGGTGCCGACGATGCTTCCTACAGCCAGATTGGCCACGGCGGATTCCAGAATGATGGGGCTGCGACAGGGCATATTCACATCGACTCAGGGAGTAACCTTACCCTAAGCGGCGGAGGAACCGCAACCGGGGCGAGTTCACTTATTGGTCACGGTGGCACGAACACTGGCTTCTTGATTGGAAATCCGTTAGCGTTCTCTACAGGAACCCGCGAGGGAGATATTCGTATCAATGTAAGTTTAGGGACGACGCTCGCGGACAATGCCAGTGTCGGTTTCATTAGCCATCTTGGTGCGACAGGCGTGTCTGCAACTTCCCATCTCGGATTGATTACAGGGATGCTTGATACCTCTGCTACGGCTGGTGGTGTCACCGCAATTATTCAGAATATGATTGCTGCAGGAAATGTTGAAATTGGGGTTACCAATGGCGACCTCAATGTTGGTGGAATCGGGGTTTTCTACAACGGTGCCAATCACGTCGATTTAATTGCCTCAGGAAACGTAAATGCTTCGGCAAGCGTTCAGAATGCCGGCTCCGGTGCGGTGAATATTGCTTCGGGATGGGACGGAATGACCGGCCTTCTTCGAGCCATTAATCACAATAACAGCCCGCCGATTTCACAACTCGGAATCGACTATGCTCAGCTTCTTGCAAGCGACGCCTCATTCGGGCTGAATAGCGGGATCGTGAATGTAGGCAGCCTCACAAGCAGCAAACCGGTTGCGATTGGTTCCGCCGGTGGTGAAACCAACGTTCTAGGGGCGGGAGTGACCGTGCTGGGATCTGGCTCTCAGGCAGGTGCTTTCTCTCAAGTAGGATTCAACGAGGAGCTTTATGCGAATTCTCGATCCGGAACTGATGCTGTCGCGACGACTGGAAATATTTCAGTCCTCACAAAAGAAGAGGGACTCAAGGTCGCGGGTGGCAGTGAAACCGGTGCCTTTGGCCAGGTTGGTCATGGTGGCGAAGGAACTGAGAGCTCCGGGTTTAGTGGAATCGTAACCGCAGATTTGACTCGAGGCACGGTTGATGGTGTTCTTGAGGTTGTCGGAGGTGGGGATGGTTCCTACGCCCAGCTGGGTAACGGTGGAAATAACTCCAATGGACCAAAGAGCGGAGCGATTGATGTGGATGCCGCAGCGATTATCCTTACTGGTGGAACTGGTAGCGGTGCGTCGGCCCGAATTGGAAATGGGGGAAGCCGCGGCTCGGGGAACATTGATGGCGATGTCAGCGTGATCGCAACGGTCGGAAATATTGAAGTGAGCGGTGGAAGCGGTAACTTCGCTGAGGCGGCGATTGGTTCCGGTGGTATCCAATACGCCGCTGATTCAATTACTTCAGCAACAAGCGTGAGATCTCCCCTCGATCTCATTGTGACAGGAGGAGGCGGGGTTCAGGCGAGCGCCCAGATCGGTGCCGGGGGACTTGAGTCAACGGTCGATAGCATCACCGGAGATGTCGCGCTTACCGCAGGAAACGATATTAAGCTTACCGGTGGAACACAGTTTCGCGCTTTCAGTCAGATTGGAAACGGCGGCGCGACTGCCAATGGCGATTTCGCTGGCATGATCGATGTGGTATCAGGAAATGACATTTTCCTCACCGTCTCAAATGGACCGCTCGGGGCTTACTCGATGATCGGACACGGTGATGATTTGTTCTCTTCGGGATCCACGATTGCTTCTTTTTCCGGGAGTGGGAATCGAGAAGGCGAGATCAAGGTTTCAGCGAGTTCTGACATTGTCCTCGTGGATGGAATGATTGGGCATGTCAACAATGCCTCGGAAACGAGTGATACCGGAGCGACCGCGAGGGGCGGTTCAACCCAAATTGCGGTTGGGACCGCTGATCCCGCCGATCCCGCGAGTGGGAGTCTTATTGCTGATCGCAACAGCGAGTTTGGCGGAGCTGACGAACTACGATTCTATGTTCCTGAACGCTCCGGCAACGATGTTCAGGAGGGAGCGTTGCTCAACGGATCATCGTTTGCCGGTGCCGAGACCGATCCCTCGACAGAGCAACGAGATGATGAGTTCACAGTCAATGTGACGGGAGTTCAAAATGCCCCATTGAATCAGCACAGCAATGGCTTTGATTCCGGACCTGCTCCTGTAAATGCGGGTAGATTTGCCTTCTATTATAATTCCATCGAACTGACGGATTCTGCGGTTCCCCCTGGCGAAGGCAGCGGAACTAGAGGCGAGGGAAGCGGAAGCGGAAGCGGCAGTGTTGGCAGTATTAGGACGATTAGTGTTGGAGGATTTCTCTACACGCTTGGCGAAATTCTCGCATTTTTTCCTGAAGATAGCCTCCAAAGTGATGGTCAGCGCAAAAACGAGAGCCTCTACTCGGGGTTCAGCCCCTTCAGCATGTCCTTCGAGGGGTATGACAGCAATGAGGTGAGCGGCAACTCAGTTAATTTCTTCAACTTCGCCAATCAATTGGATCCCAATCTCAGGATTGATGTGGGATATGAAGATGTTCTTGAACTTCAGGAGCGCATCCTTGAAGAAGAGGAGGAGGAGAACAGCAGCACGGAGTGAGTCGAGTGCTGATCACGAGGGGGATTCGCGAGCGATATCGAGAAAAAAACACTGCTTGCGGAAACCCTTCAAATGCTGCTAAGTTTTGCCTCTTAACCCTTTAAAAGGCATTTACCTTTTCAGCGATTTGGCTCATTTTATTTACAGACACTTGAACCTCTCATCCTGGATCGCGGGATGGATGATTTTTTGCGGACTGTTGGTTGCCAATTCGATTAGTGATGGCGCTGAAAACGAGTTTCCTGGCGGAGTTGCCGATGTCGCGGCGCAGGAAGCTCAGCGAAGGCAGGCGAGGGTGAAATCGGCTCAAACCTTGTTCACATCCGGATCAAACGCGTTTTCAGATCAGTCTTACGGGGAGGCAATGGACTATTTTAAGGCCGCCTTTGATACGATCCCTTCTGTGCCGGCGGTCGTCGATCAAAGACGCATTTTCTTCCAACGCTATCAGGCAGCGTCTCTAGCGTTTACTAATCTACTCATTTCAGAAGCGAAGTGGGCCGAAGCGGAGGCTACGCTGGCTGCTGTATTTGAGCTGGCGGAGGATTCAGGTGTGCCCGATTCAATTCTTGATCCTGATGTTAAACGAAATCTGGCAGACATTCGCTCTCATGATGATCGCTATAACAAAGCGTTATCACCGCAGCACTTGCGTGAGGTGGAGTTGGTGAATAGTAAAGTTATTTTAGGGAAAGGGTTTCTCGATCTTGGGGATTATGATAGGGCCGAGCGGGCTTATCATGAAGCGTTGGCGGTTGATCCCTACAACACGGCTGCGCGAAGAGGGCTCGAAAATATCGAGCGAAATAAAATGAATTATGCTGATGCGGCCTATGATCATACACGTGCCAAATCGTTGAGACAGGTGGCCGCATTATGGGCGTCACCAGTGCCGCTAATGAACACAAGTGGCGATTTCCTCATGAACGGGGGAGGGGCCGTGGCAGAAAGCGGAAGCGTTAAGATTGAGCAGAAGCTCAAGAACATCATCATTCCGAAGCTTGAGTTCAACAATGCCAGGCTGATCGACGTTCTGCAGTTCCTTACTCAAAAATCTCAGGAACTTGATAACGCTGAATCTGATCCTCTGAAACGTGGCGTGAATATTGTCGTGGATAGCGCTCCGGATGCGAGTGGAGCTGATTCTTCGCAAAGAAGTCTCTCTGTTCGTATTTCAAATGTTCCCCTTGGAGTAGCCCTGCAATATGTGACCGGTCAGGTTGATATGAAGTATCGCGTCGATGCCTTCGCGGTAACGGTCGTTCCTATGTCGTCGGACATTGAAGGCGCTCTCGTTACTAGGGCCTACGTCGTTCCACCTGGTTTCATTTCCGGTGGTGCTCAGGGAGGGGTCGCAGCAGCAGGCCCGGTTGATCCTTTCGCTACGCCTGATGATTCCGGTGGCGGTGCCCTTGTTAAGCGTATTTCGGCGAGAGATTACCTCATCAAGAGCGGAATTGCTTTCGGAGAGGGATCCAACGCAAGATACATTCCGGCGACCAGTAAACTGGTCGTTCGAAATACAGTCGATCAACAGCGGGCTATCCAAGGCCTTATCGCTTCAGCCAAAGCAGGAGGAGATAAAATGGTGATGGTAAGCGTCAAGATGATCTCGATCGAGTCGACGGCCTTAAATCAGCTCGGAATGGATTTTCTTTTGGGTCAATCAAATTTTGGTTCGACTCCGCGCGCGTTTTTTGGCGGAGGTACTGACGGCAATGCTACGGCTCCAACCAATGGTGTCGACTACCCGTTAGTGGCTCCCGGAGGTGCTCCCATAGGTCTCTTGCCGGTGACGAGTGGCCTTCGAACGGGAGATGTTAGCTCAGCAAGAACAATTGATGATCTCCTTCAGGGTAATACCGTAAATCCGGCGACAACGAAGGCACCGGGAATTTTTGGCATTGCGGGAGCGTTTACTGACCCTCAGTTTCAAATGGTTTTGCGTGGGCTCAGTCAATTGAAGGGCAATGACACGCTTTGCGACATCAAAGTGCCTACTAAGCCGGGGCAGATTGCCAAAATTGAGCAGGTTCGGGAGTTTATCTATCCTACGGAATACGATCCGCCAGAAATTCCGAATGACACCACTCCCATAATCGGAAACACCCGACTTATAGGATTTGAGAGTAGCGGTATCATTCCGGCGACTCCCGCTACTCCTACTGCTTTCGAGACGAGAAGTGTGGGCAAAATAATTGAGGTTGAGCCTACTGTTTCTCAGGACAATCAAACAGTTAATGTGAATATCACTCTTGATATTAGCGAATTCGTCGGTTTTATTAATTACGGGACGCCTATTTTGAATTCAAACTTTGTGGATTTGGCAGGGAACGCTTCCGTTATCACACCTAATGAGATCCTCATGCCGGTTTTTGATGCGGTTAAGGAAACGACCAACGTAGACGTTTGGGACGGCCAGACGATTGCTATCGGTGGTCTCCATGGCGAGGGGATTACGGCCACGAATGACAAGGTTCCCTTCATTGGCGATCTTCCTGTTCTTGGACGTGCTTTTCGCTCTTCAACCAGTGAATCGACAAAGCGGGCGCTTGTCATTTTTATTACAGTGAGACTGGTGGATCCGGGTGGAAGTCCGATCAATAATTTTGAGACCGATGAAGAACTTTACAGTGCTCGTGAGGCATCACCTTCGCGCTCGATTGCACCGGTAGTGAATGCTCCGAGGTAATTCCGTTTACCGAGCCAGGTAGCGCAGGTCGTCCCGGAGGCAAGGGGACGCGAATCTTCAACGATTTATGCGACATTTCCTTTGCATTCTTTGTCGCGGGCTGATTTACTGACGCGACGATTATTCTCCCCCGTTTCTTGATCAAATGACAGTCTCCGCGACTTCGGATTCTCCCGAAAAAAGCGAAAGCCCATCCTCGAGTAGAGATGGGATCACTGAGTTGCAAAACGCGGTTATCCGTTTTGCAGGTAACTCTCAAGATGGTATTCAGACCATCGGGGGATTTCTGGCCAGGCTTGCCGGGCGAAGCGCCAGGGAAGTCATGACCTACATGACAATTCCGTCTACTATTTCGGGAGGACCCTCAATTTTTCAGGTTCATCTCGGGTCAGGTGAAGTCTTGTCCGCGGGGGATGAATCTGATTTTCTCTTCGCTTTCTATCAGCATAGTTACGACAACCACATCGACTCTCTTAAAGAGGGCGGGATATGTCTTTACGACTCTGATCATGTTGAAGAAATCAGGGAAATCGAAGGGGTTACGCATGTAGCGGTCCCCATGACGAGCACGACGGTCGAAGCGATTGGGGGAAGTGCTCGCGACCGTGGTAAGAATATCTTTGTTCTCGGACTCGTCACCCAGCTCTTTAATTTGAATAAAGAGAAGTTGGTTTCTCTCGTCGAGAAGCAGTTTGGTCGCAAGGGCGAAGACGTTGCACGCAATGCTATGTTGGCCTTCGATGCTGGTTACGCTTATCCTGTTGGCGATGTTCTCAAGGCGCAGTATGACCTCAAGGAGGGGAAAAGTGAGGGCATAGACAAAGTCACCACGGATGGGAATACGGCGATGACTCTCGGGTTGCTCGCCGGGGGCGTTCGCTATGGTGCTGGCTACCCGATCACTCCGTGGTCAACGATCATGGAGCAGCTTCGAAGCGAACTCCCGAAATATGGTGGTCTTTTTGTGCAGTGTGAAGATGAGCTCGCTGCCGTTTCGATGGCGATTGGATTCGCCTACTCGGGGCACACGGCGATTACGGGCAGCTCCGGCCCCGGATTGTCTCTCAAAATGGAAGCGTTGGGTTATGCGACAATGGCCGAGATTCCCCTCGTAGTGATTAATGTTCAGCGTGGTGGTCCCAGCACCGGGCTTCCAACGAGCGTTGAGCAGAGCGATTTGATGCAGGCCATTTATGGCAGTCATGGGGACTGTCCGCGTATCGTATTGGCGCCAAAGAATGTCGAAGATTGTTTCTACATTGGACGTGAGGCTTGTATGTTGGCTCGAGAGTTCAGTTGCCCCGTCATCGTCCTGACGGATCAGGCGCTTGCCTCCCGTATCGAAGCATTCACTCAGCCTAATTTGGATGAAGTCGTAATTGATCCCGTCCTCGATCAGGAGACCAGGGGTGAAGATTTCAGGCCTTATCCACTCGATGGATTGACTAAGCATGCGCCTCCCGGCACGCCGATGGCTGCTGGAAAGTACCCAGTCGTGACAGGTCTTGAGCATGATGAGTGGGGGCACCCCAGCGGTAACCCCGAAATGCACGCTCGCATGAACGCCCGGCGTCGTGAGAAGCTTAAGACCCTCGGTGCTCGCCTTCCGATTCCGGATATTCACGGCGACGAATCAGGTGATGTATTGATTGTTGGATGGGGTTCTTCCTGGGGACCCATTCGTGAGGCGGTTAATCGAATGCGCGAGAGGGGACAGAAGGTCGCGGCAATGCACATCCGTCATATGAACCCGATGCCGAATTCTCTCGATACTGTTTTTGCTAACTACCAGCATGTCGCAGTTGTCGAGATGAATGACGAAGGTCTCTACGGAAATGGCCAGTTAGCGACCTTGTTGCGTGCCCGCTACTGTGATCCAAAAATCCAATCTATCTGCAAGACCGACGGCCTGAATTACAAGATTCGCGAGATTATCGAGCGTGTCGCAGAACTCACCAATCCTTCCTGAACCTTTTAACCTACCAAAGCAATGTCTGCTCCTGCGGAACCTAAAAAACTCACTAAAAAGGATCTCTCGGCTGATCACCCAACGTGGTGCCCCGGTTGTGGCGATTTTGCCGTTCTTGCTGCCTTCTTCAAGGTGTTGGAAAAACTTCAGATACCTCATGAAAAGATCTGCACGATCGCCGGAATCGGTTGTTCTTCGCGCTTTCCCTATTTTGTGAATGGGCATGGCGTTCATTTCATTCACGGACGCGCTCTTCCTCTTGCCTCCGGTGTCAGTCTTTCGCGTCCAGATCTTCACGTCTTCGCATTCGGGGGAGACGGTGACGGCTACTCAATCGGTGGAAATCACCTCGACCACGCTGCTAGAAAAAATGTGAACCTCACCTACGTGGTGATGGATAATTTTGTTTATGGACTTACCAAGAAGCAGACTTCTCCGACGAGCCCGATGGGGTTCAAGTCGAAGACTGATCCCACCGGTTCGATTGATCAGCCGATCAATCCCATGAAAAAGTTGGTGTATGGCGGCGCTTCATTCGTAGCGAGAACTCATGCCGCTCAGGTGAAGCATATGATGGAGGTTTTCGAACGTGCGATTTTACACCCCGGTTTCAGTGTTGTTGAGGTTCTCTCAGAGTGCGTTGTCTTCTATCCCGGGATCTTTGATGATGGCAATCCCCGCAAGGGTGGTGAGTTTGGTTTGATCGAGGAGAAGAAGTGGGATGACTCAGAAGAGGATCAAGCTCGACATGATGTATCAGATGAAAATGCCGCTTACCAACTGGCGACACTTCAGTATCCCGGGAAGTTTGGTGTCTTCTACGAGACTGATCGACCTACCAAGAATCAGTTGGAGCAGCGCTGGATCGATTCAACGAAAGAGAAGATCGGAGATGCAACCACCAAGGATCTTCTTGGCTCCCGGTTTGCGAGCATGAAGTAGCGCCGCGATAGTGGCGTTCTTCATAGTTGTCACGTTTCCGTTTATTGGTTAAATCGGAGCGTATATGGGGTCTATTTTGTTACTACTCTTGGGAATGCTGATCGTGGTGATCAGCATCATCTGGCTGCGATGGCATCCTTTTGTCGCATTGATTGTTGCGGCGCTCGTCGTAGCGGCGTTGACTCCGGGCATCTCGGTTTACGAGGCGCAGCTTTCTTCCTCTCAGTTGATTGAAATTGAGGCGGCGAAGGGGAGCGCGCTCCCGATCGATTTATTGCCGGCGCACACAGCGGCTCAGTCAAAATCGGAAGCCTGGTTTGTGTCCCGCGTTATGGCAGCCTTTGGCAAAGGCTGCGGAGGAATTGCCCTTGTCATCGCGATGGCGGCAATCATAGGTAAGTGCCTTCTCGACTCAGGGGGTGCCCGGAGGATCGTAGAGAGTCTCATGGGACGACTTGGGCTCAAGAGGACTCCGATCGCTTTTGCTGCGAGCGCATTCACCCTCGGAATACCCGTCTTTTTTGATACCGTTTTCTATTTGCTGATTCCACTCGCGAAGGCACTCGCTTCCAAAACAGGGAAGGACTATCTACTCTATATTCTAGCGATCGTTGCCGGTGCCACGATGGCCCATTCTCTGGTGCCGCCCACACCTGGGCCACTCACTGTTGCGAGCTTTTTTGGAGATCAGGTTTCGATCGGCAGCATGATGATCGGAGGACTCGTTCTTGGACTGTTCACCGTCTCCGCTGGAATTCTTTACGCTTACTACGCGAACAGTAAGTGGAAGGTAAATCTTCCCTTAGAGACCGCTGATTTGATCGAGCTCAATGATTCCAATGAGAATTTGCCCGGCCTCGCGCTCTCGCTTTTTCCGATTCTTCTGCCGGTCGTTCTCATTGGCGGCCAAACGATACTGCAGTCACTTGGTCAGGATTCATCTGTGATGCGATTTCTTGGCGACAAAAATATTGCGCTTCTTATCTCTGCCGCTGCCGCTACGGTTCTCTTGATTCGTTCAGAGTGGGGAAGAGGTGACTCAATCCGCGATGTGAGGGGATCGATTCAAGACGCTCTTGCCAGTGGGGGTGTCATCATCTTGATCACGGCAGCGGGAAGTGCCTTTGGTGCCACCCTAAAGGATACCGGCATCGCTCAGCACATCAGTGAATCGATGGCCGGGAAGGCGAGTATTTGGCTTATTCCTATTGCCTATCTCGCAACGGCATTGATCCGAACCGCACAGGGATCGGCTACCGTCGCTATGATCACGGCCGGCGGAATGATTGCTCCGATTGCTCTGCAGAGTGAGCTTTCATATTCAGCTCTCTATCTGGCCCTCGCTATTGGGTGTGGCTCCAAGCCGGTTTCCTGGGCAAATGACAGTGGGTTTTGGGTGATTGGGCGTATGTCTGGAATGAGTCCGCTCGAGACTTTCCGATCAGTGAGTGTCATGATGATCGTGATGTCGCTTGTCGGCCTCGGTATTACAATGCTTGGCGCCCTGATCATTCCTCTGGTCTGAAGCGGTCCCGCATCATTGGCAGGTGAACCGGGCTGCGGTTCGTTTGTCTACGGCGCGTGAATGAGAATTTTCGGATCCTCGATTGGATTCAGATCAAGTGTCCTGACACGCGTCTAAGTGACGAGAGTGTTGCTTTCCTGATGACCGGTCAGGTCGATAATCTGGTTGTGATTATCAATGAAGATCCCGCTGGGAACTCCGCTCCGCTGTCCTCAGAGGATACGGGATAATCTTGCTCCAGTCACGATTATATCCAACACCCTATGAAAGTCACTTTTGTCACTGACACCTACACACCGCAGCCGAATGGCGTCGCGACTACGCTGTCCCGCCTTGTCAAAGGATTGCGTGAGAATGGCCACGAAGTGGATGTCGTGAGGCCCTCGATCCTCGCCTCAGACGAAGTGGGATTAGAAGTTCCTTCGGTGGGGCTACCCGGGTATCCCGAAGTGAGATTCGGATTTCCGATGCGACTCGTTCTTCAATCGCGGTGGTTTAAGAATCGGCCCGACGTAATCTATGTGGCGACGGAGACGCCTTTGGGTGCCTCCGCGATTTCGGCGGCACGCGCCCTCGGGATTCCCGCTGCTTCAGGATTTCACACGAATTTCCAGCAGTACATGGGCCACTACCAGATGCCACTTCTGGAAAAGGCGACTTTGAGATATCTTCGTCGACTTCACAATCGATCGTCGTGCACCTTTGTTCCCTCTCCTGATGTCATTGCGCAGCTTAGAGAGCAGGGTTTTCTGAATTTGGAGCTCTTGCCGAAAGGGGTCGATACAAAGTTATTCAGTCCGTCAAAGCGATCCAATCTATTGCGGCAGTCGTGGGGGGCACGCCCGGGGAGTCGTGTTGGGATCTATGTGGGAAGGATTGCTCCAGAGAAAAATCTACCACTGGTGGTTAGGTCATTTATGGAGATCCAAAAGCGAGTTCCTGATTTCGTAGGGGTCTTCGTGGGGGACGGGCCAAAACTTAAGGAGCTGAAAAAAGAGCACCCCGAATTCATCTACACCGGGGTCTTGCGGGGCGAAGATTTAGCGGAGCACTACGCTTCGGCTGACCTATTTATCTTTCCCAGTATCACTGAGACATTTGGAAATGTAACGTTGGAGGCAATGGCCAGTGGTCTCTCAGTCGTAGCCTATGACTATGCCGCTGCGAGCCAACACATTGAAGATGGTGTCAACGGTTACAGTGCCTCTTTCGATAATTCGGAGCAGTTTATAGCGAAGGCCCTGGAGGCCGCTGCGGCACCCGATTCAGTATTGGTTCGTGAAGCCGCCCGTATTACGGCGAGGAAGACGCGATGGAAAAAGGTGATCCGAAGGTTTGAAAAACAGCTTCACCACTTAATCGGGAAAGCGGTCGATACAGAGGTAAGTAAGGCAGTCAGTTAAAGAAAGTCCCCAACGAATTTATGAAACCTATCGAATACGAAACTGTGTTTATCTCTGACGTTCATCTTGGGACGCAGGACAGCAAGGCCGAGGAATTAGTTGGTTTTCTGAAGTCTTTTCGCTGCAAGAAACTGATCCTGAACGGAGATATCGTCGATGGTTGGGCTCTGCGAAGTCGTGGCAAGTGGCTTCCTTCTCATACCAAGTTTGTTCGGACGGTGCTGAAAAAAATGGAGAAGCAGGGGACGGAAGTTATCTACCTTCGCGGCAACCATGACGATATTATCGAGCGATTTCTACCGCTCGAAATCGGAGGGCTCAAAATGGTAGATGAGTACATCCATCCCACCCCTCAGGGGAATTACCTCGTAATTCATGGCGATGGATTTGACTCCGTAACGACCGATCATAAGTGGGTTGCGATGATGGGTGCGAAAGCATACGAACTGCTTCTTAGCGTGAACAGGCTTTACAACAGGTGGCGTGTTTTTTGTGGAAAAGAGTATTTCTCACTCAGTAAACATATCAAAGGAAGGGTCAAATCAGCCGTTTCCTTTGTCGACCGGTATGAAGATCAGCTGAAAGAGTTAGCATCGGTCCGCCAATGTGTCGGGATCATTTGCGGCCATATTCATACTCCTGCGGACAAGAAAATCGACGGGGGGATTCATTATTTGAACTCAGGGGATTGGGTTGAGTCGCTCACTGCGATCGTCGAACCGAAGCCGGGCCATTTTGAATTGTTCTACTATCAAGGAAGCGACCAGCCAACCGAGGATTGTGAGGCCCCGGTGGAGTCTCTTGATTTCAATGAGTCGAATAATCTTGAGCCTGTCCTCGCATAATTCTCACTGCCATGTTACTAATAGAACCCGATAAACTGATAAACTTTATGAGTGATTCTCCACACACTTTAGGTAATTTTGAGACCGCTCTCCGCGATGCCCGAAATGGCGTTTTGAGGATGGCCAGCATCTCAGCTCAAAATCTTGAGAATGCCGTTCGCGGGCTTCTGACTCGAAATAGAGAGTTGTGTAACGATGCCATTGCAGAGGACGATGAAGTAAATCTTTTAGAGCGCCGCATTGATGCTGAGTCGTTTGAGATCTTGATGAGATACAATCCGGTTGCGGGTGATTTGCGCGAGGTAATTGCCGGGATGAAAGTCGCTAACAACCTCGAGAGGATTTCCGACGAAGCGCAGAGCATTGCGAGGCGTGGCCGGAAAGTGATGAAGCAGCCTGAGCTCGCGGAAGTGGCACTGATTGAGCCGATTTTTCACCAGGCGCAAGCGTTGTTACGTGACGGTATGCGAGCCTACACAGAGGGAAACAACGAATTGGCGCTTGGTCTCTACGAGCGGGATAGACAGCTCGACGAGGATCAAAAGCAACTGATTCGAAGATTGACCAAGATGCTCGATGATGACAGCAGCTCGGCGAAGACCGTTCTGCATCTAATCTTCATTGTGAGAAGTCTTGAGCGGGTAGGTGATCACGCCGTGAATATTGGGGAAGACGCTATTTTTCTAGAGAGTGCCGCTGATGTTCGCCACCTTGGGCCTGAAAAGGCAGCTCAGGAGATCGAGAGCGCCTAGGAGGTCTCGATCTGATAGGGTTCACCCCCCCCCCAGACCTCAAGCAGGTAATTCTCTTTGAATTGATTGTGCGAAGGTTCATGCCGCTCCGCCGTCAGTCCCTTTTGGCTTCATTCCTCCAAAGTGCGGTGCTTCTGCCGCCAGTCCGTTTCGGGTGCATCCGTTCCGGAGTGTGGTGGCTCGGCGGTGGCCAAGGCGAAACGAGCCCGATTCGCTAAAGTTTAGGGCTTCTGAATTTCAATTTCGGTCGCCGACTTTTTAGAATTTATGCTTCCGTAGCGTTCTGATTCGTACAAGAAAACAGGGTTAACTCGAAGAGCTAACCCTGTTGGATCTTAAATTGAGTGAATCCTCAAGGGATTCGAGAAGCCGATTAACGCTTCGAGAACTGGAAGCGCTTACGTGCTCCGGGCTGACCTGCCTTTTTGCGCTCCTTCTTACGGGAATCACGTGTCAAAAGGTCTTCAACACGAAGTGGCTCACGAAGTTCTTCGTCTGTCTTCAAAAGAGCGCGTGAAATACCGAGCTGGATTGCTCCGATTTGACCACTCACACCGCCTCCGCTTGCGGAAATGGTGGTGTCATACTGGTTTACAGCGTTCGCGACTTGGAACGGCGCCAGAATCATGTTCTGTAGAGACAGCGTTCCGAAATATTCATCGAACGGGCGTCCGTTGATCGTGATTTTGCCGCTGCCGGTCGTGATCGTGGCACGGGCAGTGGAAGTTTTGCGTCGTCCGGTTGCGGAGAAAGATTCGCTCATGGTGTCGAATGGTAGTCTAGGAAATAGGTGGGTTAGAGATCAAATACTTTGACCTTCTGTGCCTCGTGCGGGTGCTCGCTACCGGCGTATACGTTAAGTTTCTTCATGACCTGACGGCCAAGGCGGTTGTGAGGAATCATGCCGTGAACAGCACGCTCTACGATCAGTTCAGGACGGCGGTCGCGGAGTTTCTCAACTGTCTCGCGTTTTTGCCCACCGACGTAACCGGAATAGCTCGTATAAATTTTCTGCTGCTCTTTGTTACCAGTGAGCCTCACTTTTCCCGCGTTGATAACAACGACAAAGTCTCCACAGTCTACATGAGACGTGAAGAGCGGCTTGTCTTTACCACGCAGGAGTTTAGCTGCAGCGACAGCAACGTCACCAAGCACTTTGCCTTCGGCGTCGATGACAAACCACTGGCGTTTTATTTCTTCGGCTTTAGCAGAGAAAGTTTTCATTTCCAAATTCTTCTCTCAATACCTGTCGGTTTAGCTTAAACGAGGGCGTTTTGCCCTGATGCTGTCAGGCGAGAGAGCGGGAATCTAGGTTGTTTAGATTCATTGTCAAGGGCTGGAGCGTGGGAAAAACCAAGGTTATTGGAAGCGGATTTCCTAGTTTTTCTAAGAAATTAAGAAATGTGTAGTGAGTTGTGTTGTTTCATTGATGATCTTCTTCGTTCATCCACTTTGCGGCTCGTCTCATATTCGATTATGTTTTTGCTATCGTATCTCCTCCAGCCTGATGCAAAAATCCTTTCTCGCCATCCTATGTCTCGCCCTCACGGTGGTCTCTCTACCCGGCGCTGACTTCAATCAGGTTATCCTTGATCATATTGATAAGATGCCGAGAGGCGGTCAATATGCCAGATATCGAAAAGATCTGCCGGAGGGGGAGCGGTTCCGGGATCTGAACCAGACCGTGATCGATCTGCATACCGCTATTGAGGTTGATAGGAAGGGGATCTTGCGGGTCGTGCGGAAAAACGCAGCGAACTACAGTTTTTGTTCCAGTGCGACCTATTTACTCTTTTGTGATGTCGTTTCGACTCTTCAGCAAAAGCGTCTCGTGCCGGCGAATGCTTCTTTCTCGATAGAGATGGCAGATGTGGGCGGTCCTGAGAGAGTTATTCAGGGCGAATTGGACGGCGTTGGCATGTTTGGTCACTGGAACGCGGATGGGCCGGGAACGGCAGTGCTGTTTCAAAAACTGAATCTGGGCCCCAATTTCAGCAGTTTTGAGCGGGCTCGCCCCGGAGATTTTCTCAAGATCTTCTGGAATGAGTTCATTGGAAAGGGGGAGCGTGGGCACTTGGTCGTCTATCTCGGCGAAAACGAAGCCGGTGACGCGATACAGGTATGGTCAAGTAATCTCGCGAACGATGATGGCTCCAGCGGCTACGGATCGATGTGGGTGGAAAAAAGTCGTATTAAGCGGGCTTTATTCTCCCGTTTTGAGGAGCCGGCCAATCTCATGAATTGGATAGCGTTGAAGGCGACCGAAAAAAAGAGCGAATATCTCATTCGAATTCGCAAGACTGGCTCCACCGGAGAGGAAATGAAGGCGATTACCGGTGCCCTCGATTAGCCAGATAAGGAATAGCTGGTAAAAATATTATTAATTATTGTAAATAATTGAGATTTGCGTACTATTTACACATGTATAGTGGTCATAATTCCTCGATTTTTCAAAATAATCAGGCTGATAGCTTTCCGAGGCGTCGTTCTCATCATCATCCCGGATTGAGCTGGGTGCTGCCTGTCGATGAGGTAAATCAGATGACCTCAAAATCTCATGAGGCACTTTTAGTGGGACCTTCAGAGAGTTACCACTTGGGTGATCTTCTCCGTCCGCACATCCTGACAAGGCTTCTTAATTTTTCCAAGCTCCGCTGCGCCGGGATGATTTCGGCTGATCTTACCAGCGTGGGAGGTCATGCCGTTCGAAACTATGGTGAGAGCGTTCTTGAAATGCGGGGCCGCAATCTTCAGTTGCTGCATTTTGGTGGTGATACGCTGTGCAAAGGGATTGTCGATGGCTACGCAGAGGCGATTAATACGGAGGAGGCGGACCGATTCGAGAGCCTCTCCGCCATCAGTGGTGAGAAGGAGTTGAAAAATTACGTGCGTCGTCGCTCGGGTCAGTTGGATGATTTTTCCCACGTAATCGCTGCCGAGGGGGCCTTTTATGGTGCCGGCCTCAGTTTTCACGCGGTGGGAATGTCTGAGCCCGAAAAGATCGATGAGGTTGCTTGCGGTCGTCTCCTCCAAATACTCCGCTCTGCTCAGTTTGTGGGAATTCGCGATCAGCGTGGAGCTGATTTTCTCGAGTCGAAAGGAATCAACGTTGAGCGCATGCCTTGCGGACTGACGGTTCTTCCCCAGGTCTGTTCGCGTCAACTGCGCGAACATCGTGATTCGGAAGCGATGGAAGCGATTCGAAATCGATTCCCTAACGGATGGATCGCCGTTGGCATCTCCGAAATTCAAGATCGTCATTTTGACCGCCTCACCGAGGCGCTTAAAGCAGTGGGTGAAAAAGAAGGCCTTGGGATTGTCTTTTTCGACGAGAAAAAGCGGGAGACGGGAGTGACCTCTAATCGCTTGCGTCGATGGGTTAATGCTTTCCCTGATTCGGCCGCGGCAGGCTTTAACTCGGAGAATATCTGGGAAGTGGCTTCGATGCTGCTCCACTCGCGTCTGTATTGTGGTAGCTGTCTCAGTTCCCGAATCATTTGCATGTCCGGCGGGATCGCCCGAATCAATGTGCCTACGGGAACACCTGAGGTAATGAGTTACTGTGAATTGTGGGAGCATGATTCTGTTCCAATCGAATTTTCCGAAGAGGAAAATTGGGAGGTTGGTTTGAATGAGACGTTGGAAGCCGATCTTTCGATGCTGCAGGAGCACGCCACCTCGCTTCATAGCCAGTATTTTGACTCGTTTGCCAAATTCTGTGCCGAAACGGGAATGAGCGCCCGCCTTATCCCGGGACAGCCCGAGACAGCCCATACCAGAGCGATCGCGGCGACTCACCATCTTCACGATGAATGGTTGAGTGATGAGAAAAGTTTCAAACTTTTCAGAAAACTGAACGGTCGGAAAAAGGGAAACGCTGCGAGATCGGGCGCATTGCCGTCTTCTCAGTCTGCTGACAAGCAGACGTGCTAAGCCCCGTTATAAGTATTGCTGCGGTGATATAGAGGGCGAAAATGGGGATTCTAAGCCTTGCTCATTTAGGCTCAGACTATAGATTGCGCTGGGTTCGCGGTTGATTCGTTTCATCACGAGCCGAAACGACCCACGCAGGCAGCGCTCGGTAGCGACCGCAGATATCCCCACATCATGCGACGATACGTTCTTACCTCTCTGGCCATCGGATCCTCGGTCAGCGTCATCGTCCTTACGCTGTTGCTTCTTGGCGTTTTTGAGTCACTCGCAGCCTCGCTCGAACAGTTTTACCTGACACGTGGATTTTTCGACGGTGGCGATTACACGCGTGTTCGCTGGCTTGAGATTCTCGTGATTGCACTGGGGGCGGTGAGTGTTGCCTGGTGCGTTGTTGATGTCTCTCAACTCGCACAGAAAATTCTCGGTGCTCTCAGTATTCTCTTCGTCGGCTTTTGTGTCTCTCCGACGATGGCTCTCTACAATATTCTATTCGAACCGTTTTCGACCATGACGGCGGTTTTTCTTGCGGCAGGCGCGGCGCTTGTTTTTGCGGGGACTGAGAGGGGAATGCGAAAACGCATTCTTGAGGAAACTCTTGGCGGGAGGGTTTCCCGGGAGGTGTTTGACAATATGTTGTCTGCGCTCGAGCCACCGCAGTTTGGCGGCTCGGTGCGCGAAGTGACGGTGTTGACCTGTCGGCTTTTTAATCAGTCAGAACTTCGAGGGAAATTGGAGCCTACCGACCTCATGGGGATGAATAATTTGTTCATTCGTCGTGTTTCGAATTTTCTCAAATCTCGAGGGGGATATTTGGATGAGTCGGGTCCGGAATTAGTAAGGGCCTTTTTCGGGCTCCATGGCGATCCCGGAAATCACACCGGCGATGCCTGCTGTGCCGCTCTTGAACTGCGGAGCAGGCTCAAAAATCTCAGTCAGGAGTGTGAAACGAGGTGGTTTCAAAAACTCCGTTATGGTGTCGGGATTGAGACAGGCGAAATGACGGTAGGCGTCTACGGTTCGAGTCAGCGCCTGACTTTCAGTGCGATCGGCGCTGATACAGATTATTCGAGGCGGCTCGCTCATGCAAACTATCGCTATGGCTCTGATCTACTGGTCGGGCCTGATGCTTTTCGCGAGGTTGAGAGGCAGTTCGACTTTCGTCCTATGGAAATGTTTTATGATCCCGAGAACGATGTTCTCACAGAGATATATCAGCTCATGGGCGAGGCCGGAAGTGCCTCCGCAGAGGAGGCGCAGCGGCGCGAGCTCTTCTGGAAAGGTGTCATTTATCTGCGAGAAAAAAAATACGAAGAGGCTTTGATGCATTTAAGCAAAGCAAAAAACCCCAGAGCTGACGATGGCCCTCTTGCGTTTTTTCTGGGCGTGGCTCAGGAAGGAATTTTAGCTCCCGATACGAAGGGGGCTCGTAACCTTCGTCAGTTAACTGAGAAAGGGCACGCACGTCTCAGCAATTTGATGTAATCTCTTCCCTGTTTCGAAAATGGCTCAAGTCGATTACCCCGAACCCGTCAAAGCGCTCATCTCGCAGCTCAAACAGTTGCCCGGGATCGGGCCGAAGAGTGCCGAGAGAATCGCGGTGTGGATGATGCAGCAGGGGCCTTCGACTTCCGGGCTTTTCGCTGATGTCGTAAATCGAGCGGGGGAGATCGTAATAGAATGCCGAATCTGTGGATTTTTCTCTACCGAAGAATTGGGCTGCGGAATTTGCGACGGCCAGCAAAGAGATGTCAGGTCAATCTGCATCGTCGAGCAGCCAACTGATATTCTACCTCTCGAGCGTTCCGGTGCCTACCGCGGCCAATACCATTCACTGAGGGGGCGTATCTCGCCGTTGGACAATGTAGGCCCTGAGGATCTGCGTATCGGAGCCTTGGTCGCTCGCTTGCGCGAGGGGGATTTTAGCGAAGTGATTCTTGCTCTCAGTTCAGACGTTGAAGGTGAAGCAACTTCCAACTATCTCGCTGAGATTCTTTCCGAGTTTTCTGCACTCAAGGTTTCGAGGCTCGCCCAGGGGCTTCCGGCAGGGGGCGGGCTGGATTCGGCTGACGAACTCACTCTGATGCGGGCGCTTCAAGGCCGGGTCGGAGTTTAGGGGATACCTTGTTCTCACTGGTTTCCAACGAGACTTGCAGTCACGAACTGAGGCGTCAGAGTGACTGACATTTCATCGACTCCGCGCAGCAGTCTGAATGTGGCTTCTTCGCCTGCGGGAAGGTTTTGGATGACTTCGGTAAGATCGTTGAGGTCTTCAACGGGTTCGTCGTTTACTCCCAGAATTACATCGCCTCGTTCGATTCCAGCCTCGCTGGAGGGTGAATCCGCTTTCACCTTCATCACTTCGGGACTGGAGGACTCAGCGTGAAAAAGGAGGCCAACCCAAACGGGTCCGGATTTTCGGTGATGTTTGATTTCGGTAATCAATTTGTTGATTCGGGAAGCGGGAATAGCAAAAGCCTCATTCTTCGCACTGATTTGGTGGGCGGATACGATCCCTTCGAGCTCACCCTTTGGATTAATCAGTGGTGTCCCGGGGTGATATTTTTGATCCACAGCAGCGAGGCGAAGGTGCAGAAGTGGGCTTTCAAAATTGTGCCCTCGATAGGCCCACTCTTTTCCGGTAAAAGTGCTCGCGAAATTCGCGTCTCCGTTTCGGGAGTGCATTTTTGCACCCGGCACCAATTTCTTTTCCGTCGAAAGCGGGAGTGGCTTTATTTCTTCAGCTTTTGATTTGGATTCAAAGAGACAAAGTCTGCTCTTAAGATCCAGATGAAGAAGGTCCGCCTCGACCACTGCTCCGGGAAGCTCAACCGAAGCGATGGGGGGCGTAGCCAAGTCGATGGATTGGGGGACAACGCCAACAAACCAGTCAGACTCTCCCACGCATACCGCAGGACTTTTTTCGCCTCCCTGCCAAACTAACCAAAGTTGGTGAGGGGGCGAGGTTTCCTGCGCAAACGATTGGATCGAGATCGAAACGATTCCGACCGTTCGGAGAATGGAAAGAGGCAGTGACATCCTTGAGCAAAAGTGTCTGATCAGAAGTTACAGTTCGCGGAATTTAGCTCCGGCCGGGATGAGTCCTTCCGGTTCTGATAACGTGTCGCTGCTTAAGCCGGGAACCCTCTGCAAGTGGGGCAGCTGGAGCTGAATCACTTCCTGGTCAATGGGGATTTGCCTCATCAGGCTTTGCTCGAAAACAGTGGGGCTGGACTCCGCAACCGTTTCTCCGAAGTTCTCATTGATCGGCAAATTTACGATCACGCCGGCGGCAATTGCGGCAGCGGCGCCTGCCGGAACGAGCCACTTCACTCCATGCGTTTCTTCAAACCAAACTTGAAGCCTCTCTGCAAAGATACCCACCGAAGAGCGTTTTAACATTTCTGATCGCTGACGATCTTTGAGGGATTCAGCAAACTTTTGGAAATATTCCTCACCGGGAGTCTCGTATTTCTTCAGGCGAATAAGGCGTTGAACGTCTTCGTGTTCTTTCATCGGAGGTTGGGACAACAGAGCGGTAATTTAATTATAGCAGATAATAATTTCAATCACAGATTGAGCCTCAACTAGGGCGGAGAATCACTTGCGAAATTCTTCAAGATAGGTCTGAAGCTGCCTGTGGGCGTAAAAGAGCCGCGATCTAATTGTTCCTTCGGAGGCTCCCAAAATTTTGGAAATCTCCGCGTGAGGCATCCCTTGGATGTCGAACATGGTGACCACTGCTCTGTGGTCATTCGACAGCTCCTGCATAGCCATGTTCAATCTTTCCTGCAATTCAGCGATATTTGCTTCTCGGACCGGATCACTTTTGGAGGTCGCTTCGATAAAATCTTTATCGTTCTCAATCGCGAGATCAATGTCATCGAGGCTCATGCTGCGACGTCGATTTCGTTTTTTGAGAAAATTCAGCGTCATGTTCGTCGCGATGGAATAGATCCATGTGTAGAACGCTGACTTTCCTTTGAATCGCTTGAGAGCGCGGTAGGCTTTCGCGAAGACATCCTGGAGTATGTCGTTCGTGTCCTCGTGATTCGAAGTCATGTGATAAACAAGACCGTAGAGCTTCGGCGTGTATTTCCCGACGAGCTCGTCGAAGGCTTTAGTGTCCCCTCCGCGGGCGCGCTGAACCAGTTTGAGATCGGGATCGGGCTTTCGCATTTTTCTCACGCGAGTGGCCGCACCCTCATCACTCGCAGCCAAAGCCGTTGATGCCGAGGCAAGAACTGGTGAGGCAGGGATAGCAGGGTTTGAACTCATTATATATTTGGCTGGTAAATGGTAGGGGGATCAGGACTCCTCGTTGGGGGAGAGGGAAGCGGAAACCGATTTCCACTTTTCTATTGCCGTTTCAGGTGAAAGTATTACGTCGGTGCGCCCATCAGAAGTGATTATTTTTCCGTCGGGGCCAATGACAATAAGAGTCGGGTAGCCTTTTACGCCGAATGTTTTGGCAAGAGCATTGGCTTCACGGTTGTTAAATCCGGGAACCGTGAGCCAGGACATATTTGCCTCGCTCATGTAGTTCTCTTTTTCTTTTTTTGAGTTGTCAAAGGAGACAAAAACCACTTCAAAATCATCCGCGTGCTTGTTTCTGAAATTGACGAGCGTTGGCGTGAACTGGCGGCAGGGAGGGCACCAGTGCGCCGAGAAATAGAAGCCGAGGGTTTTTCCCTTCAGCGTCTCAAAGCTGACTTCTTCGCCCTTGGTGTCAACGAACTCAATCCGAACGGTATCTTTGTCTTCAGCGCCCGCCGACATGGCAAGCAGTGCCGGCAGCGCAAGCAATGCCGCAGAGATTGCGGCGATGGCTTGGTTGGGGAATGGAGGGAGGGCAATTTTCATGATCTTGGCGTTGTGGGTTAGACGCCTGAACCCACTCGTCCTTTCATTAAATAGGATACGTCGCAGCCGCTCGAATTCTTAGTGCGATCCGCCCTAAATCGCGCCTATGCTCGTGCGGCGTGCCTTTATGGCAATGGCTCAGGAGAACTCCTCCGGCGAGAGGGAGATCATTGGCCCGCAGAATCGATTCACCGATGAGAGCTCGATCAACGTTGAAGATAGAGGGGGGCGGCTTGGGATGGTAGTGGAAATTCGAAAAGAGATCGCCCGCAAAAAGAAGCTGACGGTCTACTGAATACAGCCCCGAATGTCCAAAAGTGTGGCCGGGAAGTGGAATCACCTCAAGTCCTCCCCAGAAAGGAAGGATATCACCCGGAGCAAACCATTGGTCGATGACGGGTCGTTCGTATCGAAAAAGGGAACGCGCTATTTTTTCGAGGACACCGCAGACCCGGCTCATTCCCCGATACGGGTAGACGCCTTCGATGTGTTTCCGGTCGAGTTGAGGAGCCAAAACCGTGGCTCCGGTCCGTTCCTTCAGCTCTGCAATGTGCAGTGTGTGATCAATGTGTCCGTGGCTGAGAATGATTTGTTTCACTTCCGAAAGGCTTCGCCCGGCTCCTTCGAGAAGCTTTGCGGTTCGGTTCGGCGTATTCGAAAGGAATCCGCCGTCGATCAAGGTGATGCCGTCGTCCTCGAGGAGTGCGTAGTGATGGACAATACGCCCTCGCAGTTGGAGACAATTTTCTACGACCTGAATCATGGCTGGAAAGGAGGTTGATTCCGTTCTTCTAAACTGGCAAGAATCCAGCATGGCAGATCTTAATTCAATTTCTAATACTGATAGGCGAAATTTTATCGCTGGTTCCGGGCTTGCTCTCGGCGGCCTTGTTGCTTCGGGTGCTTCTGCATCGATTGCGGCTGAAACTCCGAAATCTTTCAAGCTTTGTCTGAACATGTCCACGATCAGAGGGCAGGAGCTCGATGCCGCTGAAGAAATCGAAGTGGCGGGCAAGGCCGGCTACGATGCGATTGAGCCCTGGTTCCGCCGCATCAGCGCCTACACCGAAAACGGGGGGACGCTAAAAGATCTTAAAAAGCGGATCGACGATCATGGTCTCACCGTTGAGAGCGCGATTGGATTTGCTGCCTGGGTCGTAAACGATCCTGAAAAACGTGCGGCAGGACTCGAGGAGGCGAAGCGCGACATGGATACGATCGCTCAGTTGGGGGGCATGCGCATTGCCGCTCCTCCTGCCGGCGTGGGAAAAGGCGAGGTCGTTTCTCTCGATGACGCCGCAGATCGCTATCGTGCTTTGCTTGAACTCGGTGACGAAATGGGCGTCGTGCCTCAGGTGGAGATGTGGGGCGGGCACCCGACCATCGGCACGGTCGAAAAGGCACTTTACGTTGCGATTCGTGCCGGGCATCCTTCGGCATGTTTTCTCGGTGATGTCTATCACACCTACAAAGGTGGTTCCTCTTTCGATTCGATTTTACTGATGGGACCCCATGCGCTGAAGAACTATCACATGAATGATTATCCCGCCGATCCACCTCGCGAGACGATCAAGGATTCGGACAGGGTTTATCCCGGTGACGGCATTGCTCCCGTCGTCGATATTTTGAAGAAGTTTAAATCAATCGGCGCTTATCCTGCGCTCTCGCTCGAAGTCTTCAATAAGACTTATTGGGAAAAGCCCGCTCTCGAGTGCGCGAAAGTGGGTCTCGGGAAAATGCAGGCTGTAGTCGCCGCGGCGGAGTGATCTGATTCAGCGTTCGCAGCGATAGACAAAGGCGGGAGGTAGATTTTTCCATGCCGTGGGGCTCTGCTCCACGGAGGAAAAGTTCGTCTTCAGAAACTTCCGGAACCGCTGTCCGGCCGGGAGCACCAATCCCTGCCAATAGGCGAAAGTGGCGAATTTTCCTCCGGGGGGGAGGACCTCAAACATCGCTTCGAGGCACTTGTCCTGCAGCTCGGGTGAGAACGCCGCCCAGGGAAGCCCGCAAATAATTGCGTCGACCTTGTCACGCCCTTCTGCTTTGCACAAGGTAGCTACTTGTGAGACGCAATCCTCGATCACTTTTACATCAGGGCAGCGCTTCCGTGTGATGTCGGCGAGCTCGGGATCTCGCTCGATTGCAAAGAAGGTCGCCTCAGCAGAGACGCGCTTGGAAATGGCTTCAGTGAAGACTCCGGTGCCGGGGCCATACTCGACGATGCAGTCCATCGCATCCCAGTCGAGCCAATTGGTCATTAACTCGGCGAGCTGATTCGAACTGGGGGCAATCGCACCGATCTGGGACGAGTTGCGGGCAAAGGCTTTGAGGAAACTGGTTTGGTCGGACATGGGAAATAAAATAGGTCACTCCGCGGATTGTTTCAAAAGCGATGTTTCGAGGTTAAGCTTTACAAGCTGTCCCATCGTCTCGCATGAGTCGAAAACACTTGTTTCGTGATACTGATTGAGTCCGTCACGCAAAATTTCAACATGTTCGTAGGGAGACAGCTCTTCGGGAAGCATGACCTCCCAGAGCGCCGCGAGCCGTGTTTGCGCAAGCTTGCAGCGGCGTTGGATCAAGGTGCGTTCTTCCTCTTGATACTGGCGCATCGTTTGGTAGTTGAGCTTAGTCGTGCAGAGGTGAACGACCGCTTCGTTTTCGAGGAACGTTTGAGGAAGATACATTTCTTTGTTTCCCTCGTAGCTTTGCTGGTCGAAGTCGATCGCCCGCACGCGATACTGCGCGTCTTCGAAATCCGGAGTGATATCAACTACGTAATTGTAGCTTCTCATATCGCCTAACAGGCGCACAAAGCTGCGCTCGTTAAATTTCACAAACTCTTTCGCGACTCTTACTAGATTGGTATCGGGGCGATCAAAATAATCGGCGATGAAAGTATCTCCCGGGACTCCGGCGATGTGATCTTCGATCAGGGTATTCCCGTTCACGAGATAGTTGATTCGATTCGGAGAGAGGACGTGCTCGAGTTCCAATCCGTAGAGTCGGGAGGCATCGGCGATTTTCACATAGAAGTGATCGTAGTTGTCGTTGTACTGATTGACGATGCGAATCCGGAAGGGACGCGAGTTGCCAAAGTCGCAGAAATCGACACGCTCCATCCTGAGGTGGTCCTGTGTTTTAGGGGCGTTCGTTCTCAGTGCAGAATAAATCCGCGTCAGCTTCGTGTTGAGTTCCTCGCGGATCGCAGGTTCGTAAAAAACGGTCTTCCAGAGAGTGTCTTCTCCCTCTCTGTCAAAGAGGGGATAGAGTTGTGAAAACCGATGAAGGTCCTCGTAGAGCTCGGGGAAATCCATCGTTCGCCCATAGGCCCCGAGATACGAGTTGAAGTCCTCGCCAACAGGGTAGAATTTTTTGCGCTTGAGATTGATGTTCACGACCAGAGAGGGGCAGGAATGAAGAGTGCGCGGTTTTACTTGGATGGCTTCTCGAGAGCGGGCCAGATATGAAAAGTTTTGAACGCTTCCCTGTAGAGGGCCTCAAGTCGAGAGGGGAGGTCGCTATTTCCAACAGGGAGTGGATCCGATTCTGACGGATCAGCCGCGAGATCGTAGATCTCAAAATTCGCGGGGACAGCGTTTTGAGCCGCTTTGGCATTCGACTCGTCGACCTGCGAGGTATTTTCGATCCCTTCGAGAACCGCTCGCACTTTGAGATCTCCGTGACGCATCGCGACTGAGGGGAGGTATTTCCCGTCTTCGGTGTAGCTACGGTAGTAGGTCCACATAAGAGGTTTCGAGCGTTGCATTTTATCTCCTTTGAGGACCGGGAGGAAATTGGCTCCGTCGAGCACGAGATCCGCAGGAACTTCACCCCCGCTGAGCGTAGCGAAAGTCGGCAGGAAGTCGAGTGAACAGACCGGCTCCGATGAAATCTGGCCTGCTTCGATTTTATCCGGCCAGCGCATGATTCCGGCAACGCGGAATCCGGCTTCGTGTGTGTGAAGCTTCATTCCCCGAAGGGGGCCGGATCGACCGTAGCTGCGATTTGCGGATCGGTAGCGGTTCAGCGTTTCCGGACCGTTGTCCGAGGTGAAAATGACCAGGGTATTGTCGCGATAACCGAGGTCATCGATCGCCTTGAGCACTTTTCCTGTCGCGGAGTCGAGGTTTTCCACATTCGCAAAATACTGCGCTTCGTCGTGGTTCAAGGCACTGCGATTTTCGTATTTTTTCACCATCGCCGGAGGCGAGGCTATTGGCTCGTGTGGTTCGTGGTATGCCACGTAGGCAAAGAAAGGCTGATTCGGATTCGACTGCTTGTGATCGGTGACCCAGGCCACAAATTCGTCGGCAACAATCTGACAGCTGTATCCTTCAATTTTTCCAACAGGCTCGCCGTTTCGGACAAAATTCACCGGATTCTCATGAGAAGGTGAGGCGTTGTTCTGCGTCGCGAACCAGTGTTCAAATCCGTGATCGCCCGGCTGCGCCTGCTTATCTGAATTGAACATGGCATTGCAGTGCCATTTACCGCTCATGCAGGTGGCGTATCCTGCCTCTTTCAGCATGCGCGGGATGGTGAATTCCTCTTTGCGCATTTCAACGAGATTACGGGAGCTTTTGAGCGGCTTGTCAGGATTGGTTTCAGGAATCCAATCATAGACGCCGGCTCGATTAGGCATCCGGCCGGTTAGGAGCCCGACTCGGGAGGGAGAGCAGACAGGAGCGGCTGAATAAAAATCGGTGAAACGAATCCCTTCCGCCGCCATTTGCATAAGATGCGGGGTTTTGATGCTTGGATGACCGTAGTTCTGGAGGTCGCCCCACCCGAGGTCGTCACAGAGCACCACGACAATGTTAGGGCGGGAAACGTCGTCGGCGCTGGCGACTTGGGCAAGTAGTCCGATGAAGAGAAGTGGTAGAAAGCAGTTCAAGCGCATCGCTTAGTATTGACCGCGAAGAGCGAATGGGAAATGACAAATTGAGTCAAGGATCTAGACAACGTCGAGGGTCCACACAAAAACGGGGCGTGAATTGCTTCAGCACCCCGTATCGAACTAGTTGGTGCGGGTTTACCAACCGCCGTGACCTCCTCCGTGACCGCCATGCCCTCCATGCCCGCCGCCGTGACCGCCATGTCCTCCTCCGTGACCGCCATGTCCGCCGCCGTGGTTTCCATGCCCGCGATGATTGCCGCGTCTGCCGTGATTCCGATGCTCCCGATGTCCGCCGTCAGAGGCAGCTAAGCCGATCGCGGCTCCGGCGAGCCCACCAACGATGGCGGCTTCAGTTGGTGAGCAGGAAACATTTAGCGATAGCGTCAGGGCGGTTCCGATAGTGATGAGCAATAGTTTCAGTGAGTTTTTCATGTGAATCGTCTTTTTTAATGAATGAAGGACGCAGGATTTTACTATGAGTGCTTTCTGCGCTGATAATGAGACGCTCTGATTCCAATGCTTATGCGAAGAAAATTACCAAGTTTATTTCTTCTTACGAAGCGGAGGCGTTCGACCTAAAGGGTTAGGTCGCTGACCTAAGGGGGAGGGTTTCGCGTGATAGCGCGCTTCAGAAGGCCCGGGCCATGCCTCGCCTTCCGCCCCCGATCACTGAAGCCGGGCTCTTGACCTGCTTGTCTTTTTCTATCTATAAGGGGGTGGTGAAATTGCTCCTCTATCTTCTTCTCGGCTACCTTGTTTTTGGTCACTCCTATTCATTGGCTAAGACAAAGCCCAATATCATCGTCGTGCTCGCTGACGACCTCGGGTATGGCGATCTCGGCTCTTACGGGAATGAAGTGGTGAAGACGCCTCATCTCGATCAGTTTGCCAAAGAGGGGCTGCGCTTTACCGATTGCTATGCCGCGGCGGCGAACTGTTCCCCTTCCCGGGCAGGACTCATGACGGGACGAACCCCGTGGCGGGTCGGGATTCACAACTGGATTCCGATGATGTCGCCGATGCACGTTCAAGAATCCGAGATCACGGTGGCGACTTTGTTGAGGGAGTCGGGCTACGAAACCTGTCAGGTCGGGAAATGGCATCTCAATGGGCTCTTTAACCTCCCGGGGCAGCCCCAGCCGAGTGAGCATGGTTTTGATCACTGGTTTTCTGTTCAAAACAACGCGCTGCCGAATCATCGCAATCCCTACAACTTCGTCCGAAACGGAATTCCGCTTGGTGAGATCGAAGGGTTCTCAGCTGGGATTGTCACCGACGAGGCAATCCGTTGGATGAATGAGGTGCGCAAAAAGGAGACGCCGTTTTTCATGTTTGTCTGTTACCACGAGCCGCACGAACCCATCGCCACTGCGGCCGAGTATTCGTCGCTCTACTCTCATCTCGAAGACCCCGCGGAACGAGCTCTCTGGGGGAACATTTCTCAACTCGACGCCGGATTCGGGCGGCTCATGGGGGAGCTGGAACGGCTGAATCTGCGCGAGAATACGATCGTCTTTTTCACGAGCGATAACGGTCCTGCTCTCACGGGTAAACATCCCTACGGATCGACTGGTCCACTCCGGGCAAAAAAGGGTTATCTCTGGGAAGGGGGAATTCGCGTCCCGGGAATTCTTCAATGGCCGGGGGTGACCGAGGCCGGCACCGTATCCGGCGAGCCGATCTCTGGAGTGGATATTCTGCCTACTCTTTGTGAAATGGCGGGAGCAAAGGTTCCCGATGATAGAGCGATTGATGGTGCCAGCCTTGTTCCGTTTTTGAAAGGGGAGAAACTTGTTCGTAAAACACCGCTCTATTGGCATTTTCTAAGATCAAGAAGCACGGTCAAAGTGGCAATTAGGGAGGGTGACTGGAAGCTGGCGGCACAGGTGGATCGTCCGGATCTGAAACCAGCCGGCGGCATCACCGCTGAGGATATCGAGTGTAATCGAAATGCCGAACTCGTTGGCTTTGCTCTTTTCAATCTCAAAGACGACATCGCCGAAGTGAGGGATGTGAGCGCTGAAAATTCGGTCCTCTTTGAATCGATGAAAGCGAGGCTCGTGGTAAAGTATCGTGAAGTGCGGGACGAGAGCCCTCAGTGGCCGGTCTGGGAGTTTCCCAGGTATGAAGGGATGCGGATCGAGTGGCCTGAATACAAGGCGATGCGAAAGTCGCCCGTCTACGTTCCGTGAAGCTGGAGGTTGGCTTCGCCTCTTGAGCTATTCCTCCCAGACAAATTCGTCGGTGGATTTGCGACTGTAATTCCAGGCTCTTGGAGGCAGCTGTTTTTGGTTCGCCAGTTCCATGTAGGCGAGAATACCATCGGCGATTGCTTGAGCAAATTTCTCCCGCCACGCAGAGGAATGAATGTTCTTCGCTTCCTGCTCGTTCGTAAGAAAGGCGCATTCGATCAGAATAGACGGGACGTTGGAATGGCGCAGCACGGAATAGCGGGCTCGCTTCACCCCGCGATCAAAGCCGCCTGTCTTCCCGAGAAGCGTGTGGTGCAAGATGTTCGCTAAAACGAAACTGGCCGGCTCAATCGCGTTTCCCTCGCACTTACGACGATCAAGAATCGGATCGGGCGCTTTACCTGTGATCGGAAGTTTAGGGGGCGGCAGGGCATAAACTTCAATGCCGTTGGCGGAAGGTTTCCATTCGGCTGAGTTGAAGTGAACGCTCACAAAGATCGGGTCTTTGTAGTTGTCTGTCATCGTCGGACGCTCCGACAATGAGATGAAAAAATCGGAGAGCCGACTCTGCACGACCTTCACCTTCTCTTCTTCGAGGATCCGCCGCGCGCGATTGACGAGGTCGAGGTTGTAGTCTTTTTCATAGCCGTAAGAACTTCTGCCTCCTTTGTCATGGCCACCGTGCCCCGGGTCGAAGACGACGGTTCTCACTTTTCCAATTTCTCGAACCGATGCCGGGCGCATCGCCGGTCCGAGTGTTGAATTGATGTCGGCGAGCGAGATGTAGAGCTTGCCTGAATCCGAGACGACCGGAAATGAAAACCAATGTCGCACTCCATCGATGATCGCCTCACGCGTCCCCGTCTTCACAACAAGCTGGTGGAACTCGCTTGCGAAGCCAATCTCACGTTTGTCCTTCCGCGCCTTGGTCGGGTTCATCGAAAGCGCCGCCGCACAGTCTTCGATAGGGACGTATCTGATCTCGTTAATTTCCGTCGTTCTCCATTCAGCCCGTGCAGGAGCGGGAAGTAGCAAGGTTGAGACTTGAAGCGCTAACGAAAGTGGAAGTATCCGTGCCGAAAGATGGAATATCATCGATTTACTATGCAATGCAATGGGGCGGGAGATCATGAAATCGTCGAGGCTTTGGCTCTTGGATCAAAGTTCGAAATCTTCAAAATTGCGTATTAAGGCATGGTTGCTACGATCGATATTCCCGAATCCTTGATCGAACGGGCAAAGAAATACCAGGGCAGGATGACCTTCGGTTCGCCTGCGATTTCTTCCTGAGAGCGAACCCTTGAAGACGATCCTGAGCCGTTGGTCCTCAGAGATGCTTTGGTCGGAGGTTCAGATGATGAAATCGTTTCATCGCGGGCGATCAATCAGCATCGCGATGTTCAACGCGTTCAGAACTTCTCTCAATGAGTGTTCTTCATGCGAATATTCTCGTGGACGCTTAGGGGAAGGACCGAAGCCTTCATCAGGAAGCGTTCAACATCGTAAGTGAGCCTGCGGAAGGGGGGGGCATGGGCGATTTGCTTTGACGATTTTGTCGCGTTTTATCGACTTGTCAGTCACCCGGAGATTGGGTCAACTGCTTCTACGCCGTATCAAATCGAAGATCAGATCACGGCCTGAAAGGAGGCGAATCAACTCCATATCCTGGGTCAAACCTGAATTAATCTTCTTCCGTTTTTCGAAACCGCGAGAAAGGGAAAGGTGTCGGGCCTGATGATTCACGATGCTAGTATGGCAGCTCTTGCTCCATCGTTCGCGGCGTGACCGGGTTGGGGAGGAGCCGACCTGATTACAGTCGATTCCCCGCGCTCAAGACAAGCAATCGCTTGCTTTGAATTCAAGGCTTCGGCCAATCGAGATGTTTGTGCAGAAAATCAAAGGTTCCCACGCCATTGATCGTATGCGGCCCGGGAAACCATTCGATTTCGCAGCGCTCACCGATTCCCAGTTTGGCTTGATAGAGATTCCGGACTTTCGCAAATTCATAGGCGACTTTTTCATCGGGTGCGACGCCGTCGAAATGGCCTCGCTCGACCATGAACGGCCTCGGGCAAATTAGGGCTGCCATTTCAGCGTAATTGAAAGTGCCTCCGAGGTTCCATTCGAAGATTTCATACTCGCCTTTGTTTGCGTAGCTGTAGCGCAGGGACGCCTCATCGGTCGCAGCGTTTTTCCAGACCCATTCGTTGAAGTCGCCTGCGCAGATCGAGAGACAGTAGCGATCGACAAGCGGCGGGATCCGCATCGCGGATTTGCCTCCGTAGCTCAGGCCGTAAAAGGCAATTTTCCCGGCATCGACGAAAGACTGTTCGGCGAGCCAATTCGTGATTTGCTGATGCTGCGGAACGATGATGGAGAAGAGCGTTTTTCCCATTGTTTGCGCCTTGAACTGTTGCATCCGGAAGTGATCATAATACTTGTAGCCGTTCTGTGGCGCAAAGGTGATGAACCCGCGTTCCGCCAGCCTCGTCGCAAAGGCCTTGTAGGCTTTGAATTTCGGCTCGCCGACGAGGTCCTGGGGAGTTCCTTCGAGTCCGTGTTGGCAGACAACGACCGGGCGCTTTTCTGATCCGTCGAGGGGAAGTGATTTCGGCAGCGTTAGGATTCCGTAAGCAAAGACTTCGTCGAAGACGTCGAGAACGACTTCGTAGCTGATCGTGAGTTCGGTTTCCTGAAGGGGGCGAGTTCGGGGATTCGCTGCAAGCAGCGGAATCTCAAAATCGCCGATCACTTCAGTTCTGAATTTCTCGCGATAAGGTTCGATCGTTTTTTTGAAATTCTCGAGGGATTTGGTGTTGAGGTTCTTGAAGTAGTCGCGACGCTTCGCATCTGATTCAACCAGTGCACGCTGGATATGTCGCTCAATTTCCTTTCTCTCTTCCCCACGCGTTGATTCTGAGTCAATCCATGTTCCTCCTGCCAGGTAGGGGGAGCCTTCTACAAAGGTTTCACCTCCTTCGCCTCGCGGGTATTTCAGGAAAGTCTTTGCCACTTGCATGACTCCTTCCGGCGATCCTGCAAGCGTTTCCGCGAGTCGTGCCGTGAAATCTAAGTCCGACATCTCAATGTCTTCACGCCCCATTCTCTTCACAAACTGCGTCAGTGTTTGGGGGGCAATGGCCTTTCCATCGTGTTGTCTCCATTTCACGTTTCTGAAATGCGCGTCTCCTAATCGCTTCTTGAGTCGTTTCAGCTCTGTTCTGATTTCCTCCTGTGTGCTCGTTGAGGAGCGTCCCGGTTTCCCTTTGGATGAAGTGTAAGCGGTTTGAAAATCAAGTTCACGAGAGTTCTCTCCGGTGCGATAGCGGAAGTTGGGCTGCTCAGCACTTTCGATGAGAAGCTTTCGCGGAGCGACAAGGGCTGCGATCTCAGCATCACCGAATTCGTGAAGTAGTCCGAAAACGTGATGATCAAACGGCTCTTTCCATAGCTCCTCGCGATTTCCGAAGTAGCCGCTTACGCAGACATTCTCGAACTGAGGCCATCGTGAAACTGCGGCTGAGTAGAGAGCGAGCATGCCTCCGTCGCCCCAGGCTATGATGTTCCAGCTCGTCGATTTATCCGGGTTCGGCTCATAGCGGTTGTCGTTGCGTACGACTGTGCCTGCATTGACGAGTCCAAAGATTTTCTCAATTTCATAACCAATCAGAGTTTTTCCTAATTCAAAGGCCGGTCTCGCGAGCCATTCTCGGTCTGTCAGGGTATAATTCGATTCGAATCTTCGGATTCGGGTCGGAACAACCACTCTCGCTCCTGCCATCGCAAGTTGGAGGGCATACGGAGTTGTTGCCAATTCCTCTCCCTTGTTGATTCCGGGCCAAATGAGTTCAATTGGGTTTTGCGAGGTGTCCGGAATCGCAATCACCTGAGTCCAGAATCTCTCAGGCTCGAGGAGAAATCCGCGGCCTCTGACTCCGTCAAGAACGGGCCACGAAATTTCATGTACCGTGATTTTTCCGAAGTCACCTTTGAGGTCAAAAGTGGCGACCGGTAAACCATTAATCGAGTGAAAGGTAAGCGCCGCTGCCTCGCTGTTCCCGTAGCTGATGCGATTGGCATCGACGAGGGAATCGTCGGCAATTCCGAGGCGTTCGCGGAATATTTCTCTTTGTTTGTCGAATGATTCGTAGCTCTTGAATTCATCGGGCCAGTGAGGTTCTCTTTTCGCAACCACTTGCGCGAGTTGGGCCTCAAGAAAGCGATCGTTCGCCTCCACTAATTCCCGACTGAGATCTCCCTCGTGCACGAGCAGTTCAGTTCCCGGTAATGGTCCTGTTGCTTTCGCCGCAACCAGTGTTGGCGGATCGGAGGGGAGTGGCTCTCCGGAGACGGCCGCAAAAGTTAGCAACAGCAGCAAGATAGTAAGAACTCTGATTCTCGACATGTTCCGAGTCGAACATGATTCACCGAATCTGACAATGGCTCCATCGTGGGCCGGTTAGTGAAAACGTCGTCGATACTTCGCTGGCGTAGACTTCAGTCTTTCAAGGAGTGGATCATTGGCGTGGCGAAAATGACTCCGCGAATCCTGAATGGAAAAGTAAACGTCAGAAAGGGGCTCAAACAGATCGCGAAGAGTTGCGATGGGTGGCTCGGCAGTCCGGGAGGGGGGCCGTGGCCTCCTTTTCGGGGGAACCTTAGATTCCCAGCCCGTAGCTAAGAAGTGCCGCCGACTCGCTCCACACCGCAGGTGAGGTGCTTCCGAGAATCACCGCGACAACGTTGCGCCCATTTCCTGACGCAGAAGAGATTAGGCAACGCCCGGCAGCATTCGTATATCCCGTCTTCAATCCCGTGCAGTAAGGAAAATGTTTGAGAACCTGATTCGTGTTGTTGAGCGTCTTCGTCGTTCCATTGGAAAAACGGAAGGTGTGCACTTTGGTACTCACGGCATCGCGAATGACTGGCTTGGTAAGGGCGGCGAGTCCCAGCTTTGAAAGATCTCTCGCCGTGGAATACTGTCCCGGAGGCGTTGGGAGTCCGCTCGCGTTCGTGAAGTAGGAGTTCGTCATCCCGAGCGAACGGGCCTTTTGATTCATAACTCCGGCAAAGTTTGAAACGCTCCCGGAATGGTCCCGTGCGAGGGCTCGTGCGATGTCATTGCTGCTCCGGATCAAAACCGCTTTTAAAAGTTCACCTCTCGTGTAGACCTGACCGGGTTTAATGCCCATCACGGTCGGTTCGGCCCATGTGTCAGGCTCTGCAATCGTTATGGTGCCGTTTAAACTTCCTCTTTCGGCAATGAGAATTCCGAGAAGCAGTTTCTGCGTGCTCGCGGAAGCGAGTCGTTGATCAGCGTTTTTTTCATAAATCACCCATCCCCATTCATCAATGAGGATGGCGGCTTTGGCGGTGATTTCAGGCTGGGCCTGCGAAGGCGAAGGCAGTGCCGCTCGCGTCGCCTGACCCGGAATCCCCAGAATTCGGCTGAAAGGAAGGCGTAGTCCCTGATTACTACCCTCGGGATATTCGCTTGCTCCGACCGGCGCCTGAGGCGTCGCCACAGCAGGGGTGTCATTGGACTGACAGCCCAGTGCTGCGAGGCTGGTGATGAGCAAGAGGGAGCGGCTGGTGTCCAGAGCATTTCGAAAAATACCGGTAACGCTGAGACGAGGGTTCATAAGGGCAAAATGGTAGGCGACTTTTTCCAAAAATCACCAGGAGATTATTTGGTGATCTTGAGGACCGATTCAACCTCGGGGGATGGCTCGGCGCCGAGATCCACCGCCGCGTAGTAATGCCGTTTTGCCAGTTCGACCCGGGGAGGTCTTAATTCCAGATAAGTGATTGCCAAATTATAATGCGCGTCAGCCAATTTCGGATCGATTTCTACGGCTCGCTGCAGTTCCGTAATCGCGGCTTCTTTCCATCCGTAATCGCGAACCACGGCCGCAAGATAAAGGCGGGAAAGGGCATTTTGTGGCGATTCATGAATCGCTCTCGTGAGGCTTGAGATCGCAAGGTTGAGCTCGCCCTTGTCGTATTGAATGAGTCCCAGCGTTTGCCAGTTCACGGCGATGGTCGGGTTGATATCGAGCGACTTTTTAACGTTGCCGGAAGCGGCAAGTAGATTTCCGAGTTGGTATTCGGCTACCCCTAGATTGGCATAGGCGAGAGCATTTCCCGGGGCTTCTCCAACCATTTCAAGGTAGGCGTCACGTGCTTCCTCCCATTTTAAATTTGCGACCGCAGCGGCTCCCTTTTGCGCCATTTTTGCCAGTTCGGGGGGTAGCTTGGTCGGGCCGGTCACGAGACCGATTGTCATGGCACCGTCAGGCAGCGTTTTTTTCCCCGGTGAAGCCGGTTCGGGAGAATCCTTCGGTAATTCCGTTGTCTCCTTGGAATCCGATTTGGATGAGGAGGTGTTCAATCTGAATCCCCGCATCGCAGTGGGCGTTTCGGTGGGCGCTTTCTCGTCCTGAGCAAGAAGCATTCCGTTCGCGAATACGACCGCTATAAAGAAGAGGCTGATATCTGGTCGCAGGGCACTCATGAGTCGATCTTGTTAGGGTAAACGAAATAAAAAGAGATTTTCTCTTGCGCGTGACACTTTACCAGTCATGTTCTAGGGAACACTGTTCAAAATGAAATTAACTGCCCGCCAACAAGAAGTCCTTGATTACCTCCAGTCAGAGCATCGTCAGACTGGCATCATGCCATCAACAAGGGAGATTCAAAATCATTTTGGCTTTGCGAGCCAAACGGCCGCGGTCAGTCATCTGCGGGCCCTGGAAAAAAAGGGGGTCATCAAGCGGAGAGAAGGAGAGGATGAGCGGCGTCTTGCCCGTTGCATCGTTTTTGCTGATCAGGCGGATCGCGAGCCGATCGTCGATGTGCCCATTTACGGAGCGATTCCCGCTGGCTACGCCGATGACACGGTTCCGGAGACAGATGGAACGCTTTCAGTGGACATCCGGTCGATGGGCTTGGACCAGCGCTCCAAGGCTTATGCTTTGAAGGTAAGGGGGGAATCCATGATCGACGCCCACATCATGGACGGAGATCACGTCGTTCTTGAATACCGTGAGCCTCGCGACCAGGATATCGTCGCTGCTTTAATCGATGGTGAGACCACTTTGAAGCGTTTCGTGAATGATCCGAAGAAGCCTTATCTAAAGGCTGAGAATGTCAATTATCCCGAGCTTCATCCTGTAGAAGAGCTGCGAGTTCAGGGCGTCATGGTCGGACTCGTGAGAGGCGCGACGCGCCGCTGGTAGGAATTAGTTCTCCTTCGGGCCCCGCTGAAGGCCGCTCCGTCACTGGGCGAAGGGCATGGTTCTCCCCGAATATATTGCCGGAGCAATTTTTCGGCGAGACCTTGCGGAGGGTGGTCTTAGCAAAACAGTACCGGCGTGTGATATTCAATTACCTGAAGCGCGCCAAAGGTTAGGCTTTGTTTCGATTCGTTTTTCGAATAAATGTCAGGGATTATGAGTACCCGCTTTTTGATTGTTTTCATCTTCGCCCTGGCCTTGGGGTTTAATTTTACGGCGGCATCTGCCGAGTCTCAAATTTCTACCGTCGCCGGGACCGGTCAAAAAGGGCGTTCGGGAGACGGTCGAGGGGCGACACAGGCAACACTCAACCAACCCTTCGGCGTTATCGTAGGGCTCGACGGCGATCTCTATTTTTGTGATACCGCAAATCACGTTATCAGAAAGGTTTCACGCAAAAGCGGTAAGATTGAGACGGTTGTAGGAAGTGGTGAGGCAGGTTATTCCGGCGATGGTGGCGCCCCTTTGGCAGCGAAACTAAATGAGCCGTATGAAGTTCGTTTTCATCCTTCCGGTGATCTTTATTGGGTTGAGCGGATGAGTCACACGGTTCGGCGTTGGAATGCGATCTCAAACACCGTCACAACGGTGGCGGGGAATGGCACCGCGGGATTTTCCGGTGACGGTGGCGCGGGAACTGAAGCCCAACTGAATCAGCCACATTCAATCCAGTTTGATGGCCCCGGCAATTTTTTGTTGATCTGTGACATTAAGAATCATCGGATTCGCCGTCTTGAAATCGAGAGCGGCACGATTAGCACCTGGTGCGGAACGGGTGAGCCCAAGGCAACTCCTGATGGAGCGAAGGTGAGTCCTGAGACCCCGTTGAAGGGGCCTCGTGCGCTGGATCGCGCACCTGATGGAGATTTCTGGCTCGCGCTTCGCGAAGGGAATCAGGTGTTTCGAATTGATCGGCAGGCCGGGACGCTGCATCACGTTGCGGGAACGGGAAAGAGTGGTTTCCATGCCGAGACCCGCGACGCGCTGAAGTCGCTTTTATCGGGGCCTAAGGGCGTCGCAATTTCCCCTGATGGTATGATGGTTTATCTTGCCGACACCGAATCGCATACGGTTCGTGCGATTGATCTAGGCACGAGTCCGCCGACCCTGAAGTTAGTTGCCGGTGATGGAAGTAAAGGGGATGGCCCTGATTCGCCCGATCCGCTGAAATGCCGTATGGATCGTCTTCACGGAGTGGGAGTTGATCCTCTCAGCGGCGACGTCTACATCGGAGACTCGCAAACCCATAAGGTGCGAAAAGTAACAGGTTTGCCCGGAAATCAGAGAGTGCCTCTCGCTGAATACGAAACGATGGAATTCGAGGTAGACGGGCGAAAGTGCAAACTGGCGATCCCGAAGGAAGCGGCGCCCGGAAAGCCATGGATTTGGCGCTGTCGGTTTTTCGGATCTTTTCCTGCGGTAGATGAGGGGCTCCTCGCGGAAGGGTGGCATGTTGCGACGATCGATGTCGCAAATCTCTTCGGCGCTCCTGAGGCAATGGATGCTTTTGATCGGTTCTACGAGCACATGACAGCGAACGGAGGGTTTCACTCGAAGCCCGTTATTGAGGGTTTCAGTCGAGGTGGGCTCCCCGCGACCTTGTGGCCGATTCAGAATCCTGACAAAGTTTCGGGTATCTATCTGGACGCGCCGGTCTTAAATATTCACACCTGGCCCCGGAAAACATCGCCGAAATTGTGGCCGGTCTGCATGGATGTGTGGGGGCTTACGGAAGACACTGCCGACTCATGGGTCGGGCCGTTGTCGCGTTTGGAAACGCTCGCTAAAGCGGATATTCCGATTTTGCTGATTGCTGGTGGAGCGGATGAACCGGTGCCGTTCTCCGAGAACGGTGGCGTCCTCGTAGAGCGCTTTCGAGCGCTTGGGGGAGACCTTACTTTGACGGTGAAGGCAGGTTGTGGGCACCATCCTCACTCGCTTTACGATCCTGCACCGGCAGTTGCCTGGGCGAAGCGGGTGATTCAACCTTGATTGAGGCGGGTCCCCGCTAGTCCGTTCCGAGTTTGAGAATTGAGGCTGAAGGAACGCCAGTGTAGAGAACCGTTTGAGGATTCTTCGAGGTCTTTGGTTCGTAGAAAATGGTACTGGTAAAAGTGGCAAGACCTATCACTTCGCCGCGCTCGTTAAAAATCCCTGAACCACTGGAACCTCTCGCAAAGGGCGCCGTGATTTGGATCCGTTTTGCCTTGTTCGTTGGCTCAAGAAAGTAGCGGGAGACGTGACCTTCGGTGAAAGTATAAAAGTGTGAGTCGGGATGTGAGACGACAAATAGCGCATCGCCGGTGGAGGCGGAAGGTGCGATCGGAACGAAGGGGAGCTCCTTCGCATTCGCGAGCTGGACGATGGCGATGTCATCCTTCTTCGAGCTCGCGAGAACCTTTGCGATCGCAAAGATTCGACCATCCCGAGTCATCGCGGCAAATGTTTTCGCCTTCGCAGATTTAAGGACGTGGTAATTGGTAATGAGCATTCCGTCTTCGGAAATAAGAACACCACCGGCCAGATTGTTGTGCCACTTGTCGCATTTGTCACAGAGGTAGAGGTGACCAACGATGAGAGTTGCCGCAGCGGCTTCTTTCACTGTATTGGGGAGCTCCCTGTCCGGGCTTTCAGGTGATTCAGGAGCATGAAGTGATTTGGGAAGCCGCAATTCACGTTTCAGCTCGGCGCGGATGATGTCACCCTCGACATGGCTCCCCTCGTCGATAAGCGTTGAGCACTTCTTTGTGAAGTCGGCGCTCAGTGCTCGATCGCTAATGTAGAGTTCCTCGGATTTTCCGACTGAGGAAGACGAGAGAACCAAAAGAGCGGCGATGAGGAGGACTCTTCGCTCCTGATTATTTGAGAATGATTTTCGCATTTGGAAGTGCTTTCCTAAGGTCTTTGACACCGGCGTTGGTTGCCTTGGATTGCCAGAGATAAACGGCATCGAGGTTCTTGAGCCCTTTGAGATGCTTGAGTCCGGCATCGCTCACTTTCGTTCCCCATAGATTGAGAGTTCGCAGTTCACCGAGGCCCCGCAGGTTCTTCAGAGCGTCGTCGCCCACTGCGGTTTCGCTCAGATTGAGGCGAACGAGATTGGGCATTTCTGAAATCAGTGTCATCCCTCGGTCGGTGATCTGAGTTTTTGATAGATTCAGGTGCGCCACATTTCCGGCAATGATCGATGCTGAGCGAATCGCTTCATCTCCGGTTTCGTCGGCGCTGAGTCGGAAATCAACTTCGAGGAGAGGGCTTTCTTTCGCGAGTCTCTGGACACGACCGCCTGCCGCTGTGACCGGTTCCCAGCTTTTCTCTTCGGGTTGGGTTAGTCCTTCAGAGAGGGCCTTGTAAATTTCCTGGATTTCAGAAAGTGGGATCTCTTTCCCCTCGTTGTTAATATCTGCCGGTTTTCCTTCAAGGTTGCCCTGCCATGCACCAAAGTCAGCGCCATCGTCGATCCACTTTTTAAAGAGCTCAATTTGTTCCGGCGTTAGTGGATCGGCTTTGTCGACCGGGGGCATGAAATCGTCATCGTCGTGGGGAAGGGTAACGCGCAGGTAGAGCTCGCTTTTTGAGGCGTCTCCGGGAAGAAGCACTTGTCCGTCTTCACTTCCCGCAAGGATTGCCCAGGCACCGTCCATTCGCATGCCTGCTTTGGGCTTCTTCGTCTTTCCGTTCTCTTCGTAGGGGGCTTTGTGGCAATCAACGCAGGAGGCTTTGAGAAAGGGAAAAATTTCTTTTTCGAACTCAACGGCCCGGGAAAGGGAGAGACCCAGAACCGGTAGCAAAAACAAGAGAGTGAAACGCATCCCGGAGTTTCGCAAGGTTCCACTAATCGGGCAATCCTAAATTGACTCGATGCTGCTAACGAATTCACGAAAGGGGGAAGTGCTCCTTAAGCGATTCGGTCACGAAGTTTTGGTAGGCTTCTGACAAAGTCTTCCATGCCTCGAACTCAGGACTTGGAAGTGCTCGCTTGTCGATTTCTCGGACGGGCTGGATTTCTCTGAGAGTCGAAGTGAGGGCTGCAGCATCGACGCGTTTTAGGTCATCGATTGCGATGGGGCGCTCATGGATCTCGATGCCGAGTTCCGGGGCGAGTTGCAGAATGATTTCCCTGGTCACTCCGGGGAGGCAACCTGATTGAAGCGGCGGGGTAATAATCGCTCCTTCGAGACAGCAGAAAAAGTTCGACCAGGTGCCTTCGCAGACCTCTCGGGCCGTGTTGGGGAAGATCGCTTCGTCGGCACCTGCTTCCCGTGCGAGACGCAGGGCGACTGCATTTTCCCCATAGTTGATCGTTTTCAATCCAGCGAGAGCTCCGTGTTCATTTCGGGCGAAAGGGACCGTGATGACCGATGCTGAGTTGTCGTAGGTGGGAGCTTCTGAGACTTCAATAATGACATTTAATCGTTGCTGATCGTTCTCAAAAGGCGCCACGGGTTCTCCTGCTGTCAGGGTGACACGGGCACGTGCTTTGGCCGCTGAAATGAGATCGTTTGCCTTGAGAAGAGTAACGATTTGCGTTTCGAGATCCGCCGAATTAGGATTTTGCATGCCAAACAATTGGGCTCCCCGCTCAAGTCGCTTCCAGTGTTGATCAGCGGCAAAAATTCGTCCCTCGTATATTGCGAGGGTTTCAAAAACCGCCTGCCCCTGAATCATGGCGAGGTCTTGCGGTGAAATAGCGGCACGACCTTTTTGGATCAATTCACCGTTCAGTGAAAAGACTCCGCTACATTTTTCTTCGTCTACAGGCATAGGCTTTACAAATACGCCGGTTTGCCCTTGCCTTGCAACCACCGATGATCGCCGCCTTTATCACTACTTTTCTTTTTGCCTGCTCTGCTGTGACGGGGCAGCGCGTCGCGATTCGAATGGGCGGCGTTTGGGGGAACTTAATTCGTCTTCTCATCGCTGCCTGCGTTCTTGGTTTGCTCGTTCTCTGCTTCTATCGGGATGCGATTCGCGTGGAGACGTTCGGATGGTTTTTTCTGAGTGGGCTCATTGGCTTTGGAATCGGAGATGTTGCCCTTTTCCTCGCCTATGAAAGGATTGGATCTCGATTGACTATTTTGTTGAATCTGTGTCTTGCGCCTCTCTTCGCGATGTCAATTGAGTGGCTTTGGTTGGGCAATGAGTTGCCACCTGCCGTGATTTTCGGGGCGCTTCTCATTGTCAGCGGAGTGATCATGGCGATACGTCCGGGGGCAAAGTCACGACAGCTCCGTGAGCGCCGCGGGAAATTCGGCGTTGGGGTTTTGGCTGCTATTACGGCTGGATTCGGGCAGGGGACGGGTGCGGTGATCAGTCGGAAGGCGGAATCCGTCGCGCTTGAGCTCGGAATTGCCAGTTCCGGAATTAGTGCCGCCTTTCAGCGCGTTTTCGCGGGCTTGGTTTTTGCCCTCATCATTGTTGCCTTGATACGCTTGTTGGGCTCAAAGCAGGCGCGTGCCCATTGGAGAAGCCCTTTGCAACGTGATCTATTCCCCTGGTTAATGGGGGCTGCTCTTTTTGGTCCCGTGATCGGAGTGAGTTGTTTTCAGTGGGCATTGCAGTCACTGGAGAGCGGCATCGTTCTCAGTGTGGTTGCCTTGACCCCCATTGTGATGATGCCGCTGGCGAGAATTACGGAGGGAGATCATCCCGGTAAGCTTGCCGTAGCCGGGGCTATTGTCGCGGTCGGTGGGGTTGTTCTTCTCTATCTTGGTAGAGGGTGAGAATTCCGTTTCTTTAAGGCTTTGCGGAGTCGCTTCCAAACTCATAGGGTATCGGTAACGATGAGAATTGGATTATTGGGAGCAGGCTGGTTTGGAAGAGAAGCGCATTTGCGAAATCTCCTGACGATTGACGGAGTTGAGGTGTCTGCGGTGAGCAGCCGGAGCGATGCAAGCCTCGAAGCGGCTAAAGCGTTGGTCGGGGATAATCTCCTCACTTTTCATAATTGGGAAGAAGTGGCGAATCACGAAGGCGTGGATGCCGTCATAGTGGCTTTGACGAATGATCAGCATCACGCTGCGGCAATCGCGGCTTTAAAGGCGGGGAAACACGTTCTCTGTGAAAAGCCGCTCGGGCTTACGGTCGCGGAATGCGACGAGATCATTGATGCAGCAGGGGCCGCAGGAACGATTCTGCAGATTGGACACGAAATGCGGTTTCAGCGTCTCTATAGTCAGATGAAGAAAATGATCGATCGCGGTGACATTGGAGCGTTGCAGCTTATGTGGTGTCGCGAGTATCGCGGGCCAATGCGCCCGGGATGGCGATCAAGCGAAGCGCTTACCGGTGGAACGATTCTCGAAAAGAACGTCCATCATATCGACCTCTTTAACTGGATGATGAAGGTGCCTCCAGTCTGTGTGACCGCGCATGGTGGAATCAATGTCCTGAAAGACCGCGAGATTCTCGACAACGCCCAGGTCATCATTGAATACGAAGGCGGCTTGCGTGCTACCTTGGAGCTCTGTCTCTTTGCGCCTTTCGGGGGCGAATGTGAGATCGGTGCTTGCGGAGACGGCGGTCGAATCGATACCCGGAACCAGGCGCTTGAATTGGTGCATCACCGCTTTGATATTCCCGATCGCGAGGTGATGCAGATCGCTGATGAAGGGGATTCTGCCAACTTCGTTGACAGTTCCGGGCGCGTTGACCGGGGGATTAAGCCTGAGCTACTTCATTTCGTCGATTGCGTCCGTGAGAGTCGCCAGCCTATTAACGATGGTGAGTCAGCAAGGCTCGCGGTCGCCGTTTGTCTCGCTGCGAAGGAGTCGATTCGCCGGCGGGAAACGGTTTATCTCTCTGAATATTTGAGATAGGATTTTTGGTAACTCATATCTTGATCGTTTCGAAACTTGATCGTCTTGAGATTATTTTTGTTTCAGGCGGTGGCTTCGATTGTTCCTCAGCGAAGGTTCATGTTGCGTCACGCCGTCGCGATCGAAATGCTAAACCTGCCAATCAGGTCGATCCGCGCGAGCAACATGGGGATGACGCAGGATGTCTTTTGAGCCGGTGCGAAGAGGATGAATTCGCCTAAGAAAGTCAAGCACACTGCCCAAGACGGAATGTGTTCAACGATTAATCTGACACAGGTTCGTGTTCCTTTGAATGATTCGAGGTAGAGGAGACGACGCCCCCAATAATGAGGAGATCCCCGCTCCAGGGTAACCACTCAGGCTCAGAGGGAAGTGGAAAGATCGTCGAGGCATCTGAGCGGAGGGCGATCGGATCGTTAAAATGATCGCATTGAAAATCACTAGAGTGATTCCAATTAGCGGAAGTTGGAGCGCGAGTTTTACGAGAGTGCTTAGTTGCTTAGAACAAAATCCTTGAGGTAGTCTCGAACGATTTCAGGAAGTGGCCTCGGAGTGGGAACTCCCAGTTTGATGGCGCGAGCGCCGTCGGTCGCGGTAGGCCAGCCGTCAACGATGGATTGGACGAGGGGATCAAAGTCGTCGACAACCAGCCCGGGAGTGATTCCGTATTCGGCAGCGACGGATCGCATCACCGCGAGCCCTTCGTCGACGCTGATGCGATGACTAGGGAGGCCGTAGGCGCGGTCGTCTCCAAGGAGGTCAGAAGACGCTTCGTGGAGTGCGATAAATGAATCGATTGCATCACGATAGCCGAGAACAGGATGGAGTTGATCGTGATGAACGGGAAGAAGGCACGGCTCACCATTGAGCGGTTCCCGATACATGCCGCTGGCCCAGCTTGAGGCTGCCGCATTCGGTTTTCCGGGGCGAATAATGATCGTTGGAAGGCGGGCGGAGCGGCCATCAATGTATCCCTTTCTTGAGTATTCGTTGATCATCAGTTCGCCTACGACCTTCGTCATTCCGTAGGTGGTTTGAGGGGTTCGTTTTGACTTGTCGGTGACACAGTCGCCCATCGCTTCCCCTCCAAACGCAGCGACGCTGCTGGTAAAGACGAGACGGGGGCAGCTTTTCCTTTTGCTAAGCGCATCGAGGAGGTAGCGACCGCCATCGAGATTCACCCTCATCGCCTCTTCGAATTCCTGCTCGCATTCAACGCTCACGATGGAAGCGAGGTGAAAAACCGAAATGTCATCGCGATCAATTGCTGCAAAGACTTCGTCACGGTTTCCCATGTCGCCAGTCAACAGGGTTAGGGAGGGCGCCCCCGGTCCGCAGGTCGAACTCTGTTCGCTCGCCATTTCCTTCACTGAGTTAGGAAAGAAGGTGTCAAAGAGCGTTAATTCGTCAATGGATTCCTGTTCCCCCGAGGGCCCATAGAGCGTTCCTTTTTTGATGAGTGCTTTCGCGAGTTGGCTTCCGAGAAATCCGCCGCCGCCTGTGATGAGAACTTTCATTCGAGTTTCGTTTCGTCTACCAATTGAGATCGGATGCGACCATGAGCAAAAGTTTAAGAGGATACAAGATTGGATTTATCGGGTTGGGAAATATGGGCTGGCCAATGGCCTGTCACATCCAGGAGGCCGGTGCCGAGATGACTGTTTGGAATCGAAGCGAGGGACCTGCAAGAAAAGCAGCTCAGCGGGACATGAATGTTGGAGGCGATCCTTCGACGATCGCCGAAGCATTGGGAGGTGGGATCATCTGCCTTAACCTGACCCACTCTCATGTCGTGGAAACGATATTCGATATCATTGAAGCGGGCCTTCAACCGGGAACGATTGTGATCGATTTTGGAACCACTGGATATGGGGAAACTCTGGATTTTGCAAAGCGGGCCGCCGAGCGCAGCGCCTCGTGGATTGATGCCCCTGTATCTGGAGGAGAGGTTGGAGCGAAGGCTGGAAACCTGACCGTGATGGTGGGAGGAGATGAGAGCGACTTCGCCCGGGTGAAGCCGCTCTTAGACGTGGTCGGTGGCAAAGTTACCTTGATGGGACCGTCAGGATCGGGGCAAGTCACGAAGCTGGCGAATCAGCTAATTGTCGCACAGACGATTGATGCGGTGGCTCAGGCACTTCGACTTGCCGAGAAGGCGGGCATTGATCCCGGCCTCGTGCGTGAAGCGCTTCAGGGTGGTTTTGCGGACAGCCGAATTCTTGATCTGCACGGAGATCGAATGGTGAGGCGTGATTTTGCTCCGGGAGGAAGAAGTGAGCTTCAACTCAAAGACGTGCGCCTCATGGTTGAACTGGCAGAAAAAGTGGGTTTTGAATCACCAACCCTTTTAAATTCTCTGCGGCAGTGGGAGCTATTTGTTGATGAAAAGGGGAGCGGCAATCTCGATCACTCCGGCCTTTTCCAGCTCTACGACGAACCCTCTTGACGGGCGGGGTGCTTCAGCGAAGAGTTCATCTTATGAGTCAGATGCATCAAATGCAGCTTTCCTACGTGTCGACCGAGGATCGCTTGCTTTTCCGAATGAATACGAAGGCGCGCCAGGAGTTTCGTTTTTGGATGACGCGTCGTTATGTTTCGATTCTCTGGAACACACTCTCTAAAATGGTGAATCAGAATCGGGAATTAAAGCCTGAGCGACTTGAGCCGAAGGCACAACGCCACGATGCGCTTATCGAGTCAACGAAAGCTGAAATCGAGCACAAAGAGAAAGTAGCGAAAGCCGATTTTGAAACCGCTTATGAGGAGAGCACCTATCTCCCTTTGGGTGAGGATCCGGCGATTCTTTTTTCAGTGGGCGTAAAGCAAAATCCTGAAGGACAGGCGATGGTCTGCATGCACCCCGAAAAAGGGCAGGGGATTGAAATGGTTTTGAATGATCAAATTCTGCACTCACTCTGTAAGTTGATCGCCGACACGACCACCAAAGCGGGATGGAATTTAGATCTTACCTTCGTTGACCCGAAGGACTCAGACGACTCGCCGCAGGGACTAAATTAGAAGGTCTCGACAGAGGGGCTTTTTTAATGACCCGTCTCGACGGTCGATACATCATCCTGGAAGATGAGATTCACCCCCTCGGGGAGTCCTGAGACGATCCAGTCTTTCACGAGGATGCGGTGGGAATTTTTCACTCTGACGCCGCTGTCAGATTCGCTAAGAATATTATCGGTCAGACTGATGCCGCGGGAGTTTTCGATTTGGATAGCTCCGTCGCCGGTTTTTAAGGCCCGGAAGGTGTTATTCGAGAGGAGGCAATCGGCGCTGTTCGTTAACTTAATCCGTCCGGGGCGTTCGAATTGACGGGGATTGAAGGTGTTGCCGTTCACGATGATGCGCTTGCTGTCCGTGATGTGGAGGAAGTCAGGATTAGGTGCGAAGAATGTGTTGCCCGTCAGCGTGATGTCGGTCGAATTCTGAATGTCAACGAGGAGCGAGGTGTCGCTCACGACATTGCCGCTGATCGTCACGGAATCGATCGGCCATATTTCTTTTCCGAGGATCCGGATATTGGCACCGCCCGGGGCGAGGGATTCAAATGTGGAGCCGCTATAGTTTGAGCTGTGTTGGATCGTGCATCCGGTGATAGCGACCTCGGCGATGGATCGGGATTTGTCCTCCTTACTGCCGGAGAGATCGAGGAAAATATTCGCTGTATTGGTTGGGGAATCGTCGGCGGGCATGTTTCCTTCGATATCACAGCCAGTGATTTGGAGATTCCTGACATTGCCATCACGAACAACAATTCCGCCCCCGCGATTGTAGCTGATGTGTGAGTTGCTGACATTGATTTGGTGCAGATTTACATCATCGAGAAAGAGACCAATTCCTGAGTTCTCGTAGAGATGAACGTCTGAGATCGTGACGTTGCGGTTCCGATTCACGAGATGAATGCCGTGTTTGCACCAGCGAATCGAAACGCGGGAAATCGTTGGCTGCATGCATTGCTCCAATGCGATGCCGACTGACTCGGGATGATTTCCTACGATTTCGATGCCATCGACGAGTGGGGTTCGTTCGTGCCAAGTGGCCGGCTCGAACGATTTCGGACTCGCGGTGCCTTCATGGCTCCCTTTGATGTGAATAGCTGGACCGGGGCCATCCATGATCAGAGTGACCGGTCCGGATTCAGGTTGCACGATCGCACTTCTCTCCTGATTGAGGTTGAGAGTCAGCGTGGAAGTGATGCGATAGACGCCCGCTGGAATGATGAGGCTCCCATTTTGTGAATCACGGAGAGCCTCAAGTTCGGCGGTGCGATCAGGCAGTGATCCAATGTCCGGGAACTGCTGACTGGCTGAAGGCAGTTCAGCTGCGTGCGCCGTCGAGAGAATGAGCAAGGCAAAAAGGCAAAAGTGAATTTTGAGCATGTTCGATCATCGCAGCAAGTCTGAGTAGTTGCCACTACGTGATTGGGCTTCGCCAATGCAGACACTCCTGTCTGCATTGCGGCGCCTTGCCGACACTGCTGTCTGCATCTGATCAGTCTGCGGTCAACGCAGCCCGCTCGTCGCCGGCACCGGACTTCTCGATAAAGTAGTCCCAGTCCCCATGAAAGCGCTTCGCAATTCCGTTGGCGACATGAATCACATCGGTGGCGAGCGTTTTGATAAAGTGAACATCGTGGGAGATGAAGACGAGCGTCCCGGCGTAACTTTGGAGCGCGAGAATCAGTGACTCGACGGTGAGGATATCGAGGTGGGTCGTCGGCTCATCCATCAGAAGGATGTTCGGAGGATCAACGAGGAACTTCACGAGGTTGAGTCGGCTTTTTTCTCCTCCACTGAGGACCTTGGTCATTTTGTAGACCTCCTCTTTGCGGAACATGAAAGAACCAAGGATGCCCCGGGCTTCGTCTTCGCGAAGGGTCGGTGCCGCACCCATCACTTCTGAGAGAACACTGGCGTTAGGATCGAGCGTTGCCGCGCGGTGCTGGGAAAAGTAACCGATTTTGGCGTTGTGCCCGGCCGTGTAGGTTCCTGACTGAGCGGTTAATTCGCCGGCGAGGAGTTTGAGCAGGGTCGATTTTCCAGATCCATTCGGGCCCACGAGGACGGTGCGTTCGCCTCGTTCAATCGAGAGGTCGAGATCTTCGTAGACCTTATGTTTCCCGTAGGCAAAATCGATTTCTTCCAGAGTCATCGCCTTTTGGCCGCCGCGCGGAGGATCGGGGATCTGAAAGCGGAACGGCTTTTTCGGAGACATCGGCTTATCGATCTTCTCCATACGTTCGATTTCTTTCAGTTTTGATTGAGCCTGAGAAGCCTTTGACGAAACTGATCGGAATTTGTTCGCAAATGCCTGCAAATCCTTGATCTGTTTCTGTTGATTCTTGTAGGCGTTATTCTGCTGCACGTATTGGTTGTGGCGCTGCTCGACGAAGGCGGAATAATTACCGGTGTAGGAGTTCAGCTTCTTCTCAGCAATATCGTAAACAGACTCAACGAGTTCGTCCATGAATTCACGGTCGTGCGAAATCATGAGGATGGCGCCTGAGTAGTTTTTCAGGTAATCCTGAAACCAGAGCAATGACATCAGATCAAGGTGGTTTGTCGGCTCATCAAGCATCAAAAGATCGGGCTCGATCACGAGAAGTCGTGCGAGGTGGGCTCGCATGATCCACCCACCACTCATCTCCTTTGCGGGACGCTCAAAATCCGTCTCGGCATAGCCGAGGCCACGTAGCATCTTTTTAGCCTTCGCCTCGACCTTGGGGTCATTGAGCGCGTCATACATGCTCTGTGCTTCTGAATATTCACGAGTTTCAACGGTTCCTGCGTCCTCAAGTGCCTTCAGGGTCGCCTCGAGCTTCTCAATTTCACCGGCTCGCCCCGTCGCGATTTGAATCACAGTGTAGTCACCGACCGCTTCGCTTTCCTGAGCAAGGAATCCCACGAGAGTCCACTCATCGCGCTCCACGGTTCCTTTGTCGGCTTCCTCTTCCTTCAGGATAATGCGGAAAATGGTCGATTTTCCTGCTCCGTTGGGCCCGACAAGGGCTATCCGCTCGCCATAGTTGATTTGCAAATCAGCCTCTTCGAAGAGCGTTTCTCCTCCGTAGGATTTCTTAAGTTTTCGAATCGTTAACATGGGCTTAGCGGGTATCGGCTATGAGTTTTCCTTAGGGAAAGACACTTACATACCTGACCTTCATCGTTCCGCAAACCGAAACCGTGTGATTTGCCCGCAGGAAAGGGCTCTTCGCGCTTTCCTTTGCCTTGAGAAGGGGCGTAAAAAAGTTTCATTTTTTCGGAGAGATTTTCCTTGAGCGGGACATAGAATAGTATCCGGTCATTCTTTGCCCCTAAAATTCCATATCGAATCTATTATGTTATCTATCTCTAAAGACTCACGATGGCACTCCCTTTCAGCGTTCCTGATTGGAATTTTGCTGACAGGAGTGGTCAGTTTTGTGCAGGCAAACTCCCCCGATGCTGATCATCTCGTATTTGAGGGCGAAAGCGGCCCCGGGAAAGGAAAGCACATTGTTTTGCTTGCCGGCGATGAGGAATACCGCTCGGAAGAAGCCCTGCCGATGATGGCAATGGTTCTCGCGGAGCACGGTTTCAAATGCACTGTTTTGTTCTCGCTCAACGAAGAGGGAACCGTCAACCCGGATGCCGGTGGAAACCTCAGTCATCCTGAGGCTCTCGATACTGCGGATTTAATCATCATGAGTCTGCGTTTCCGCCATTGGCAGGACGATGCGATGGAGCGTTTTGAGAAGGCTTTTAATCGTGGCGTCCCCATGATCGCCTTGAGAACTTCAACCCATGCGTTCAATACCGATAAAAAAGGCAAATGGGCCAAATATGGCTGGGGCGCTCCTGCTGAGTCCGGTTGGGAAAAAGGTTTTGGACGTCAGGTCCTCGGAGAGACCTGGGTGAGCCATCACGGCAAGCACAAGGTGGAAGGCGCTCGTTCCGTTGTCGAAGCGGCCAACAAAGATCATGCGATTCTCAACGGTGTCGGAACCATATTTTGCACCTCCGATGTTTACGGCGCGAATCCACTTCAACCTTCGACAATCCTCCTTCGTGGCGAAGTGACGGAAACACTCGAGGCTGATTCGGCCGGTGTCGCGGCGAAAAACGATCCGATGCAGCCCGCTGCGTGGACTCGTGAATACAAGCACGAAAATGGAACGACCAATAAGATTTTCACGACGACGATGGGCGCCGCGAATGATCTCCTCGACGAAGATTTGCGACGCCTCGTTGTGAATGCTGGATTTTGGGGATTGGGAATGGATGTTCCTGAAAAGGCGGACGTAACGCTTCCTCCTCGATACGAGCCGTCCAACTTCAGTTTCAAAGCCTACAAAGTCGGCTTGAAGCCAATCGACTTCATTCCCGGCTCTGAGAAGTTTAAGAATGCTACGACTCCTCAGCCGGCACCGAAGAAGAAGCCCGCAGCCAAACCAAAAAAGGCGGCGGCGCTTAAAGTGAATCAAGGCGATAGCATCGCTCTGATTGGGGCTGGAATGGCGTCGAGAATGAATCACTTCAGCCATTTTGAAACCGAGCTCTTTCTTCGATTCCCTGACAAAGATCTCACGATCCGCAACATGGGTGACGAGGGAAATACTCCGGCATTTCGCCCTCATCCCGGCCGTAACTACGAAGAGCAGTATGCTTTCCCGGGTGCGAAAGATTTGCTTCGCAAAGAACTGCAGACAAATACGAAACCACAGGGGCATTTCGAAACGCCTGACCAGTGGCTGACGCGCCTTGAAGCGGACACCGTCCTTGCTTTCTTCGGCTTCAATTCTTCGTTTGAAGGGCCTGAGGGCGTCGATCGCTACAAGAAGGAGCTCGACGCCTTTCTCAAGCACACCGCGGCTCAGAAATACAACGGCAAAAGCGCTCCGCAGTTGGCTCTTGTTTCCCCGACCGCTTTTCAGGATCTCTCTGAGAAATACGACACTCCCGATGGAGTCGAAGCGAACCAGAACCTGAAGCTATACAACGCGGCCTCTCGCGAGGTGGCGGCTGCCAACGGAGTGCTTTTCGTTGATGCCTTCAGCCCTACGATGAGTTGGTATGCCGATGGAAATGAGTACACGACCGACGGGGCACTTTTCAACGATGCCGGTTACCAGAAGTTGGCCCCGGTTCTTGCCGACGCGGCTTTTGGACGTGGTAAAGCCGACGAGAACAAGCGCTCCGTCGTTCATTCTGCCGTAAAAGAGAAGAACTGGTTCTGGCACAACGATTTCAAAGTTCCCAACGGAGTTCACGTTTATGGGCGTCGCTACAATCCGTTTGGCCCTGACAACTACCCGCATGAGCTAAAAAAGACTCGTGAGTACACCGTGATTCGTGATCAGGCGATTTGGGCACGTCTTAAGGATGAGCCATTTGATGTTGTTGCTGCCGATGCGCAGACCTACGTGCTTCCTGAGGTCGAGACAAACTATGTGCCGAGCAAGAAGAACGGCACCGTCGATTATCGTCCCGGAGAGGAAGTCGAGTCGAAGATCACTACGGCAGAGGGATACAAGATTGAGCTTTTTGCTTCGGAGGCGCAGTTTCCATCACTCGCGAATCCCGTTCAGCTCTCGTTCGACAACAAAGGACGCCTTTGGGTCGCGACGATGGAAAGCTATCCCCACTACCGGATTGGTGACCCGCTCCCGCAAGATAAACTCCTCATTCTCGAAGACACCGACGGCGATGGCAAAGCAGACAAGGAAACCGCGTTTGCTGATGACCTCCATATTCCGATCGGTTTTGAGATCGCCCACAACGGAGTCTATGTTTCCCAGAGTGGCAGTCTTGTTTTTCTACAGGACACGAACGGTGATGACAAATATGACACGAGCGAGGTGATTCTGAGTGGTTTTGATGATCACGACACCCACCACGCCATTTCAGCCTTTTGTGCTGATCCCTCAGGAGCAATCATGATGGGCGAGGGGATTTTCCTTCACACCAACGTTGAAACAGCCTACGGCCCGATTCGTGGAAGTAATGGCGGATTCGATCGTTATTCTCCACAGAACAAAAAATTGATTCGCTACGCGCAGTTTAAAATCCCCAATCCGTGGGGAATTGCTTTCGATGACTACGGTCAGGATTTCTTTCTTCATACTTCAGGCACGAGTCTCTCGTGGATGATGCCGGGTTCAGTGAAGCCGGTTTACGGGGTGAACATGAAGGCTCCTGACCTCATTACCTCAGAGTCGGTTCGTCCGACTTCGGGACTTGAGTTTGTCTCGAGCAGCCACTTTCCCGACGAAGTGCAGGGGGACATCCTTCTCGCGAATGCGATTGGGTATCTCGGTGCGAAGCAGCATCAGGTCATCGAAGATGGCACGGGTTTCACGACTGAATTTCGCCACGACCTCTTTGTTTCGTCGGATCTCAACTTCCGCCCCGTCGATATCGAGTTCGCCCCGGATGGATCTCTCTATGTGGTTGATTGGCACAACGCACTCATCGGGCACATGCAGCACAGCGCGCGTGATCCACTTCGTGACCACGTTCACGGTCGTATCTACCGCATTACTTATCCCTCACGCCCGCTTCTTAAGCCGGCCAAGATTGATGGAGCAAGCATTGAGCAGCTTCTTGAAAATCTGACGCTTCACGAGTATCGTTCACGCTATCGCACTCGCAGAGAGCTGCGCGGCCGCGACGGCGACGCGGTCATCGCAGCGGTTGCGAAGTGGGCTCCCACTCTCAAGGACGAGCGTCACAAACTCGAGGCTCTCTGGGTGACCTGGGGAATGAATCGTGTCGATGCCGATTTGCTTAAGGAATTGCTAAAATCCGAAGATCACAAGATTCGTTCAGGAGCGCTTCGCGTTCTTCGATTCAACGAAGACAAAGTCGACGGTTTCCAGGATCTCATGCTTGCGGCTGCAGGTGATGATCATGGACGCGTTCGTCTCGAAGCGATCACTGCGGCTTCCCGCCTCGATCCTGAGAAGGGAATCGCGATTCTTGCAGTCGCTGAAGCGAAAGGTCTCGATAAGTATTCCGAAGAATCATTCAAGACTGCGAAGTCGGCTCTCGCAGGCGCGATTCTCGAAGATCCTGACAAGAACCTCCGGATCCAAGCGCCGAAGCACCTCAAAGGAAAAGATGCCAAGCTCTACATTACGGGCGCTGAAATCTATGCACGTGAGGCCCATTGCGGAACTTGTCACCAGGCGAATGGTAAAGGACTCGACGCGGCCGGATTTCCTCCGCTCGACGGAACGAAATGGGTCAACGAAGATCCTGAGCGGCTCATCAAGATCTCACTCAAAGGGATCATGGGTCCGATCGAGGTGAATGGAAAATCTTATCCCGGTGTCGTTCCGATGACTCCGTTTGAGTATATCCTGAAAGATGATGAGTTGGCTGCCGTTTTGACTTATGTCAGGAACTCATGGTCAAATAAAGCCGGGGCGATTTCGGCAAAGGACGTTGCGAAGGTGCGGGAATCGGCAAAGGATCAGAAGCTTATGTATAACGCTGCTGATCTGCTCAAGGAGCATCCTCACACGAAGTGATTGGGAGAAGTTTTAGGCTTCACACATTTTAAAAGGGTATCTGTCATCGAAGCGATGACGGTACCCTTTTTTGTTTTCTGATGAGGAGCGCTGACGCCTTTTTCGACACCGACTGTTTTCGTAGCTGAGACGATAAAGACCCGCGATGAATTCGTGATCGAGGATCGCGAGGAACTGCTAAAAGACGATTCGTGGGTCCACAACGATCTCGACAAGGCGAAGGCTGCTGCATTCACCTGTCGATTAGGAACGAAGTGCTCTGAGCCTCCCGGCTCCGGGGAGTGCTCGCAGCGAGAGGCTTTGCCGTCCGCGCCAAGACCGAGGGATTTAGCGATCTCTCGGTCGGGGCTATGGAGCGGGCAGAGCGTTCGATGTGATTCTTAATGGGGGCCTCGGCACTCAGGCAGACTGAGGAGATTGTTCTCGTCATGCTGGTCGTTTTTCGTTTTTAGGTATTGGTTTCCTTCGGAGCTCCTCGAGACGATCAGGTCGACCCGATCTCGATGACGGTGAAAAGGAGTCGGCGCGAAGTTCCGATTCAATACAAAGCTCAATGAGGAATTCCGAGTCTATGCCGTCACACTGCTTCCACTTCCTCTTCCTTTTCCTCTGTCTCAACTACAGGCTCGTTTTTTGAGTCGGGCTCGGTGAGGTCAATCAACTTAAACGCTTCAATTTGATTGGAAAAACCCTTGAGCTTCAAATCGACAATCAGCTCCGTTGTCGGGGCAGGGGAGATTTGATTAACGGTCGCGGCGTCAACGACCACTTCGGCGCTACCAGCGGCGCTGCAGAGGCGAGCGGCAAGGTTCACCTTGGAACCAAGAACGGTGTAGTTCAGTCGATCTGTAGAACCCATGCAGCCGGCGACGACCTCACCGGACGCAATACCGATACCGATCACGATGGGGATTTTGAGATCACGATTAAGGCGCTTGCGCTCGGCAATCATTTCATGTGCGCAGGCTGCCGCGTAGTGGGCATCATGGCCATGAGACTTCAGGGCACCGAAGACGGCCATGATCTCATCGCCGATAAATTTGTCGACGACGCCGTAGTAGCTACGAACCACTTTGGTCATGGCTGTCATGTGCTCGTTCAGGAGTTCGATTACTTCGCCGGGATGCATGTCTTCGGTCAACTGCGTGAATCCCCGGATGTCGCAGAATAGAACTGAAACATCTTTGATCTCACCACCCAACTCCAGATCAAGCGTTCCGCTAATCATTGCCTGAGCGACACTCTCGTCGCTCACTTTTCCAAGAAGATCGCGAAAGACCGCTTTCTGTTTAAGTTGGTCGACCATTTGATTGAATGACTCCGTTAGCTCTCCGAGTTCATCCTTTGATTTAACCTCGAGGTGGCAATCCAAGTCGCCTTCACGAATCGCCTTGGTGCCTCGTGAAAGTTCGTTAATCGGGCCTGCGAGGTTGCGTCCAAGGAAGAACGCGAGTGCTCCGCCGAGAAGCAGCGCCAGGGCCGCGATTCCGCTGCCTCTGATTCTTAGGTCGGAGAGATCTGCGACGAGGTTTGTCATCGGAAAAGCGGCCACTTGATAGGCCGTCTGCGAGCTCGACTCTTCGTTCAGTTTTTCGAGGTAGAAGAGATAAGGGGTTTGAAACAGATCATGCTCGAAACGCATCGTTGATGGTTTTGTTTTTGATTTTTTAAGCTCCGTTTCGATCACTTTAGCGGTCTCTTCTGATTGCCTGAAACTGATTCCTCGTCCGAATATTTGGCCTTCGAGATAGATTCCGCTTTTTAACTTTTCGTCACTCTCGAATTCCTTTTGAAAGCGTTCCAGAGAGCGTTCGGCTTCGGTTTCTGTGGAAGTCGATCTGAGAAAGCGTCCAATTTTTTCTCCGGTTTCTGACGAAAGCACCGGAGTGCTTACCATCTCCAAAACTTGCTCGCGCCCATCTTGGCTTTCGACCGGAATATAGAGAGTGTGCTGTTGGTCTCCCTCAAGAATCGAATTGAAGCGCTCTTTATTGTCGTCTGAGCGAAGCTTGATTCGCCTGGGAAGCTGGCGTTTTTTTGCGGCAGCGCCCGGTAGTAAGATAGGAGTCAGTTTTCCCTCCTTATCAATGACGGCAAGGAATCCGATTCGTTGTGCCATTCCCGCTTCCATAACCGTTCTTTGAGGGCCTGCCTTTCGCATTTCGGGCCGATCACGGGTCGGTCGGTCGGTCTGGTCTGATCCCGTTTGTGCGAGGTTCTCAAGAAAATGCTCCCAGAAAGCATCGGTGTCGTCTTTAAGAGGCTTCCCGTTGATAGCGTTTGTGATTGCCGGCATCTGCGCGAGCTCTTTTGAAAATTCAAGAAACTCCTCGGAGCGCTCCTTTCTGGAATCCTGAAGTTTGCCTACAATTCTATCGAATTCTTCGGAGAACTGCCTCGTGTAAGCGCTTTTTACTTTGGCTGAGGTGGCCGTTAAAAGAGCCGCCGTGACAATCACGATCACGAGGATCATCGAGAGAATCAGTTTGGTTTGAAATCGCAGACCGGGCTTCATATTTTGACTGAACCACTTTTGTCAGAAAAAGTGATAGGATGCGAGACCAAACAAATCCGACCAATGAGGGCTTTCGCCTTGACTCTATCGACATTTTTGGCGATTGAGTAGGAGGTTCCACCGCACACATGGAAAAAGTTCATTTCGACGAAGCAGTCAGAGAAATCACCCGGCAGGACGCGCGGTTTAAGCCTGATGGTTATGCCTTTCTGCGTGACGCGTTGGATTTCACGATTACGGAGCTTCGCAAAGACGAACTCATTGAGCATAGGCATGTTAGTGGGCCTGAGTTGCTTGGCGGTGTTGTCGAGTTTGCGTTGAAAGAATACGGTTCGATGTCAGCGGCGGTGCTTGATTCGTGGGGGATTCGCGCTGACAACGATATCGGTTCAATGGTTTTCAATCTGATTGAAACGGGCGCTTTTGGTCGGTCCGAAGAGGATTCTCCGTCAGATTTCGTGGGAGTCCTCGATTTGCGAGAGGAACTCCTTGAGCCTTACCGTCCCTCGCGGGAAGTGCTCGATTCCCGACCTGATCCCGAGCCTCCGGCACGTGGAAATCAACCGGCTAAGTCGAGTGAGATTTGAGTGATTTCAAATCCAGACTCGAATTTCCTCCGACCTTCGCAAGCCTCACGACCCTGTCGAACGGGCTCGAGGTCATTGTGAAGGAGGACCACTCGGCTCCTGTCGTGAGCCTGCAGGCGTGGTGTCGTGCCGGTAGCATTCATGAAGGGGGGTGGCTCGGTGCGGGGATGTCCCATTATCTTGAGCACATGCTTTTCAAAGGCACTGCCCGGCGCGATGCCAATGAGATCGCGCAGACAGTGCAGGCGCAAGGCGGCTACATCAACGCCTACACTTCGTTCGATCGAACCGTTTATTGGATCGATGCGCCCGCAGATGGGGCCAAGACCTGTCTCGATGTCCTCTGCGATGTTGTTGGATTTGCGGAGCTTCCGAAGGAGGAATTTGATAGCGAAAGCGATGTCATCCGCCGCGAAATTTCGATGGGGGAGGACAACCCTGATCAAGTTCTCAGCAAGAGTCTTTTTCGGACCGCTTATGCGGAGCATCCCTGTCGCCATCCCGTGATTGGGCATCTCGATTTGTTCAATCAGCTGAGTCGTGATGACCTCTACGCCTACTACCGCGAGAAGTATTCACCGGACAATCTCTTCCTCGTCATTGTGGGGGATGTCGTTGAGAGTGAGATCATCGAGCAGATCGAGGCGCAGTTGGGATCACTGGAGCGGCGTCGTCGAAACCCTGTCGTGGTAGCGGATGAACCGAGGCAGCTAGGAAAGCGTTCTGAAACGGCTTCTTTCCCAACAGACCTGTTTCGGGGGCGTCTTGCATGGCCGGTTCCCGATGCGAGACATCCTGATATTCCCGCATTGGACTTGATGACCGCGATGCTCGGAGACGGAAGAAGTTCGCGCTTATTCCGCTCGATTCGTGATGAGCAGCAGCTCGCTCATTCGGTTGGCGCTTACGCTTACACCCCTTCCTTTTCGGGGCAGCTCATTGTCAGCTACGACACCGATCCGGGGAAAAATGAGGCGGCTGAAGCGGCTATTTTTGAGGTGATTGCCCGGTTCGAGGCAGAGGGCTGCACGGAGGAAGAACTTACCAAGGTCAAAAATCAGGCGCTGAGTTCGCAACTTTCCACGCTCACCGACGTGAGAGGGCAGGCCTCAGACCTCGGGTCGAATTGGCTTTTAACCCGTAATCTCGATTACACGCGTGACTACGTGAACGAAGTTCAGGCGGTTACGATCGAGGACGTGAAGCGAGCAGTCGGGTATCTGACTCCGGATCGCTACACGCGGGTGGCTCTTGTCCCGGAAGTGGCGAAAGAGTCGACGGAAACAAAGCTGCGCCCGAAGCGTTCCGAGGACATCCGCAAGGTTACTTTGGAGAACGGGCTCACGGTTCTCTTGCTCGCCGACAAACGCGTTCCTTTTGTGCAATCGAGTGGCGTTTTCCGCGGAGGACTCCTCGCAGAGACGCCTGAGAAAAATGGCGTCACCCGTTTGATGGCCCGGCTTCTCACGAAAGACACCGCGAATCACTCAGGTGAGGAAATCGCGAATCTCATTGAATCTGTCGGGGGCGGAATTGGCGGAACCTTTGGTAACAATACCTTCGGTGTTTCCGTTGGGGCGATGACACCTGATCTTAATCTCGTCGTCGATTTGCTCGGTGAGACAATCCTGCGGCCTGCCTTCCTTGAAGAGGTCGTCGAAAAGGAGAAGCAGTTTCAGTTGGCGGCGATCAAGGCCGAAGGAGACCGTCCTTTCAGTGTCGCGATGAAAGAACTGAAGCGGAATCTTTACGGCGAGCATCCCTACGGCTTACAGGCCAGCGGCACCCCCGGGAGTGTCGAAGCACTTGTGCAGGCTGATCTCAAAGCATTGCATTCGAAGCTCGTGCGGGGAGGCAATGGGGTAATTGGTATCTTCGGCGATCTGGAACTGGATCGAGCCGAGGATCTCATCCGCAAGCAATTCGAATCATCATTGGCAACCGGTGCGCGCGCACTGACCGAGTCGTTCGCTTCCCTCATGCCGACAAAACTCGGAACGATCAGCGAATTGACTCATAAAAAAGAGCAGGCCATTTTCCTCGTCGGATATCGGACCGTGGATCTGGCACATCCGGACAATCCCGCTCTCGAAATGATTGATGAAGCTTGCAGCGACATGGCCTCGCGACTCTTCATTCGTATCCGAGAAGAACTGGGGCTCGCCTACTCGGTGGGAGCGACACGACTCGCCGGCCTCGAGCCCGGCTTTATCGTTTTTTACGCTTCGACTGCTCCGGAGAAACTCGATCTGGTTCAGGAAGAAATGCTTTCCGAAATCGATCTCATGGTCAACGAAGGCCTCGAAGAATCCGAATTCAATCGTGCGAAGGCTTCCTGGTTGGGCGGTGAACTGATCCAGCTTCAAGGGGCCAAGGAACTTGCCTCGAGGGCGACGATTGATGAACTGGTCGGGCTCGGTTGGGATGACTACCGAAAGACTCCTGATACCGTTCGCGGGCTCACTCGCGAGCACGTCAGAGATGTGGCTGCGAAGTATCTCCGCGAAGACAATCGTGTCATCGTTCGGCTGACGAGTTGAGGCTGGCGAGGGCTCTATAATCGCATCGGTAGACAAAGTTTTTACAAAACGAATATTCCCTGCTCATCAGCCGGTGATATCATGAAAGTGAGATGCGTTTTCACACAGTATTCATTCTTTCTTTCGTTGTTTTTGGTCCCACTGCCGGTGACTCAAGCGACCCCTGATCCTTTATCCCTTCAATTGCAGCAGGTGGAGTTTGTTGAGACTCCCTTATTGTGTCCGACGCCGGGGGGAGGCGAGTCCCGGATGCTGAAAGCATCAGCGACTTCAGCCCCGGATTTCAATCCGGGGGATTGGGTATCTCTCAGGGGCGTCCTGAATGGACGCTCGAAGGTGATCGACTAACCTTAATGGCTGTCCTCCTCGTTTTTGCCTTAGCTGCTTTAATTTGATCCGATATGGCCGCTTCGTTTTCGGGCGTCCCTTCAGGACGCGTCGGTTTCTGTTGATTCGGTTCCCCGGATTGAAATCCGGGGCTGTTAAGCTCGATGCTTTCAGCATCCGTGTTGTTGCTCTTGCCTTCTCCGGCTTTTTACGGAGTACGAAATCGTGTCGTTATCCTGACGAGGGTAAGCATCGGATCAGCCTGGAATAGAGTCCGTGAGCGGTTTTGAAATCGCGTCACCACCTCTACTCAACAGGGTTAGATCACTGACCTAACCCTGTTCAACAGCCTAACTTTACCAAAATATCCTACTCAGCATCACCGATGCCGGAGATCTGAGTGACGCCGGGAATCGCGACGTCATTCGGCTTGTAGGCCTGATCCCACACCATAGAGCCTTCGTCGGGAAAGAGATCGTCGCCGGATTCCATCGCTTCTTCCCAGGTGATTTCTTTTCCGGTGTGGGCGGACATCCGGCCCATGATCGCCATCATGCTTGAGTGAATCATGCGGGGGCCGTCGTTGATATGTTCGCCGCTGCGGATTGAAGCAAAGAACTCGTCGTGCTCGACTTGATACATGTTCGGCTCGCCGGAGCGCGGCTTGCGGAAACGCCAGATGATCTTGCCGTCGTTGTCTTCGATATAAGGATCGGATCCTCGCCCAATGATGAGGCTTCCCTTGGTCCCGCGAATGTAATCGGCGTTCTCATTGAGACAGCCGGGTGCTTTCCGTGAAGCGAGGTGGGCCCAAACGTTGTTTGGGTACTCGTAGGCGATGTGATAGTGGTCGAAGATGTTGCCATGACCGACCTGGGGAGCTCCGAGGCCTCCGGTGGCGCGGCATCGAATCGGGTTTTGATCGCCCATGATCCAGCCAATCTTGTCGACGCTGTGCACGGCTTGCTCAACGAGACCGCCTCCTCCGAGCCAGGTGTAGTTGTACCAGTTGCGGATCTGCCATTCGATATCGGTCATCCCATCGGTGCGGAGAGTGGTATCGAGGTGCGGCTTGGAATGGCCTGAGTAGTAAGTGGCATAAATGCTCGTGACATCGCCGATCATGCCTTCTTCGATTGCCTTGCGAATCGCCTCACGACGGCTCACTGAATAGCGCCAGCAGAATCCGGCGACGATTGAAAGCTCTTTACCCTCCGCCATCTTGAGGGTCTCGTAAACGTGACGAACGCCCGCGGCATCGACCGCCATGGGCTTTTCGGAAAAGACGTGCTTGCCTGCTTCGATAGCGGCGCGCAAGTGGAGTGGGCGGAAGCCGGGTGTCGTCGTGAGAAGAACGACGTCGACGCCGGAATCGATGACGCGCTGGTAGGCGTCGAGCCCGACAAACTGACGAGCGGCGGGGACGTCGATTTTCCCTGCGAGGCTTTCGTTCTTGTTGAGGATTTCGAGAGACTTATCGATTTTCTCCTGAAAGACATCTCCGACGGCGTGGAGAACAAGATTGTCATCGGCGGAAAGTGCCTGCAGGGCCGCTCCGGTTCCGCGTCCTCCCGTCCCGACAAATCCTACTTTGAGTTTTTTTTCGGGATCAATCGCAGCGCCTTTGGCAGCCCCTGCAAAGGCGGTCGTTGCGGCAGTGGCCGCAGCAGTCGTGCGAATGAATTTTCGGCGATCAAATTCCGGGGAGTTTTTATCAGTCATAAAAGTGTCATTGTTAATAAGAGAAACACACCAGAAGTGCTCGCTGTGAGCAAGAAGAAAGGCGCTACGTGATCAGGTGGCGCGATTCGTGCGGTGCCTGAGATTGTAGGTGCAATGTTTCAATTTGTTCCCTAGGGTTTTCCCGATGATATTTCGCCGAGAGCGCTTCGATGGGTCGCGGATAATGAGAGCTGTTTTGCTGGGGCTCTGCCTCAGCTGTGGGCTCGTTTCGGCTCATCAGGTCTCTTCGGTGTCGCTGGTATCACGCCTCGACACAGAGAATAAAACGTATCATCTCGACATCGCGATGGAAGTGATTCCGAGTGAGGAACAGGCGCTGAATGATCAGATCTCTCCTGAGGATGCGGCAAGAGAGTTTGCCGAGGAATATCTGAACGTGCTTTTCGATGAAACGGAAGTGACGCCGGAACTCAAAATTTCGATTGAGAAGACGAGTGACGAGGAAACGCCGGAGGCGCTTCAGCGGAAACAAGTCCTCGTGAATTTGCGGGGAACTTTTCCGGAGGGGACAAAGGAGTTTCTTCTTTATCTGGATCCTACCTGTCCGATGGCGGTGATCATGGTGGTGATCAAGGATCAAAAGCCTTCGAGACGGATGCAGGTCGTTCTTGCGGGGGAATACAGTCGTCCTGTCAATGTTCAGCCGATTCTGGAAGGGGATCCGTTTACCGCTGCGGAAAAGGCAAAGGTCGCGGAAAACGTCAAAGATGACGGGATTCATGCGATCTCCGAGCGACCGGAAGTCGAGGCTGTTTCGATCGCAGAGACGCTTTCCGAAAATGCTCCCTGTCCGTTTCGTGCGGGGTGGTCGTCGTTTTTTGCGGCAAGCTGGCTTCCTCCCTTATTGCTGATCATGATTCTTTTGCTGGCGAAGAAGGGAAAATCCGTATTTCATCAAATCGCGGTTTTACTCATTGCTCAGGGAATAACCATCGCGCTCGCGGTATGGCAGATTACGCCCGTTCTTTCCTGGTCTCTTATCGCTGCGGCGGTGGTCTTGATTATTCTGAGTTTGGAGGCCGTATTCCATCATGAGTTGAAGCGGTGGCGTTTGATTGTCGTCGCGCTGGGCGGATTTGCTGCGGGACAGTTGATTGCTTCGACTGCCGCATTTTTCGAATTTTTCGGGGGAAGTGGTGAGGTCAGTCTTAAGGAGGTGATTCTGTTTCTTCTCGGAACAGAGGTGGCGTTTCTTGCAGTTGGTCTGGTTGCCGTGGCGATCTTATTCTTCCTGAGTCGGAAGCGCTGGTATCGTAAAGTGGTGGTGCAGCCGCTCGCGACAGTGATCACCGCTTACGCGCTCTTTCTTCTCGTCGAGCCACTTCTTTAGTGCTCAGACAAAGTGAAGGCGATCGGGAGTCGTTTTTTTAACTCATCCGGCTCCGTTGATCGGAGAAGCCTCTTGCAATCAAAATCGTTAGCAACAAGGAGTGGCTGCATCTTGCTGCGAGCGGAGCCTGCGGCCATCAGCCACGTAAATTCGACGTGATCCCACTCGGAGAATCCGGCGGGAGTCTTATCAGGCTGCTGGAAGCGTGCCTCTCCTAGGGCGCGTCAGATCATGCCTCCAATCAGCAATCCCTTTTGTTTCCCGTGCGCAAGCCCTGAGCTTTTGGAGAAGATCACAATTTCCTGATCGACAAATCTCGGTTTTTGCGGTCTCTGTGAGGCGTCGTGAACGAAGCACCGCAACAGTGCCGGCCTGCAATCCGGTTGAGAGCTCTCTTGTCCTCTGGACTCGTTTTGGGCGTGCTGATGTCGGGATGTAAGGCGTTGCAGCCGGATTCTTCCGACGCGGCGGCCCTGATCGGAAGCCTCCCAAGTCAGTGGACAGGAGATGGCCCCGCGATTCCTAAATCAGCGGTGACAGGGTGGCTCGATGATTTTAATAGTGGGAAACTGACCGCTCTCGTCACCGAGGCAGTGGGTAAGAGTTACGATCTTGCGGCAACCCGGGCTCGTGTTCGTCAACTTGAAGAGCGGGCAAAGATTGCGGCTGGTGACCGGCTTCCAACGCTGAATTCCGGGATCGGGACGCGACGTTCTCAGGGATTGCGAGGGGCGACTTTTCGCTCTGTCAGGGCAAACAATTTCGATTTTTCCCTCGATCTCACCTGGGAAGTGGATCTTTGGGGACGGCTCAAAAACCTCCGTGATGCCGAACTCGATAAGTTGCTCGCAGAAACCAATGTCTACGAGGCCTCGCGATTTTCGCTCGCCGCTAACGTTGCGAAAATTGCTTTCGAAATCGTGGAGTCGAAACAGCAGATTGCTCTTTCCCGTCGCAACCTCGCGAGTCTTAGTATCAATTTACAGATTTTAGATTCCAAGCTCGAGGCTGGTGATGCCGATGATCGAACCGCATTGGATATCAGCCTGAGTCGGGCGGATCAGGCGAGAGCAAAATCGGAAATTCTCGCAGAACAGCGTCAATTGGATGCGGCGAAGCGGACTCTCGAGACTTTGCTGGGGCGCTATCCTGCCGGTGCGATAGACGGGCTCAGTTCTCTGCCGGGCATTCCGAAGCGGGTTCCTGCCGGTCTTCCGAGTGAATTGCTTCTTCGTCGTCCTGATTTGCTGGCTGCGGAGGCCCGCGTTGATGCGGCCTTGAAGGAATTGAGTGCGACCCGGAAGGCTCTGCTCCCCGCGGTTCGAATTTCTGGCGGCGCCGGTACCGCTACCACGGACGAATTTGGAGATCTCTTCGATATTCAGAAACTCGTGTGGAATATCGGACAGAATTTAACGAGGCCTCTGTTTCAGGGCGGGCAATTGCGATCAAATATTCGACTCGATCAGCATCAAGTTGACGAATTAGCCGCCAATTATGCTGAGACGGCTCTGACTGCTTTTCGTGAAGTGGAGACGGCTCTTGCTGGTGAACAGTATCTCGCTTCTCAATATGAGGCTCTCTCAGTTGCTTCTCGCGAAGCCCGTCGGGCAGAGCAGCTCAGTCTTGATCAATACGAGAAAGGGATTGTCGATATTATAACCCTTCTCGAAAGCCAGCGCCGCTCCTTCGATGCTCAGAGCACCTACCTTGCGGTGCAGTTGCAATTGCTGGTCAACCGTGTCGATCTCTACCTCGCTTTGGGCGGCGATTTTCATCATCCGCTCGTGGGAAAGTAAGCGTTTACCTTTTTTAGGATGCTTGCGAGGAGCAAGCCGGAAACGTATTCTTGCAAAGCATTGGAAACCTTGTCCATATTATGGAGTTTATTTTTAACGCATGAAGTTGATTTTTCGCCTACTCGGACCCCTCATCATTGTTGCTGGTGCTGTGCTCTTAGCGAGACACTTCATCATCACCAAACCCGAGCCGCGGAAGTTCGAGATGCCTCCTCAAGTGACTAAAGTTGAGGCAACGCGATTGAAGGCTGAGACTTTTCAAGTCTTCCTCGAAACGCAGGGCACCGTTCGCCCCCGGACGATGAGCAATTTGATTCCGGAAGTGAGCGGTCGGATCGTTAAAATATCACCGGATTTTCGCGAAGGCGGCTTTTTTGAAAAAGAGGATGTGCTCGTGTATCTCGACCCTTTAAACTATGAGACAGCCCTGGTGATTGCGGAAAGCAATCTGGCTCAAGCCAATACCGCTTTGAAAGAGGAGCAGGTCAGAGGCGAGCAGGCCGTTCAAAACTGGGATAGGCTTGGAAAGTCGGGCATTCCCAGTGAGATGGCTGCCCGCAAACCTCAGTTGCTGGAAGCTGAGGCAAGGCTTCGGGCAGCGGAAGCTGAAGTCGTGCGTGCGAAGCGGGATCTGGAGCGGACTCAGGTAAAGGCGCCTTTCGCGGGGCGTATTGTTGAGCAAAATGTGGATGTGGGCCAGTTTGTCTCTTCGAATACCCAGTTGGGGCGCGCTTTTGCGACCGATGTGATGGAGGTGCGTTTCCCTCTCACGAATCGACAGCTCTCCTTCGTGGATCTTCCGGAGGCCTATCGCGGTGAAAGTGCCGCTTCTCCGGAGAATGCACCCGAAGTGCTCATCTCGGGGCGAATCGGAAGAGATACGGGTCAGTGGTCAGGAACAGTGGTCCGGGTAGATAGCCTGATTGATGAGGCTTCCCGCCAGTTGTTCGTCGTCGCTGAAGTGAAGGATCCCTACCGCAGGCAGGATGATCGAACTGTGATGCCTTTGAAGATAGGAATGTTTGTTGATGGTCTGGTGAAGGGCGAACTGCTCGAGAACGTTTTCGTGCTTCCGCGGGAAGCGGTGCGTGTCGGAGGCGAGGTGATCGTGATTGATGAGGAAAATAGCATCCGGCGCCAGAAAGTTGAGCCCGTTTGGTCCGAGGACGACAAGGTCGTGATTCCGGCAGAAGGTGGGGGAATCAAGGTCGGTGATGTCGTTTCCTTAACTCCGCTGGCATACCCTGCCAACGGCGCCAAAGTCCTGCCGACGATTGACGGTATCACCCCTGCAGTGGAAGAGCCTTCGGAAGGCATCTACGGCAAGGGAAAAGGAGGCAAGGGCAAAGGAGGGAAGAGTAAAGGCGGCCCGGGAGATGAGGCTCCGCTTAGCAAGGAATCTTCAAAAGGGGAAGCAGGGGAGAAGTCCTGACAGAATAATAAGAACCCTGACATGATTGCCTTTTTCGCCAAAAACGGAGTCGCTTCGAACATTCTTCTCGTGGCTATTGTCCTCGCAGGGATTTGGGCTCTCAACTCGGGTAAGATCCCGCTGGAAGTGTTTCCGGAATTCGAAAGTCGTAACATTTCTATATCAGTCGCCTATCGGGGGGCAACCCCGGAAGAGGTCGAGGAATCCGTCGTGATTCGCATCGAAGAAGCCATTTCTGATGTCGAGGGGATCGAAGAAATGTTTTCTACGGCCAGTTCCAGCAGTGGCACGGTCACTGTCGAAGTTGACGAAGATGTTGAGATGCGGGATGTCCGCGACAAGATCGAGGCGCGAGTTGACGGGCTTGCCGACTTTCCTCCTGGAGACGCGGAGAATGTCGTGATTCGCACCGCCGAATCGAGCCGCTGGGTCATCAGCGTGGTCGTGAGTGGTGATCTCAGTGAGCGAGATCTCGTCGCGCTCGGATCCCAGGTGAGGGACGAACTGCTCCTACTGCCTTCTGTAACCAATGCTGACCTGCAGGGAAACCGCCCCTTTGAGGTGTCGATTGAAATCGATGACAGGGCTCTTTTAAAATACGGCCTTACCTTCAATCAAGTCGCGCAGGCGTTGCGGGCGTCATCTATCGATGTGCCGGCGGGAACGCTCGAAACGCGCGGCGGGGAAGTGGTCCTTCGAACGAAAGGGCGCGCTTACACGCAGGCCGATTTTGAAGCGATCACCTTGATTGCGCGGCCCAATGGTGCGCGGATTACGCTCGGGGATGTTGCCAAGGTGAACGATGGTTTCGATGAGAATCTTTTTGTCGCGCGAATGAATACGAAGCGATGTGTTCTCGTTGCGGTCTTTCGCGAAGGAAATCAGAGCGCGATCAAGATCGCCGATGAAGTGAAAGCCTTCATGAAGGAGTATGAGGCGAGGCTTCCCGATGGGGTGGAAATCAGCTACTGGAGTGATTCTTCGAGAATCGTGAAGGGGCGACTCGAAACCCTGCTCGATTCGTTCTGGAAATCGATTCTGTTCGTCTTTGTCGTGTTGGCTCTCTTTCTTCGCCCCAGTTTGGCGTTTTGGGTCGCGATTGGGGTTCCGGTTTGTTTCCTCGGGGCTTTTGCTCTGATGCCATATGTAGGGGTCTCAATCAATATCGTAAGCCTCTTCGGATTCATCCTCGTGCTTGGTGTCGTCGTCGATGACGCGATTGTGACCGGGGAGAATATTTACACGAAGCAGAAGGAGATTAAAGACCCTGTCGAGGCTTCCACGATAGGCGCTCAAGAGATCGCATTGCCTGTCATATTCGGGGTTCTAACGACGATGCTGGCGTTCGTCCCTTTGTTCTTTCTTTCTGGTTTTAACGGGACGTGGATGTCGCAAATTGCGACGATTGTTATCCTCGTATTAGCATTCTCGTTGATCGAGTCAAAGTTGATTCTACCCTCCCACCTTACTCACAGTCCGCGTCGCTGGATGAGGGGGCTTGGACGGTTTTTCCTGGGCGTAAAAATCTCTGATATGCTGGCGCGGGCTTACGGTGTCTTCTCCACTGCGCAGACCGCAATCGCAGGAAGTCTTGTGTGGTTTGTGAGGACATTTTATCAACCTGCTCTGAACTATTCGCTAAAGAACCGTTACTTGGTTTTGTCTGTTTTTGTGGGAACCCTCGTTGTGCTCGTTGGCGCGTTCCAGGGAGGGCGTATCAAGCAGGTGAGTTTTCCGAGGGTGGAAAGTGAGCGAGCGACCTGTCGATTGACGATGCAGGAGGGGACGCCGTATGAGGTGACCGAGAAATATATCCTCATGATGGAAGACATCGTTCTCGACATGAAAAAGAAGCACGTTGGCCCCGATGGCGTGTCGGTGATCGAGAATGTTTTGGCGAGCATTGGCGGACATGGTGTCTCCTCATCGCGTTCGAGAACCAAAACCGGTCAGAGTCATCAGGGGGAAGTGGTTTTCTTTATCACTGCTCCGGAGGACAGGCTGTATGAAATGGGTACCAAGGCGTTGGCCGAGGAGTGGCGAATGGAGATTCAAAATCGGGGCGGTATTGTCGGAGCGAAGGAGCTCTATTTTCGCGCTGAGATTGGACGGGGAGGTGATCCTATCGAAGTTCAACTTCGCGGGCAGGATGTCAAAGCGCTTACTGAGGCGGCGGCAGAAGTGAAAGAGAAACTTGGAACCTACGCAGGACTCTATGATATCTCCGACGATCTTGACGAGAGCCGCGATGAAATTCAGCTTCGCATTCGCCCTGAAGCGGAGCAGTTCGGGCTCACGATGTCGGACCTCGCGAGACAGGTCAGGCAGGGGTTCTTCGGGGAAGAGATCCAGAAAATCCAACGCAATCGGGATGAAGTGAGAGTGATGATGCGTTACCCGCTTGAAGACCGGAGATCGATTAATGCTTTGGAAACGATGATGATTCGGACTGGCGATGGTGAGGCGGTCCCGTTTTCGTCGGTGGCGGATGCGGTCATTGAAAAGAGTTTTCCCCGGATCGAGCGAATTGGTCGAAACCGTGCCGTCGAGATTTCAGCGGATGCCGATAAAGAGGTGGTTAACCTCTCCACGATTCGTGACGATATTGGCGCGTGGATTCCTCAGGTGCTGAAGAAATATCCGGGGATGTCGTTTTCCTTTGAGGGTGAAGCAAAGGACGAGAGAGAAAATTCCGGAGGGATAAAGATTGGTGCAATGATCATCGTATTTGGAATCTATGCGATGCTTGCGATCCCGTTTCGTTCCTATGTGCAACCACTGATGGTCATGGCCGTGATTCCCTACGGATTGATTGGTGCGGTCGCGGGGCATTTGATCGAGGATTTCATAAAGCGAGATTCGACGGGGATGCCCCTGAGTTTCCTGAGCTACTTCGGGATGCTTGCCCTTTCGGGGGTGGTTGTGAATGATAGCCTCGTTCTTGTCGACTACATCAATCGTCGCCGCGCGAAAGGTGACTCCGTTTTTGAGGCGGTTAGTACTGCTGGCGCGGCGCGATTTCGCGCCATTGTTTTAACTTCGGTGACGACCTTCGCGGGACTTTTTCCGTTGATACGAATGGAGGCGACTCAGGCTCAATTCCTTATTCCGATGGCCGTGAGCCTGGGATACGGAATTCTTTTTGCGACATTGATCACGCTCTTTCTGGTGCCGATCAATTTCATGATTTTGGATGATATCGGAAAACTCTTCCGTGGGGCTTACCGTGAGGATTCCAGTGAGGACACGATAAAAGAGTCGGCGGGGGTCTAGACGACGCGGTGTTTTGTCAGGAAAAATACGGAATCAAGGGGTTGTCATGAGCGAGGCATTTGTGTAAACACTCTGCCTTGCCTTTATGAAAAAAAGTTTCTTCATTATGTTGTTTAGCCGAGCGGCTATCCCGGTTCTTGCCCTTTCGATAGCTTCACCGCTGCAATCAGCCGATCATCCGAGCGCTCAATACGTGAGGATTTCCATTCCCGGTAACAGTCGCATCCTTACTTTGGCAGAAGTCGAAGTGCTCAGTGGCGGTAAGAACATTGCTCCTTCAGGTAAGGCGACGCAGTCCACTGTCAGTGCCGGTGGAGAACCCGAACGGGCGATCGATGGGAATAAGGATGGTGACTACAATAAGAAAGGACAGACTCATACCTCACAGGGTAAGGACGCAAACGATCCCTGGTGGGAGCTTGATCTTGGAAAAGTTCAGGAAATCGAAAAGATTCAGATTTGGAACCGTGTTGGGCTGGGGGAACGCCTCGATGGTTTCACGCTTGAGCTGCTCGATCAGAATCGAAAAGCGGTCGTTTCCAAAAAGGATAATGTCGCTCCTGAAAGTTCTGTTTCCTATCGCTTCGGAGGAAAAGAGACCGAGGTGGCTTACTTTGATACGAAGGGGAAGGCGCTTCCCGTTCCGGTAAAACCTGAGCCAGTCCCGGACAATTATCGCGATGCCGAGCCTTTTTCCTTTGAGCAGCAGGATCAGATTGCGATCATCGGCAACGGCCTCGCTGACCGAATGCAGCATGACGGTTGGATGGAAACTTTCCTGCAAACCGCGAATCCCGGCAAAGAGCTTGCTTTTCGCAATCTCAGTCTGACTGGCGATCGCATTGATCATTACCCGCGAAGCAAAGGGTTCACGGAAATGAACGACTACCTTCGTCACGTTCAGGCCGATGTCATTTTTGCGTTCTTCGGCTACAACGAGTCGTTTGCCGGCCCAAAAGGTCTCGAAGATTTTGAGAAGAGGCTCACCGCGATGATAGCGACTTATCGCGGTATCAAATCCAACGGTGAGAGTTTTGCTCGAATCGTGCTCTTCAGTCCCATTGCTCACGAGGATCTTGAGGATCCGAATTTGCCTGATGGAAAAGCGAACAACAGACGTCTCGCTCTCTACTCTGCTTCGATGCAGAAGGTGGCGCGACACGAGGGCGTCGCTTTCGTTGATTTATTCAATCCGACAAAAGACCTTTATCTTGAGCAGAGTGAGCCAATGACTTTGAACGGCATTCATCTCAATGAGCGCGGAAATTACCATCTTGGACAGATCATCGCTAAATCGCTTTCAAAGAAGGTCGTCGAAGACGAAGCCCTTCTCAGTTCGACAAGAGAGGCCGTGCTGGACAAAAACTGGCATTGGCACAATCGCTACCGTGCCGCTGACGGGAATGATGTTTGGGGAGGTCGCTCAACGCTGAGTTTTGTGAATGATCAGACCAACGCTGAAGTGTTGACTCACGAGTTGGCGATGCTCGATGTCATGAGCGCGAATCGCGATCCTTTGATTTGGGCGAAAGCGAATGGAAGTGACTGGAAAGTGGATGACAGCAATGTCCCTGCGCCGGTTGAGGTGATTTCCAACGTCGGCGGCGGAAGCAAGAGTTCCAACGCCGAAAAAGAGGGAGATCTCGACTACGTTTCCGGAGAAGATGGCGTTAAGCACATGACCGTTCCTGAGGGTTTTGAGGTCAATCTTTTCGCCGATGAGAAGATGTTTCCAGATCTCGTCAATCCCGTCCAAATGCAAGTCGATGGCAAAGGTCGACTCTGGGTCGCCGCCTGGGCGACCTATCCGAAGTGGGAGCCTCTCAAGGAAATGAATGATGCGCTTCTAATCCTTCCTGATGATGATGGGGACGGTGTTGCTGATCGTTGCGTTGAGTTCGCGAAAGTTCATAACCCGCTTGGATTTGAATTCTGGAACGGAGGCGTAATTGTTACCTCTCAGCCGGATATCATTTTCCTAAAGGACACCGACGGGGATGATGTTGCCGATGTCCGATACGTTCTCTTTCAGGGCATCGGAAGCTCTGATACGCATCATGCCGCGAACAATCTGATCTTCGGGCCTGACGGTGGGATCTACTGGCAGAGTGGTATTTTTCTGCAGCACAATCACGAGCACCCCTGGGGCCCTTCTCTGGAGGCCAATGCGTCGGGAATGTACCGTTTTGATCCGCGTCGTTACACGATTTCGTTTCATGCTGCCAATTCACCGAATCCTCATGGAACGAGTTTCGATGACTGGGGCTACCTCTATGCGAACGACGGAACGGGTGGACGGTCTTATCAGGTTCGCCCTGAGGGTGAAGGCTTCAAAATGCACCCGCTCCTGACCAAGGAAGTTCGCCCTGTCTCGGCTGACGAGATTGTCGGAAGTAGCAACTTTCCTGACGAGATGCAGGGTAATTTCCTCGTCTGTAACACGATCGGATTTCTCGGGCTTAAGCAGTATCAATTGCACCGTGATGGTTACGAGGTAAAGACCGTTCAAAAAGGAAAGAAGGGTCAGCCTGATACGGAAGTGATAATGGAGTATAAGCAGGGCGAAGTCTGGGGAACTCCGTCAGACGAAATGCTCTCGAGTGATGATAAGAATTTCCGTCCCACTGATGCTGTGTTTGGCGCTGATGGCGCTCTCTACGTCGCTGACTGGCACAACGTCATCATCGGGCACATGCAGCACAATATTCGCGACCCCAATCGCGATAAGAAGCACGGGCGTGTCTACCGTATCGCGAACACGAAGAAGCCTCTCCAGGAGCCTGTTGCAATCGACGGTCAGTCTGTCGTTGCTTTGCTCGGAAATTTCAAACATCCTGTCTACCATGTCCGTCACCGCACGCGGGTCGAACTGAGTGAGCGCAACGCTGACGAAGTGATCCCCGCGACAAAGAAGTGGGCCGCTGCTCTCGATCCAAAAAAGAAGGAAGATGCGATTCCTTTGCTCGAAGCCTTGTGGGTGCATCAGCAATTCAACGTTCGGGATCGTGACCTCTTGAATGCCGTGTTGAGTTCGGTTGATCCTCATGCCGTTAACGGTGCGAAGACGGTGCTGCATCATTGGGATGTCGCTGATCCAACGAAGAATGTTGTCACGAGTCCGATTGAGCAAGTCGAAGAGAAGATCGAAATTGATATCCCTGAGCACTTTTCAAAAGCGGAAGGGGAAGCCTACAAATTGGGGGCCGAGGTCTTTCATCGGGATGCTCACTGTGTCACCTGCCACCAGGGAACGGGTGAGGGGATCGTTAATATCTACCCGCCGCTGATGAACAGTCCGTGGGTTACAGGAAGCGAAGAGCGTCTTATCAAATTGACTCTCAATGGTCTTTGGGGGCCGATCGAAGTGAATGGCGTGACTTACGATCCTTCAAAAGGAGTTCCTCCGATGACGGCGTTCAAAGCCTTGTTAGATGATAAGGAACTTGCTGCCGTTTTGACCTTTGTCAGGAATACCTGGGGGAACAAGGCTTCGGTGGTTTCCCCTGAAAAGGTGAAGGACGTTCGCGCTGCTACGAAAGGACAGCAGATTTTCTACAACCCGGAAGAGTTGCTCAAAGAGCATCCGATTCAGTAGGCGCGGCCGATCGGAAGGTGGTGCGGTTCTCAGCAATGCTGAGATGCCGTGCTATATTTTGCGGCACGGTCTTGCAGGACGCGCTTGACACCGAAAAGCAGTGCAAACTCAGGAAGGGGCCCCTCTGCTCCATCATTCATCGCGGCATCGTTTGACTGGCCTTGCTGAGCAACGAGGAGCATCAATGCGACAAAGGGAAATAAGTAATCCATCATCTAACCGGTTTACCGCGAGGGGTCTAAAAAGAGATAGAAATTAAATATTCTAACTGTGCATCACTTGACCGCCGTCAATGTTCAGCGTTTGACCGGTCATGTTTCGGGCATGGCTGCTCGCGAGAAAGACCGCGAGAGCTCCGATTTCTTCGGGTTCCTGCCAACGGCCCATCGGTGTCGTCTTGCGGATTTTTGCGTCAGCCCATTCTTCGTAAGTGGAGTGGGTGACCTCTGCAGAAGATCGAAATACGGATTCATTGAGGGCTGTCTTTACCATTCCGGGGGAGATCGTGTTCACGCGAATCCCTTCAGGAGCGAGGTCTTTGGCGGCGCATTGCGCAAAGTTAATCAAGGCCGCTTTCGCGGCACTGTAGGGAGGATCAGTCTGAGATCCAATTTGACCGGCGACCGATCCGATGATGGTTATGGTTCGGTTTGCGGAGGAACTTTTTAGAAGTGCCGGAGTGAAAGCGTAGATCGTGTTGATCGTTCCCATAAGGGTGACCTCGATGACTTCCGTCCAATCGTCCGTCGACAAATTCCAAAAGGGAAATCCAGATTTCCCCGAACCTATCGCGGCGCAACAAACGAGATGATCAACCGTATTGTTGTCGGCCAGAGTAGTGAGTTCACTGGACGCGGTAATGTCAGTGGTCGCCGTTTTAATTAACGCAGGTGCCGCCTCCCTGAGTTCTTCGAGCGCTTCGGCATTCCTATCTATCGCGAGGAGGCTTGCCCCGGAATCAAGAAATGCCTTTGAGATGGCGAGACCTATTCCGCTTCCTGCGCCTGTGACGGCGACGCTTGTGTTGGAATGGTCAATAATCATCGTAGAAAAATAATGAGGTAGACCCAGTTCATCGCGAGAATCATAGAGAGAAGAATCGCGAGACTCTTCGCGCTCATTTTTCTGCGAGACTCATCTTTCAGCGCTTGACCTCTCCCGTAGCGAGCGAGACCGCAAACGAACCATGCGATGATCGCGGCGACCCCAAGAATGATGGCGGGGTTGAATGAAATGGCTTGAATAATCTGGCCTTGAGATAGCGATTGGAATGCCCGGGTCCCGCCGCAGGAGAGACAGGGAATACCGAAAGTGTTTCGAAATCCGCACTGAGGAGCTTGGATCGGAAGCTTGTCATAGATCCTCGCAATTCCAACGAGTGCGACTACGGCAATAAAAGTGACGGTCGGTGCGACGAGGACCTCTGGATGTCTTCGCGTCATCCGAGGGTTAGGGGGCTATGACAGAATTCGTTACAATAAAAAGACGCACGAATGGCGCTTCGCGATCCGAATTTGTTTTGATGAAATCAAGGAGGAATCGATCTTCATCAATCTCAGCACTGGCGGTGAGTTCCCTTCGAATCGTGTCCAGATTTTCGCGGATCATTTGTTGATCATTCGTTTCTGCTTCGAGGCGAAAGCGGGGAGCGGGGAGGTCGCTATGGGTGCAGACCTCATCATAGTCGTTGAGCAGTCTGACGATACGCTGGGTATGGGCAAACTTACCGTCGATGTCTTGGCCGAGCAGGTTGGTCGATTCGATTTGTTCTCGCAGAGATGAACCTCTTGATTCAGTGAGGTCGACTAAGTGGGATACATTCAGTTCTCCTTCAACGAGGTAGTTTGGTGCTTCCTCAAGCAGGGTTGTACGAGCTGGTGCATAGAGTTCTCCTTCGAGGATCCACTCTCCCTTTTTGAACTTGATCTCTACGGATTTCATTGCCTCTGGAAATCGCGCTTCAAAAAGCATCTCTGTGATCTTCTCGAGGTCTTCCTCTCGTTTATCCGTTATCGATTTGGCGAAGCCACCGAGAGCTGTTGTTAATGAGCTTTTGAGTTCGTTGAACCGGGCTTCCTCTTTCTTAATCCGGGCCAATCCATAGGGCGTATTGAGAGAGTGGTATTCGGTCAGAAGGACATCAGCGCTCTGTGGGCCGATGTTGTGTTTGATGAGAATCGATTCAGCCGTCGGTGCGAGCGGATCTTTGAGACCTCGCAGCCGTTTTTTGAAAAAACCGAGCCGCTCAACACTTAGAATTTCGATACCCGGCGCGGAGCGAAGGTCGGCAAGTGCTCCTCTCCATTGGAATCCGCGGACGAGAAGAAATATCGTCATGCCAAGGATCAAGGCAGCGAAACCGGCAGAGAAGATCACGTAGGTGTTCGATCGGGATGCCTTTTTTACGGGGCGTGCTTTTTCAGCGTCTTTCATGCTCGCTAGTTACCTTTAGGCTATGCCAAATGCGGTAGGTAATCGAGAGCCTTTTTGAGTGCTATTCGGAAAAGCGTTTTAGAAAATATCAGGCTCATCGGCGTCATCTCCCGCGTGGAGAAATCGAAAATCACATCCTTCGTGGGCTTGTGTGATTTCATCCGCATACAACTGACCATACCCACGCCGATGGCGTTTTGCGGGAGGGGTCCACTCGGCGAGCCGGACGGCGAGTTCTTCATCGGAAATCTTGAGCTCCAGTTTACGATTTTCCACGTTCACTTCAATGATGTCGCCATCTCTCACTGCGGCAAGTGGGCCTCCGATTGCCGATTCGGGCGCGATGTGGAGAACGCAGGCGCCGTAGCTGGTTCCGCTCATGCGAGCATCGGAGAGGCGCAACATGTCGCGAACGCCCTGTTTGAGAAGGTAGTTCGGGATCGGGAGCATTCCCCATTCCGGAATTCCAGGAGCGCCGATAGGGCCAGCATTTTGTAGGACGATGATATGATCCGGGGTGATCCCGAGTGTTTCGTCGTGGATACGCTCTTTTAAATCGGCGTAGTCAGAAAAGACGATCGCAGGGCCTTCGTGCGCAAGAAGGTGTGGCTCGGCTGCGGTCGGCTTGATGACGGCTCCGTCCGGGGCGAGATTGCCGCGCAGGACAAAGGTTCCGCCTGCCGTTGAAACGGGATTCGTTAGCGGACGAATCACATCATCGTTGAATACCTCGGCACCCGCGATGTTTTCGCCAAGGGTTTTGCCGGTGACGGTTAAGGTGTCGAGTTTCAGGTGATCTCGAATTTGGCTGAGAAGACCGAGAATGCCTCCTGCATCGTAGAAGTCTTCCATCACGTAGCTGCCGCACGGGCGGATGTTGGCAATGATAGGGACCTGTTGCGAGATCTCATCGAATTGTTCAAGCGTCAGCTTGATGCCAGCTCTTCCCGCCATCGCGATGAGGTGAATGATCGCATTGGTCGAGCCCCCGAGTGCCATATCGGTAACGATGGCGTTGTGGAAAGCCGCCTCGGTGAGGAGACTTTTAGGAGTGATTTTGTCCCATGCCAGTTCAACAATTTGGCGGCCGCAGGACGAAGCCATCCTCGCATGAGTTGAATGAACCGCCGGAATAGACGTCGATCCCGGGAGACAGAGTCCGAGGACCTCGGCAATCGCGGTCATCGTTGACGCCGTTCCCATCGTCATGCAGTGACCGGGGGAGCGGGCGATGCTATCCTCCAGTTCATTCCAGCCGTCTTCACAAAGATTCCCGGCCTGACGTTCAGCCCAGTATTTCCACATGTCTGTTCCTGAGCCCAGCGTTTCGCCCTTCCAGCAGCCTTTTAGCATGGGCCCCGAGGGGAAAAAGATCGCAGGAAGATTCGCCGAGGTCGCTCCCATGATGAGCGCCGGAACCGTTTTGTCACAGCCGCCCATGAGAACCACTCCATCCAAAGGGTAGCAACGCATCGTTTCCTCAACCTCCATCGCGAGGAGATTGCGGTAATACATGCTCGTAGGTTTCATGAAACTCTCCGAGAGGGACATCACCGGTATTTCGACAGGAAAGCCCCCCGCCTGCCAGACGCCTCGCTTCACTTCTTCGGCACGATCCCTGAAGTGGGTGTGACAGTTGTTCATGTCAGACCAGGTATTGAGGATCCCGATGACTGGCTTTGCCTTAAAGTCCTCCGAATTGAACCCCATTTGCTTGAGCCGCGAGCGGTGGCCGAAGCTTCGTTGATCATCCGGAGCAAACCAGCGGGCGCTGCGGAGAGTAGATGGATCACGTTCTGACATACCGAATTTGTAACGTGATAGAGGAGAATGGGAAGCGGAATCTTTAAGTCAAAGACGCGCCATCCCGTTCTTGCGTGGTCCCGGAAATCGCAACAACTTGCAGAGATGCGGATCGTGACCCTTTTAACAGTACTTTTTGGAGGCTTCTTTCGAGCTGATGCGTTTGATCCGGCCCAGCAGGATGACTCGCAGGCGCTCGTTCGGCATTTCAAAAAGCCCTCTATCCCTCTTGGCCCTCCGATCAAAAAGGGGGCGTTTGTTCCCAATCCGGGCGAAACGATCACTTTGATGGGCGGTGCCGATATCTACCGGATGCAGGAGTATCCTGATTTTGATATTTTAATGCATTCAGCCTGGAAGAGTAAGGCGCTCAGGATTCGTAATATTGGCTGGTCAGCCGACACCGTTTATCGCCAACAGCGGCCGATGTTTTTCTACACCGGGAAAGGTGACCCGCGCGAAGGCAGTGTTCCTGATCTGCGCGAGAAAATTGATCCGGGGACATTCATTTTGATGTTTGGAAAAATGGAGTCTCTCGATGGTGATCCTCAACTTCCTGGATTTGAGGCGAGCTACGAATCGCTGATTACCGAGTTAAAGAAATCGTCGCAGCGAATCGTGCTCGTGGCACCGATACCGTTTGTCGGGGCTGACGAAACGTCTTTTTCTTTTGTCGGTGAGATCGATAGCGGGAGGGGGCTGGCTGAAGAGCGAAATGCCGTCCTAACAAAATACAGGGAATGTATCCAATCTCTTGCTGCCAAAATGGGAGTCAGATATCTTGATTCGGGCGAATATGAGTCAAATGCCTACAGCGGGAACGGGATTCATTTATCAGAAATTGGTCAGAGGCAGTTCGCGATTCGATTGGCGACTGCGCTTGGATGGAAGGGGCAACAGTTAGAGGGCGTTGAGTCTTTGGTTCGAAAGAAAAACCAACTTTGGTATCAGTATTATCGTCCCACGAATTGGGCTTTTCTTTTTGGCGATCGACAGAATGTCCCCAGCTCGCGGGACAATGAAGACCCTGAACGTCGCTGGTTTGTCGAGGAGATTGAAAAGATACCGCCACTCATTGCGAAGTCAGAGAGGCAAATAGGGAAACTCACAGAAGGGCTCGTGAAATGAAGCGGTTATATTTTATTACTACTATTCTCGCGGCAGTTGCCTTTGCGTCGTCAGCCCTCGCCATTTCGGTCGGGGAAACAGCAAAAGACAACTCGGTTGAGGCACAGTTGGAGGCCTTCACGGTGCATCCCGATTTTGAGATCAATCTCTTTGCTGATGAATCCATGGGAATCGCTAATCCGATTGCGATGCATTGGGACGAGCGTGGGAGGCTCTGGGTTTTAACGACCCTGACATACGCGCAGTTGGAGCCAGGGAAGAGCCCGAACGACACGCTCGTGATTCTCGAAGATACCGATGAAGATGGGAGCGCGGACAAGTCGACCGTTTTTGCCGATGGGCTGAATATGCCGATGGGTTTTGCGCTCTATCAAGACGGGGTTTTTGTGGGCGAAGGGGCTGATCTGCTCTATCTCAAAGACGAAGACGGTGACAGCAAGGCTGACAGTCGCGAAGTCGTCTTGACTGGATTCGGAACCGGGGATACCCACCAGAATATCTCCAATTTCACGTGGGGGCCCGATGGCTGTTTGTATTTTAGTCAGGGGCTACATTGTTATTCCCGTGTCGAAACGCGATCGGGAATTGTAAGGGGTGATGCCGCGGGCTTCTGGCGGTTTAATCCACGGACGCTTCAACTTGATCCCTACTGCTTTCCCAGCCTCTGCAGCCAGAACCCGTGTGGGATCGCTTTTGATAAAGAAGGAGCATTGTTTATTAAATCAAATAATCGCGAACTCATCTTTGCGACGCCGGGTCTTATCCCGACGACCCATCAGAAGAACCTTGATCCCATTGGGAGTATCGGGGCGACTCCGGGGAAGTCGATGGGTGGTGAATATGTTGCGTCCGATCACTTACCGGAATGGATTCAAAATCATATTCTGATCGCGGGGTATTACTCCCATCGGGTCAGCGCATTCCCTCTCGTGAAGGAGGATTCGGGATACGCGCAAGTTGAACCTTTGGAGATTCTTTCCTCGACTCATTCCAGTTTTCGGCCGGTCGAAATTCGAATTGGAGGAGACGGCGCTATTTATGTCGCCGACTGGTTTAATCCCATCATCGGCCACTACCAGGCTTCGTTGAGGCATCCTGACAGAGATGCTGAGCACGGGCGCATTTGGCGAATCACAGCGAAGGGGCGGGAGCTGAGTCGTCAGTTGCCGCTCTATCATCAACTGAGTGTCAGTGACCCGGACGGAGGAGGCGTTCCGTTTATCCAGCAGGGAATGGAGGCGATGATTGAAGATCCGCGAACAAGACTCCGGGCAATAGTGGACACGGCAAATAGGAAAGAAGCGGCCGCCATGAGAGAGATTGCGAAGGCTCTCGATTACCCTCGTGATCGCTTTATCGATTACGCGTTGGAGCAATCGGTGCATGCTCTCGCGCCTTATTGGGTTCCGGCGATTGAGGGGGGAACACTCTCTTTCGAGAAATCGTCGCACCTAGCCTTTGCCCTCGATACTCTCGGTGGCGTCGAGGCATTGAAAATTGCCCGCGGCGAACTGAGAAAGTTGAAGCCGGGCGATAAATCGAGGTATGAGTTGTTGAAGGTTCTCGCAAAAAACGGGACACCAAAAGATTTGGCGAGTGTGCTTCGTGACCCGATGATTGATCCCGCAGTCCTTGCGGCGATGAAGGAGGGTTGGGTTGAGCGCCGCGTCAAGCCGGCGGATGGGTTTGAGTCCGATTTGCTTCAGCTCATGGAAGCCAAAGAAGACCCGAAGTTTTCTTCGGCAATGAGCCTTGCTGGTTTGTGGCAGGTGAAATCCTGCTCTCCCGGAATCAGGGAGGTTTTGAGCGATCCGGGAAGCGACCTTATCTCGAGGAAAGTGGCGGCGGACGCGCTCGGTCGAATCGAAGGGAAGGGGAGCCTTGCCTTGCTACAGAAACTGTTTGAAGGAGCCGCTCCCGAGGAGGCATTTGTCTACGCGGAAGCACTTGCTGTGGTGGCTCCTGAAGTCTTTGCAAAGGGAGTCGTTGGGCAACTTTCTCAACAGTCATCGGCGGCGAACGCGGGACCGCTCGTGGCTCCTCTCTTGAGTCGAAAAGGAGGTGCCGAACTTTTCCTGAAAGCACTTCAGGCTTCTCCGCCGACGAAGGAAGTCGCGATGATGATGGTTCAATCGATGAGCGAAATGGGGCGCAGTGATGAAGCCTTGTTAGGGTTTTTGCAGGATACCATGGGGGTGTCCTCCGGGGCGCGGGCTTATTCGCCCGCATTTGTGAAAGAGTTGGCGAAAGAGGTTCTCGCCGAGGGGAATGCGGAGATCGGTGGCCAAATCTACCACCGGGCTGAATTGACCTGTGCCGCCTGTCATCAACTCGATAATGTCGGAGGATTGATCGGCCCTTCGATCGACGCAGTGGGAGCCGGCTTAACGACGGATCTCCTCATCGAGTCGGTTCTCTGGCCGCAGCGTCAACTAAAGGAGGGCTACTTTGCTGTCGCCGTGAACACCAAGGGAGGCGATACCTTTGCGGGATATCGTGAGAAAGATGAAAACGGAGTTTACTACCTTCGCGACACCGCTTCAGGAGAAGTGAAAGCGCTTCAACGCGTTGAAATTTCTAAGATCGTGAATGCCGGTTCGCTCATGCCTCAGGGCCTCACCAACAGCTTGACCCGCGATGAATTGCGCGATTTGATCGCGTATTTGGCCTCGCTGAAGGGGTGAATTTAGCTATTCAGCTTCTCAATGATGGCGTCAACGTCGTAGACGCAGCCGCCCCAGGTTCCGCCGCTGACATTCTGAAGGGCGGCCCACAGGCGGGTATCGTCAGGGACGTTGGGAATCGGCTTCAATAGGGCGTTCGTTTCCCGCGCTAAGAGTTCGTCGATGTCCCCTGCAAAATCGACGCTTCCGGTCATGCCTCTGCAGTCGATTTTGATCCGCACAGGATCGCCGTCTTTCAGTTTGCCAATCGGCCCGCCGGCCCAGGCTTCCGGGGAAATGTGCCCGACGCAGGCTCCTGTTGAGACGCCGGAAAAACGGCCATCGGTGATGAGGGCGACATTCTTGCCCCAGGGAAGGTGCTTGAGCGCAATCGTAAGCTGAGCGGTTTCCGGCATTCCGCAACCAATCGGGCCGAGTCCTATCATGACAATCACGTCTCCTTCTTTGATTCGGTCGTCGCCGGTCGATTTGACGGCGGCAATTGCATCCGGCTCTGATCCGAAAACACGAGCGGGCCCTTCGTGGAGATAGATCCCGTTCTCGTCTACCTTGGAAGGATCGATCGCGGTTGATTTGATGACGGATCCTTCCGGGGTGAGGTTTCCTCCGGGAAAAGTGACCGTCGAAGTGAGGCCTCGAGAGGCGGCGACTTTGGGAGACATGATGACATTGTCAGGATCAACCCCGTCGAGCTGAGTTAACTTCGCGCGAAGCCGTTGACGACGCTCAGATTTTTCCCACCACTCCAGATTCTCACCGAGCGTTTTTCCTGATACGGTCATGGCGTCGAGGCGAAGCATTCCCGCCTCGCGGAGATAGAGCATCACTTCCGGAACACCCCCTGCAAGAAAGACCTGAACCGTCGGGTGATGCACGGGGCCATTGGGCAGCGCATCGACGATGCGCGGGATCTCGGCATTGACGCGCCTCCAGTCGTCGACGGTAGGACGTCGCACCCCGGCTTGATGGGCGATCGCGGGAAGATGCATGATCAAGTTGGTCGAGCCGCCAAAGGCGGCATGAACCGCCAGTGCATTCTCGAAGGCGTCCTCAGTGAGAATATCTGAGGTGTTGATGCCACGGTTTTCCAGTGTCATCACCGCGGCGCCGGATCGACGAGCCATGTCCCTCCAAATCTCAGACCCTGAAGGAGCGAGTGCTGAATGCGGCAGTGTTAGGCCTAGTGCCTCCGCAATAACCTGACTGGTTGCCGCGGTCCCGAGAAACTGGCAGCCACCTCCTGGTGAGGCGCAGGCGCGACACCCTGCCTCTGCGGCATCGGCGAGGGTCATGGTGCCCTGAGCGTAGCGAGCTCCGATCGTCTGGATACGTCCGAGGTCCTCTTCGGTGTCTTCGCTTACAAGCGTCACTCCTCCGGGAATCAGAATCGTTGGGAGATCATGACATGAGGCGAGAGCCATCATCATCGCCGGTAAGCCTTTGTCGCAAGTGGCAACGCCTACGACGCCTTTGCGCGTCGGGAGAGAGCGGATCAGTCGCCGCATTACGGTTGCGGCATCATTCCGGAAGGGAAGGGAATCCATCATCCCGTCAGTTCCCTGGGTGCGGCCGTCGCAGGGATCACTTACGAATCCGGCAAAGGGAACGCCGCCGAGCGAAGCGATGATTTTGGCGGCTTCCTCCATGAGAAGTCCCACCTCAAAGTGGCCGCTGTGGTAGCCGAGGGCAGCAGGTGTTCCGTCTGGTTTGCGAATCCCTCCCTGAGTGCTCAGAATGAGAAAATCCCCGCCATCGACTTTTTCGGCGTCCCATCCCATCCCGACGTTTTGGGTCCAGCCGAACAGGTTTCCACTGGGTTCAGAAGAAAGCTGCTCAGGGGTGAATGGCAATAGGCCGGCAGGGCCGGGGGCCGTGGTGCGGAGGACGTAGATGGCATCATCCTGGGAGTCGAGTAAGGGGTGCATGAGGGCGTGTTGTTTAAACTTTTTCCACTGTGTTCGTGAGAGTTCCAATACCCTCAATTGTGATCGAAATCTCGTCGCCTTCGTGGAGGGTGAAATCGGAATCGGGAACGATTCCAGTTCCCGTCATGAGATAGGCTCCGTTAGTGAATTCGTTGCAGCGGAAGAGGAAGCCCGCAAGTTCTTCGAAGGTTCGTTTGATTTGTGAAATGGCGGTCTCACCGCTGAAAACGCAAGATCCCTCGCGCTTAATCGTGATCCCGATCGCGGTATCAGGTCCTGCCGGATCTCCCACGACGAGGCAGGGACCGAGGGAGCAGGCGCCGGTGTAACTTTTTGCCTGAGGCAGGTAAAGTGGATTTTCCCCTTCGATCGAGCGTGAACTCATATCGTTGCCGATCGTGTGGCCGAAAATTTTGCCCGCGCTGGAGATCGCGAGCGTGAACTCGGGTTCAGGCACGTCCCAGCTTGAGTCGCTTCTTATGCCCACAGGTGCGAGGTGGCCCCGGGCGCGGTTGGCTGATGATTTAAAGAAAAGTTCAGGGCGCTCAGCATCGTAGACTTTATCGTAAAAGATATCGCCTCCTGCCGTTTCGGCCTCTTCCATTCGGGCGGTTCGGCTACGGAAATAGGTGACTCCTGCTGCCCAGACTTCTTGATCTCCGAGAGGGGCGAGGAGATGCTTACCGTCTCCGATTGCCTCACCGTTGGCCGCATCGGCATAGGCATCGCTGGCGTGCTTTTGAGGGTCTGCCGAGCTGAATAGGTCGTTGAAAGAGAACCCGGGCTGAGCGATACGAAAAACCCCGGGAGAGTCCGTGTTTTCGATGCAAACCGATTCGGAGCTGCGATAGATGCGAAATGCCATGCTGCGAGCATACCGAAAAACAGAAACTCTTCCAGCATTCAAGAGGACGGTGTTGAGTGTTTCGCGAAATGCCCTTATCCTTGGGCGTGAAATCCCGGATTATACCCCGTTGGGCATCGGCCTCTTGGGTCATTGGCTTTACCCTGCTGGGTGGCTCATTAGGATACGGGGAACCGGCCTCGGTCGCGACGATCAGTCCCTCTGATCTCGTCGAGTATCAGTCCCAGCCGCCTGCCGTTAAGGTGTTGATCGAAAGGGCTCTGGCATTGACCAAAAGGGAGCTGGCTTACACTTACGGATCAAACTCGCCATCCAATCAGGGGATGGATTGCTCGGGTTCGGTTCAGTTTACTTTGAAATCGATGGCAGAGGGTGAGGTTCCACGAAGCTCCTACGGAATGTATCATTGGGTCAAAGAAAGCGGGAAATTAATCGATACTCCGGGCGTTGTTGAAACGACCGACCCGGTCTTTGCGCTTCTCAAACCGGGCGACCTTCTATTTTGGATCGGGACTCAAACGACGTCGGGACGGGTTCCTCCTATTTCTCATGTCATGGTCTACCTGGGAACCTTGAGGGAGGATGGAAAGGGAGTCGTTTTTGGGGCTAGCAGCGGGAGGCGATACCGCGGAAAAAAGATTCACGGAGTCAGTGTCTTTGACTGGAAAGTGCCTTCGGAATCAAGTGCCGCCGAGTTCGTGGGATTCGGGGCAATCCCCGGTTTGGTGAATGAAACTAAGATTTTGGAGAATGAAACTAAGATTTTAGAGAATGCAGTAGTGGCTCCTCCAGAGAAGAAAAAAGTGTTGAAATCGGTACTTGAATTCCTTTTTAGGAAACCCGACCGTGCTAAACAATGAAGAAAAACCTCATCCTTGGAATTTTATTTGTCTCTTCTCTTTCTTTCGTAGGCTGCGCTTCCACTCAGCGAGATGCCTCGACTGGGGCTGGAGCGGCCGCTGGAGCTGCGATTGGCGCACTCGCCGAGGGAAGTGGTAATGGTGCCGAAGGTGCTATGGATTCCAGCGACCAACGTCGATATTACGGCCCACAAGGTTACTAGGAAACCGACTTGGTCTCCTCCCGGCAGAAGGCCTTGAATCAGCGATCAGCTGTCTTGCCAACGCAGTCTTTTTTGCCACGAAATCTTTATGAATTCATTCACTATTGAGCCTGGAAAAACAAAAGTCGGTTGGATCGGAACCGGAGTGATGGGATCGAGTATGTGTCGTCATCTCATTGATGCGGGATTTGAAGCGACCGTCTACTCGAGAACACGGGAAAAGGCTGATGCCCTGATTAAAAAAGGAGCGGCGTGGGCGGCGACGCCGCGAGAGGTTGCCGAAGCGAGTGATGTGATTTTTTCGATCGTTGGGTTTCCGGTTGATGTGCGCGAGGTGATCCTCGGTCCTGAGGGAGCTTTGTCAGGAGCATCGAAGGGAGCTGTCATTGTTGATATGACGACAAGTGAGCCCACTCTCGCCGTTGAAATTGATGCGGCCGCGCGCGCGGCAGGGGTTCATGCGATTGATGCCCCGGTTTCGGGCGGAGATGTCGGAGCGAAAAATGGAACGCTATCGATTATGTTGGGTGGGGATCCCGAAGTTATCAAAGCGCTCTCTCCTTGTTGGGAGGCGATGGGTAAAACAATCATTCATCAAGGGGGCGCAGGCGCGGGGCAACATACCAAAATGGTGAATCAGACCTTGATCGCGACGAACATGATCGGCGTTTGCGAGGCCCTGCTCTATGCTCACCGCGCCGGACTCGATTTACCGACGGTGTTGCAGTCGGTAGGATCGGGAGCCGCCGGGAGTTGGTCCCTCTCAAATCTGGGGCCGAGAATCATCGACAATAATTTCGATCCGGGGTTCTTTGTCGAACATTTCATTAAGGACATGGGAATCGCTCTCGATGAAGCCAAACGCATGAACCTTTCGCTCCCCGGTCTCGCCCTCGCTCACCAGCTATACCTGGCCCTCGAGGCACAGGGACATGGCAAAGACGGGACCCATGCGCTGCAGCTTGCGCTCGGTTCAATGAGTGGAGTCGATTGGCGTGGACGGGCTTGATACGGCCTACGCGGCGAATCTACCGTTTTGCGCGGTTACATAAACGGTAGAGCGTTTACTTTGCCTTTTGATGGGGCGAATATCGGTCCATGGTTTCAAGGGAAACGAGCCGTCGTCAATTTCTTCGGGGAGGAGGGATAACGCTTTCCCTGCCTATGTTGGAGTCGTTCGGGCCCTCGATAGTGCGGGGCGCCTCGACGGCGGTAGCCAAAGCAAAGCAAAGCAAAGCGTCTCGTCTGCGTCGGTTCGTTTCTCGGGTATCACCGACCTGCCTTTTATCCTGAAGCGACCGGTTCTGAATACGAAGCCTCGACGCTGCTTAAACCTCTCTCCGAATTCCGTGACGATTTCACGGTTTTTCCGGCCTCGATCACCGTTCCGGAAATGGTCATGGGAACTGGGAAAATTTTCTCTGTGGTCAGACGATGAAGTCACATAGTTTTGACCAAATCGTCTCCGGTGAAGTGGGGCAATCGACACGCTTCGATTCACTTCAACTGACCGCCGGCAAAAACAGCCGGAACATGAGCTACACAAAGCATTCAGACGCCCCGCTGATGAGACCGAGCTAAGAGCCTATCAAAACCTCATTATTCAGCATCGTGAGAGTGGGCATACGATTGAAGAGGCCATGCATCTCGGGATCCGCACCGCTCTGATTTCGCCACAATTCCTCTATCATGAGACCGCAGAAGGATCGCTCGATAACTGGGGGATTGCTTCGAGGCTTTCCTATTTTCTCATCAATGCTCCTGCTGACCGGAAGTTGCTTGAGGCCGCGGAGAAGGAGCGACTCATGATGCCTGATGTTCTTGAAATTCAAACTGAGAAATTACTCGATGATAATCGCAGTCAGGAGTTTGTGCGTCGGTTCACCGCGCAGTGGCTTGGCTTGACCCATCTCGATGACATCATGCCTGATCCGAGGCTTTTAAACTTCACCGATAACGATCGGAATGGAGTGATCAAAGAGACGGAGCTGTTTGTGGGGGCGATTTTGAAGAAGAACTTACCCCTCGAGACTTTTGTCGATCCAGACTTCACGTTTCTCGATGAGGCGATTGCGAAGAAGATCTATGATCGCAAGGATGTGAAGTCGAAAGGCTTTACCCGAGTCAGTCTTGAGCCGGACAGTCCCTTCGGTGGTATTTTTGGTCAAGCGAGCGTGATGATGGAAACTGCCAATGGCGTCGATACGGAACCGGTGCAGCGCGGCGTCTGGTTGCTCGAGAATGTCTTAGGTAATGCCCCGCCACCGCCTCCGAAAAACGTTCCTGCAATCACTCCTGATACAAGGGGAGCAAAAACAATTCGGGAACTTCTCGACGCTCAGCGGTCCGATGAGAGTTGTGCACGCTGTCACGTGAAAATGGACCCCCTGGGCTACGTGCTCGAGAACTTCGACCCAGTGGGACGCTGGAGAACTCATTACCCGATCTACGACAACAAAGGGAAATCCAAAGACGGCGCGAAGATCGATGCCACCGGAACGATGCCCGACGGATACGCCTTCACACATGTGAATGATCTGAAACGCTACGTCGTCGAGAACATCGATCAGTTCGCCAATTGTCTCGCCGAAAAGCTAATGACCTACGCGACCGGACGCACTCTCACTTACGCCGATCGTGAAGCAATCAAACCCATCGTCGCTGCGAATTTGGATAACAAAGAAGGCTTCCGCGATCTCATTATCGATTTGGTGGGTAGTGAGGTGTTTTTGATTCCGGCCTTCCCGAATGATGTCATCGAATCGGCGGGTTAGAAGTGGCACGGAATTGTATTCCGTCTCGAAGCCTATCCGCAGGTCGACTGAAACGGATTGCAAATCCGTGCCACGCTGCATTTCCGTTTCCCCGGTTTTCTTACGATTCGCTCAGGAGGACATTGCCTAAGACTCTGGCGGAGATGCGCTCGCAAAAGATATTTCCTCCTGAGCGTTCGCAGGATAGAAAGAGAGCATGGCGTTCAAGTTCTTCTTTCTCTTTCTCCTTGGGACATTCTTCATCTCTATCGCAGCAGCTAAACCGAACATTCTGCTGATCATGGCGGACGATGTCGGCAGCGATGCGATTGGCTGTTATGGCGGTCAGTCCTACCCGACGCCGCATATCGACGCGCTCGCGGAAGGCGGGATGAAGTTCAATCACGGCTATGCCATGCCGGTGTGTCACCCTTCGAGGATTTGCTTAATGACAGGGCGCTACCCGGGTCGCTTTGGGCGAGAGGGTTCAAGGTGGGGGGATTACCCGGATGCGGCTGAAGGCATTTCCATCGGCGACATCATGAAGCAGGGCGGGTATGCCACCGCCGTCGCGGGGAAATGGCAGCTCTGCATGATGAAGGACGATTTGATGCAACCGGCTCGAACCGGATTTGACGAGTGGTGTCTCTTCGGCTGGCACGAAGGCGGGCGCTTCCAGGATCCGTTCATTTACGAAAATGGAGAACTCCGCAATGACACGAGCGGTCAATACGGTCCCGATTTTTACTCGGATTTTCTTCTCGATTTCATGGAGCGGAGTCACGACGACGGGAAGCCCTTTTTCGCCTACTACCCGATGGCCCTTTGTCATGATGTGACTGACGATTTGAAAGACGAGCACGTTTCCTATTTTCGGGACGGGCGCTGGATGAACTACGCTGAGATGATGGGTTCGATGGACGACATGGTTGGTCGGCTCATCAGAGGACTCGAGCGGATTGGCGTCCGTGACAATACCCTCGTGATTTTTACGACCGACAACGGCACTCCCAAGGCGAGCTATCTCTACGTAGATGAGAACGGAAAAATGGTGAGACCCAAGGTGTTGTCGATTCAGAATGGGAAAATCGTTCCCGGCGGCAAAGGGAAATTTGATGATACCGGAACGCGAGTGCCCCTAATCGCGAACTGGCCGACGCAAATCAAAGCGGGGAGCGTCGTCGATGAGATGGCTGATTTGACCGACTTGTTGCCGACCGTAGCGGAAGTAGCTGGACTGGACGATGATGGCGTCGCCCGCGATGGAATCAGCTATGCTCCGGTTTTGTTTGGCGAGAAGAGAAAGAGAGAGCGTCCGTGGATTTATATTGAGTTAAAAGGGAAGCGCTGCGTCCGATCGCCGAACTGGAAGCTCTACGATAACGGGAAATTTTACGATCTTCAAAATGATCCCCTTGAGAAATCGCCCTTGAAAGCCGAGGCCCTTTCGGGCGATGCGCGAAAGAAATATGAGGAGTTAGAGGAAGCCCTCGTTGGCCTGAGAGGCCCCCTGGAGTGAAGCGCCTCTGTGAAGGCGATTGCGAACCGCTCAGATGGTCACTTCTTCACAAAATCAGGATTCGCTTGGGGCAACTTAGCTTCCTGTTCCTCTAGTGCCTTCAAGAGAAGGGCATCGAGCTCCTTCACTTTATCGGGGAGTTTCTCTGATAGGTCATTCTCTTCCGAGAGATCGCTTTTGAGATCAAACAGTTCATAAGTTCCGACCCAGTATTTGATTAGTTTCCAATCGCCACTTCGAATAATCGAGTAGGGACCGGGAGCATGACGGTAGTGAGGGAAATGCCAAATCAGTTCGTCCCGATTCAGTTTCGCTGCGCCGCCGCTGATCAAATGCGGTAAGAGGGAATGGCCATCGATCGGGCGATCTCGAGGGAGTGGCACTCCCGTTGCATCGAGGATCGTCGGGAAAAGATCGATCGAGGAAACAGGTAGATCAGAGACCGAAGCCTGAGGAATTATCCCTGTCCATCGTGCGAGTAGCGGAACGCGAATGCCTCCCTCGTAGGGATATCCCTTTCCACTTCTCAGTGGAGCGTTGTCGGTCGGACTGTCATTTCGGTCGAGCCCTCCATTGTCACTCGTAAAAATGACAAGGGTGTTTTCGGCGAGCTGCAACTCGTCAAGGAGATCAAGAATCGCCCCGGTTGAATCGTCGACCGATTCAACCATCGCTGCATATTTGGCATTGGCGTCGTTCTTGCCCTCACGCTTGTATTTTGCGGCTACTTCAGGAATGGCCTGAATCGGAGTGTGAACGGCATAATGAGACAGCTGTATGAAAAAGGGTTCATCTTTCCATTTACGAATCAGCTGCACCGCTTCATCACCCTCGCGGTGAGTGAGATACTCGCCCTCCTCGCGACCGGGGAGGAAGGGGATACCCTCGCGTAAACTCTCATGTTTGCCTTTGGGTTGATTGTAAGGATCGAAATAGCTGGGAGGCTGTCCGTAGTCGCAACCGCCTCGATTCACGGTGAAGCCCTGTTTGGTAGGATACCAGTCAGGATCGCCAAGGTGCCACTTTCCAATATAGGCGGACTGGTATTTTTTCGCGCCTCCGAGAGCCTCGGCGGTGGTGATCTCTTCGTGTTCCATCCAGAATGGATTGGGAGGGCAGAGGAGTTCCTTTTTCTTTGAGCCCACATATTCAGTGGGATTCGAATCAGGGGTTCCCATTCCTCCCCGTTGGAAACGCGAGCGAATCCAGTCAGTGACTCCGATACGATGGGGGTAGCGACCGGTTTGGACGGCTGCCCGTGTCGGGGAGCACACCGCGCAGGCCGCATAGCCGTTCGTAAAACGAAACCCTTCATTGGCGAGGCGGTCGATGTTTGGTGTCTTAAAATAGTCAGACCCCTGACAACTCAGATCCATCCACCCCATGTCATCGACAAGGATGAGGATAATGTTAGGAGGACGTTCCTCGCCGCTCGCAGATCCTGTGATGAGCGCGCAAACGAGAATGGAAAAGAGAATACGAAGCATGACGAATGGTGATGGTGTTGAGAGAGTGCGGTGACCTTAGCTGGCGAGACTCTCTTTTGTCAGTATCAAAGTGAAAGAGGTCTACCACTTTTTCTTGAGGCGCGGTTGCGGGTTTGAGGAAACCGATGTCTGCGCGACGCTAAATCCACTGATGCAGAGCAATGAGATTAACAGGGAAGCCCGATATCAGCGTTGGATCGGGTTGTTGCTGACGGCGCAGACTCTGATTTTGATCGTTGCGTCCTTGAACCGCTTAACGGATTTCTCAAGCGGTCACGTCGCAGAGAGTCAGTTTCTCCGGTGGCGGGACTTCAATCATCTCATGGTCTTCCCTCCGCTGACGGTGCTTGTCGCGATTGGTTTTCGTCAGGTTCTCTTGCGTGTCGGTGGGAAGCAAAGAGGGGCGGTCGATCTGCTCTTTATCATCGCTGTCTATTTTTTAGGAGCCGGGTATGGAGTGCACGAGCTTGCTAATTATCTCAGTTCCCTCGCCAAATCCCGTGAAGAATTGGATCCCGTTTTTCGCGAAGTGATTCGTTACAATGATGACGACTTCTCGCATTGGGTTTTCTTCGCAGCCTTTATTGCTTTAAATATCGTAATGCTGCTTTGGCAGGCGGCGAATCCCTTTCAGACCCGCTTGTCCTTGATCGATAAAACGATCTGCGTCGTCAATGCGCTGGTGCTCTCGGCAGCTATCTTTGTCAATCTCAGCGGTGGCGAACTGGGATTCGACTTGGTGGCCCTGCTCTTACTGGCTTTGATCGCTTTGTTCTTCTGGGTGAAAGATCGAAAGCAACCGCTGAACATTTATTATCTCGTGGGGCTATGGCCGGGACTGATCGCCACGGCGGTCGTGAAAATGCTTTAGCAGTCTGTCGGACTTGAGTTCGGCGATTCCAGTTTTCTGATTCTGAGCGGACTCCAGTACTACTCAGCCTAATGATCGTGCCTGTTGATTTTTGCTCCATTATCGCGCTTTTGATGCGAAGAGAGCTATTGGGGGAGGGGAGCGGCAGTGAATCGACCTCATGGTCGAGCGGCAAACGGCGTTTAGATTTGTTGTTTTAAGGGACCGATAAATTGTTTTGCACTAATTTTTAACTGAGCCCGTTTCCGCCGGGGGCTGACAACGGATCAGCGGGACGCTTCTCCCTACCCCTTGACGGACTGCTCACTATTTTTCAAGAACCCGCGTCTGCCAAAACGCGAGCGGGTGGGGCGAGACGTCCCAGTCGAGCCGCCGATTGCCTGAGTGATGCCCAAATGTCCATTCCTTCCCCGCCCAAAAGCCACGAGTAGCGGAATGAGGCTTATTCCGTCTTCCGCACTATGACCCCACGACGCCCATTCCCTGTTATGTTTTAAGGGACAGACAAATTGTTTTGCACCCCGGTGCAGGAGCACCCAGTCCATTGGACTATGCCGGAGACGATTAGAGAAACACAATCGAATCCGCATCTTCTGATCTTGGATCGTGGTCAAGAAAAGGCCAAATCACGATCCAGCGGCTGAGGGCGACACAAAAAACAGAAACCAAAAATCAGAAAAAGCTTTTCAAGGATTTTCGGGTGCAGTAACTTTCCCCGAAAGATTCCTTCGCGCCAGCGTAGGCACTCGCCTGAGATGCCTGCCTGTTAACGCGAAATTCGCCTATAACAGTTATGAGCGAATGAGGGATAATATACTGTTCTGTGAGGAATGATGGACGAAACACGCAGATGACCAATGGCCCGCTCTGACCATTTCGATCGTGATGCAGCGTTCTCCTTCGACGTTGAGAATCCCGATGCCGCAGACTCATCCGACGCGATTCAGCGCACCTTGGAATTGGATGGGTCATTAGTATGCTTCTCTGAGCAGAGCATTTCCACGATTCTCACCGCCGAAACGATTGATCCTGACCGAAGTGAGCCAAGCACTCGCCACAGCTATCAAATTCTGTACTCCGTTGGCTCAAGAAATCAGGTCGTATCAAGGTCAATTCTACAGGCCCATCAGATTCTCCATTCTGTAGTGCTAAGAGACGGCCCTGAAATTCAAGAGGCGGTTGATCTAATTTGGGACGTCACAAAGCACATACTCGAGTGCGAGAATTCTCTCCACGGGATCTATGCGGATATCATGGACCTGATGCCGATTTGCGACAAGCTGATCGCTGATTCAAAGAGCGGAACAGTGATCCCCACGCTTCCGCAAGTTTCTGATCTTCGGGGACGCGTCACGACCTTTTTGGCAAACGGTAAAAGAGCGTTGGAGAAGGCCCATAGGCTTCTCTGCCTTTTCTTTCAGGCCCCATCCATGGATTCCAATTTTCAAGGATATAGAGACTGGATGCGGAAACAGGAGGCTGCCCATACGGACGTAATCGAGCTTCTCGATCGAGACGAGCCTTGGATAACCCTTCTCGCAGATGCCCGGAATGCACTCGACACGATCCACGCAAAGCCCGGTTATGAGATGATCGTCGAGAATTTTAGATTGCTTCCCGGCAACAAGTTTACCGCTCCATGTTGGCGTTATGACTTCAGTGCCAAGAATAGAGGTGCTCAAGACAAGGATACTGATCTTCTGTCTGAGCTTGATGCCATGCTCAAAAACCTCCTTGGTTTCTTAGAGGAGCTGTATTTGCTGTGCGTCCGGGAGACGTGGGACGACCGCTTCCCGTTCGAACTCTGCAGATTACCCGACGAGAAGATCAACGAGCAGTGCCCAATTCCATTCTTCGTCACTCTATCCAAACCTGAAGCTGAGGTCGGCGAACCGAAACCAGACACAGAACAAGGCGGTGGTGCCAAGCGCGAGTGACGCCACTTGTTCGCTTCGCTCTGGAGAGATTGACCCCGCGCTGGCACACCTATAACGTTCTGCTAAAAAATGAGACCAGAAACGAAACGGCTTTGGACGCAGTCAGCAGCAGCATCCGTTGTTGCCGTTTTCCTCAGCCTTTTCGGTTACGCATCGAACCACAATGGGCTCTCGGAAGGTGTATTTCTCCTTGTTCCTTTCTGTACGGGGCTAGCGATCGCCTTCATGTCGAAAGGGCGCAAGCTTGTGGCGATCACCGCCCTGACTTCCTTACTGCTTTCACTGTCTATCCTAGTTTTCAGTGGGCTAGAAGGCATCGGATGTGTTGTCATGGCTTTCCCTATCCTCTTTCTAGGTATTGGCATAGGGGCGGCGGTAGGCTACATAATCGGGAAGAGGTTTATCCACCGGTATGGTAATATCACCGTTGTCGCGGTTTGCCTGAGTTTGATGACTCTTGTTGGATGGACTAGTAGTGAAATGGCTGAGCCAGAGCCCCTTGTCGTTAAGACAAGCATGAATTTCTTTGCTCCCATGGAGGCCACATGGGACTCCGTTGTACAGTCGGGTGCAATCGAGGGCGATGATACCGTTCTGAGATTGCTTGGACTTCCCGTTCCGTATTCCTGCACACTTTCAGAAGACGGCAAGCGAGTGTGCTATTTCGATAGCGGACAGATGATCCAGAACGTTACGACTGACGACTTTGGAAGATCGTTCAAGGTCGATATAGTCGAATCTTTGGATGTGCGCGATTGGGTATCATTCATCGATGCCGGTTATGAATTTATTGAGCATAATGGCTACGTTCAAGTTGTTCGAACAGATAGTATTGAATCGACCTTGCAGCCTAGGTGGTATTGGTACTGGTTCGAAAAGAAGTGTGTTCAGCTTGAGCATCAATATGTAATGACGAGCATGAAAAAAAAGGCAGAACAAGGCGGTGCTGGACAACCGGCTACCCGCTCAGAGTCGAAATGATTTCCGTAGCTACAATCTTTAACCTGCATTCGAAGGCGCGCCGCTGGTAGCCGGTGCCAGACCTTTGACGTTAGCCTAGAAATAAACTATATGCCCTACAATACATTTCGATATAATTACTTTTTGCTGGCAGCAGTAGTCATAACGGTTGCAGCCGGAAGCTTGAATTGCTTCGCGAAATCCGAAATAAGAAAACCTAAACTCAAACCCAATTTCATTATCTTTTTAACGGATGACCAGGGTTACAATGACGTAGGATGTTTCGGTTCGCCCAATATTCGCACTCCCAATTTTGACCGACTGGCATCTGAGGGAATCAAACTGAGGTCAAACTACGTGGGAGCACCCGTCTGTGGTCCGAGTCGAGCGGCACTGATGACAGGATCTTACCCCATCCGCATCGCAGAACCAAAAAACTACAAGCACCTCCATACTCAATTGCACGACAAAGAAGTTACTATACCTGAAGTCCTGAAAGCGCAAGGCTATGCGACTGCATTGATCGGCAAGTGGCATATTGGAGGAAGTCCGAATGACCAGGGTTTCGACTATTTTTTAGGCACTCCAGCATTCAATGGCTACACCAAGCTTATCAAGGAGGCGGAATACAGGTCATCTATCATGCGCAATAAAGAGACAATCGTCAAAGCGATTGAACAGGCAGAGATGGATCAGCTCACGACCATGTATACCGAAGAAGCCCTTCAATTTATTGAGTCAAAACAAGACCAGCCATTCTTTCTGCTTCTGTCGCACAACATGCCTCACGTTCCACTTGGCGTTTCTGACAAGTTCCGCGGCAAATCGAAAGCGGGTCTCTACGGTGACGTGATAGAGGAACTCGACTGGAGCCTCGGTCAGGTGATGGGTAAGCTCAAGGAACTTGGTCTCGACGACAACACATTAGTCGTTTTTCTTTCGGACAACGGACCCTGGATTGAGAAAGGCATTGACGATCATGCTGGCAATGCTGACCCGTTACGAGGAGCCAAAATGAAATCCTGGGAAGGTGGACCTCGCGTCCCCTGTATCATGCGCTGGCCTAAACAGATCCCTGCAGGTCAAACCGTAGATCAGATTACAACGGCTATGGATCTCTTGCCTACATTTTCGGCTTTAGCCAAATCCCCGCTACCAAAAGACATAACAATTGACGGCAAAAACATCTACCCTTTTGTTTCGGGTGAGACGAAAGAAAGTCCCCACGATGTCTATTTTTATTACACCTACACACATCTTCATGCGGTGCGCGACAGCCAGTGGAAGCTCGTCCTGCCCCGCCCCGCCAAGCCCAAATGGATGTCATGGTGGGCCAGAATGATTGACGAGGTCAAATCAGTGCAGCTCTTCGACCTAGATAATGATATTGGAGAAACGACAAACTTAGCTGACAAGCACCCTGAGATCGTCAAACGACTGTTAGCCTCGATAGATAACGCACGCAGAGAACTAGGCGATTGCGATCGCATTGGCAATGGTGCAAGATTTTATGATCAGAATCCCAAACGCCCTGACATACAAAGATACAAAACATGGCGTACCAAACAAACAAAACAATAAGCGAACAAGATGCTTCAGGTAACGTCGCTTCGCGCCGCACCTGAGCTCAGCCCTCACGGGCTCGCTCGCCTCTTCCAGACGGTTTGCTACGGTACCAGACAAATTGTTTTACACCATTTTTTAACTGAGCCCGTTTCCGCCGGGGCTAACAACGGATCAGCGGGACGCTTCTCCCTACCCCTTGACGGACTGCTCACTATTTTTCAAGAAACCGCGTCTGCCAAAACGGGAGCGGGTGGGGCGAGACGTCCCAGTCGAGCCGCCGATTGCCTGAGTGATGCCCAAATGTCCATTCCTTCCCCGCCCAAAAGCCACGAGTAGCGGAATGAGGCTTATTCCGTCTTCCGCACTATGACCCCACGACGCCCATTCCCTGTTATGTTTTAACGGACAGACAAATTGTTTTACATCAGTTTTTTAACTGAGCCCGTTTCCGCCGGGGCTAACAACGGATCAGCGGGACGCTTCTCCCTACCCCTTGACGGACTGCTCACTATTTTTCAAGAAACCGCGTCTGCCAAAACGCGAGCGGGTGGGGCGAGACGTCCCAGTCGAGCCGCCGATTGCCTGAGTGATGCCCAAATGTCCATTCCTTCCCCGCCTAAAAAGAAACACGCTGAAAAACCCGATTGGAAATCCCTTATCCAGCGAATTTGGGGAGGTGATCCGACCACCTGCCCGTGTTGCCGGGCTCAGATGAAAAATGTCGGCACCATCATTCGCAGGGCAGAGATCGAGTTCTTTCTTCGGCTCTGGGGTATGTGGGAAGGAATCACCTCGCTGCCGCCACCGCCCGATCCACCCTTCGACATCGAAAAACGCCGAGGGTCGAACGCGTTTTGGACGCAGGCGAAGCCGGAGCCCGCAGGGAGAGGCCGCCAGGCGGGGCGGGCGAATCAAATGATGGAACCCGAAGCGTTACCTCCCGGTTGGGAAATCCCGAAAGAACACCTACCGCCTCCCGAAGAATGGTGGCATCAGAACGATTCCGAGTCCGGCCTCTTGCGAGGGCCATTCAGAAGCGTTCCGAGCCAGGTGTAACGGACGAGGAATTGATAGATGATCAAGAGGACGCCAGTCACCCCGACGCAAATGACAGCGAACTTCAAAACCGTCGGTGCCTGCCAGTCGCGCACGGCAATTTGCGCCAGAATCACCAACGGCAGATGCGCCACATAAAGCCAGTAGGAGGAATCGGAGATGTAACGCATCGCCCGGCTTTCCCGTGACAGCAACCGCCGGAAAAGCCCCATGAACACAAAGGACATTACCCACGCGTAGCTGACCTTGAACACGGACGCGATCAAGTGACGCGCCCCATCATCGCCAATGCGAGCGCGGACTTCCGGATCTCCATCCGTCAGGGCAAGTCCGATGGGAAAAAGGATCAGCAAGGCCAGGGGCAACATCGCAACCCACCATCTGCCGACGCGCGCGCCATCATCGTCGCTAAGAAAGTATAACGCGCCAAAGCCGAAGAAAATGGCGTAGTAGAAAAGGATATGCGGCAGAGGCAGAAGCCCTACGGACGTGTCCGGACCAAACACCGGCGCCAGCCAGCCCATGAAGAACTGCGGGATCAACGTCAGGGGAATCAGCCACAGGAATCGGATCGGCGAAAGCACGAGCCATTTCGGCGGCGACCTCCATCCGAGTTTGTCCGCCAGCGTGGCGAAGAGAGCAAATGCGGGAACCAGCCAACAGAGGAACCACAGAAACCAGAGATGATGAAACACTGGCGTGATGAACCCTCCCGCAAGCTTGGCCCGAAACCCAGCGCCCTGGCTCGCGCCCGAAGAGGTCATGTCTATCGTCGCATCATGCTCGACCAGCAATTGGGCGACTTCGGCGCGACCGGCTTCAACGTCTTCCCGGCTCAGCTCCAACTGAAGCATCGTAGCGATGAATTCCGTTATCGACCAATCGATCGCGAGGAGGTCCTGCGGCCTCTGGTTCTTAGCGTCGCGAACCTCGGGATCCGCGCCGCTCTCCAACAAAAGCCGGGCAGGTCCCGGCCGACCAAGGAATGCGGCGGCGTGAAGAGCCGCGCCGCCGTCCTTATTCCTGGCGTTGGCGTCGGCGCCTTTCTCCAATAATAGCGCCACCATCGCCGTTCGATCATAGAGCGCCGCGAGGGTCAACGCCGTAGGGCCAGTCTCAGCTCCCGGTTGATGGCCGTTGATGTCGACGCCATCCACCAACTCCCGCTCGATGACATCGTGATCGCCTACGACAGCGGCGGCCCAAATATCCGCTGGCGGCCCCCAGCCGGATCCTGACGGCCTGGGAAAGGCCTTGCCAATGCTCCAGTTCAAGGCCGGCACAATCGTGATAAGGCCGATCATGCAGGGAATGAAAACGCGTTTGAATCGATGCTTCAGCAGAGCGGCCAACCCGCGCTTGCGCCACAGCATCGCCGTGAAGAATCCGCTGATCAGAAAAAACAGCGGCATGCGAAATCCGTGAATCGCCGAGAAGAACAGCGAAAATTTGTCATTGTGGAGGCTGTCCTGCACGGGCCAGAAACCGGGGATGAATGACAACGCCGCATGCAGGCCGATGCCCAGAAGCATCGCAACGGCGCGCAACGCGTCGAGGTCATGTCGGCGCGATGTCGCAGTCGGAGGAACAGGGGAGTCGCTCATGAAATAGGTTTCAAGCTACACGAAGGCTTCAAGCATGGATCGGTCACAGAGCCTTTGCGCTCTTGCCTCCGTTCTTCTTCAGGATCTCGGCAATTTCGGGACGTGTGACTTCGATCCGCTTCATGTTTTAAGGGACAGACAAATAGAAGAAAGAATTACGGTTCTTTTGAACGGTCTTTTGTAGCCATCAAGGAATGAGAGCAGCACGACTATTGGGTGAGGTGCGTTCGTTTTACCACTGTATTTCGCGGGTGGTGGATAGGCGGATGATTTTTGAGGCGAGGGATAAGGGGATCTTTCGGAAGATGTTACGGGACTTGGAGTCGTTTATGGGAGTGCGGGTGGTCACTTACTGCTTCATGACGAAGTCGAAGGCGACCCCCGCACTTCCATTTGCTCCTCGAAGTCCCCGATGGTGAGGCGCTTGCCTCTTTGTTGGAGGAGGAGTTGCTCGCGATATTGCCGCGCATCAGTGGTGTTTTACGGGACAGAAAAATAATGTTATCAACAAATGCCCGGGTTGGAGATGACGTAGTCGATGTGGCTTCGATCTAGAAAAACTGATCGGTTCGGCGCTCACTTCTGCTTCGCTTCAAAATGCCTCGTCCAGGACTCCCAGCTGGAGGGATCACGGGGCGGATGACTGTAAAAGTCGAGATCGCCTGCGAGCCCGTCCCGAACCAAGCGTTCGTGAGTTGAGAAGGGTAGCACCTCGGTATCCCCCAGGGGCAGGCCCTTGATCGGATCCGCTTTCTCTGCCTCGCCGAGGGAAGGCAAGGCCCCTATCGAGCGACCGAAGGGCCACGGCACAGCCACGGTATAGAGCTTGTCGGGATCAATCGTGAACTTCACTGCTTTGCCTTCTTCTTCAAAGGTAGCCTCAAAGCCTGAGTAGAAAAGAGCATTGCCACTGAAGGGACGCCCCTGATGATGGAAGGGATTGAACCGGTCCCGCATACTATCCGAATCAGAATACGCAAGCAGGTCAGCCCCTCTCACCGTTCCCTTGATCAGATGACGGTCGTAGAGGTAGCCCTTCAGAGTCTCGACCGTGAGCTCTCCGCCTTTGAAGGATCTAGGTTCATCATAAAGCGTCTTTCGAGGAAGCAAACAGATGTCTACCTCTGCCTGATCCCTGATGAAATCGGCGTACCAAAAAGCGAGGCTGTGCAGGGGCATTGGCAATTTAAACTCGCCGACGACCGCTTTGGCATTCGGCATGTGCTCGTCATACTGCTGTTTTATAAACGAGGCCGTCTCTGTATGAACCGGGAGAGCATCCGTCACCCTAATCGCCTCCACCTCAAAGCTGCTGATGGAACGCGCCTCCTTGTCTACCTGCAACGTCAGCCGTCCCACATAGGTCGCCAATGCACCCGCCTGGGTTATGATCGATCCTGTCTCCCTGTGCACATCGCGGATCGTCTCCTCTTTGAGTAACTGGTGCGAATGACCGCCGATAACCACATCAATGTCAGGATTCTCCCTGACAAGATCCTGATCGGAAGGATGAAAGCTCCGTCCTTTTTCATGCGACATTTTCTCGAATCCCAGATGAGTGACCGCGACAATAATGTCAGCACCCTGATCCTTCAAATCAGCGACCGCTTTTGAAGCGAATTCACGACAGTCGAGAACATAGAGGTTGGGTCTACTTTTTGCACTCTTCCCATAAGTATCCAGCGTGATGCCGAACAGCCCCACCCGGATCCCTTCGAAATCCTTCACCATCGTGGAAACAATATTCTCCGGAAGTGAAGGTCTGGTCGTTTCCAGATTTGTCGCTAGAACCGGAACCGGGTAGGTCTCCATCAGCTCGACGAGGCGCTCGCCTCCGTATGCCCAATCATGATTTCCAACCACCCAGGCATCATACCCCATCCCTGCCATGGCACCATAGAGGGCATCGCCCTGAGTCAGCGTCACGAGAGAGGACCCCCGATCGAACCAGTCGCCCGCATCGAGAAACAATGTATTTAGCTGCGCCGCTCTACTGTCGGCAACGTATCCGGCAATTCGGGGGAGCCCTTCCAGATTCTGATGAATATCATTCGTATGCAGGATCGTGATCTCGACATCCTCCGCGGAAAGCGGCACCACCAGGAAAAGTGACAGGGAGGCGAAAGCAAAACGGGACAGTTTAGATTTTAGATTCATCATCGATATTCAGACAGGGTTCCGGACCGGACTCTGACCAGGTTGTCTCTCGCACTTCGGTGGAGAAATCTCAACCGGCGAATTCAGGGATCACTCCACTTCCATCGGCAAGGGGGATCGGGAAATTCACAGGGACACGTAAATAATCAGGTCCGGAATTTACAGTTTAACCCCTCAAGCCTGAAGGTTATGTTTTTTGAGGAGGGCTTCCCTCCGAATAGATTACCTGTCCCGAATGGCACTGTTTTAAGCCGGTGTATCGTTGGGGATTTCGAGCAAGAATGGGGCGTTCAGCTTTCTACCGTTCACTGTGAAGTCACCTCTGGCCACGTGTAGAAGGATTCCAGCATACCGTATAAATCTCAAAAGCGGTCGAGGAGTTCCCTGAAAACAGTGCCATTCTTACCTGTCCCTCCGAATACAGATCATTGGTGTCGAAAAGCTGCTGCAAAAAAATCGATTTGGCGATGCGTCCTGTGGCTGTTAGGGACCCTGGCGAAGCCTGTTCCGCCGATGGTTAAATCAGCCTAAGAGACTCGTCCTCGTTGACTAATCGCACGTTTGCGCCATTCATCTCTTGACTGAGGCCTCGAGCCGGAAAATTTTTCTATGGCCTCTTCACAGCACCCCGATTCACCCGTTTTCCGCCGCCTTTTTCAACCCGCCCTTGAAGCATTGGCGACTTCCGAAGCCCGCTATCTCTGCCATCGGATCTCCGATGAGGAGCACCTCGCCATTGGATTGCTCCGGTGCCTCAGTGATTCGCGCACTGGGCGTGATTTTCTTCAGCGCCACGGTGATTGTGGTGGAGCGGATATCTCCGTCGATCTCTTTTTCAAAGCGATCCAAAGTAAGCGTCGCTGCAAAAATCTGGCTTCGATAAATACCGGCCTCGCACCCTTGATGTTTTAAGGGACAGACAAATAATATTAGACAAATAATCTTTTCACATTGGCTCATGGCGAGGACTGATCGCCACGGAGGTGGCGAAAACGCTCTGGTTTCTGCCAATGAGGTTAGGCGAAAATCTCCGAAACTACGTTTCCTCCTTCGGGCCCGGTGAGGCGGTGTTCGCGACCTGCGTGATGATATTTTAGTTCATTGGCAGGCAAGCCCATGAGGTGGAGGATCGTCGCGTGAAGGTCACGGAAATGCACTTTTCCGTCGACGGCACGTGCGCCGGTTCCGTCGGTGGCACCGTGAACGTGACCGCCTTTGACGCCGCCCCCTGCGAGCCAGAAGGTAAATCCTTTCGCATTGTGGCCGGTTTCGTTCTTACCGTTTCCAGGGGTGAGTCCGGGACGTCCGAACTCTCCACCCCACACAACGAGGGTGTCTTCAAGGAGCCCTCGCTGATCGAGGTCTTCGAGGAGCGCTCCGATCGGCGCATCGGTTGCGGCACAGTTCGCTTCGAGATCGCGTCGATGGTTTTTGTGTTGATCCCAACTACCATGATTCACTTCAATAAAGCGAACGCCCGCTTCAGCGAACCGTCTCGCAAGAAGGCACTGGCGACCGAAGTCTGAAGCCCTGCAGGTTCCGAGAGGAGAAGACTGTTGTCCGACCCGGTAGCGTTCGAGGGTCTCTGCCGACTCCGTTGAAAGATCGAGCAGTTCGGGCGAGTGGGTCTGCATTTTGAATCCCAACTCCATTGATTCGATAACACTTTCCAATCGGCTATCCTGAGGGTGCGCGGATTGGTGGTTGCGATTCAGGAACTGAGTGAAGTCGAGTTGTCGGCGCTTTAGGGCGAGAGGAAGATGATCGCTCTGAATGTTATTGATCGTCGCCTCACCCATGTTTTCGCCGTTCACGCCGATAGGGGTGCCGTTGTGAATCGAAGGGAGGAAGGCGCTGGAATAGACTGACGGCTTCGATGTGTTGAGGCTGATAAAACCCGGAAGGTTTTGATTTTCAGTTCCGAGCCCGTAGTTGATCCATGAGCCGAGGCTAGGGCGTTCGCGTAGCCGATCTCCAGTATGGAGTTGGAGAAACGACTGCGCGTGAATGCCGGTGTCAGCATGCATTCCGTTCAGGAGGCAAAGCTTGTCGGCGTGCTTCGCTGTTTCCGGCATGAGTTCAGAAATGGGCAGTCCACTTTCGCCGTGTTGGGAGAATTCATAAACAGAACCGGGGTGAGGCTTTTTACCGGTTTGCGGTTTGTAGTCAAAGGTGTCGAGCTGAGCAGGGCCACCGCTCATGCAGAGGAAAATAACCCGTCTCGCCCTCGCCGGAATTTTCGGGACTGTGGCACTTTGACTGGCCAGTGCGGAAAAGGCGAGCGAACCAAAGCCAAAGGAAGTCTGTTGGAGGAGGGCACGTCGGGATAGGATACTCATTCTGAAAAGGGGGTGTCAGTCAACGTAGCGAAATTCGTTTGTCATGAAGACGGCCTGAGAAAGAGCCGCCCAGGCAGCAGAATCTGAGCCGAGCTGCTTTTTGCTCTCCTCGACAAATTCAAGAGCTCGATAGAGTTCCTCGGGGCGAGCCTCGCGCAGGAGCACCTTTTCGAACAAGCGGGACACCCGCTTGCTCGTCTCCACATTGTCTTCCTTCAAAAGGTGGCCTGCAAGCTGAGTTGATCCATCGATCATGAGATCGTGATTGTAGAGGAAAAGTGCCTGTCCCGGTATCGTGCTCACGTTTCGCTTTCCTTCGCTCTTGAGAAAACCCGGTAAATCAAACGCGGCAATTTCCGAGGGCATCGACCCTCGAAGGTAGCAGAGATAAATGCTCCGATGCTTCGACGGCTCGTGGAGATCGCCGCCGAGGTTGACGAGAATGTCACGGTGTTGGATCAAGGAACCTTCGCCGGGTCGTGGATTGAGTTGTCCGCTCACCTTGAGAAGGCTGTCCCTGAGCTGTTCAGCGCTGAGACGGCGCCGGTTGTGAAAGGAAAGCCAGAGATTCTCAGAGTCGGAAGTGAGTTCACGATCCGATGGATCGCTACTGAGTTGATAGGTGCGGCTCAACACGATTTCCCGGATCAACTGTTTTGTCGACCATCCGTTCTCAATCAGAATGGCGGCAAGATGATCGAGGAGCTCAGGATGCGTGGGGCGTTCCCCGTAGACGCCAAAGTCATTCGGCGTTGTTACGAGGCCGCGACCGAAGAGATGCTGCCAGACACGATTGGCATAAACGCGTGCTGTCAGCGGATTGTCAGGGTGTGTGATCCATTGAGCCAATTCCTTCCGACCGCTTGTGCCTTCGGGTATTTTGATGGACGGGCCTTCAATCGCAGCGGGAAAGCCCCGCGGGACGGGAGCTCCGAGTTTCTTGGATTCGCCCTTGATGTTGATGCGGCAGTCTCCGATTTCCTTTCCCTCCTTTGCGCCCATCGCGAGAGGCGTCCCTTTGGGCCAGGGCGCTTCTGGAATCGCTTTGGGTTTTCCTGTATTGGACTCGAGCAAAACGACCGTCTCCACAAAATTGATTGGAGGAAAGGATTTTGCTGCGCTCTCGAGAATATGAAGATCCGTTGCTGGAGCGGTGAGTTTTTCGTTCGCTGCGAGTCCCCACATCGTTGTCGAGGAAGTGAAAAATCCAGCGATCGCGTAGTAATCTTTTGCTGAGATCGGATCAAATTTATGGTCATGACATCGGGCACAGGCGATGCTCATTCCGAGGAGGCCGTTTCCGATCACTTCGATTTGGTCAGCAACCACATCCATCGCGAAATTATCATTCATCGCCTTGGCAGGCTTTGCTCCCATCGCAAGAAATCCGGTTGCGACCCGATGCCGATCACGTTCCTCCGGGGATTCGCTATCGAGGAGATCACCGGCTAATTGTTCGATGATGAACTGGTCGTAAGGGGTGTCGCGATTGAAGGAATCGATGACATAGTCGCGGTATCTCCAGGCATGGGGGAAAGTGGGATTGCGACTCAGGCCATCGTTACCGTTCGATTCCGCGTAGCGGGCAACATCGAGCCAATGGCGGCCCCAGTGCTCTCCGAAGTGATGCGACTTGAGGAGGTCGTCGATCAGTTCAAAAGTAGCTTTGTCAGGATCCAGTAGATAACTCGCGAGGAAGAGGTCCCGGTCGGAGCGCGAAGGGGGGAGCCCGATCAAATCGTAGTAGAGACGTCGCAGCAAGACTTCAGGAGGAGCGTCTCTCGATGGATCGAGCCCTTTGCCTTTCATTGCCGCGATCGTGAAATCATCAATCGCGGAACGGGGCCAATCGCTTTCGGCAATTTGGGGAGGCTTCGATTTTTGAATCGGCTTCAATGCCCAGAGAGCTCCTTTCTCGTAGGTTCTCGCGGCGTAGTCCTCCGAGAGAAGCGTTCCTGCTTCCCTCGGATCAGGCGCTCCCATCTCGACCCATTTTACAAAGTCAGCTATGACCGCCTCCGCTAATCGTTTCTTGGGAGGCATTGCCAAATCCCCGGTGTGAGAAAGTGATTCAATGAGGATGCTTTGATCAGGTATCCCCGCGACGAGGGGAGGTCCCGATTCGCCGCCTTTGAGCATGGCTTCCGGAGAATCAAGAAGCAACTTGCCTCCAATTTTCTCGGCGTCAGCGGCGTGGCATTGATAGCAGTGCTCCACCAACGCCGGGCGTATCTTTTTCTCGAAGAAATCCCGTTGATCCGGCGTGATTTCCACTGCCATAAGTGGCGCCGTGACAATGCCTTGTGCAAGGAAGATAAAGCTGTAGAGACGTAAAGACATCAGCTGAGTAGTGGTAACAATATCGTGAACGCGGTTGAGCAACAATTCGGTAGTTTACGCTATCGCGGGAGTCTTTTTCGCGTCGGATGAGCCATCTGTTCTCGACCTTCCCTGGCGTTCCTTCTATTTTTCCAAGATGAAGAAAACAATTCAGAGACTTTTTCTGGGCGCCAGTATTGGCATTGCCTCACTCTCTTCCTCGGTGCTCGCTGATACAGTGGTGTACGTGTCTGAGTCAAAAGACCGTAAAATTGCCGTTTACTCGCTCGATGAGGTGACTGGGGATTTGAGTCGTCTCAGCGAGGTGGCGTTTGAAGGGAGTCCCGGTTGTCTTGCGGTCAATAAAGCCCGGACCAAAATTCACGCTTCAATCCGAACGATCCCGGCATTTGATTCCTTATCAATCAGTCCTCATGATGGAAGTCTTCAATCATTGGCGAGTCGTCCCGCTCAGGGAAGCGCTGCTTATATTTATCTTGATGAAACCGAAAACTGGCTTCTCTCAGCTTGCTACGGTGAGGGGCTCGTTGGTGTGACCCGGGTAAGTAACGGCGTTGTCGCCGGTAATCCGCAAAGTGTCCTCGATGTCGGGAAAAAGGCGCACTGTATCCAGACTGATCCTGCGAACCTGTTTGCGTTTTGCCCCCATCCCGTAGACCTGAACCAGGTCACACAGCTCCGCTTTGATTCAGAGAAAGGCACCCTGACACTAAATGATCGACCGGCGATGAAGGCGGGTGAAGGCGAGGGCCCCAGACATCTGCAGTTTCATCCCAACGGGAAGTGGGTCTACCTAGTCAACGAGCAGGGAAAGAGCGTCACTTTGTGTTATTATGATGCCAAATCTGGAAATCTGAAGAGGCGCGAAACGCTTTCCACGGTTCCGGATGATTGGGATAAGAGTCAGGGCAGCTGCGCCGATATCGAGATCAGTGGAGACGGGCGTTTTGTCTACGCCAGTAACCGCGGGCACAACAGCATCGCGATGTTTTCGATCGACGAGGCTGACGGGACTCTCACTTCTCTCGGACAGGCAGCGACGGGGGAGATTCCGCGTTCTTTCAATCTGATTGAGGGTGGTGAAAAGTTCGTCGTTGCCGCGGGCCAGAAATCCAACGATCTCACCGTTTATCGTCGAGATGAGAAGTCCGGTTTGTTGACGAAGTTGAAGACTTACCCCTGCGGAAACAGTCCCGCATGGGTCGTCGGTGTGAAATTACCAAGTCAAAAATAGCATGCCTGGAGGCGAGGGTCTTGACTCGCTTAGTGGGGCGCGCGGCGCAAATCTTCCCTCCGTGTTGACGGGGTGCGACTTCAGATACCGGTAGCTATTCCCGATTTTTCTTTCGATAGGAACCGGGGGTCATGCCGTAGCGTTCGCGGTATGTGGTCTGCAAATAGTGGGCATGGGTAAAGCCTGCCATCTCGGAGATGGCATCGATTGTCAGATCAGTGTTTCGCAGAAGGCGATTCACTTCTCTAAATCGTATTCTCAGGAGTTCTTCCTTGGTGCCTCGTTGGAGGGATTTCTTCATACGTCGTTCCAGCGTACTACGGGAAACCCCTAGCCTCGTTACCATCTCAGCCACGGTGATGCCGTCAAAGGCATGCTCACGAATCAGCTTCACGCAGCGGAGGACAACGGGATCCTCTATCACGTATTCATCCGAAGACGCGCGCACTTCGATTCCCTTTGGCGGAATAAGCAAAGGCTCGCCCGAAACTACTTTTCCCTGCATCAGTCGATCGAGCAATTCAGCAGCCCGATAGCCAACCGTCTCGCCATCGAACTGGACACTGGTTAGGGAAGGGGAGGCAAAATCACAGAGCGTCGCTTCGTTTTCGCAACCGACGACGGCGACTTCTTCGGGAACCCCAATGCCAGCGCGGCGGCAGGCGTCGAGGAGACGCACCGCAAGTTGATCGTTCGTTGCAAAAATCCCAACAGGTTTCTCCATCGATTCGAGCCACCCAATCAACTCCGCCTGGTGTTGCTCCCAGTCCCGGGGGCTCGATTCCCCGTGCGCGGGAAGGCACTCGCAGGTCGCGCCTGTCGCTTCAATTCGACTGACGAAATTACTGACCCTCTCGCGAAAGAATTGCTCGGTATCCAAGGTGTAGGCCGCGAACCGACGGTAGCCACGGTTGAGGAAATGTTCTGCTACGGTCTCCCCTATGAGGGCGTTGTCCATCCCCACGAAGGGCAGATCTGTATTGTAGTTAGTTGAGCGTAGTTCGATCGCGGGGACGCCTGCATCCCGGATCGATTGGGCCATTTCCTCACTGTGAGTCCTTGTTAAAATACCGTCACCATCCCAACTGCTGAGCCATGGAGGCGCTGACGATTCAAAAGCGCGAAGTTCAAGAAAGGTCGACCACTGGCCGTTTTTCTGGAGGTAACGGCTCACGCCGGAAAGAAGATCACGCGTGTAGCTGCGGGTTGTCTCGACGAGAAGGGCGACCCGCGGGATCTTCGAATTTGAGATTCTTTTCAAGATGACGCAAAACCTGATATTTCCTGAACTTTAACTGTACAGACAGAATCGTCAACTGCGATAAGATGTAAGCATGTCAGACTATATTGGAAAAGCACTTATCGTGATTGGGGATGCGACAGAGACGGTTGATACGCTCTATCCATTCTATCGGCTTCAGGAGGCAAACATTCAGCCGGTTGTGATTGCTCCGGAAAAGCGCCTCTACCAAATGGTGATGCACGAGGTTCGTCCGGGGTGGACGATTACGAGGGAATGGGAAGGGTATCAACTGCAGGCTGACCTTGCCTTTTCCGAAGTGAATCCGGCGGAATATTTGGGAATTCTTTTCTCTGGAGGTAGAGCTCCTGAGTATATCCGCGAGGATGAAGACCTCATTAAGATGACGCAATGGTTCTTCGACAATGAAAAGCCAATCGCCAGTGTCTGCCATGGGGTGGAGATTCCGGCGCGGGCGGATCGTGTCAAAGGTCGTCGCATGGCAACGGTTGCCAAGTGTCAGTTCGACCTCGAAATCTGCGGCGGAATTTATGTGGACGAGCCCTGCGTCATCGACCGCAATCTTGTCTCAGGTAGAACCTTTCATGACAACGGACACTATGTCGGCCCGTGGATCAAAATGCTGGAGGAAGCTGCCGCCCAAGCCTGATTTTACTCCTGAGAAACTCTTTTTATTATGGATCGTCGTAAAGCCTGCCAAGTACTTGGTGCCTCACTCGTGACTCCCTCTTTGCTCTCCGCAGCGGACGAGGCGTTTCAATTCAATTATGTTCTTTCTTCGGCGATGTTCGGGGATATGCCGCTCGACAGTGTTCTTGCCGAAGTTTCCAAGACTGGCTGTGGCTCCGTGGACATCTGGAGGAAAGTTCACGCGACTCATCGCGAGCAAATCGATGAAATGGGGGACGATGCTTTTCAGGCTCTTCTCAAGAAACATGAAACGGAAATGTCCGCTTCAACCTGTTATCCTCTCGGACCGTTCAAGCAGGATGATGAGATGCGATGGGTGAAAAAGAATCGCGGCCGGATCACGGTTTGTGGTTCCGGCGGGATGGGTGAGAAAGACCCGGTAGGCGCTGAAGCGAAGAAGCAGGTCGAGGCATTTTTCGAGAAGTTAAAGCCTCACTATGAACTCGCTGAGGAACTCGGGGTAACGATGGCGATTGAGAATCACAAGAATTCGATGCTGTCGTCTCCTGATTCGATTCGCTATTTTGTGGAAATGAATCCTTCGAGCAATGTGGGGATCGCCTTTGCTCCTCATCATCTTTACGATGCGGTCGATGAGATTCCTCAATTGATTCGCGATTGTGGGAACGAGAACATTCCGTTTTTCTACTTCCAGGAGTTTCACCCTTCGTCGAAGCAGAAAATGCCGAAAGAGGAGGAGTTGAAGCAGATGCCCGGATTTGGATCCTTGGACTACGCTCCGATTGTTGCGGCTCTCAAGGAGATTAAATATGACGGTCTCTCCGAGATTTTCATGCATCCCGTCCCGCGTGGTATTCCTGTGCTTGATACCCCGGAAGAGATTTCCGAGGTGATCAACAAGTCCCGGGACTACCTCACGAAGTTACTTTCGTAATCTTACTGTTGCTATGAAGTTGAATTTACCCGGCTCTAAAAAACGAACTGCCCCAGTTGGGCTTCACTCTGTTGGGTCAGCGACGATACCCTGTTTGATTGGGGCGGTGCTTTGTTCACTCTTTGCCTCCACGGTTCTTGCGCAGCCGCATGTGGTGGGATATGAGCGTTTTCATTCGGAGAAGCCATCAATGGAGGGAGGCGCGATTTTGTTTTCGGAGCTTGGGTGTGCAAATTGTCACGGTGGTTCACCGGTGAAGATTCCTCGCAAAGGCCCGAACCTGATTGATCTGAGTGAGCGGATCGACCACGAGTGGCTTGTTGGGTTTCTTCGTAATCCGGAATCGGGTCGAAAGGGATCAACGATGCCTTCGATGTCGCATGGTCTCAAAGACGGTGAGATCGAAGCGGTCGTCGCATTTCTCGGAAAAGGGGGGAAGGGGATCAAATTCCCCAACAATCGTCATGCCAATGCGGAGCGTGGGAGTGCGCTCTATCATGAAAAGGGGTGCATCGCCTGTCACGCGCCTACCGCTGATTTTAAATCACCTCATGGAAGTCGTGACAGTTTTGATATCGCTCTCGCGATCTCTCATCCTGATCTCAATGCCAAGACCAGTCTTGCGGCTTTGGATTTATTTTTGTCAGCCCCGTCGAAATATCGTGTCGACGGGCGAATGCCTCATATCCAACTCGACAAACAGGAGGCCATTGATGTGGCTTCGCACTTAATGGATTTTCAGGCTTCCGACCCGAGGGAGGCAAAGCCGGTCGCGGCGTGGCCCGTTGCCGGCGAAGCGTTGGTGGCTCAGGGAAAAGCGCTCGTTCAAAAAATGAACTGTGCGGCCTGTCACAGTATTCCGGAAATGAAGGCAGCGGATGTGATTCCCGTTGCGAGCACTGCCGCGAGACATTGCCTTTCGACTGAAGCGGTGGAGGGACTTCCCCATTACCCACTCACCGTTGCGCAAAGGGAATCATTGATCCTCTTTCTGAAGGGAAAAGAGGGAGTCGAGGATAAGGATGGACATCTCACTCTCGCGGCAATGAATTGTTATGCGTGTCACGATCGTAACGGCATGGGCGGGCCGACCAATGACACGAACCCTTTCTTCATTGGGAATGAGGCTTTGGGTGATTCAGGCCGCTTGCCTCCGCCTCTTACGGGGATTGGTCACAAATTAAAACGTGATTGGTTGGAGGGCGTTCTCGCGGGAGCACCTGAGAATCGTGTTCGGCCTTACGTGAAAACACAGATGCCGGCGTATGCGGCCGATGCCGCGACGTTTGCCGATTGGTTTGCGACGATCGATAAAGCAGAGGGGGCAACGCCTCTTCTTGATCGGCCAGATGATATGGAGGCAGGTCGGAAATTGCTTGGGGTTCACGGCGGGGTGAATTGCATAACCTGTCATAACTGGGGAGATCAAAAGTCGCTCGGAATTCCGGCGGTTGATCTGAGCTCCTTGGATGAAAGACTCCAGCCTTCCTGGTTTCGCAGCTATCTCCTGAACCCGGCAGGGTATCGTCCCGGAACCTTGATGCCGCCGTTGTGGCCGGGCGGGCAATCGAGTGTTAAGGATGTCCTCGATGGCGATGCTGAGCGTCAGATCGGCGCGATATGGAACTTCATCAAAAAGGGCGAAGGCGTCCCTGAAGGCTTTCCTGATCGCAGCGGGGGGCAGTTTGAATTGATTCCTCAGGATCGCCCTATCATTCAGCGAACTTTTTTGAAAAAAGCGGGAACCAAAGCGATTCTGGTCGGCTTCCCCGGCGAAGTGCATCTCGCTTTCGATGGTGACAGCGGCTTCCTCTCAATGATGTGGCGGGGGCGTTTCTTTGATGCCTATGATACCTGGTTCACGCGGGCAGCGCCTTTCGGAGAGCCACTCGGAGAAGAGGTTTTCGAACTCCCGGAACCTGAGACCGAAGGCCGCTTTCGTGGCTATGAACTCGATGCAGAAGGGAATCCGACTTTTATCGTCAGTCTTGGCGGTCGGGAATTGAGGGAGCACTTCTCCGTGGTCGATGGCCTATTGATTCGGCAAGTGACCTGGATCGAAGGAGGTCCTCCCCAATTAACGCATCCCGTGGGCGTTTCAAAAACCGAAGCGTCTCGAGAAAAGACGATCACCTACACCTATTCCTGGAAATGAGACTATCCAAATTATCACTCTTGGGAGGCATCGTCGCCCTCGCGTTGTCCGTATCGGGAGAAGACGCTAAGCCGGCCTACGAAGTGTTCGAGCTCATGTCCGCGAGTTCTCCGAGTGATTCGCGCTCGAAAGAATGGAAACCCGGCGACGGGATTACGATGGAAGTGAGTGGCATGGCCTGGTTCAAGGGATCGCTCGCGGTGACGATTCGTAAAGGCGAAGTCTGGATTATTGATAACCCGCTTTCTCCTCACAAAGAGAAAATCACCTATCGAAAATTCGCCTCGGGACTTCATGAGCCGCTCGGACTGACCGCGGATGGAGATGATCTCCTCGTTTCCCAGCGGGGCGAAATCACCCGCTTGAAAGACAGGAATGGAGATGGCATTGCCGATGCTTTTGTAACGGAGTGCGATGGATGGAACGTTTCCGGAAACTACCATGCCTACGCCTACGGGCCGGAGCGTGATGGTGAGGATAACTTGTGGGTGACCTTGAATCTCGGGATGGGTCCTCTTACGAACAATAAAATCGGGTGGCGCGGATGGGGCGGCACGATCGGGGCGGATGGTGTCTTTCAGCCCAAGTCACTGGGGATGCGTTCTCCTTCCGGGATGGGTCGCAATCTTCCCGGGGATATGTTTTTCTCTGACCAGCAGGGAACGTGGATTCCGGCCACACCGATCTATCATCTTCGACCGGGCGTTTTCTACGGCAATCAGGAGTCGATCGAGAGTCTTAATTCGCCTGGTGCTCCCTTTAAGATGGCGAACATGCCGAAGACGAATATTCCGTATCCGGAGGCACTTGCGAGTGCCGCTGAGTTTGTGCCGCCAGCGGTCTGGTTGCCCTACAACAAGATGGGAAGAAGCGCGACGGACATCGAACTGATTGATGAGGACGGCAAGTTCGGGCCCTTCGACGGGCAGTTGCTCGTCGGTGAATTTACGAACTCGGCGATCAATCGGGTCTTTCTTGAGGAAGTCGGAGGGCAATACCAGGGAGCCTGTTTCCCTTTCATGGAGGGATTCCCCGCCGCGGTGGTTCGCTTGTGCTTTTCTCCCGAGGGCCAACTCTTCGTCGGCATGACTAATCGAGGGTGGTCATCTCTCGGGAATCGCTCCTATGGACTTCAACGTCTTGATTATTCGGGCTCGACTCCGTTTGCGATTCAGGAAATGAGAGCAAAGCCGGATGGGTTCGAGCTACTCTTCACCGAGCCGATTGACGCGACGACTCTGAATGAGACGGCATTCGCGGTGAGCAGCTACACTTACGAATACTCTTCTTCCTATGGAGGCGAAGAGATCCTAACTGAACAACACGATTTAAGCGGGGTTGAGATCGCTGAAGATGGGAAAACGGTTCGTTTCCGCGTCAAAGGAATGCGGCCACTTTATGTCCACGAGCTTCAGACTTCAGGGATTAAGTCTGCCTCCGGAGTAGCTCTGGAATTTCCAAACGCTTATTACACGCTGAATCGAATTCCCCAATGATGCGACTGATTCTCATTTCTTTGATCTTCCTCGCCGTAGGGGATATCGAATCCGGAGAGAAGCCTAACATTGTCTATATCATATCCGATGATCAGACTTGGAGTGACTTCGGGTTCATGGGGAATGAGCGGGTGCAGACACCGAATCTGGATCGTCTCGCGGGGCAGTCGGCGACTTTCGTGAACGGCTATTTGCCGACCAGTGTTTGCCGTCCTTCGCTCGTGACGCTTTTAACGGGGCTTTACCCGCATCAGCATGGCGTTTACTTCAATCACGGACCTCCCGGGAATTCGGCCTACAACCGGATGACCTCAGCAACGGAGTATCGGAAGACGAGGGAAAAGGAGTTTGAGTTGATCAAGGCGGTTCCCACGCTGCCGGGAATTCTTGCGGAGCAGTTTGGGTATCGCTCCCTCCAGACCGGAAAGTTCTGGGAAGGCCACTGGAGGAACGGTGGATTCACGGAAGGGATGACGACGTTTGAGGCACCTCCTGTGACGCAGACCTACGGAGGCACTCGTCGACTCGCGAGTGGTGAACGGGTCGCTCACGGTAACGGAGACTCCGGGCTTCAAATCGGACGCGAAACGATGAAGCCGATCAAAGACTTTATCATCGACTGTGAACGCGACGATACGCCCTGGTTGGTTTGGTATGCCCCTTATCTTCCTCATCAGCCCCATGATTCGCCTGAAAAGTTCTACGAGATAGCAAGAGAAGCGCCGGGAGTGAAAGCGCATGAGATTCCCTATTTTGCTTCAATCGCTCAGTTCGATGAAACGGTGGGAGCGTTAGTAGATTTTGTTGAGACGAATGCCGACGTGAAGAATACTATTTTTGTGTTCGTGTCAGATAATGGCTGGAGTCCCAGTGAAAAGCGGGCCAAAAATCGCCCCGTTGAGTTCGAGCACACGAAAAACAGCAAGCGGGCACCTTTTGACGAGGGCGTGAGAAGTCCGATCCTGATTCGCTGGGATGGGAAAGTGACTCCGGCAATTCACAAGGACCTCGTGAGCAGTGTCGATATTGTCGCGACGCTCTTTGATGCGTTGGGAGTTGAAGACGTTGCGCTGCCGGGACGAAATTTGTTAGCGGCAGGATTGGAGGAGCGCGCCGTCTTCGGAGAGATCTATCCGGGCGACGCGACGCAGATAGGCGACCCCGAACGTGACATCGCCTACCGGTGGGTTCGCGAGGGCGACTGGAAGCTTATTCTGCCGGTTCGGGAGGATCCGTGGGGAGCTTATATCGATGGCCCAGCCCTCTACAACGTTTCAGTCGACCCTGCCGAGACGACGGACCGGATTCAAGACGCGAGTGCTGCCCCGATTTCGAGACGCCTCAGGAGTCTCATCGATGACTGGTGGCGGCCGTAATGTGATACTGACACTTTTCCGGGACTATGTCGGCGGGAGATTCAGTCCTTCGTAGACCGCATCAACGAGATCGAGTGACTTCCGATTCGGAAGGACGCCTGACTCCATTTGGTTCATGATGTAGGCGAACGAAATGCCCGTCTCAGGATCAGCGAAAGCGTGAGAGCCGCCTGCACCGGGTTGCCCAAATGCGGAGTGATTCGGCCCGAAAAGTGATCGTAGTTTCTTCCCCTTGTGATCGACAGGATCTTTCATGAATCCGCAGGTGAAGGCGGTAGGGAGGATCAATGTTAGATCATCGCCGGAAGTTTGAAGCGCTCGAGCCGAGGCCACGACCGATTTGGGAAGGACCTGAACGCCATCGGCGATTCCGTCCTGCGCGAGGATCTGGTAAATCTTTGCGAGTCCGGTCGCAGTCCCGACACCACCCAGTGCGGGGAGGCCAATCTGAAGATACTCCAGCTTGTTAATGTCGCTCAGCGCTTTCATTCCGGCGGGTGAGGAAAATGCGCCGAGAGCGAGCGAATCCGACTTAGCGAGCTCCCGATAAAACGGAATCTCTTCTTCCGGTGGGCGTTGCACCCTCGGGGGCACCATCCTTGCGAGGCGTTTCATCGCAACCACGGGGAGATCACCGATCCAAAATTCCACACCCAGTTTAGGCGCGAGAACGCGATTCCAGAACTTGCCGAGAGTGAGACCTGAGGTGAGCCGGCGCACTAACTCATCGTAGAGAAAGCCAATCGTTCGCGGGTGATAGCCATGACCTTTCCCGGGCTCCCAGAAGGGTTCCTGAGCTTCGAGTGCGGCAACGGTTACGGTGTGATTGAGCATGTTCCCCCTATTCCCGGGCGAAAGCGCCGCAAGGCCAGATTGATGAGAGAGTAATTGAGCGAATGTCAGGTTGGAATTCGCGGCTCCTTTTAATTCCGGCCAGATTTTCTTTACCGGATCATTGATCCTCAGTTTGTTTTCGTGAAGCGCAAGGAGGAGCGCCAACGCGGCAGGGCCTTTTGTCGCCGACCAGACCGGAGCAATCGTCTCATCGGACCAAGGCCTTGTTTTTTCTTTGTCCTGCGATCCATCGCTGAGAGAGAGAATCTCTTCCCCGTCTTTCCAAACCGAGAGGGACGCGCCCAGTTCGCCGCGTTCTTCAAAATTTTTCGCGAATAATTCTTTCAGCTTTGCCTCGTGCATAGTCCTTCCAATTAAATAATATCGTCACGGATCGGTGCCAGATCGGCGTCTCTCAGAGCGAGGCTGCGATTGGCCGGCTTCATTTTAATCGATTGATTGAGCCATGTCAGGGCTGCTTGATTGCGCTCAAGAGCCACTTCGTAGCAGGCGAGATTGTAGAAGTAAACTGCCTCTTCGAGGAGTGTTTTCGGACCTGATTGAAGAAAGTCGATAGCCTCCTGCGCTTTGCCCATTGCGTGAAGACAGTAGGCGCCGTGGATGAATCCCCCGTGTTTTTCCGGATGCTCTTCGCAGAGCCTCTCGCTGAGAGCGAAAGCTTCATCGAGATTCTCTTCTAGCATCGTGATAACGATCTTGATCTCCTGAGCCTCGGGGCTTTTTCGCTTCGCGGGGGGGAGCCTCTCGATTTCCCGTGACGCTTCTACGAGCATACCGATATCGATGTAGCCGCGGGTTTTATCCAACCATGAAGGTTCGTTAATCATTCTTCCCTATGAAACTTTACTCGCTCTGATTTGTCAATCGGTCAGGAACCTGAGGAGGCTTTCCTCCAATTTCGATATCGACGTTCCAGTATCGTCTCGATGTCAGGATCACGCTCGCGACCTGCAAACTGAACCGCATAGTAGTAGGCGATTCCACGGGAAACTTCAGGTATCACTTCGATCCGCGCCGCGAGCTGAGTTTCAAATTCCTTCCACGTCATGCCGCGAGAGTGAGATACCCCAACCCCATTACCGAACTTCCGGAGTTCAGTGAGGTATTGAGGATACGAAAAAGCGGCTTTCCCGGCACGGTTTTCTCCGTTGGAGGGATCGTGGGCTTTTTTCTTGAGGCGTAATCGGCAGAAGGCGATGCCAATGATCCCGATCATTACAAGGAGGACGGGGATAAAGTTGAGGGAGAGGAAGGCGATTGCGGCATTGAGGCGATTCTCGATCCAGGGCCGGTTTGTCATTCCGGTGAGATCGAGATCGGAAACATTGTGGTAGTTTTCAATATCTATCGCCGGAACCTTTACCACGCTGGGGTATCGAGGTGCCGTGATACCTGTTTCCGGGACCGTATCAAAAATGGCCCAGCCTCGATTGGTGGTGAGAACTTCACACCAAGTGTGAAAGTCGCTGTCGCGAAAGGCAAAAAGAGATTTTTTCTTGTCGACTGCGCCACCGGTGTATCCATAGGCGAGTCGCGAGGGCACTCCCATGGTTCTCAGCATCAAGACGCTGGCTGCTCCGTAGTGTTCGCAATGGCCCTTATGATCTCCAAAGATGAAATTCTCAATCGAGCTCACGTTTTCCGGTGTTGAGAATGAAAGCGAGTACTCAGCCTTGTTGTCGAGATAGCTCCTGACTTCTTTGAGTGGATAGTTAGGATCGAAGGATTGAGTTAGTTTTCTGACTTGAGCACTTAGAGGAGAGGGGGGGAGGCTGAGGTAGGGGCTCTCCTTCTGCATCTCGCTCGCGAGATGCAGTTTTCCGGGAGCAGGGCGGATTCCGGCCCGGGCCGTGAAACGAAAAAGAGGAAGCTCTTTCGGGGGCGATAGCTGAAACCAATTGTCAGCAAATTCATAAACCGCACTCGTGAGGATTGATTGGGTTTCGGTTGCGAGAGGAAGACTTAGCGAAGCCTTCTGATCTAAAAATACCGAGTAGGGGTAAGCCTGTTCTGATGCGTTGGTGAGAAGATTTACGGTTGAGTCCTCGTCGCCGTCGTCTCCGTCATAGCGCCATAGGCCACTTCGAAGTGGCGCGATGACCTCGTCACTTTCGAACCGTGTCAGGGTGGCGGTTCGAAAGTAGAGCGGTCCTTTTGCCCAGTGCTCAAGGAGGGCCTTGGCATGCGGCTTCACGTAGAGACGTATTTTATGATCGAATGCTACATTCCCTTCTCGCGGGATTTTTCGGGAGGCACCGTCCATCGCCCCGGAGTTGCTGCCAATGTCGGGGGGGCGTTGAGGAATTACTTCTTCGTCTGAATCATGGGTCCTGCTGAATTGTGAGTATAGATAGGTCGTGCCTTGGGCGGAACCAAATAGAACCGCAGTGGTCACCGCGAGAATTGATACGAAGGCGGCGGTGTCGCTGCCTTTTCTCCCGCTGGAGGGAAAGATCAGTAATTTGAAGAAAAGGGTAAAAGGCAATCCTGCGATGGGGAAAATTTGCGAGGCCGCGTAATCATAGAGCACGGTTCCCGCTGCGCTTGCCGCCAGCAAAATGCCTCCGGCGATTCCGGTTACGAGCTGGAGCCTGGAAATTAAGTGGGGCAACTGATTCGATGAAAGAATCGTCAGGATTGCTGCGGCCCAAAGGAGAGTCATTCCGAAATGCAGGGTGAGGGGCGTCTCGGCTCTCGTGACGATTGCCTGCCCGGAGCGAAAGAGGTGCCATTCAAGAATGCCGAAGATGAGAGCTGTGACCCCTGCGACCAGTATTTGGCTCAGTCTAGATTTGGCTGTGATGCGTTTTGCGAAACAGGCCAGCGCGATAACTATCGTTGAAAATGCGAGAGGAACAGGTGAACCCGAAAGCATCCAGCTTACGAGGGATGCGAGGACAACCGCGATAACTGAGCGGAGCGCTATCATAGGGGTTGAAGTCGTTTGCGCGTCCGTAGTTTGGGCCGTGAGGCACTGGAAAGTGATACCGAGTCGATACAGGCGAGGGGGACTCGAGCAGAGCTCAGCGATTGTTTCCATTCCGATATCGGACAATCGCTGACAACGAAAAGGTCATCGCAATCGTGGAACGATTCTGCCGCTGCGATAATCTTCTCATGCGATGAGAGCGGGTCACGGGATTGAAGTGCGAGTTGGTCGATCGCTGCGGAAAAGTCCCTTGAATCTCTCAAGAGCGTCAGTCCGTGGGGGAGAACCTGGTATCGCACCTCGACTTCGCATGATCGAAAATAGAAAAGTAATCCTGCGACGATCCGAAGAATCATTTCGAAAGTTTCGGGTGTTTCAATTTTTCCGGAAGGAGAAAACGAGTGAACGAGAATACCGAATCGGCGGGGACGGGGTGATGGTGGCTCGGGTTCACGAATGAGCAGTTCATCGGTCCGCAGACTCGTTGGCCAATGAATTGATTTCAACGAATCACCATGACGGAATTCTCTCAGATATTTAAACTCGGCTGAAGGATCAGGAGGCGCAAAAGAAGAGTGCGCGACGTCTTCCTGAAGATTTTCTATGTAGCGTTGGAGATGCGGTGGTAGAAAGGGTTTGGGAATGACGAGAGGGCTTTGCGTGTCGATAAACGGTCCTATCATCTCGGCCTCAAATAGCCCCAGTGGCCATGTCGAAATGCTTCTCCAATGCTGGCGCTTGATTCTTCCTCGTCGAGTGCGTTTTCCCGTGTAAGTCAGGGATTTCTCTTCTCCCGGCACGAGGGGCTTTTTTTCTTCAAGTGCGCTATCTGCGAGAGGATCGCGAATTTCAAATTCCGGCACGGCGATGAATCGGTTCCCGTTCGAGAGGGTCGTCTTTACGGGGAAACTTTCTCCGACGGCGGCGCGGCGCGGGAGCGTGCGGTTCACGACAAGGCCGCTAAGCGCCTTCGCCGCTAGAAATCGAGAGGTTCCCCAAACGAAGGTGGTGAGAAGACCCAGTGAAAGAAGTTGAGGGGAAAAAGTAACTAGACCGGAAAGAATGAGAAGGCCCGCGACTGTGACAACACAAATTCCTGCAGGACGATGAGTGAGGGTGGGGCGCGCTGTGTCCATCTTCGGGAAAACGCTTACTCGACGTTGGTCGTCTCCAGAATTTCTTTAAGGAGGAGGCGTGTTGTCTCTCTTTTTCTTGAATTACTGTCTTCGTCGAGATCCGTTTGCTGCATATCGACCCGGTGAACAACGCAGGGAAGAAACGCGCGTTTCACGTCATCTGGATAAACCGCTTCGTGCGCTTCGACGAAAGCGATCGCACGTGCCATGCGCATGATCGCGAGGGATCCGCGGTTACTGATCGTCGTGTTCAACTCCGTGTCACTGCGAACCGCGTCGCAAAGTCGAATGATGTAGCGGGCGACACTCGACGAAAGAGGGAGGGCGAGTGACTCTTCCTGAAGTGATCGAATTTCGGCGGTCGTGAAAATCGGGGTGGGCGCATTTTGGGCACTACCTGACGCATCGGCACTGGCATGGTGTTCGAGGATACGGCTACGCACCGCCTGATCGGGAAGCTCCATTTCGATGGCAATGAGAAATCGATCGAGCTGAGGCTCCGGCAGCGGAAATGTTCCCGATCGATGCCGGTTATTTCTCGTCGCGATGACCTGAAAGACATCGGGAAGAGGATGCGAAACGCCGTCGATCGTGACCTGGCCTTCATTCATGCATTCAAGAAGAGCACTCTGAATGCGTGGACTCGTTCGATTGATTTCGTCAGCAAGGAGGAGATTGGTGAAAACAGGACCTTCGACAAACTCAAAGGCTTCCTTGTTTTTGCGATAAATGGAATAACCGGTGAGATCGGCCGGGAGCAGATCAGGGGTGAACTGGATGCGCTTGAACTGGCCCGAGACCGCTCCTGCGAGCGCCTTCGCGAGCGAAGTCTTACCGACTCCGGGAGGGCCATCGATGAGGACATGCCCGCCCGCAATGAGTGCCGTGAGCAACTCGTAGCTTGCCGTTTCGGAGCCGAGGACCGTCCTGCAAAGTTGCTCCTGAAGGTTGTCCAGTTTTTCGCGCGCCATTTTCGTTTCTACATTTTCTCAGTTGTCCGAATCCCGAGCAAGCCGAGGCCGCAGCGGAGAACTTGTCCCGTCAGTTCGCAGATCGCGAGGCGAGTCTGTCGCACGTCGCCTTCTTCTTTGAGGACAGGGCAGGCTTCCCAAAATTTATGGTACGTGGTCGCGACCTCGTATAAATAGGCGGCAAGCGTGTTGGGGCGGAAGTCATTGATCAGAGACGGAACCACTTCGGCAAATTGGGCCAGTTTCAAAATGAGATCCTTTTCCGCCTTTGCGGTTACGGTGAGGGTGCCCCCGGGCTCAAAATCTTTTCCAAGCTTACGGAAAATGGCGCGCGTTCTCACGTAGGCATTGAGCAGGTAAGGGGCCGTATTGCCCTTCAACGCGAGCATCGTGTCCCAGTCGAAAATGTAATCCGTCATCCGATACTGACTCAGCTCTGCATATTTGACCGAGCCGATTCCGATGATCTCAGCAATCTCAACTTTCTCCTCTTCAGGGAGGTCGGGGTTTTTCTCGTCGACGATGACCCGCGCCCGAACAACGGCTTCGTCGAGAACATCGGCGAGCTGGACGGTATCACCGGAGCGGGTTCTCAACATCTTGCGATCTTTACCGAGAATGCTGCCAAAGGGGATGAATTGCAGATCTGCTTTTTGGCCGCGCTTCTCCGAGACGAGAAAGATTTGGTCAAAGTGCAGTTGCTGCGGTGCGCCGACGACATACCAAATTACGTCCGCTTTGAGCTCATTAATGCGGTAATCGATCGTCGCGAGATCGGTCGTCGCATAGAGAAACCCACCGTCTGATTTGCGGATGATAGTCGGCTTGTCAGCAAGCTTCTCGACTTCGGGAAAGAAGACGCAAATGGCGCCGTCTGATTCTTCTGCGATTCCTGATGCGAGGAGTTCATCAACGACAGGACCGAGTTGGTCATTGTAGAAGCTCTCCCCTAACCAATGATCGAAATTGATGTCGAGCCGGTCGTAGATTTTCTGAAGTCCGATTTTGGAGAATTCAATGCATCGTGCCCAGATCTTAAGATTCTCCTCGTCACCGCTCTGTAGTTTTACGAGCTCCGCTTTGCATACCTCTTTGAGGGCCTCGTCCTCTTTGATTTTGGCGTTTACCTCGCGATAAATCCGGAGAAGTTCCGAAATCGGGTCAGCTTCCAGCGCGGCTTCATCGAGAAGGTTTTTCCAGCCCCAGGTAATCATCCCAAATTGGGTTCCCCAATCGCCGATGTGGTTATCAGAGATCACGGTATGTCCCGCAAATTTGGCAACCCGAGTGAGGCAATCCCCGATGATCGTTCCCCGGATGTGGCCCACGTGCATTGGCTTGGCCACATTAGGAGCCGAGAAATCAGCGACGATCGTTTTGGGCTCAGTCGCTTTGTCGAGACCTAGTTGATCGGGGTCGTTCAGCAGCGATTTCAGAACTGCTTCGAGAGATTCTCCTGTGATTCGGAAATTGATGAACCCGGGGCCGGCAATTTCCGGCTTTTCGGAAAGTGTCCCTCCGTCGAACTGATCAATGATCGACGCAGCGACTTCGCGAGGATTTTTGCGAAGTTGTTTCGCGAGAATCATCGCTGCATTGGACTGATAATCACCAAAATCACGATTTTGTGCCTGGTCGATCTGCGCGGTAAATCCCTCCGGCAAATCTCCCGCAAAATCGGTTTTTAGAAGTGCGTCGTTAAGTCTCGATGCGAGTTGATTCGCAAAAGTCGTAGCCATCGTTTTTCGAAAAGTATCTGGAAAGTCGGGTGAAGAGGAGAGCAGGTCAGACGCTCGATGCTTTCAACGATAGAATATCGAGCAGTTCGCTCTCGTTGGTCGCTTCAGCAAGCCTGCTACGGGTTTCGGCGCTGTTGAGGATTTTGGCAATCGCTGCAAGCGTCTTCAAATGCATGGTGTATTGCGCCTCTGGAACGAGGAACAAGACGACAAAGTGAACCGGGGCACGATCCAGCGCGCAAAAATCAATCCCTTCGGAGGAGCGGCCAAAAATGGCGACGACTTCTTCAAGACCCTCGATAAAACAATGGGGGATCGCGATACCGCCGCCAATGCCGGTGCTTCGCTTGTCTTCCCGGATTCGAAGGGCCTTTAGAGTCGTGTCCTTGAGCGATTCGTCGAGATTGCCGCTCGCGACAAGGTGGGCCACCAATTCCTCAATGGCGGGCCAATGCTCGTTTGACTGCATTTCTGCAATCACCCGATCGGAGGTAATTAATTCGGCGAGGATCATGGTAAAGTTGGAAACGGTAAGGGAGGACCCCTTCGCGAGCATAAGCAAGCGCGAGGACGGATCAAGGCACATTTTCCGCCGTTGAGCCTTTACAATTTCCTGTTCGACGCTCTGTTGATGACTCTCAACAATCTCTTTGATGACTAGTCGCGTTCTCTTTATTTGCACTGGAAATGTCTGCCGTAGCCCAATGGCGGAGGGCCTCCTTCGTGATCTCGCAGAGAAATCAGGTGCCGACATCGAGGTTGCTTCCGCAGGAATCGGAGCAATGGACGGTCAGGCCCCGAGTCGGAATTCTGTCATCGCGATGGACGAGGAGGGCATCGATATTTCTCATCAGGTGAGTCAAATGTTGACGCCTGACATGGTTGGAAATTACACGCACATCTTCGGAATGGGCTCGGGGCACATTGAAGCGATCCGCGCCTACTTTCCCGAGAGTCTTGAAAAAACTTTCATTCTACGTGAGTTCGTGGCCGATGAAGGTTATGATCTCGAGGTCCCCGATCCTATTGGCGGCGACCTCGAAGAGTATCAAATCACTCGAAACCTTATTAAAGAGGCGATCCCTTCAATTATGCGCTTTATCACGACGGGCGATCCCTCTCTGCCGCGTGAGTGAATCGAATCGGAGTGTCGTAAATTTCGGATCTCCTCTGCATGAATTTTTGACAATCCTTTCAGCCCGCACTAGCTAACGCAGCGTAGGTAATATAAGACCTTTAAGAAAACTTTATCGTATGACAAAGCCCACCCTCATCATTGGAACCGACCACGGCGGATTCGAACTCAAAGAAGCCGTTGTCGCTCATCTAAAGCAAAACGGATACGACGTAGAGGATGTCGGCTCCTTTGATATGGAGTCTGTCGACTATCCCGACTACGCCAACAAGGTGGCTGCAGCCGTTGCAAGCGGTGAAAAAGGGCTTGGCATTCTCTGCTGCACCACCGGAATCGGGATGTCGATTGCCGCGAACCGTTTTGCAGGGATTCAGGCGGCGGTTGTCACGGATGTCGATCTCGCTGCGAAGACCCGGGTGCACAACGACACCAACGTGCTTTGCCTCGCCGGTAATTATAATACCGTGGAAGAGGCGGCTGCGATCGTTGATTCGTGGCTCGGTGCCGAATTCGAAGAGGGAGGACGTCACCAGCGACGTGTCTCGAAAATGAATTCCTGCTCGGCTGCCGTCAGTGCTCCCAGTGTCGCGTTGACTGATCCCGCTATCTATCATGTGATCGAAGCGGAAGAGGCTCGTCAGAGTGAAAATATTGAATTGATCGCCTCTGAGAACTTTGCCTCCAAAGCAGTTCAGCAGGCTCAGGGTAGCTGCCTTACGAACAAGTATGCGGAAGGGTATCCCGGGAAGCGCTGGTATGGTGGATGTGAAAATGTAGACGTCGCTGAGACTCTCGCGATTGAGCGTGCCAAAGAACTCTTCGGATGCGATTTTGCCAATGTTCAGCCGCATTCCGGTTCACAGGCTAACGCTGCCGTTTACTTCAGCGTGCTCACTCCCGGAGACAAAATTCTGACGATGGACTTGAGCCATGGGGGACACCTCACTCACGGCCATTTTGCTAACTTCTCCGGCAAGTTATATGAAGTGCAGCACTACGGGGTAACTGAAGAGGACGAGACGATCGATTATGACAAGCTTGCTGCGGCGGCAAGCGAGTATCAGCCGAAGATGATTACGGCAGGGGCCTCCGCCTATTCACGCCGGATCGACTTTGCCCGCATGCGTGAGATTGCTGATTCCGTTGGCGCTTATCTCTTTGTTGATATGGCTCATATTGCAGGACTCGTTGCTGCTGGAGAGCACCCTTCTCCGATTGGGCACGCCCACTTTGTAACGACGACGACGCACAAATCGCTTCGTGGCCCACGTGGTGGTCTTATCCTTACGAGTGATCCCGATCTCGCGAAGAAGATCGACTCCCAGGTTTTCCCGGGGGTTCAGGGTGGACCGCTCATGCACGTGATCGCCGCGAAGGCGGTGTGTTTCCATGAAGCGCTTCAGCCGGGATTCAAAGCGTATCAGGCTCAGGTCGTCAAAAATGCAGCAACGCTTGCCGATCATCTTGCCGGCCTTGGTTACCGCATCATTTCCGGTGGTACTGACAATCACCTTTTTCTGGTCGATCTCAGACCTGCCGGGTTGAACGGTAAAATCGTTCAGGAGACTCTCGATAAAGCGGGAATCACGGTGAACAAGAATTCGATTCCGTTCGACACCGAGAGCCCTTTCAAAGGCGGTGGTATTCGTATCGGAACTCCGGCTGTGACGACTCGCGGGATGAAAGAAGACGACATGCGTGTCGTCGGTGATCTCATCCACGAGGCGATTCAGAATCGTGAAGAGGCGGATAAGCTCGAATCGATTCGTCTCCGCGTCGCCGAGATGAACGCGCGCTTTCCGCTTCCGTGATTTGAAGATGAGACTCGAAGGGGAGGGGCTGCCCTCCTTTTCCTGTTCGCCGGTTGTCGGCAGCGGTTAATTGTTTTCGCGCTGCTTTCTCAGGTTATTTCTTCCGAAACAGCGGGCTCAGCGCAATCTCCCGGATCATTGATTTGATCCGGTAATTATCCGCTTTCAGGTTTTCAAGGATAATCTCCACATCATCAGCGTCCGAAAATTCGATGGTGCGTCCCAGCGCATAGGTCATCATCGATTCGACGAGTTGTTCTGCCAACTCACTCTCGTGCTCGAGCAGCACTTGTTTGAGTTCCTGGACGTTCGCAAAGGCTGAGCCATCAGGAAGTGTTCCTCCCGGCTCGATAGGAAGCTGCTTTTGTCCGACTTTCTCAGTGTCACGCCAGCGACCAATCGTGTCGAAATTCTCGAGCCCGAAGCCAATCACGTCCATTTTTTTGTGGCATGAGGCGCATACGGCCTGCTCCTGATGTCTCTCAACCATCTCACGATTGGAGCGCGGCACATCGTCGGACGATCCCAGTTCCGGGACGTTCGGCGGGGGCGGCGCGGGCTCGTCGTGGAGCAGTTTCTCCATGACGAGGGCACCGCGAATCACAGGCGAAGAGCGTTCACCGTTTGAGCCCGTCGTTAAAAAGGCCGCCTGCGTCATGAGCCCGCCACGAGGTGATTCAGCCGGAAGTCTTACCTTTTGGAAAGCAGCAGGTTTGTCGGCGGGAAGGTCAATGTCGTAATGCACTGCGAGTGCCGGGTTGATGACGACAAAGTCCGAGTCGATCAAGTTTTTCGCCGGTAGATTTTCCTTCATCAGTTCCCCGAAGAATTCGAGCACCTCCCGTTTGGCATCCTGTTCGACACCTTCGTTGAAGCGGAAGTGTTCCTTGTTATCAACCGTGATCGCATCATAGCGCTCCAGTTCCGCCCACTGACTGACGAAGCCATCACGAAAAGCGACTGCTTTCGGATCAGCGAGCATTCGGTCAATCTGCTGAGCGTAAACGTCAGGGTCCGAGAGATCGGCCGCATACAGCTGATAGTCGGGTGGGCAGCTCCAGATATAATAGGAGAGTCGAATCGCCAGTTCACGGTTGTCGAGCTGGCGGTCGGCGTCGATTTCATCGGTGCTGTTCTCCTGAAGGTAGAGAAACCCGGGAGACGCGAGAATGATAGCGATGACCTCAACCATGGCATCCCGATGGTTCATCCCCGAAGCCCTGTGGTCCTTGAACACCTCGTGAAGTCCTGTGACATACCCGGGCTTTGGCGGGCGGCGGCGAAAGGCTTCGAAGGCAAATCTCGATATCAATTCACGCACTTTGGTATCATCCCAAATGTAGGGGCTTCCGCTTCCGGTGGGTTTTTCGGAAAAGAGAATCACCTCAAGCTTCGGGCGCTTGGCAGGGTAGTAAGGGCCTTCGATTTCCATCCAGTCAATCCAGACCGCCGCCCGCGGATCCGTGTGATCGCCCCGCCCCTCAAGTTTGTCGATATAACCCCGCAACGTATTAATAGTATTCAGCGGCGCGTTCTCTCTGACATTGACCGAAAGGTGTGACCGTCCCAATGGTTGCCGCGCGCGAAATTCGACTGTCTCAGGATTATCCGGAGTTCCCGACATCTTCAGGGTGCCCCGGATGCGGTGGGAATCCCAGAGCCGCACAATCTTTCGAAGTTCATCAGGGTCTCCCACGATGCCTCCATTGATTCGGACCTTATACTCCCCGCGGATATCGATGTGTTTTGAGGTGCTCGCCCACTTCGCCACATCCGAGATGTAAACGCCGCTCTCTACGAGAGGGTATTTCAAATAATTTCGGGGTAACTCAGCACGGAAATCCCACTGCTGAAAAATGATCTGCATTTCCCCTTCATCTTTGAAACCCATTTCTTTCCATCCAGCGCCTTTCTGCTTGAGAGCCATCTTGTGATCGAGGTCAGCCACCTTTTCCCGTATCTTCTGAGTGACTTTCTTTTCCGGTTCATCACGCTCGATCGTGACGTCCCGTCTCGGGCTGTAGTTGAAACGAAATGACTCGAGTGCGATTCGGCGTCCCAGGTCCAAATACTTTTCGAAGTGCGATGAGTTAAAATATTGTTCTGCTCCTACCGTGTCGAAACTTGAGATCTCACCCACTTCAGGAATCTCATCGTGGGCGACCTCAAAACCGAATAGATCATGAATCGTGGCGGAATACTCGCGTGGATTGAGTCGCCGCATCTTACTCTCGCCTCCATGATCAGTGAGCCGCTGGCGCGCTTCCATGACCGCTGCGGTGAGAACATCCAAGGTAGCAGAGAGTTCCTCGTCCAGCGGCTGGGTCTCGTCTTCCGGCGGCATGTCGCCTCCATTGAGTTGGTCGAGGATGTCCTGCCACCGCTGCGCGGTGTCGTTGTCCGTAATATCCCAGCTCACGGTATCGAAGCGGACCTGACCTTTCTGCTTATTCGGACCGTGGCAATCGATGCAGTATTCCTTGAGAAAAGGCTCCAACTGCTCCTTCGCAGTGGGTAGAGCCCCTTTCGGCTCAGCCATTGCAAGGCTCACCAGGCACGGCAGTATCAGGAAAACAGGGATTTTCACAGCGTCTGAGAGGTTGGCGCTTAGCTCAGCAATTCAGGGATGATGCCATCGCTATGGCTGAACGCTTCCACGGGAACATCGGCCTGCTGCATCAAGGTGAGCCAGTAATTCGCGAGCGGAGTGTCTTTTTCCTTAAGCATGATGTGACGCCCATGTTTGATCCCTTTGGCGCCTCCTCCGGAGAGAATCGCAGGCAGATCTTTCAGTTCATGCCCGGAACGGAGATTGGTTCCGTAGCTGACGATGCAGTTATCATAGAGACGGCTTCCGTCGGAGTCCTTCGCTTCTTTGAGGCGATCGAGAAAGTGAGCAAAGAGCGCCGAGCATTTTTTGTCTCGTTCCCGGGAGGCCAGAATTCTTGGCTGAGAAAATCCGTAGTGACTCAGTGAGTGGGCTTTGAGATTCATTCCCATCCCTGCTAGTAAATCACATACTGGCTGGCGATAACTCACGACTCGCGTCACATCTGTCTGCAAGGCAATGATGATCATGTCATACATCAAATGAATCGCGTCCTCTCCGGAAAGCCCTTCAGCGGGAGCTGGGAAAGTGGCGTCCGGTTTCGGCACGTCGGCCCACTGTGCCTGACGTTCGAGTCCTTTTTCCACCTGACGAACCCCGGTAAAATACTCATCGAGCTTTTCCTGATCTCCTTTGCTCAGGGTGCGCTTCATCCCGCCACCGTCCAATCGGACGACGTCCAGAATGCTCTGCTTCTTCTTCAAACGCAGATCGAGCTCCTCCCGGGAATCTTTAGGATTAGCAAAGAGGGAGTAAAACAAATCGATCGGGCGGTTGATTCCCGGGATCGGATTCCCCGATTCATCCCATGCTAATGAGAGCCCTTTCCCATGTCCTGAATTCTGGCCTCCATCGGGCTCCTTGGCAGAGAGCGTCAGCGACGAATACCGCGTTTCTTGTCCGATGTGTTGCGCTAAGACCTGATCGCAGGAAATTGAATTGTGAAATCGCTTCCCCGGAGTGCCCGCTACATTCGCTCCCGTAAGATAGGAGACACTACCTCCGTGTGGATCTGTTGCGCCATGGTTGCGGAGATTCGCCACCATCGTGATGTCTTCCTGATGGCGCTTCAGAGGAGCCATGCCCTCTGTTAGACCCATCTCAGAAAATCTACCCGCTTCGGTTGGGTAGAAGGTGTCTTTGGTGAAACCAAATCCTCCGCCGAGAAATACGACCCGTTTCGGTGGTTTCGCTGCAACCGCCTTCGTTTCGGCAAAGGTTTCGAGGAAAGGGACCGCAAGGAGACCGCTGCCGCCCCTGAGAAACGAACGGCGAGAGGATGAATTTGAAATAAATTGGCTCATGGCAAGAGGGGATAATAACGTCGATCAATATCGATAAATCTAATGAAAGCCGAGGTTTCTTGCGCCATTCCTATTCCCTATTGTGCCATACGGATGTTTGATCAGCGATCTCTTTAGGCTGGCTCGATTCTTTTAAGCAAGAAGTCCAATTGGCGACAGATCGGAAGGAGAACGCCATTCGGAGGGTAAAAACGAAAGTTTGGCCAAATGGGGGAGTCAACAGTGTGTTCAGCCATTTTCAGAGCAGAAGATCGCCTGAAATTACAAAAGTTGAGGAAATTTGATAGATTTTTCGGGGAAAATTGAGGTTTTTAGCCGAAGTTAGCCAAAATGAGATTGATTGTTCGCTGAAAACGACGATTATTTATGGAACTAGCCTTTTCTACTACTATGGCCTCTAAAAAGAATCAACCCGAACTGGACGGTGCTCAGGCACTCATCATGACACTCGCCGATCTTGGCGTTGAGTATGTCTTTGGTTACTCCGGAGGTGCTGCACTTCCGATTTTTGATGCGCTGGAAACGGTCAAATCCGATATCAAATTTATCCTGACTCGTCACGAGCAGGGTGCCTGTCACATGGCTGACGGTTACGCTCGTGCGACAGGAAAACCTGCCGTGGTTCTCGTGACTTCCGGACCTGGAGCAGGAAATACGATTACCGGGATCATGACGGCACAGATGGATTCAGTTCCGATGATCATCGTGACCGGTCAGCAAGTGACCTGGATGCTTGGAAAAGATGCTTTCCAGGAAGCTGATATTTTTGGAATCACAATTCCTGTGGTGAAGCATAACTTTCTCGTTCGCGAGACAAACGATCTTCCACGTATCGCTCGTGAAGCTTACCATATCGCGACGACAGGGCGCCCCGGGCCGGTTCTGATCGATGTCCCCAAAGACATCAGCCAGTCTCCTTTCACGGGTGACCTCGATGCCGAGATCGATCTTCCGGGGTATCGCCCTGAGAAAGCGTTCGAAATCGATCCTAAATCAGTCGAAGAGGCCGCTCGTCTTATCAACATGGCGAAAAGGCCGGTCATCCTCGCGGGTCAAGGGGCCATGATTTCCGGAGCGGAAGAGGAGTTGATGATTCTTGCGACCAAGCTGGATTGCCCGGTGACTTCCACCTTGCTCGGAAAGGGCGTTTTTCCTGAATCTCATCCGCTCTCTTTGGGGATGTTGGGGATGCATGGTACTGCCTACGCGAACAAGGCGATCTGTGAGTGCGACCTCATTCTCAATATCGGGTCACGATTTGATGATCGGATTATCGGTCAGGCAGACAAGTTCGGAGCGAACGCGAACATCGTTCACCTCGATATCGATATATCGGAGATTGGTAAAATGATTGTTCCTGATGTCACCGTGCTGGGAGACGCGAAGACTTCCCTGAAGCTTCTTCTTCCGAAACTCGAGCCACGTCAGCACCCTGAGTGGAATGAGCACATCAACGGCTACAAGAAAAAGTATCCTCTCGCTTACAAAAAGCAGGGCGGGCTTCGTATGCAGCAGGTCCTTGATGAGATCCATGATCTCACGAATGGGGATGCGATTATTGCAACAGACGTGGGTCAGCACCAGATGTGGGCCGCTCAGTTTTACAGAAACGATGCCTCCTTGAAATGGCTTAGCTCTGGCGGTGCCGGAACGATGGGCTTCGGCTTTCCCGCCGCGATTGGAGCTCAGTTTGGTTGTCCTAACGACACCGTGATTTCGGTTTCCGGTGACGGAGGTTTTCAGATGACCTTGTGTGAGCTTGCTACCGCGGTGGTTAACAAGCTTCCGATCAAGATTCTTGTTCTTAATAACCACTGCCTCGGTATGGTTCGCCAATGGCAGGAACTCTTTTTCGAAAACCGTGAGAGTGGAATTGATCTTGAGGGAAATCCGGATTTCGTGAAGGTGGCTGAGGCTTATGGTGCCAAAGGTATCAATATCAAGCGTCCTGCCGATGTCCGCAAGAAGCTACAGGAGGCGCTCGATTACAATGACGGCCCTGTGCTCATCAATGCTGAGTGTATCAGAGGGGACAATGTTTTCCCGATGATTCCAGCAGGAGCCGCATTGGAAGACATGCTCACCGAGCCACCAAAGCACAAGATGGCCAAGCCTATCGGTTCAACGTAGGAGCCGCTGGCTCCAGAAGGAAAGGAGTAGAGTAGCAAAGAAGTAAAGAATCTTCTGTTTTTGCATCTGCTCCTTCTCCATGCTTCTTTATTACTCTCATTCTTCACTAGTTTAATTCTTCAACATTATGTCACGAACCATTACTACCGCTGACAAAAAGCCGCCCCCTCGTCCAGACGTGATCGGTGGGCACACGCTGAGCATGTATGTGAACAACCAGCCGGGTGTTCTCATGCGGATCTGCCAGATCTTTTCACGGCGCGCTTACAATATCGATTCCTTGGTTGTGTCTCAAGGGCGAGATCCACGCTTTTCGAGGCTTACGCTTGGAATCAGTGGTGACCCTGCGGGATTATCACAGATCGTCCTTCAGTGTGACAAGCTCGTCGACGTTATCCACTGCTATGAGCACACCGCGGATGACAGCGTCGTTCGTGAGTTAGCTTTGATCAAAGTGAAGTCGGAGAATGCTGAGCGGCGCACTGAAATTCTTCAGATCGTGGAGCATTTCGGCGGAAAGACGGTCGACTTTACGGAGGCTTCAGTCGTCGTTCGCATCGAAGGCGCGAGTGACAAGGTCGACGCTTCGATTCGTCTTCTCAATAATTATGAGATCGTCGAGACCGTTCGCACCGGTAAGGTGGTGATGGCTCGCGGCGAGCAGTCTACCTAGGAAGGAAGGCAATCTTTTTCGATTCGAAGCCGAAGTGTCTGCACTTCGGCTTCGTCGTGTCGAGAGGGAGGGTGCGGAAAAGAAAGGAAGAAAGAATCCACTCGCCGCGATAAGAGCTTGGGGGAATCGCCCCTACCCGCTACGATTTGAGATACGATGAGCATCGGATCTCCCTTCCTCAATTCTTCACCACGATCGTTTCAGCGATCCTGGTCGATTCTCGCGCCGCGTCTTCTTATCGCAAGGATCGTAGTCATAGCGCTACGATTCATCTATTCTCATCTCGCCGCCCTCGGCATCGTAGTGATACCTCGAGAGGGGGGCGCAATGCACTTGGCACGATTAGGTCGAAAAAGGAGGGGCGAAAGGGGCTCGTCACAACACTACGACGACAGGAAGTGGTCAACCCAAGCGCGTGAGCCAAAATGCCACAGCCCCGGTAGAATAAAGAAATCACCACGCGAATCCAGCGCCAAGGTCACTCGGAATCACAAGGACGCCCGCGAATTCTGCCACTACGATCCGACACCGCGAACGATCCGCGAGCAGCGTCATTCGAGCGTGTGTTATTACGGCTTCAGATATTACATGCCCGAGACTGGCAGGTGGGCGAGCAGGGATCCGATCGAGGAGCGAGGTGGTTTGACTCTTTATGGATTCGTCGGGAATAACGGGGTTAGAGTGGTGGATGTCCTTGGGTTGACGAAATACGAAGACTGCGTTGTAACACTGTTGTTCGATCATGGGGAACAAGGCGAGCGAGAGCTTGAAGAATGGAAGACTGATGCAGGGCGGACATTCTCTCCGAAAGGTGGTCCTCTCCCGCATTATGCTGCTATGGCTGCGTTGGGTTGCCACGTTTGCGTGAGTGAAAATATCACGCCACACTGTTCGAAATTCCCTCCGGCAGGTTATGATGCATGGGTTGGTTGGGTCGATGAAATTACTGGAAACGAATGGGACATCAACCCTGCTTGGAACGGCGGGCTAAATATACAGAAAGAATCTACATATAATATTTCCAGTCAAATCGTTGTCTACGCCAGATTGGTAGCGGAGAACTGGAAAATTGGTCTTGATAGAGGACAAGAGTTTGCCACCTCCTGTAATCAAGATCCTCTATGTTGTTGTAGTTCCATAAAGGTCCGTTTGGAATTCGGCAAATCACCTTATTGGGCAGGGAAAGTTCGTTTTCCGTCGGCGAGTGAATTGATATTGTCCGCTGCTGAACACATTCGAGGAAAAGGTTTAATTAATTATATTCAGCAAGGGGAATATACGAAAGCCGATTTTCCAAATCTGACTAAACCTACCGGTGGTTTATCTCATGATCAGAGGGTTATGAAAACTCCGTTTAGAAAAGCTGTTGCGGAATTTAAGGTCGAAATCGAATGAAATTTCAATTAAATAGAGTTCATTCGATAGGTCTTTTTGTATTTGTTTTAGCTTTTACTTCAAATGTAGTGTGCAGTGAAGTCGAAGTAAGAATTTTAGAGAATGTTGGGGATCATGAATCACAAATCGATAAATATGATTACTTTTTCATAGTACAGCCAGCGGAGTTGAGAGATATAGTGGATGTAGGGTTTGTGAACAGGATTGCCTTACCGGAGAAAAGTAAGTTTAACGTTAAGGACAGTGATTTGATCGTTCTTGATGAGTTCGCAGAAAACTCTAGATTTTTTGTAATCCAAAGACCAGGGAAAGAAAATGCGATACCATATAAAGTGGTACAGAAAGGCGTTATTGGTGATCTGATTCAGACTGGTATCCTCCAAATTTGGAACACTTCGCTAAGTTTTTCTATTCATTTGAAAGGCATTGCTGATAGCAAAGTGCTCAAAGACTTGGAATTAGAGCTTGGCAAGCAATCCAGAATTGAGCTGAAACGTGGAAATGAAGCCCATAGTTTCATTGCTGATGGAGTTGTTGTGTCTGTTGAATCGGAACACGGCGTAATGCAATTTGATGGAAAGCTGCAGGGGGCATCCCCGGGAGTCCACTGGTGCAAAATTGTCGCTCCTGTAAACGATGTAGGAAAACGTCAACTATTGCATTTAGATTTTCTATTGATATTAAGCGAGGAGGATGTGAATCGTGGCGACTTTCAATTTCATACGAATAAGATATTTAAAGCTTCCTATGAGTATTTTCCTAAAGCGCCCGGTAGGTTGTTAGAAAAGGAAATCAAAGGTGTAGAAAAGTAGAGGTGAAAAAGGTGGTTCTGAATAGGGAGCTGAGCCTTGTCGGGTTTTGAGAGAAGACCGTTTTCCTGATTTGAATTCGGCTCGCGGCTGCTAAAAGTGCCTGAAAGCTGAAGCCATGGGACGGCCTCCTCCAATAATTCTTGATTCGTGAAACAGGGGCAGTTAAAAATTCTTGATTAACGCAATGATAGTCTGATTTCGGCGATCAAGCCCTGTCGGTGAGTTGGAGGCCACCAGTCAAAGAGCTAGGGACCTGCGCCATAATTCGGTCAGCGGTCGAGTCACCATCGGTCGAGCTTCCTCCTCCGCTTTCGTTCCTTAGCGGCGTAGGTTCGCATTCGACCTCGGCGCCACGCCCTTCGCTGCGAGTGGGTCCGATCTTCCGCTGCTCTTTGGTCTGCTATCGCATCCCCCGCAGCTCCATCCCTCGTGCGCTTTGGCGGGAATGGGCGGTGGGCCGGCCTGTCAGCGCCTAGTGTTTTAAGGGACTGTTTTAAGTGTTTTAAGGGACAGACAAATAAGACACGATAAGAGCTTGGGGGGATCGCCCCTACCCGCTACGATTTGAGATACGATGAGCATCGGATCTCCCTTCCTCAATTCTTCACCATGTTCGTTTCAACGATCCTGGTCGATTCTCGCGCCGCGTCTTCTTATCGCAAGGATCGTAGTCATAGCTCTACGATTCATCTATTCTCATCTCGCCGCCCTCGGCATCGTAGTGATACCTCGAGAGGGGGGCGCAATGCACTTGGCACGATTAGGTCGAAAAAGGAGGGGCGAAAGGGGCTCGTCACAACACTACAACGACAGGAAGTGGTCAACCCAAGCGCGTGAGCCAAAATGCCACAGCCCCGGTAGAATAAAGAAAGCA
>Ga0208903_1000019_pt1 | contig 169930 bp, 145 predicted proteins | sample AntAceMetag02UKJ_FD_184769 | JGI IMG/M metagenome (GOLD analysis project Ga0208903, IMG submission 184769) | Saline lake microbial communities from Ace Lake, Antarctica - Antarctic Ace Lake Metagenome 02UKJ (SPAdes) (version 2) | ecosystem: Environmental > Aquatic > Non-marine Saline and...
CTCCCTACTCCCTACTCCCTACTCCCTACTCCCTACTCCCTACTCCCTACTCCCCTTTCGCCTTCAAACTCGCGAGGTAAGCAATCACATCACGGAGCTCTCCCTTTTGGAGAATGAATGCCATCGGCGGCATCGTCGACACGACCGGACTGCGGGAAGCAATCTGATCGGCAGGAATAACGATTTCCTTGTTCTCAATATCACGCACCGTCACGGCCCCCTTTTCTTCTTTTCGAAACTGACCGGCGACTGAGCTTCCATCATTAAGCGTCAGAGAAATATTTCCATAGCCCTTCGCGACTACTTTTTGAGGGTCAACGAGACTTTCAAGAATGTAGTGAAGGTCTTTCTTCAATCCGATTGATTTCAAATTCGGGCCAACATTGCTCCCTTTACCGTCCTGCACCTTGTGGCAGCGAACACACTGAGCCGCAACGTGATTCATAAAGACCGATTCACCTCGCTTCGCATCCCCTCCTTCTTTCGTAATCAAAAACGGGGCGAGTAGATTCGACGTCGCTGCCTCAGTCCATTTCGTGGTGAGCGCGGTGATCTTTCCTCTGATCGCCTCGTCTTTGGCAAAGACACCCTCTGAAGCCGTCTCAAACACATCCAACTGAAGTGCCGGCTCAAGGGCTCCCTCAAATAACTCGTCGACCAGGGCATTTATCAACGTCGTGCCCTCGACTTCGGGAAGTTGGCGAATCGCCGCCTGCTTGATCCGTGTCGAAGCATCGCCGTTGATACGACTCTCAATTGCCAACAACGCTTTCTCAGGATCGGAAGAAACGAGAATCTCGAGCGCGGCAATACTCACCTCATCTTCCTCGTCGCCCAAACCGGCGATAAGCGATTTCTGCAGCTCCGGTGCCTTCTGTGAGGCCATCGTTCGCAGCGCCTCGGCGCGCAGCATCGCGCTCATGGTTTGATTCGAGAAAACCTTTTCGAGCGTCTCATTTTTGATCGTGAGATCCGCCTCCCTCGCCAGTTTCATCGTCGTCGTGCGGACGGAGGGAAACGTCGAGGTAAGGAGCGCATCGAGGTGATCCTTGATCGCTCCGGAAACAACTGAGGGCTCGCGGGGATCGAGGGGACGATATCGTCCGATCACTAAATCGAGTTTACCGGGCTCCGTCCAGTTTTGCAGCGCCTCGAGCCCTCCTTCAAGGCTGGCCTTCCCCCCTTTGCCCGCAGCAATGAAAGCAGCGACTCGCTCCGCCGCCTCGACATCCCCGATTCGGAAATTGGCATTGATGGCACGCCGCGTGAAGGCCTCGTCTTCGGCATGATTCCCGAGAGCTGCGGCAAGTTTCGGGATCGCCGCTGGAATCATCCAGTCATCGTGAATCGCCCTTGCCGCATCACCGGCGGTGATGGGATCTTTGTCATTGAGGAAGGACACAACCGCCTCATCACCGCGACGGCGCAAGGCTATCACCGCACAAGCCCTCACAAATTCGGATTTATCATTGTGCAAGGCAGCGAGCTTCTCAGTAGGCACCGCTCCCGCCATTGCGATGATCCCTGCATGACGAAGATAAGTCATGGAATGCTGGTGCTCTTTTCGCCGAAGCGTATCGAGAATGGCATCGGCTGCCGCCATATCGCCGACACGCCCCAAACCCAGCAGTGCCTGAAGTCGCACCCGCTGTGATGGATCTGACAAACGCCCAACGAGGTCACCGGTCAACAAATGAGATTCACGACTTGGAGCAGGAATCAGATCGAGCCCGAGACGATGACCAAAACCATCCGTCGCCGTCTTAATCGCCTGCGCTCGCACTTCGGGATCGGGATCCGAAAACAAGGGCACCAGCGAAGCTGCAGCGGCTTTTTCAGAACGAACCAATTGCCCCACGCCCCAAATCGAATGCAATCGACTCAACTGATCGGCTCCAAGATTTGACGCCTGTTTCAGTAAGACTTGGTCTTCGCCAAGTGATACCAATTGAAACTGAGCCTTAAGACGGATCCTCTGATCCACATCAGATAAAAGCTCAAGCAGAGCCATCGTCTCCTTCTTAGAAAAATCAGCCGCGATCAGTTTTTTGGTCTCGGCTCGACGGGGATTTGCTTCCTTTTCATCGACATCAATTCGCCAGACACCGCCCTCCTCATTCAACGGGTATCCACCGCCCCAGTCGACACCGTAGAGCGCGCCGTCCGGAGCAAAATCCAATCCCACGAGAGCAACCCCCTCGGCGATTTTGTGATCATTCACCATCGCAAAACTGTCTCCGTTCGGACGAACCTGAAAGGCCCACTGCTCACCTCGTGGTGCACTTGTCAGGAAAAAGTAGTTTTCATAATCGCCTCCGAGAGCGGTGCCGGGATTGAATTTGAATCCGGCAGGTCCGTTCTCATAGTTGCTCAGCGGCGGGGTGAACCAACGTGGCTGGCCCTCATGCCATGGCTTGTGCATGAGATCGTCATTCCACGGATTGTATCCATCCCGAAGATACTGCCAGTTCGAACGCCAGCCGGTATCGAGATATTGCTCGATGTAAACGAATCGCTCGTTTTCACCTGAGAAATCAGCGTCGTTGTCGACCGCAAAGAAGTTTCCGTATTGATCAAAGGCGACCTCCTGCATATTCCGCTGACCGTGAGCGAAAATTTCAAAGTTCGAACCATCGGGCTCGCAACGCATCAACCCGCCCTGACTGGGGAATCGATAATCGCGTCCGTCGGCCGTTTTCACGCGGATCCCCTTATCTCCGATCGACCAGTAGAGACGCCCGTCCGGGCCAATCCGAAGACCGTGCATGTCGTGACCGGCATAGGCAAGGTGAACCCCGAAGCCGGAAGCGATCACTTCTCGTTGATCCGCCTTGTCATCCCCATCGGTATCACGAAAACGAACTACTTCAGGAACAGGACTCACAAAAACACTTCCCTCGTGAAAGAGCACTCCACCCGCGACACCGCCAATGAGGTGATCAAGATCTTCGGCATAAGTATGAATCGTGTCCGCGAATCCATCGCCATCTTCATCGGCGATCAAATGAATCCGCTCGCTCAGCGCGGTCAGGTCACGAATATCGTGAATCCCGTCTCCCGTGAAATCTTTCACGCGATGAGCGTTGCCGGTGCTGTTTGCTTCAGTGAATTGCTCGCGGTAGAAATTCTCTTTGTCCTCCGTCGAAGTAAAACTGAGATCATCCGGGATCCAGTCTGCATTCTGACGTATATCCAGATCGTTCGCCTTACGCCGCTGCGTTTGCGTAACGTAGGCACGACCCTGAGGATCAAAGCTGATCGCAACCGGATCGGGCACCTGAAAATGAGGCGTCCACTTCGTAAACGTGAGTTGCTTCGGGCTCGCCTCCTCGCGCTTCGGCGGAGTCACCGCAACCCCGCGCAGTTCGATATCATCCCAGAGCCCCATATCATCGAAGGTCCCGATGCCAATTTGGCCCCAGGTGAAAGTCTTGTCATGCGCGACATGCGTCGGAGTCTCCATCTCGTCGAAGTAGATCTCGATGAGCCCGGTCGCGACAGTACGAACAATCTTCACGTCGTGCCATTTTCCACTTTCCCACGGAGTGCCCTCAGACGCTTTCTCAGAGATCGCAATACGCGGCGCTTCGTTAACAAGAAAGATCTGATTCGCATGAGAATCGGTCTCCTGCCCGAGGTGGACATAGTAAAAGTTGGCCGGATCCTGATACCCGAAGAACAGACACATATCACGATGGCCTCTCGGCTCCTGTTTCGACTGAACCCGCGCCGTGAGAACGAAGTCTCCGACCGTGTGATCATTGAGCAATGCAATGTTATGAGGGCTGCGATAAGGCGCTTCGTATTGTGAACCGCCCAGATTTTCAAAGACCTCATTGCCTTCAATCTCAGTAATCTTCCACGCTTTCGCATCAGTCGGCGTCCACTTATCCGATCCCTTGGAAAAGTCATCGCTGTGGACGATCGGAAGCTCCTCGCCGCGAGAGAGGGAATTCGTAAGAACGGCAAGGAATAGAAACACAGAGATTTTGCGCATCGCAAAACCTCACACAAATCTCACTATTCGCCAAGAAGGAGAATCGTGCAATCCCAGCTCTTTGGCGCTTCGGCACGAGCGAGGCAACCACTTCTGTTTGCCAGTGGTTCCATGGCACTGGCAAACAAGGTCGTCGGCCGCAAGAGTCTGCCTTACCTTAAACCGTCCGTTCCGGACGCATCGCACGCGGTCTTGGGGCTGCAGGGATTGAAATCCCTCCAAAAATGATCGGTCACTTCGCGACCAGAGAGGACGGTGATTTTCATCGTTTCTTAAAAATTTCTCTGAATGTCTTACTTGAGCGAATGATCGCCTTTTCGGTTTTGGGTATAGCCGCCAATCGCGCAGCCACTAATTCAGAATCAATGTATTCATGCTCCCATAGCCAAAACACCAAATCTCGATCCTTATCCCTCCCCACGAATACCTTTGTCGCTGCGAGATCGTGCAGTTCAATACAAAATGTCTTTTCACATTGAGGAACAGGAATCAGGCGCTCCCTCCACCCAACAGGCGATGTTTCAAGACCTCTGGTCGCAAGATATCAGGATGATACCCGTGGCGAAGATGAAAGGACTGATCTTCGCCAAGGGCTTCATTTAACAGTCTTCCAGTGGTTTCATCGAACGGCTCGGGACACAAATCGGCATCGCAAGTATTTGCCAAAGGCTGATCCGGCTCGCCCAGATGCGGAAAAGAACTAAGCAGTGAAGCCGAACCCAGAACAACAATCGAACATTCATCTGCGAGGACTCGCGCCGATTTACTCAAGTGTTGAAGCCCATCGAGATTCATTTGGAGGAAGCGTCGTGATAACACTGGTCAAGTTCCTCGCGACTCAAAATCCCTACAAAAGGCGAACAGGATTTTAACGGTTCAGCATCATGATTTTCAGCACGGAGATACCCTAACATTCCCCCCATTTTCACTGAATCGGATTGAGCCGCTTCGATGCGAGACCGCCATTCAAATAACGGCGTTTCCTTCACACGGCCACGTTTCAACCAGCGCTCAATGTTGCCCAATGGAATGGCAAGGCAACGAGGATCTCTCTCAATGCGATCAGCTATCGCATTCCACTTCAGAACCCTATCGGTCCGATATAAATGGGGGTCAGATAATTCCACCGAATTTCAGAGGACCATGAGGCGCGCATCAAGGCAACCCCCAGCCCAGCCTAATCCGCAATCTCCACCACCTCTGTCGGGGCTTCGATCCATTTACCGTGCTCTTTGATGAGACCGACAAGACGCTCAACCGCTTCGTCTTCAGGGAGATTAAACTTCACTGCTTCTTTCCCGACGTAGAGATTAATCTTTCCGGGGGCACCGCCGACATAGCCGAAATCAGCGTCCGCCATTTCACCGGGCCCGTTGACGATGCATCCCATCACCGCGATGCGAACGCCTTTGAGATGGCCGGTCGCCTCACGAATTTTCTGCGTCGTCGTTTGGAGATTAAAAAGCGTCCTTCCGCAACTCGGGCAGGCCACGTAGTCAGTTTTGAAAATACGCGCGCCTGACGCTTGAAGCACATTGTAAGCAAGTCGCAGCGACTGGCCGGGAGCTTGTTCTCCCTGAATCAAAATGGCATCACCAATCCCATCACAGATCAGGGAGCCAATGTTCATGCCCGCGGTGAGCAGCGTGAGAAGAAAGTCGCGATCCGGATCCGTTGACGGAAGAAGCGTATCCTTTAAGAGAATCGGATGTCTCGCATCAAGTCGCGAAGCAAGAAGACGAAACGCAAAGATAACGGGAATATTGAGCCCATCAGCGACCGTCACCAATTTCGGCTCCTCGCTGGCATTGATTCCCGCGATCGCATCTAAATCACGGGGATCAATCGCCTCGACGCCGGAGTGCTCGACCACGATCTCGGGTTGAAAATCACCCAGCTTCGCGAGCTTGTGCGCGAGGGCATTCCATTTCACCTGCGAAGTGAAAACGCGAACGGTTTCATCACCACCAAGGTCGATCCCCTGAATGCAAAGCTTTTCGGTGGAACGACGCTCGTATTCGAAGGGGTTCCACGTCACTTCGTCCCAGCTTAGCTCGTCGGAAATATCGTCCGAGCTGCTCCGCATCTCCTCGATCAAATCAACGAGAGCACGGGCCACCGGAATTTCATAGACGGAATCTTCGGTAAGACTGACGCGAATCGTGTCGCCCACCCCGTCCGCGAGAAGTGAGCCAATCCCAATCGCGCTTTTGATGCGTCCGTCTTCTCCGTCACCCGCTTCGGTCACGCCGAGGTGAATCGGGTAACTCCAGTCCTCGCCCAACTCCGCAAGCCTCGCCACGAGAAGACGATAGGCTTCGATCATGACTTTCGGATTGCTCGCCTTCATCGAGAAAACGAATTCGTGGTAATCTCGATCCCGCGCAATGCGGGCAAATTCGAGAGCGCTTTCGACCATCCCGAGCGGGGTGTCGCCAAAGCGGTTCATGATGCGATCACTGAGCGAACCGTGATTGGTTCCAATACGCATCGCAACCCCGCGCTTTTTCGCCTCATCGACGAGCGGCCCGAAATCCTCGACGAGCCGCACCATCTCTTCTGCGTATTGATCGTCCGTGTACTCGCGGACCTGAAACTTCTTTTTATCCGCGTAGTTACCGGGGTTGACGCGCACTTTATCGACCCATTTCACCGCTTCCATCGCCGCGTCCGGCTTAAAGTGAATATCGGCCACGATGGGAACATCCGCGCCCCTTGCCCGAATAGCCGCGATAATATTCTCCAGATTCGCCGCGATCTTTTTCGTCTGAGCCGTGACCCTGACAATCTCACAACCAGCATCGACCAGGCCCATCGTTTCTTCGACGCAATCCATCGTTTCACGAGTATCACTCGTGAGCATGGACTGGACCCGGATCGGATTTGATCCTCCGACGCCGACTGGCCCAATCGCTACCGATCGAGTAGGGCGTCTCTTAGAAGTGAGTGGAGAGGGAGCGTAGTGGCGGCTCATATTTCAGTGATCAGACAACTCACTACGCTACGTCACTCTCTATTTTTTCAGAGGAAGAAATTTAGGAAGTTTTTGCTCCGACGGAGCTGCGCCATTCGGCACTCGATCCCCGACATCTTTTAAGGTTACGAAGGCCATGAACCCAAGCAACATGAGGACAAAGGCGGTCTGAACCACCTCAAGAACCTTGAATGGAATCGGCTTGCGACGAACCGCCTCAAGCGATGCCATGACAATGTGGCCTCCGTCGAGTACGGGAAACGGCAGCATATTCAGAATCGCGAGATTCACGTTCAGGAGAACGCTAAACCAGAGGGCGAGACGCCACCCCTCGCTGTGTTGGAAGAGGTCGTAGTAGAGCCCCATGATGCCGATCGGTCCGCTGAGGTGACCCGCTTTGACATCCGACTTCGGCGAAAAGACCGCTCCGAGCGTCTTGGTGATCGACTTGAAACTGTTCACGACCTGAGTCACCGGATTCTCGCGAACCAACTTACGAATGCCATCACCATCCCAGGCCACCCCGAGCATTGCCCTAGTTCCGTCTACTTCAGGGACTCGCGGAGTGATTTCCTTCTCGATTGTTTCCTCACCGCGCAGAAGCTTGAGCTTGACCGTTTCTCCGCCTTTCCATTCGAAATTACTCACCGCGAACTGGCTAGCAGAGGGCTCGCCGTTCAAGTGAGTAATGATATCCCCCGTTTCGAGACCCGCGATTTCAGCCGGGCTGTTCTCCATAACGCGGCCCACCACCGCCGAAAGCTGTGGTCGAATCCCAATCATTCTCAAAGGCGGACGAGCACTGATTCTCGCCCAGAACTTCTTCAAAACAGACCCTTCAACCACGGCGAGCTCAGCTTTGGCAGGTCGCTCCACAACAACGCTCATCTCACCTTTTCCAGGGCGGATAAAATCGACTTCGATGTCTTGGTTGTCGCTCGAAATGATCGCCCACATGATCGAGCGGTCCATACCCTGAAAGCGCAGCACTTCTTTGCCATCAACAAAAGTAATCTTGTCACCGGGAAGCAACCCCGCCTTTTCTGCGGGAGTGCCCGGAGCAACCATTCCTACAACCGTGGTGGCGACTGACTCAGAAACCGGCTTTTTCACGACCCAGACGATGCAGGCAAAAACACAGGCGAGTAGCAAACTGAATAGAGGTCCCGCCGCAGCAACGATGATTTTATCGAGCGCCGAAATAGGAGGAAGCACCTTCGGCTTTTCCTCGCCTTCCTCACCATCCTCCACTTTTCCCTCAATGCCTTCCATCGGAGCCATTTGGGGAAGCGAAACAAAACCACCGGCAGGGATCGAGCCAAGGCCATACTGAACCCCGTTGTAAGTTTTTTTCCAGATCGGCTTTCCGAACCAAATCTGGAAACGATCAATGTGAAGCCCGCGCCAGCGACCCGCGAGGAAGTGACCCCACTCGTGGACCACGATCATAATATTAAACATCATGATCACAAGGAAGAGGATGCCGATGAAACGTAAAACGGAAACGAGAATGTCCATAAAATAAGGTAAGGTGTATACGAGCGCCAATCCGAAGGGGCCGGAACATAACACCGCCCGCCTAAGAGGCAAAGTCTTGTAAATCTAAATTTTACAAAAAAATTAGCGTCTATGCGTGCCCTGTTGCAACGAGTGAGCGAAGCCTCCGTAACGATTGAAGGAAAAGTGAATGGTCAGATCGGCCCCGGCCTTCTTATCTTGCTTGGCGTGGAGCTAATTGACGACGAAACCGACATCGAATGGCTCGTCAAAAAAATCCTCGGAATGCGGGTTTTCGAAGATGAGGAGGGAAAAATGAACCTTTCCATTCTTGAGACAGGAGGCGACGCACTCGTCGCCAGTCAATTCACCCTTCACGCTAAGGTCAAAAAGGGAAACCGCCCCAGTTTTGAGCGTGCCGCGAGACCGGAACAGGCAATCCCACTCTACGAGAAATTCATCAATGAACTCGAAAACGGGCTCGCCCGGCCCGTCCCAACGGGAGTATTCGGAGCGATGATGGCTGTCGCCCTCGTCAACGACGGCCCCGTGACAATCTGGCTCGACTCGCGGAATCGGGAGTGAACTCACATCCACCGGACTGTTTCGTAAAACAAGGGCGTCCCGAATCGCGATCTTGCCTTTCCCCGGCAAAAACGATTGGATTGAGGGTCTCCGATTCCCGACTCATGCCCCAATCAACTGCTTCCCCGCGAACGATCCCGAAATCCTACCTTTTTGGTTTTATCCTCGTGACGACGCTGTTTTCACTCTGGGGATTCGCGAATGACGTGACGAATCCAATGGTCGCGGCGTTTAAGAATATTCTACTCCTGACCAATACACAAAGCTCACTGGTGCAGTCAGCTTTCTACGGTGGCTATTGCGTCATGGCGATCCCGGCGGCGATTTTCATCAAGCGATTCACCTACAAAAGCGGGATTCTCATGGGGCTGGGACTGTATGCGCTTGGTTGCCTCCTTTTCATTCCGGCGGGTAACATGCAGCAGTTCGCTCCCTTTCTTCTTGCTTACTTTGTGATGACTTGCGGCCTCTCCTTTCTTGAGACAAGCGCCAACCCTTACATTCTTTCGATGGGGCCGAAGGAAACCGCGACGCGACGCCTTAACCTCGCGCAGGCGTTCAATCCGATTGGATCGATTACCGGCATGTTCGTGGCGAAAGAGTTCATCCTCGCCCGTCTCGACAAGTCGGACGAAGTCTCGCGGCGCGAAATGCTAGAGGCTGACCCAGATGCGTTTGCCGCAGTAGCGAAGAGCGATCTCGACGTCATCGTCGGGCCCTATCTGATCCTCGGTGTCGTCGTCGCGGTCGCCTTTGTTGTCTTCGCGATCGCCCGACTCCCGCGAACCGGAGAGAGTGGCCCCGGGGCATTGGATCTAGGGGGCACTTTCAAGCGCTTGATCGCAAACCGCCGTTATCGGGGTGGAGTCGTCGCGCAGGCGTTTTACATCGGAGCACAGATCATGTGCTGGACCTTCATCATTCAATATGCCGGAGCAACGATGGGGATGAGTAAGGAGGCGGCGCAGGGATACAACATTATCGCGATGGTCATTTTCGTTTCGAGCCGTTTCATCTGCACTTTTCTCCTGCATTACGCCAGCCCCGGTCAACTTCTCCTAAGACTCGCGATTGGCGGCGGTGTCCTTTCGCTCGGAACGGTGTTCCTCTCCGGCATGATCGGCCTCTGGTGTCTCGTAGGGATCTCGGCCTGTATGTCGCTGATGTTCCCGACAATCTACGGACTGGCTCTCGATGGCCTTGGCGATGACGCGAAGCTCGGCTCCGCCGGTCTCATTCTCGCGATCGGAGGCGGCTGTCTTATGCCTCCCCTGCAAGCGATGATCATCGATCAGGAGACCTTTCTCGGGATTATGGGTGCTCGTGCTTCCTTCTTTCTACCCGCGATCTGTTTTGTCGTGATCGCGTTGTATGGCTCGAGTGTCACAAAGAAATCCGGGATCCCGGTCTCCTCATTAAGACCCGGATCTTTATCTTTCTCTTAATCTTTTCGTTCGCCTCCTGAATCGTCTGGTTTCGCTACGGAAAGGTGATGCCGGAATCGTTCTCGGTAGCCCTATCGATGTGGAACTGGCTCCTCGGGCCCAATCTCGTCATATCGGTGGCTAAGTGAGACTCGAGGCCGTTTCGCCGAAAAGAGAAGAACCACTGCAATCGTACGCCCATCCGCACCGGACATAGCACTCGACAGGGTATAACCTCTCACTGAAACCTGTTCGGTCCATGACCCACCCCTCTTACATCGCTCTATCAACCCTCTTGAGTCTCTCGCTTTTGTCGGCGCAAGAGGGGCCCCTTGCTATCGTTTTCCCGGCTGATGCCGGTATTCTCAACGTGACTGATTTCGGAGCGATACCAGACGATGGGAAAGACGATACCAAAGCAATCCAGGAAGCCCTCAATCTTCACCCCGGAGGCAATCGCATCATCTATCTGCCACCGGGAACGTTTCAGGTCACCGATACCCTGAAATGGCCTGACGGTGATCATTCCGGGATCGCTCAAAAACGGACCATTTTACAGGGAGCGGGCGAGAAACTCAGCATTCTCGAAGTTCCTCCGGCAACGAAACGGTTTACCGAAAATCCCCCGGCTCCAGTGATCTGGACGGGCAGCAAACCGGCGCAACGCTTTCGCAACGCGATCCGCGATCTCACCATCAATATCCGAAAAGACAACGGGAATGCGATCGGGCTGCAGTTCAATGCCAGCAATCAGGGAAGTATCAGGAACGTGACGATCAATTCGGAAAACGGATCGGGACAGATCGGCCTCGACCTCGGTCACACCGATGAAATTGGGCCATTGTTAGTGAAAAATTTAACTGTTGATGGTTTCGAATACGGAATCAGCACGAAGTGGCCAGTCAACTCGAGCACCTTTGAAAACATCACCCTGAGAAATCAGAGGAAGTTCGGATGGTGGAACTACCATCAAATGATTTTTGTTCGGGGGCTCATCAGCGAAAATCGAGTAACCGCTCTTTACAACGAGAAGAACTCCTGGGGATCCGTCCTCCTTATGGATTCGCACATTCACGGAGTCAACGCTCCCTCCAATGTCCCGGGTATCCTGAACCAACGGCAAATCGTTCTTCAGAACGTCGAAATCTTTGACTACAAAAAACCCGTCGATCATTCGGACAAGGACCGCGACAAAGGCGATATCGACGAGCCGGGGCTCATCAAAAACGACACCTCCCATCGCAATGTCACCTCGCTCTTTCGTGAGATTAAAGACCAAACGTTCGACAACGTCGCAGACCTCCCTTCCCTGCCTATTAAGGAGACGCCGACCATTCCGTGGGGCAACCCGGCCGAAGACTGGGCGAACCTCAACGGATTTGGAGCCGACCCGACCGGCCAATCAGACTCCAGCGCCGCGTTGCAACGCGCAATCGATTCCGGAGCAAAAACAGTCTATCTGCCCGCCGGAGCCACCTTCCGATTCGAGAGCGAAGTTCGCATTCGAGGACCGGTTCAGCGCATCATCGGCCTAGAGGGGGAATTTGCCGCCGAAGGCAGCCCGGCCTGGAAGATAGTCGACAACAATCATCCCACCGGGCTTGCCGATGCTCCCGCCGTCATCATCGAGCGAATGAGCGGCCGGAGCGGAGCGGAGGAGATCCTCATTCGACACGAAAGCAATCGCACTCTCATCGTCAGTTCGACGATGGGTTTCAAGGTCGAAGGCCACAACACTGGCGACCTTTTTCTCGAGGATTTCAGCGGTCATCTCGACCGCGTCGCCCCCGGCCAGAGCGCCTGGTGCCGCCAATTGAATAGCGAACGTACCGGTGTGAAATGTCGCAACGCTGGCGGGAAACTCTGGATACTGGGGATGAAAACGGAAAACCTTGGCACCCTCATTGAAACGACTGCGGGCGGGCACACCGAAGTGAATGGCGTCTTTCTCTATTCGAACACCGGCTGGAAAGAAGACGTCCCCGCCTTTGTGATCAAGGACAGCACCACAATCCTCCGCGGAATCAACGAACGCAATTTCAATCGGAGCCCCGTTTCTTTTTGGGTCTCCGAGACACAAGGCGAAGAGACCCGGGAACTGCGCGAACGCCCCTGGGTGTTTCTGAGCAAGTAATCGTGGGGACAGACCTCTGACAAAGTCACTTTTTCGTCTTAAAGGGCCGCTTCCGATCCGGGTAGAGCGTCGTGCAAATCCCACAGACAGTGCCGTCGCAGCCTCTCGCACTGCAGTGCTCGCGCCCGTAAAAGATGATCTGGAGATGCAGTTTGTTCCAGCTGTCTTCGGGGAAGGCACGCTTCAGATCTTTCTCAGTCTGAACGACGTTTTTTCCTGAAGTCAGTTTCCAGCGCTGCGCAAGCCGATGGATATGCGTGTCGACGGGAAATGCGGAAAAACCGAAGGCCTGACTCATGACGACGGAGGCGGTTTTATGTCCCACTCCCGGCAGGGCTTCCAGAGATTCAAAGTCGGCGGGCACCTCGCTGCCGTGTTTCCGGACGAGAATTTTTGAAAGCTCCGAAATTGCAGATGATTTTCGCGGCGAGAGACCACACGGCCGGATTATTGCTTTGATAGACTCGACAGGAACCTTAACCATATCCTGCGGATTATCAGCCAGTTCAAAAAGCGCAGGCGTCACCTTATTGACGCGCTCATCGGTGCATTGCGCCGAGAGCAAAACGGCAATGAGCAGCGTGTAGTGATTTGTGTGATGAAGAGGAATCGGCGTCTCGGGGTAGAGCCGCTCCAGTTCAGTCAGGACAAAAGCCGCACGCTCCGCTTTCGTCATAGAGCACGGAGGAAGAAATTAGGCGCTGCCACCGCTCTCCTTATGTCCGGCAAGGCCCTGGCGCTCGATCTCGCTAAGCATCTCACGCACGTGATTGGCATGCTTTACGTGCTTTCGACCGTCGAGAATCTTGGCACTCTCTTCAAAGGAGCCCCATTCGAGAACCCTAATGGGAACATTGCGAACGCCCCATTTACCAATACCCTTGAGATCAGGCTTGTAGATGTCAATGGTCTCGGTGCCCACGAGTGCACTGCCGTAATCGTCAACCACATACTCGTGAGGAAGACCCTCAATCACAAATCGAGTCCCGAGAGGATACTTTGACCAGTCGGCTGCGGCACTCCGAATCTCGGCCCCGTATTTAAGTGTACTTCCAGCCGCACTGAGCTTGCCATACGGAAGACTATCAGCCTGAAGGTGACTGTAGGCAGTTGTTCTCACCATCATTATCTGATTGATGGGACGACCCCCGACTGAGGTGCAGGGAACGGTAGTTAAACTCACTGCCGGCTTCGGCTCGAAATTTTGCTCTTGAGCAAGAGGAGCGGTTTGCTCAACGGGCGGGGTCTGCACAACGGGAGAGGTCGGCACAACATCGGGCGCAGCAGCCATAGCCATGGTCATAGCATCCGTGGGTGTCGGTGCACCTTCCTCACTGGAAGCGGCCACTTTTTCAACGTCTACCTCAGCAATGCGATTCACTGCTTCGATGTTGGACGCCGTCACCGCGGAAAGATTAGACGTAGTCGTGCAACTTGTTGAAAACAAGATAACAGAACCTCCCAGAAGAAGCAGCGACAGAGCGCGTATGTGGACCATGTCTGGCATGTCAGTGAACCCTCTCAATTACGCAGAATACACCAAAAGTCAACTTGCTCCACCTCTCCATCTTTAAGGATATCATAAATTGTTTGGGATTACTATAATTTTTGTAACCAAAACGGAAAACTTGATTCTAAATTTGTGTCGTCTCGAGCGATCACCCCAGATCTCGTAGCTTATTTTTTAAAAAGTTTCATGCCTTCGAGTGGAAGCCGGAAGGGGATAATCTCCAATCTCCCGGAATCAGCGATGAGGCTTACCATCCCGTGCCTTTGATAATCGAAGAGAGGAATCTCCTCTTGAGCCAACCGTTTCCGCAATCGCCCGGGGATTGCTTCGTTGGCAGGGAAGTCCGCGTGACTTGAGATCACCGCCTGAGGCGCAATCGCATCGACAAACGCGGAAAGCCCGGAAGGAGATTCACAGTGTTGACCACGAATCCAAATGTCGGCCTTGAGATTAATGCCTCTCTCGAGCAGTCTTTTTTCCGTCTCAAATCCAGCGTCTGAGGTGAAGAGAATCGACCACTCCCCGTAGACCAGCTTCATCACCAGAGCCCGATCATCGGCCAGTCTTCCGTTGCTTTCTTTGTCCGGCGAAAGAATATCAAAATAAAGATCTTTTTTCAATTCGATCCGTTTCCCCTTCGAGACCCCAAGCTGCGGGATCGAATGGAGGTCGCACAAGGCTTGAATGTCAGGATAAACCGGTGATCGATTTTTCGCGGTCGACTCGAGGACGAGGCCGGGACGAAAATGAGCGATCATTCCGGGAGCGGCGCCAATATGAGCGACATCTCCGTGAGTGAGCACGAGCGATTCAATTTGGTTAATCCCCCGATACCGAAGGAGCGGCAGGAGTTGGTTGCGATACGTCCGCACATCGCCGCTATCCATCACCCATGTTTGAGAGCCACCCCCCGCGGAGTCGGGTATCTGGATCAGATGCGCCGCGGATCCAAAAGCACCCATGCTATCGACTCGGAGCGTGCCCTCTGAATCAAACCCGGCGACCCCATCGGCATGACCGACATGATAAGTTGCTCCCGGGAGTGTCGCGAAAAACTGAGCCCAACTTGTTAGGACGATGGCAACACCTACGTTCAATTGATTTAGCAATGCGGCGACCGGTCCTAAGTGTAGCGCCGAAAAAACAAGCGAGGCAAACGCGATCATAATGACTAATGCCGCGAGGGGAACCATGAACAAATTCGCAATCACACCGACAGGAGCAAGGCTGTGAAAATGCCAGCTCAGCCATCCCGCCGAGCCAATCCAGGAGGTCACGGAAATCGCGAGAATCGCAGCGAACGACGAGATCGCAGCATTGAACGAATGCCGCCCCGGACTGATGAGACGACGGGGAAGGAACGGATCAGTACGAAAGGGCGCTTCGACTAATTTTCTCAAACTCTGCCCGAAAAGGGCGATGAAAAAGAGGACCGTGAAGGAAAGCTGAAATCCCGGCAGAAACAGCTGTTGGGTGTCGACGAACAATATCAGGAGCGCAGCGAAGCCAAGCAAATTGAAGAGGCGCGGGCTTTCCTTGATTCCGAAACCCAGCAGGAAAATCGAGAGCATCACCGCTGCCCTCACCGCGGACGGGCGCAGCCCTGTGAGCACGGCGTAGAAAAGAATCAAAGGAATCACGATCCAGATCGCCCGCCGTTTAGAGATCCTGAAAAGAAGCGCCATACCGAGAAAAAGCCCTCCCACAATTGCGACATGCATCCCTGAAACCGCAAAAAGGTGCGTCGTCCCCGATAGTTTGAACAACTCTTCCAGATCTTCCGGCGCATTGTCCCGCGCTCCAAGCGACATCGCCGCAATGAGTCCCGCATAGGGAAGGTCTGCCGAGCCCAACCCGGCACGCAACGCTTTCTCCATCACGATTCTCGAGCGATGCGCGAGACGGATCAGTTCCCAGCCGCTCCTCCCACCCAGAATCTCGAAGTCGTCCCCGGTGCCGACCTCAAGTTGACCTCGCGAACCGGAATGCCTGAAATAGTACTCGCGGGCATCGAAGCCGCCCGGAACCAAAGGAGCATCCAGCGGCAGCAGCACTCCGGTCGCCCGAATCCGATCCCCATACTCGAGAGAGAGATCACTTTTTCGAATCAGAACCGGGACACGATGCCTCGTCCTGAGGGGTTCACGAGGGAGCGAGATCTCTTCAATTTCGACAATGGCCTGAGTCGAATTCCCCCGAAGATTCGGCTTCGAAACAACCCATCCTGAGATTTCCACCACAAAAGAATGGCCGTCCGAAAGACTTGAAGCAAAAGGGAACGAGTCAATCTGCCTTAGCCGATGCTCGTGAATCCCACCCGCGACAAGAAATCCAACGATCGAAGCGACGATGAGAGGGAAAAAGTTTAGTGCCCCCTGCGAGGATCTCTTCACGATCCAGAGGAAAGCGGCAATCAAGAGCCCACCCCGCCAGAAGAAGCTGAAATCGACCGTGACTATTCCCGCCATCACAAAAAGAGACACCGTGAATAGCGGTGACAAAATCAGAAACTCACCCCCTCTTTTCTTCCAGCCTGCGAGGGTCTCTTTCACGATTTGATAAATTTCTCTAAATTTGAGGTTGGCATTTCCCAAGACATCGCTAAATTCACCACCCTCGCGGGTCACTCCGTGAGGATCATCTCAGTTTTTAAGCGCAGTTAAAAGTTAAGTTTATTAGGATTTGACTGTATCTTGATAAGACCTCGAGAGGTTACAGCGATTGCGGGTATAGCTTAGTGGTAAAGCCCTAGCCTTCCAAGCTAGTGATGTGGGTTCGATTCCCACTACCCGCTCCACTTCAAATCATTCTTATGAAGCTCGCGGCCCCCCGATTGCCTTGAGGATTGGCACCTCTCTCCTCACATCGTCGCCTCTTTCTGGATCGGCAAAGGATTGCCGCAGCGCCATCGATACACTTGTCGAGAGATTCGAGACAAGCCTATCATGTCCTGATGCTCTTCCAGAATGCGCTGCAGACCAACCCCGGTTGTCGACCCAATCTCACGATCGAAGCATTCGAGTCCTCAAATCCTGACTCGAATCGGCCCACCGAGCTCATCAACGTTGCCCGAAACGAGCTCCCAAAAGAAGCCCACGCCATTCACAACCTCGGCTCATTAAACGGAGTCGTAGGAATTTTCCCGCTCGCCTTCGCTCTCAGCAAGGGTCTCAATTTCTCCATCACCGCCTCGTCTCCCGGCGTCGGATCAACCGCAAGGTTATCGAACTCCATCGGATCGGCCCAGTGGTCGTAGAGTTCGATGCCGGACGCCCCTTCGGCCCATTCAGTATAACGCCAGCGATCGGTTCGGATGCTGCAACCCATCACCGGACGGTCGAGCCTGTCATCGCTCGGACGCAGAATCTGAGTGACGGCATTCGAATCCCACTCCGCAAGGGGATCTTCTAACAAAGGTACCAAACTCTTACCCTCAAGCCCTTCCGGCAGGGCGAGCCCTGCCGCCTCCGCGACCGTCGGATAGATGTCCACAAATTCGACGATGCGATGGCAGTCCTGCTCGTTCCCGGCCATACCCGGCACCCGGATGATGAGAGGCGTGCGCGCCCCCTCCTCGAAGAGGGTTCGTTTTTGCCAGATCCCATTGTGCTCGCCGAGGTGATACCCATGGTCGCTCCAGAAGACGACAATCGTGTCATTCGCAAGTTCGAGCCGATCAAGCGCATCGAGAAGCCGCCCGACCTGGGCATCAATGAAGGAGACGCATGCGTAGTAGGCCTGAAGCGCTCCGATCAAAACAGGCTCTTCAAGACTGTAATGGGGAACCGGGCAATTGTGAGCAAACCCCGGGACCGGAATATCATCACGATCATTCTCCGGAGCATACGGCAATCGCAGATCCTCTTTCGGGTAGAGACTGAAATACTTTTTCGGAGCGACAAACGGCGTATGAGGTCGGAAAAAGCCGACCCCGAGAAAGAAGGGCTCATCCTTTTTTTCCTCCATGATCTTGATCGCCTCTGTCGTGATCATCCCGTCGGTTTGCTCTTCATCAGTGCCTTCCGCGGCGAGCCAACTCAGAGCCCCGCTGATTTTGCGATGGGGCTCGGCATTGAAAATGAGAGCCTCCTCATCTTTGTCCCGCCCCTTCGGATTCACGGTTCGCTGCCACGACGGAGGGTCGTCAAAGCCATCGGTTCCGATACTGGCAGGAACATTGTAGTGATAGATTTTCCCCACCCTCGCGGAGAAGTAATCCGCTTTCATGAAAAGCTGCGAAAGCGTCACGACATCGGGAACCGCCTCCCGAAAATGCTGGTCGAGATCGTAGACCTTGATCGTATCCGGACGCAGACCCGTCATGACGCTTGCTCTCGTAGGATTGCAGAGCGGCAACTGATTGTAGGCGCGGTCAAAGCGAACTCCACTCGCGGCAAGCCGATCGATGTGGGGCGTTTTCGCAACGAGATCCCCATAGCACCCAAGCGAGCTGGCAAGATCATCGACCGATATGAAAAGGACATTCGGCTTTTTCGATTCGGCGTGAGCGGAAGGAAGGAGGATCACAGAAATGGCGACCCAACAGGGTATGATCCATGACCTGAGAGGGTTAAGTCTTCGGGAAGTTAGAGGGAGAGCGTTCATAGAATGCCCTTCCCATAGCAGAATCAGGGGACGATGGGAACGCGGTTTTTGCCTTTCCCGATCAACCGCCACACATTCACCTGTCACGAAGTGACAACTCATTTTAGGGGGAGGTCTCAAGCTCCCCCGTCTCACGCAAAGCCCCGGATTGTCGGGCACCGACGCTACCTGCCACTCACAAAATGAACTAGCGAACAGGAGATAAATCACGTCGCGTTCTCCCAAGTAGCGGCGTGCTTCCAGCCGCCAGCGCAGCCTCCGCTCGGAGTCTCCGTAGGCAGCAAGATGCAGCCTCTCCTTGGTCACGAGAAACGAGCTCACTCAAACGGGTCGGACTCACCTTTGCTCAATGAAGTTCCTCCGCCGAAAGGATCAGGCGCGGGCGACGTTGGCACCGGAGGGTATCCATCAGTCAGGACGATCCAATAGTGGTGGACATGATCTCGCCAGGTCAATTCAGGGTCGCCGTAAAACGCTGAGTCAATATAGGCCTCAATGAACTCCAATTGATCTCGCGTATTGCGGACCCATAGCAGCCCCTTCTTTGGATGGAAGTCAGCAACAGCTCCGTCTGGAAAATCAATTCCCGCTTCTTCGAAAGCTTTTCGCACATCACCTTCGTTCGTGACCCGGTATTTCAACTGTGCCCGAGAGGTCACGTAGCGCTGCCCTTCCGCTGCGGGCAGATCGATTTCATTTATCACGAGGTTCCATTTAAAAAAGGTATCAAATCCCTACGAGATCAGAAAGAAGTGAGGCAGGGGGTTTAGTTCCCCCCCCCCTCCGAAAAGGCTTGCAGTTCGTCCCATTCGCGATTGAATTGCGGCCTGATTATGGGAAAACGAGCAGTACTTTTATTCGCCGGGCAAGGAGCGCAATCCGTAGGGATGGGACGTGACTTCGCGGAGCAATTTGAAGCAGCGAAGACGCTCTTCGATCAAGCGGACACGCAGCTCGGCTACTCCCTCAGTGAAAAAATGTTCAACGGTCCTGCTGAGGAACTGACCCGCACTTCCATCTGCCAGCCGGCTCTCTACGCCCACGGCCTCGCCTGCCTCGAGCTCCTCAAGGCCCAGGTCCCTGATCTCGAGATCGCGGGATGTGCCGGTTTATCTCTCGGAGAATTCACGGCTCATGCGGCCGCAGGAACATTTAATTTTGCGACCGGACTCGATCTTGTCGCGAAACGCGGCTCTTTCATGGAAGAGGCCACGAGCGCAACGAAGGGTTCAATGGCCGCGCTCATTGGCGGTGACGAAGCCGACATCCGCAAGCTTGCAGAAAAATGCGACGTCGATGTCGCGAATCTCAATTGCCCCGGACAGATCGTGATCTCCGGCTCCACCGAAGGAATCGATAAAGCGATTACGCTGGCCGAGGAACATGGTATCCGGATCGCTCAAAAACTCGAAGTCGCCGGCGCCTATCACTCACGTCTCATGCTTCCAGCTCAGGAGAAACTCGCCGCAGTGCTTCAGGGACTGGAACTGAATACGCCAAACGTGCCGGTCTTTTGCAACGTCGAAGCAAGACAGGTCAGCGAAGGAGACGACATTCGCAAAACGCTCGAAGCACAGGTCAGTGGATCTGTGCGTTGGGGCGAAACCGTTCAGGCATACATCGACAAGGGCGAAGATCTCTTCATCGAACTCGGCCCGGGACGCGTTCTCGCAGGCTTGATGCGTCGCATCGACCGCAAGAAAACCTGCCTCAGCTTTGCTGACGTTGAGGGGCTGGAGAAAGTGGTCGCAGAATTGAAGAGCTAATTCTCTCTTACGATTGACCATCGCTTATTCCGGAACCACTGAGCGAAACACGCGCCTAATCATTTTCCGACGCCGCCAAGCCCTCTCGCTGTGCTTCCGGACTAACGATGTAGAGATCGATTACCGCCTTAACACGGGCAAAATACTCACGAATTCTGACGCCCCGGGAATCCTTCCGATTAACCGCGGCGCTTTTCAAAGCCACCGCCTTCACCCCGACGTGATCAGCAATAAAGAGCGCTCTGTTCACGTGAAAGTCATCGGAGACGATCACGACATGGTCGATCCCATAGACCGACTTCGCCCGGCTCAGTGAATCAAGTGTTCTTGCCCCTTTGTCATCCGCGATAATATTTTCCTTTGGCACCCCAATCGCCGTGAGCCCTTTGATCATATCGCGCGTTTCGTCGTAATACTGCGAGTCACGGTACCCGCTAACGAGCAATTGTTTTACCCGGCCTGACTGAATCAGCTCCGCCGCAGCCCTAAGTCGATTTTGAAAATGTTGATTCAGAATGTCAGGGGCGACCTTCTTCGACGTCCCAAGAACCAGACCGACGGGGGCTGGATCAACTTCATCGACCGACGCAAAAACACGGTCCCGGGTTGACCCCACGATCCAAAGATTGCAAAGCACTACAAACGCCACCAATAGAAGTATTGGAAACGTAACGAGCCAAAAGAAGATAGAGCGCTTTCGTTTACGAGGCATGGTTCAACCGACATTCGCGCCAGAATGGCAAACGATACTTAACATTTCCTTAAAATTCCTCTTTTCAATCCAAATACCTTCTTATGAAGACGATTCCACGAATCTTCTCTTACTTAAAACGCTACCCGGTCCTCGCGATTTCGCAGCTCTCCTGTGCCGTGGTCATGACCATGATGGTCATTGTTTTCCCTGAAGTCACTAAAACGATCACTGGAGAAGTGATTCCCGACCGTGACTTTGGACGACTCATCCCCTTGGCGCTCATTGCTGCCGGAGCTTTCTTTGTTACCAATCTCTTCAATGCACTGCGCATCATTATCAATAATACGTTCGAGCAGAACGTGATCTTTGATATTCGGTCAGATTTGTATGAGAAAATCCAGCGGCTCCCGATGCGCTGGTTTGATAACAAGAGAACCGGTGACGTCATGACCCGTGTCACCGAAGACGTCACCGCGATGGAGCGAGTCCTCATTGATGGAATCGAACAGGGAGTCGTCGCGGTTCTGCAAATCTTCGTCGTTGGGTTTTTTCTCTTCAAAGAAAACGCCTCCCTCGCTCTCATTGCGATGATTCCGATGCCGTTCCTAGTCATAGGTGCCTGGACTTACACAAAGTCAGCCCCGGCCCGCCATCGCAAAGTGCGAGGTGCTACGAGCGACATGAACTCGCTCTTGCATGACAACATTGACGGCATCCAACAGATCAAAACGTTCACACGTGAAGAAGCCGAGCACGGTCGATTTAACGAGGCGAGCGATCTCGTTCGACAAGCAACACTCCGCCTTATGAAAGTCTGGGCAGCCTACAGTCCAAGCATGGAATTTTGCCGCAACATTGGCTACGTCCTCGTCGTGGGATTTGGAGCCTGGTCAGTGATGCAGTCACCGGATCAGGCGACACTCCAGAAAGAGACCGGCGTGTTTGTCGCCTTCCTCGTCGCGCTCTCACTTTTCTATGAGCCCATCACTCGACTACACGGGCTCAACCAGATCATCCAGGCCGGAAAAGCAGCTGGTGAGAGGGTCTTCGAAATCGTCGATGCCGAAGAAGAACCTGATATCGATATCGGAGAAGAGCTGAAACTTCCCATCAAAGGAAAAGTAGTTCTTAAAGACGTTCGCTTTTCATATGGTGACGACATTTCCACGCTCAAGGGCGTCTCAATGAGCGCCGAACCCGGCGAGATGATCGCGCTAGTGGGGCACACTGGAGCCGGTAAATCGACAATCATCAACCTCCTGACACGCTTCTACGAAACCGACGGAGGAACGATCTCGATCGACGACCAGCCGATCAGCGATCTGAAGAAATCCTCGCTTCGCGATGCCATGGGCTATGTCACCCAGGAGAGCTTTCTCTTCAACGGGTCGATGCGGGAAAACCTCGAACTCGCCAAACGAGGCGCCACCGACGACGAAATGTGGGATGTGCTTCGTGCCGCGAATGCGGAAGAGTTTGTAAAAGCACTCCCTAAACAACTCGACACGAATGTGGGTGAGCGCGGCGTCAAACTCTCTGTCGGGGAGAAACAGCGCGTCGCGATTGCACGTGTCATCCTCAAGAATCCGCCGATTCTCCTTCTCGATGAAGCCACTGCCAGCGTCGACACAGAAACCGAGAAACTGATTCAGGCAGCTCTCGAAAAACTCATGGCGAACCGAACCAGTTTCGTCATCGCGCACCGACTCTCAACCGTCCGCAACGCCGATCGCATTTATGTTCTCGATCATGGTGAGGTGGCCGAACAAGGCACCCACGAAGCACTGATCACCGAAGACGGTATCTATGCGATGCTCTGTCGTCAGACCCTTATGACGTGATCGACGCGCGTGACGTGATCGACGCGCGTTGACAAAGAGGACTTGACCTCGGTTGACATGATTGGGGGGCTAGGTCGCGGGAGGATTGTCGCGGCCTCCCGCTTGACACGGCCAGCGCCCTTGCGAACTGCCTCGGACGCTTCGCCTCCCAGCCAACGTGACAGAGAAGCGATCGAGCAACGAGATCGTCGACGGAATCATCGCGGACGCGAATTATCGGCACGCCTTCTAACTGATCTACCGGTCCGAGAATTCCTTGAACGCTGCCGCTACGTCGGCCTCTTCCGCAGTGCCTTGGTAAAAGATCGTGAGATAACGAAAAGTGAGACTCTCACCCGCTTTGATCGTGTGGTCACCCGCTCCAATTTCGGTCTCCTTCTCAAAGTTCCCCTGGCCGAAAGGATTGGCAGTGAAAAGCCCGTAATGCCTCGCGTGCCACCAGGTTGGGTGCCGAAAGCTTGAGGGGTGATCGAGAATGGCGATTCCTACAGAATTACCTGCCCGATCTTCCCCGGCGTAATTGACCCAGGCGGCTCGCTTACCCCAGGCAGCCCGATCAAGGTCTCCCTCGCTGTTGCTGATGTGCCCTTTGGCAGGCTCACCTTCGAGCCGCAGCGTTGGAATGGTACGAATTGACCAGGCACCTTCCTTATCGTCCTTGATCTCTACATCACCTGCGTCGGCATTGAGCGTCAACTTCGTTTCCACAACCAAAGCACCATCTTTCCGATAGGAGAAAGTGAACTCTCGATCGTCTGAGCAAATACGCTTCTTCTGATCTGCCTGGGCAACCCAGTCGGATTTCACGCTAAAGATAAGTGAGTTGCCATCCATTTTGACCCCGTTCATTCCTTTGTGAACGATCTTTCCGAAGGTCTTGTCCTTTTTCTTATCGTCTCCATAGAAGTGCCAGAAATCGAGGCCATTCACTTTGCCAAGGCCGAACCACATTCCCCGGTGGTGGATGTGATCCTGCTCCTCATCCTCGAAACCATCCTTCATCGGCCAGTGCCGCGTCATATTTTCCCCCGTCGGCCCCATCACAGGATAAAAGAACGGCTTCCCCTCTTCTTTTCCCGCGTGATAATCGGAGACGTGCTTTCCATCGAAATAGATCCCGATGGGCTCGCTTCCACGAATCGACCAACCGCTGCCGGTGTTACCAATGGTTTGTCCTTCCGCAGCGAACAGAAAGCAGGATAAGAATGCGAAAATGGGGGAAAGTAGTCTCATGAGAGGTGGATTGATTTACTGGATGATGACTATCTCAACTCTTGCCGAGCAGGGCAAGCGCCGATACCGTACCTGTATGAGTCACTATGCTTCACCAAATCGTCGTCATTTTTTGAAAAGCGCCGCCGCCGGACTTGCCGTTGCGCCCTTTGCGACAATTCCTGCCTTGGCGAAAGAGGAGGCACGGTTTGAGTATTGCACGTTCACCAAACCACTGCAGTCATTGAGCTACGACGATACCGCGAAAGCGATCGCGGCGTTGGGGTTCGATGGCATTGAAGCACCGGTGAGGCCTAAGGGCCATGTTCTTCCCGAGCGTGTCGAAGAGGATCTGCCGAAAATGGTTGAAGCGTTAAAAAAGCAGAATCTCAATCTCACGATCCTTACCTCCGGCATCAATGAAGTGAACGAAGAGCAACACACCGAAAAAGTACTTCGCACCGCCGCCAAACTTGGCGTGAAGCGGTTCCGTATGAACTACTACCGTTACGATCTAAAAAAGCCCCTCGATCCGCAGCTCGAAGAATTCGGAGCGAAGCTCAAAGATCTCATCGCCCTGACCGATGAACTGGGAATCAAGCCGGTCTATCAAAACCATTCAGGTGATAAATACTTCGGTGGCCCCATCTGGGACATGGCCGAATTGTTTTCCGCTTACACACCCGATCAGGTCGGTGTCGCTTTTGACATCGGCCATGCCACCGTCGAAGGGGCAAAAGCCTGGCCGCTCAACTACGCCCGGATTCGCCCTTACATTGATACCATTTACATCAAAGAACCCGCCTGGGATAACAACGAGCTGAGCTGGGCCCCCCTTGGTGAAGGCGTCGTTGATCAAAGCTTTTTCAAACTGATCAAGGAGAGCGACTTCAGCGGACCGATCAGTTTGCACATTGAATACCTCGGTCATGGGGACCCCAAAATTATTCCAGCAGTGCTAAAGGCGACTCGTGAAAATTTTGCTACGCTCAAGAAACTGCTTTCCTAGAACATGTTTGATACTCGTGAAAAACCCAGCATGGTCGAGCGGGCGTTCCTCGTTGGCGCCTACTTCAAACGGAGCGACGAAGAGGACGCAAACCTTCTCCTCGACGAACTCGTTGAGCTTGTCTCGACTCTTGAAATCGAAGTAGTTGGCCGGGTATGTGTTTTCGTCAGGGCACGTCACCGCGGATACCTCACCGGAACCGGAAAGGCGCAGGAGCTCATCGATCAAGCGATGGACCTCGAAGCCGACTGCATCGTCTTCGACAACGAGCTCGCGCCAATGCAGCAGCGGAACTGGGAGGAAGGTGGCGACCTCACCGTGATCGATCGGGAAGAGGTCATTCTCGATATTTTTAAAATGCGGGCCCGCAGCAAAGAGGCCGCGCTTCAAGTTGAGCTCGCGCGGATGCAATACTCACTCCCCCGACTTGCCCGTATGTGGTCACACCTCGACCGGCAGCGCGGTTCCGGAGGCGGAAGCGGAGCCGCCCGCGGTGAAGGCGAGCAGCAGATCGAAGTCGACCGGCGCCTCGCCCGCAAACGCATTGACCGTATCAAGGTCGAGCTCGAAGGCGTCCGCCGCGTTCGGGAGACACAGCGCAAGCAACGCGCCGACGATGGAATCTGCCAGTCCTCAATCGTCGGATACACCAACGCAGGGAAGAGCTCACTCCTCAATTATCTCGCCAACTCCGATATCCTCGCAGAAGACAAGCTCTTCGCGACGCTCGACCCGACGACCCGTCGTATCGAGCTACCCGACGGTCAGTCCCTTCTCCTCACCGACACCGTTGGCTTCATAAGAAATCTTCCCCATCGCCTCGTCGAAGCTTTCAAGGCGACATTGGAGGAAGTCATCCTCTCCGACCTTTTGATCCATGTCCTTGATGCCAGTTCGCCAGAGATTTATACCCTCTACGAAACGACACTGCACGTCCTCGAAGAACTAAAAGCCTCCGGAAAACCAACCATAATCGTCCTGAATAAGATCGATCTGATCAAAGACGATCCCGATCGACTGCACGAGCTGAAGAGCCATTTCGATGAGAATTCGGTCTTCATTTCCGTCCACACCGGCGAAGGAATGGATGAGCTCATGTCGAAACTGAACGACATGATGGTGGATCGCGTCTCGCGGCTGAAACTGAGAATTCCTCAGGCAAGGCATGATCTAGTCGCCCTTATCCACCGTGAAGGGAAAATAGTCAGCGAGGAATACGAAAAAAACGACGTTCTCCTAACTGCAGTCTTGCCGCACTCAATGCGTCACCTCTTCGAGCCAATGGTCGTTACTCCTTCCGAAAACGACGCAACGGCTGCCCCATAGCCGGAGTCGGCACTCGTGGCACATTGACCGGTTCTATCGCCGAATCTCATACCATCCTCCTTTCGAAGATTGAGGGGACGGGAGAAAGCGACTCAGGAGAGTTTTCTCTTTGCCAATCGAAGGGCCATCTTCGTGCCCTTCAGCTTCCTACCGGAGAAATTCCAGAGGCAGCAAACCAACGACATAGTCCGATTTCCCGGCGAGATCGCTCACCTCTGAATACCCTTCAATCGAAGGAGTCGCGATGAGGGCGATTCCCACAAGAATGATGAAAGCCCTTTTGATTTTCTTTTTCATTTTTCGGGGGCTGCCCGCGACTCTCTCAGAGTCTCCTCACCTCAATATTCCGAAACGCGACCCGGCCGCTGTTGAGTTGGAGGCCGATACGGTTTCCTTCGGAGGGTGAATCGCCTTCGTAGTCGAGCACCTCTTTGCCGTCGAGTTGGACGGTGACTCGGCCGCCCTCGACGCGGACATCGTAGCGTCGCCAGTCATCGGTTTCTCCTGCACCTTCGACTTTCGCCCGGAGGACGAGGCTTCCGGTGGGGAAGGCATTGTCGGGTGGAGCGATGTTGAGTTCGTAGCAGTCCTTTGTCAGTTCTTTCGGTTTCGTTTTGGTGCTGAGAAAGACGCCGCTGTTAGTGCCGCGTGCGGCCTTGAATTCGATCTGGAGTTCGTAGTTGGTGTAGGTGTCTTGGTGGAGGAGAAAACCTTTTTCTCCTTGATCGACGACAATGGCTCCTTCTTCGACACGCCAGTTGGCTTCGCTCGTGGCTTCCCATCCGTTGAGCGATTGGCCATCAAAAAGAGTCACCGATTCGCTCGACTCGGAGGTCAATCCCACGGTGTTGACCGAAATCACTCGATACTTGTGTGAGGCGCCTTCTTTTGCGTCTTTGTCAGTGTATCGCATCTCAACGAGCGGTTGCAGCGGCGTGTCGCTGTATTGGAGCCCTTGAAAGAGGCGTCGTCCAAACGAATTCTTTGCATTCCCGACTTCGGCGATCACTTCGCCATCGCGCTCGATCATAAAATGGCTGATCCCACTTTCGAGATCAGCCTTGGCGTCCCAGGATATTTCACTATTGTTTATGCGTATGTCAGTAGGCGCGGGAGGAGGAGTCTTGTCAGGTATTGCCGTATCTTTGACATAAGCCATCCAGATTCTTGCGATGGATTCGTTTGGAAGCCACATCGCCGTCGTTTTATCACCGGAAAAATCTGATTCCGGCAGAGCGGTCTCTCCGAGGAGGGAAGCGAGCCACTGTTTGTCGGTCGGCATCGCGTTAAGAGGGCCTCCACTTTTTTGGGGAAGCCGGATTGAAAGGCAGTGATTCAACCAGGGGATGGCGAGGTAACGCTGATTTCCACATTCGTGAGCCGTCAACGGATCCACCGCGATACCGATGAGGCTTCCTTTTGCCCGCATCGCCGTGAAGAAAGATTCGTTGGCAGGCCAGACTCCGGCAAAGCGACCGTCTTTGACGGTGACGCCTTCTTTGGTTCCCGGATTACACATCAGAGGAACAGCAAGCGCGGCTTCGCTCACGGTATATGTTTTAATCGATGGGCGTGATTCGTTGGTTTCCAAGAGCGGAACGCCGGAACGAAGCCACGTCGCCGCGACTCGCTCGGGATAGAGCAAGGTCATACCGCCTGCCCAATGGCCGCCGCCACTATGACCCCAGAGTGCCCAGGGGATCGCAGCGAGTTCAAGATGTCCTGACATTTCTCCCAAATCGGTGAGTGATTTGATAAAGGCATCCCCGGAGCCGTTCCGCGGATCGCACCAGAGTTGGCAGTCGGCGTCCTGCGGTTGCTCATAGGACGGCGCCATCAGCGCGCAGTGATGAGCTTTCGCGAGCGCCTGCCAATGCAAGTCGAACGCACCGGTGAGTCCCGACTTGCAGGAACCTTCTCCGCAGCCGTGTTGGTGAACGATTACGCCTCGGAGCGTCTCGACATTTTCCGGAATCCAGACGGCGTATTTGACGGGAAATGGCAGTTCACCTGATTTGTCAGAAGCTTCATAGCGAAGCCGATAGTAAGGCGGTTCCGCAGTTGGGTAGACGTCGTAGGGCGCATTCTGGGCAAGGAGTGGTCCAGTAGAGGCTAGAACCAGTAGAATTAAAAATCTCATATCTGTCGTCAATTCGTTCGGATGTTATACACGTGAAGCACGTTGCGCCAGTTTTTCGCGAGGAGGCTTTTTCGTCGTTGAGGCAGTATCGTGATTGAAGTGGAAGTTTGATTGTGATTGAATTGGCGTGTGCGTGTCTCCTCCTCCATTTTGATGCTCCTGTCGCTTTGTTATGCCTTTCGTTCTGATGCCTCGGCGCAAATCGCAACGGAGCCCCCTCTGCGACCGGTTTTCCAAGCGGGAAATACCTATCGTTTTGTAACAACGACAGAGGTGAAAATGCAAATGCCGTCAGGGTCGGTTCGCCAGGTAATTGTCGAGCAGCAGGCCCGGTTCGATGCTTCGGTCAGGTTGGGTGGGAAGAAAGGGGTCATGCTAAAAGGGCTTACGGAGAAGCTTTCGGTAGCGCTGCAATCGGGTGCCCGAACCCTCACTTACGATTCACTTAAGCCGGAGGATAAAACAACGACTCTGGGGAGGCACTTTCAAGCAGCGCTGAACCAATCGGTTGATATCACGCTCGACCCTGAGATGCGGGTCTTGGCTGCTGAGGAACACGGGCGAGCCGGGGTCGCGACTCCTTTGCCGGGATTGCCTCAGTTCGGACCCGATGAATTGAAGCAGCTCGTTTCATCTATTTCCCAGGGCTTCACTGAGCCAAACGCTTCGGCGGGTGATGAATGGGTATTGCAAGGGAGTCGCAATGTGGGTGAGGTCGGAGAGTTGAATTTTGATATTATTTATCGTCATCGAGGTCCAGCTGATTTCGAGGACCATCGATGCATCAATCTTGAGTTTGGAGGGCAATTGAGCGGTAATGTTCAACTTCCGGGAAGCGGAGGCTCCGCTTTTTCACGCGGGAAAATGGATTTTCAAGGCAATGATGTCGAGGGTCGCATTCTTTACGATCCGATTGAGAGAATGGTGCGTCATTCCGAGCAGACGATTGTGATGAAGCTCCAGATTCCGGGTAAGGCAATGGAGGAGCAACGCGAGATTCAGATGCAACAGCGAGCGACGGTTCGACTCCTTCAGGTCGTGCCGACTCAGTTAGGCAAGTCGCGTTGATCGAGACAAAAGCGGATCATTTTCTCGTAGAGTTCGTCGCCACCTTCGTCGAGGACATTTGAGTGAGAGCCGGTGGGGACTTCGATGAAGTGTTTCGGCACTGAGGCGGCTTCAAAAAGACGTCGTGAGTGTTCCATGGGAATGACTTCGTCGAGTTTTCCGTGAATGAGTAAAAGCGGAGTGGTGCTGATTCTTACGCTTCTGATCGGTTCGATACGATAGGGGTCGAATCCCGCGATGCGCCCTCCTCTTTTGATCGCTTGATCGCGAATCCATCGAGGAAGTAAGGGGTGGAGTTTTCTATCGATGGACCGTTCGATGATGGGGGGGAGGTCGGCAAATGAGGCTGTCGCGATGACGGCATCGATACCATTATCGTCTCCGAGTGATTGCAGGATAACGGCGGCTCCAAGCGAGTTCCCAAAGGCACAAAGTTGCCCTACCTCCTCCCCGCGTCCTTTCAGGAAGGCTCGATAAAATTTGATCATGAAGTCGAGATCATCTTTTTCCCGTTCGCCGAAGGTGCAGTATTTTCCGCCGCTGGAACCGTGAGCGCGAGCGTCGTAGACGATGCAGCGATAGCGAGCGGCTACGAAGCGCTGAGCAATCGAGAGCAAGTTCTCTTTGAGGCCGCCGCGGCCGTGAAGGAGGATCACAGTTCCGGGGCAGTCCTCCGGAATTGCGACTCCCTTGCTTTTGAGTCGTTTTTCCATGCGAAGGGTCTTAACCGCAGCGCCCGGACTGGCCGAGCGGGTTGCGAGAAAAGACTTCAAAATAACGCCATCGGCCGTCGTGACATCGTGTCGCTCGAGGGACAGTCCGTATTCCGAAGGCGCTTCGAGAAGTTGGTCGTGGCGTCGCTCAAGCGGGCGTCGCTTCGGCGTGATGAGTCGTAAAGCTCCGATTTGGATAACAGCGGTAACGGCGATGGCGGCGCCAGCCAACAGGGCGGCCACGACAAGGAAAGCGGTGAACATCAGCTTGAGTAAAGGTGGGGGGGTAATCTGAAAAACATGAACGGCGATACGACTCGCCTCGGTGTCTTGTTTTCAGGCTCACCCCATCAATTCGTATCCGACAATGCTGAGTGCGTAAATAGCAGCGGTTTCGCTGCGGAGGATGATGGGACCGAGGGAAAGCGCTGCAAATCCCTCTGCGGCGGCTTGCGACATTTCTGCGGGAGTGAAATCCCCTTCGGGACCGATTAATAACGTGGCCTGCGTGGGAAGGGGCTGGACCTCTCCAATGATCGCTTTAAGGCTTCTCGCCTCAGGGCTGATCGCAGCGATGAGCCGGAAAGTGTCATTCTTCTGTTTTGTGAAAGCCTCGACACTGAGAGGGGTTTCGATGCGAGGGAGCCAGTTTTGGCCACACTGCTTGCAGGCTTCGATCGCAACGCGTTGCCATTTTTGGCGTTTCTTTTCTAAATCGCCTCCGTCGAGTTGAACCACGGTTCGAGTGGAAAGTAGAGGCACAATTTTTGAGACGCCAAGCTCGGTCGCCTTCTGGATAATCAAATCCATGTTTTTCCCCTTTGGGATTGCCTGACCGAGGGTGATTTCTGCAGGCGGCCCCGAGGTCTCGACGACGCGCAGCGTTTTCAGCGTGACCTCGCGTTTATTGGCAGAAGTGATCTCTGCTTCCGCCTCGCTCCCTTCTCCGTTGAAGACGATGATGCGATCTCCCTCTTTGCATCGCATTACGTCGAGGCAATGATGCGCTTCATCTTCAGGGAGGATGAGGTTTTGAACGTCCCACTGCGCTGACGGGATATAAAATCGATGCTTTGCCATTTTGAAATCAATGTCAGCTTGTCGTGTATTTTTTCAACCGTCTCGTCTCTCGGTAATTTTTGACCTGATTTTTCTATGGCCCATCCCATTCCCCCTTCTTCCATTCCACCTCTCGAGCGCTTGAGACAGATCATGCACATTCTCCGCGCTCCGGGAGGCTGTCCCTGGGATGCTGAGCAAACGCATGAGAGCTTAAGAAAGCACCTCATCGAGGAAGCCTACGAAGTGGTTGAAGCGATTGAGTCGGGAGACCGGGATGCGATCGTTGATGAGCTGGGCGATCTCTTACTTCAGCCTGTTTTTCACGCCGAGATTGCTTCTCAGTCGGGTCTATTTGATCTCGATGATGTTGCCTCTGCCATTTGTGAAAAACTGATTCGTCGGCATCCCCACGTGTTCGGGGACTCCGTAGTTGAAAATTCTGAGGGTGTCTTGTCTCAGTGGGAGAAGATCAAGGAGGGAGAAAAAGGAGGCTCGAAATCGCAGTCGATTCTCAAAAAAGCCAATGAAGGGCTTCCCTCGCTGATGGCGGCGCAGAAAATTCAGAGCAAAGTGGCCAAGGTGGGATTCGACTGGCCTGATCTGGGGCCGGTCGTCGCGAAGATTCGAGAAGAGCTGGCCGAGGTCGAAGAGGCGATTGAATCGGGTTCTTCAGAGGAGTTATCGATGGAAATTGGCGATCTACTGTTCGCGGTCGTCAATTTAGCCCGAAAAACAGGAAATGAGGCAGAGCTGAATCTGCATCAGGCGAATCGGAAATTTGTGGATCGATTTCGGCTCGTGGAGGAGCAAATCGCAGGCCGTGGAAGTTCACTGGAATCTTCCACTTTGGCCGAGATGGACGCGGCGTGGGAGCTTGCCAAGGATTCCGAGAAGTAAAAAAGGGGGCAAAATTGAAGTGGGAGCAGGGAAATATCATGTTTTTCTGCGTGACAAGGCAGGTAACCGGAATAATGCTATCGCCTGTTGCTGAAAGGATGAAATTAGGAATCTCTCTCTATCTTTTTCCCCCTCTATTCGTCGCATTTTTTGCGCTGGTGGGGTGTGCTGTCCCCAAACAAGGGCCTGCGACCATCACGAAAGTGAATCCAGAGCACTTTTATAGCGGAAAAGTGGTCCGAACGACCGACAGTATGGTTCAGTTCGAGCATCTCCGTCGATTTCGTGGAGCCCTTGAGACTGAGGATTACAGTAATATTTACGGAAACTACTACAGTGTTTTCTGGGTGAGTGAAGATAAGCGTCCCGTTACCGTTCGCCTTGACTACCGTTCCGGTAACACAGCGTCTGAGGTTCATACGAAAGAAGTTTTAGTGGACTTGCCGAAATCTAAAAACGTAACCAAATTTGAAGTCACCGGCAGTCAATACTCAGAGCAAGGTCCTGTGACACAATGGAAGGCATCCGTTGTCGATAATGGGAAAGTCATTGCCGAGTACAAATCGTTTCTTTGGAAAAAATAACCGCTGTTTCAAACTCAGGATTCGTTGATATCTTTGCCCCTGCGTGAAGACGAGCTTCTCATCAGTTTTAGAAATACTTCTTCTGCCTTTGGGATTAACGTGTGATCATTTCCTGTTGGGTTCGCTAAGATTTGAGTGCTAAAGGTTCCATCCTTGTTGGTTGTGTCGGTTCAGTTGCCTGGGTTCGTATTTCCGGTGCGGCGAATCATCACAATACGGGGTGCGTGAGGGACTTTCTCACCGGCTGTTTCGAAAAAGGGTGGCGTAGCTTTGTCATTGACCTCGATGGCAATAAAGGAATCGACTCCACTTTCATCGGGATGCTCTACCGCCTTGCCTGCAAAGTCGATGGCGATGAAAAAGAAGGGACCGTCGATGTCATTAATCCGGGAGAGCGCAATGCTTCCTCGATTCGCAAATTGGGGCTGGATCGTCTCATTAATGTCGATGGAGCGAATCAGCGTTGGCTCGTTGAGCGCGAATTGGTGGAACAAAATTTGATTCAGCCCCTCCCCTGTGCGCCTCTTGAGAGGACGGAGCATACTGAAATGGTTCTCGATGCCCATGAGGCCCTCATCGCCGCAAACGAAGAAAATCGAAGCCGATTTTGTGACGTGGTTGAGTTTCTAAAGCGTGATCTCGGTTCAGAAGAGGAGGACTAAGAATACGGTATGGAACATGTTATCTACATTTTCCTGTTTGTGATATTTGCGATTGTCGCCTTGTTGATTTGGAATCGTGAGCATGGGGTCACGCTTGCGGTAAAAGACGAGAAAGACGCTATCGAAGTGGAAGAGCGCCGCATGTTTAATTTTTTGCACGGTTTGGGCGAAACTCTGCAAAAAGACAACTCACCCGCGAGCATGCATCGCTACATCGTTGATGGCGTGATCGATGTCGTTGGTGCGGAGGGGGGAATACTCTACCTGCTCGATGGAAACACAAAGCATCTCGTCGTTGTTTATCAAAGCCCCTCTGTGATCGTTCCGATTTTGCCGATTCCGGAGGAAGTTGCATCGATTCCTGATCAAGATGATAAGGAGCATCAGTATCGAACTTTTGTAAGACTCTCTGCGCTGGAGAAGTCGGATCCTCTCATTGGGCGAATTATCAGCCAGGTCGAAAACCTCTGCATCGACGACCTCTCGACCCACGAAGGTTTCGAAAAGGTGACCGGCGAGTTCCAGCAGGGAATCAGCTTCATGGGCTCACCGCTCATTTACGGAAAAAAGAAAGTGGGCGTCATTGCCGTGACTCGCAGCGGGAATCGCCCCTTTTCTCGGAACGACAAAGAAGTTTTCGAGAGCGTTTCAGAACAGAGTTCGTTCGCTTTGGGGGGCGCTATCATTCATGCTGATGCCGCTGAAAAAAGACGACTCGAACGAGAGTTGCACCAGGCAAGCGAAATCCAACGAGTTCTCCTCCCTCAGACTTCACCTGAGCTCTCTGATTATGACGTAGCTGCGGACTACATCGCAGCGCGGATCGTGAGCGGTGATTACTACGATTACATTCGGGTCGATGACGATCGCTATGGCATCGCGATTGGAGATGTTTGTGGAAAGGGAATTGCGGCTTCCTTAATCATGGCGATGTGCCGTTCGAATTTACGGAGCCGCGCTCCGGAGAATCTATCGCCCGCTTCCGTTCTTCATGCGGTGAACCGTTCTATTTTCCCTGATATCACGGGTGATAAATTTGTGAGTCTGCTCTATCTCATTGCCGAGCGTGGCTCGAATGAGATTACGATGGCGAGGGCGGGTCACGAGCCTCCGATTCTTTTTCGAAAAAAGACGGGAAAAATAGAAGTGCTCGAACCTCCGGGGCTTGCCGCGGGAATTGACGCGGGACCGGTTTTTAAAAGAGCGGTGAAAGATCATCGCTTCAAAATCTACCCGGGTGATATCCTTGTTCTCTACACCGATGGAATCAATGAATGCGAAAATCGCGAGGGAGACGAGTACGGGATTGGCCGTCTTTGCGATGTGATTCGTGAGAACAGCGAGCTTTCCTCGCAGGGATTGGTAGACGCCATTATCAACGATGTGAAAAAATTCTCAGATGGAATGGCGCAAATCGACGACATCACCTTGATTGCGATTGAGAAACGGTGAATAGTCCCGCCCCGTGCCAGTCACGGCGCGTGAATACAATAAATTCATCGTTTTTCAAATCCATGAGTGAAGTCGAAAAGAGTAGCGAATCCGAAGAGATTGAAGAGACCCCGGAGATTGATGAAATCATCGATCCTTCGGCGGAAGACTTTACCGAGGAAGCCGAAATCGTAGAGCCCGAAGTTCTCAGCGTAGATGAGCAGGTCGACAAGTGGAAAGACGTTGCGGCCCGTTCACAGGCGGACCTGGACAATTTCCGCAAACGTATGGCACGGGAGAAAAGCGAGGCGATTCAATACGCCAACCGCTCCCTTTTCGAGCAACTGCTTCCCATCATCGACAATTTCGAGATGGGGCTCAAGGCCGCGAATGCATCCGAGGGCGACTCGTCTGTTATTCTCACCGGGATGAGCATGGTGTTTAAGCAAATTAACGATTTCCTCAGTGATCAAGGGGTTGAGGTGATCGAGTCAGATGGACAGGCTTTTGATCCAAATGTTCACGAAGCGCTAAAGCAGGAGCCCAGTGATGAAGTCCCTGAAGGCCAGGTTGTTTTCACGATGCGTCGGGGGTTTCGGATGAAAGATCGTGTCCTTCGAGCGGCGACCGTGATTGTTTCCTCAGGTCCTGCTGATCAGGCGTAGTCTTTACGAATTGATTCGAACCGCAACAGTCTTATATGGAAAAACGATGTTTTTACGAAGTGCTCAGTGTCAGTAAAGACGCCGATAACACGGTAATCAAAAAGTCATATCGCAAGCTTGCAGTGAAATATCATCCGGACAAAAACCCGGACGATAAAGAGGCGGAGGAAAATTTCAAAGAACTCGGTGAGGCTTATGGAATCCTCATGGATGATCAAAAGCGGGCCGCTTACGATCGGTACGGTCACAGGGCATTCAGCCAAGGCACGGGACCCTCCGCTGCGGGTGGTGGATTCGGGGGCGCAGACCCATTCGATATTTTCCGTGAAGTATTCGGCGGTGGCGGTGGTGGCGGCGGCGGCGGTGGGATTTTTGAAGAAATGTTCGGCGGCGGTGGCGGACGAGGTCGTTCTGAGCGCCGCAAGCGGGGATCCGATCTGCGTTATGACTTGCAGATCACCTTGGAAGAGGCTGCCTTCGGCGTCGAGAAGGAGCTGAAAATTGAGCGCCTTGTTGGCTGCGATAGTTGCGATGGCAAAGGAGCGAGCGGCGGAAGTGCTGAGGTTCGATCCTGCGCAACATGCGGAGGGGTCGGACAAGTGCTCACAAGCCGCGGATTTTTCCAGGTCCAGCAGCCTTGCCCAACCTGTGAAGGAGCGGGTGAATCGATTTCCAATCCGTGTCCCAAGTGCGCCGGCGACGGTCGAGCGACCGGCAACAGCCGCATCAAGCTCAAGATTCCGGCAGGTATCATGGAAGGTGCCAGACTTCGCTCTGTCGGGCACGGCGAGGCAGGGCGTCAGGGCGCGTCTTCCGGCGACCTCTATGTCGTGATTCATATCAAGGAGCACGAAGTATTTGAGCGCGACGATACCGATCTCTATTGTGAAGTTCCCTTGCCCTTCACCCTCGCCGCTCTCGGTGGTGAGCTGAAAGTTCCCACTCTGAACGGAAAGGCGAACATCAAAATTCCTCCGGGAACGCAGACGAACACTTCGTTCAGGCTAAAGGATAAAGGGATCCCGCACCTCCAATCGGGGAGAAAAGGGGATCTTCTCGTGAATGTGCAGGTCGAAGTACCGGTGAAGCTCAGCAAAGAGCAGGAGACAGTGCTCGAGGAATTCGCGAAAACGATCACCGCGAAAAACCAACCGCTTGGAGGGAGCTTCTTCGAAAAAGCGAAGCGCTTTTTCGGCGGGTAGACCGGATCAGTTGACCTGAAAATTATTTCCCGTTTCTCGGAACGATCCCGAGAAAATTTCGAACCGTCTTGAACGGCTCCACCTTGAGCACGGGGTAGCTTTCTCCGCGATTGATATAGAGTCCGCTTGAACTACCTCCGTCGAGATTCAATCCACGGTGAATTTTTCGCGAAGGAGAAAACTCTTTATGCGCTATGACCTCGGCCAATTGAGCGAGGGTTAGTGAATCGCTCAGACCGATCGCGAACCAGTGGCCTCCGTCATCGAGAACGAATGAGCGTCGCCGGGCATTCTCTTTCGAGAGACCTCCTACCGGGCTTCCCTGATCGACGAGGAAAGGGCCGGTCTGAATCAAATCCGTAGCTTGGTATTTGGATCCATATTCGGCGCGCCTCAAAAGATAGGGATTGAGCTTACCGCTCGAAAGAACGACACCGCTGAGAAGTGCGCCCTCGCCGAAGCGACCGGTTGATTGGCCACTTGCGATCATGAGACCGGAGGGAGAGTGATCTTTCAGAAAAAAGCCACCGTTACACCCCGCAAGACAATCGTGCTTTTTCATCGCCGCAGCGAGATTGGGGAATGCCGTCGCCTCGGCGGGACCGTTATCGATGACCTTGAAGGTGTGTTTTTTGGCATCAAACCACACCACATCAATTCGTTTGCTCGCAAAAAAACTCGTATCCCCCGCCCGGGAGACCGTGAAGCGCTCATAGATCAGCGGAGAATCGACGCTCTGTGCGGGGGTGTTGTCGACAATCTTCCAGTCGGCGCTCGCGAGCGTGATTGAGAAGAAGGAGCAAAACAAAAAGAAGGGTAATTTCATTCAAACGCCTCAGGCCTCATGAACTTTTCGTTCCCAGAACCTTCGTTCCCAGTGCCATGATCGTTTGAAAGTGCGGCGGATCAGCTTCCCGATCAACCACCGAGATCTCGATATCGGCAAAACCTTCGTTCTTTAGAAAGCGGCTGATATCGAGTTCTGAAAATCCCAGCCAGGTGTCGGCGTAGAGATCCCGGGCATCTTCGAACTGATGCTTAAGCAAATCCATGATCACAATCTTCCCTCCCGGTTTGAGAATCCGGTGCGCTTCAGAAATCGCGAGATCAGGTTTTTCGGCATGGTGCAGGGCCTGGCTGAAGAAAGCGATATCGACCGTGTCCGAATCGAGCGGAGGACTGTCGAGGCTGCCGAGACGATATTCGAGGTTCGTGTAGCCGTTTTCGCGGGCCACGTTAGTGCCGAATTCGACCATTTTTTCGGAGTTGTCGATCGCAATGACCTTTTCAGCCCGTTGCGCGAGCAATTGTGAAAAAGTCCCCTCACCGGCACCGAGATCGGCAATGATCATCGGCGGCATCAGCTTGAGAAGCGTTTCGGCGAGAGCCTTCCAGGAGCGGCCCGGACAATAGGTCTTCCCGAATTTGCCTGCGAGCTCGTCAAAGTAGGCCCGGGCTTTGTCACTGCGCTTTTGAATCGCGATTTGTAAAGCCTCGAAGTCGTCGCTGATTTCTTCGATGTCAGAGGCTGCCAGCTCGAGGGTTTGAATCATTCGTTCGTCAACCGGAGCGCTATCATGACCGAATCTGTAAATGATATTTTTGCCGGAGCGCCGATCTGAAACGAGCTGCGCCTGCCGCAGCTGCGACAGGTGGGAAGAAATACGGGACTGTCCCATTCCGAGAATGTCCTGAAGCTCGACTACGGAGAGATTCGCACTCCTGAGAAGGCACAGAATCCGAACCCGAGTCGGGTCAGCAATAAGCCTTAACTTTTTTAAAATTGACGTCATCGAACTTGAGTTTATTATATCAACTAATCAAGATTTGTAAATACGACATGGCAGACTCATATATTTTCTCGTCCGAATCAGTAACTGAAGGTCACCCCGACAAGGTGTGTGACACCATTTCCGATTCAATTTTAGACGCTTGCTTTGAGCAGGATACCACAAGCCGCGTCGCTTGCGAGACGATGGTGAAAGACAACGCCGTCATTCTTGGCGGCGAAATCACGACACGCGCAGATTTCGATTACGAGAACGTCGTTCGCGATGCGCTCATCGAGATCAACTACGACAGCAAGTATGCTGAAGGCACCGATTACAGCTACACCTGTAAGTTCGATGCACAGAATTTCTTCTTCATGAATCTGCTCGGTCAGCAGAGCCCCGACATCGCTCAGGGAGTGGATGCCGCTGGTGCAAGCGATAAGGAAACCCAAGAGCAGGGCGCTGGTGACCAGGGCATTATGTTCGGATACGCCTGTAATGAGACTCCTGAGCTCATGCCTGTTCCGATCGCTTACAGTCACCGTCTCGGTGAAAATATCACGAAGCTCCGCAAGGATCGTTCACAGACCTGGCTTCGCCCTGACTCCAAGACTCAGGTTTCGGTTGAGTATGTTGACGGAAAGCCAAACCGCATCACTGCGGTGGTCGTTTCGACGATGCACGCTGCTGAGATCACAACTGCCGAGATTCGTGAGATTCTGAAAAAGGAACTGATTGAAAAGACGCTCCCAACAGACCTTCTTACGGACGATACGGCTTACCACATCAACCCAACCGGTTTGTTCATCATTGGTGGACCTGAAGGCGACTGCGGGCTCACGGGACGTAAAATCATCGTTGATACCTACGGTGGTATGGGGCGTCATGGTGGTGGTGCTTTCTCAGGAAAAGACCCAAGCAAGGTCGATCGCTCTGCTGCTTACATGGCTCGTTATGTTGCGAAAAACGTCGTCGCGGCTGGTCTTGCTGATCGTTGCGAACTCCAGCTCGCCTATGCGATTGGATTTCCTGACCCTGTCAGTATTCACGTTGACACTTTCGGAACAAACCACGTCGATGAAGCGAAAATTGTTTCCGCGGTAAAGGACGTCTTTTCGTTCAAGCCTGCGGATTTCATTCGCGATCTTGACCTCCTTCGTCCGATTTACCGCAAGTCGACCAACTACGGTCACTTCGGTCGCGAAGACGACCTCAACTCACTTACCTGGGAGAAGACGGATAAAGTTGACGCCCTCAAGAGCGCTTGTTCGTAACCCGAGACACTTAAGAAAACAAAACAGATGGCAACAGTAATCACAGAATCATACAAAATCGCCGACATCAGTCTCGCTGATTTTGGACGCAAAGAAATCGAAGTCGCTGAGCACGAAATGCCGGGCCTCATGGCAACCCGTGCCAAGTACGCAGCCGAGAAGCCTCTCGACGGTGTCCGTATCATGGGTTCCCTTCACATGACTATTCAGACAGCCGTTCTTATCGAGACTCTCGTAGATCTCGGTGCTGACGTTCGTTGGTGTAGTTGTAATATTTTCTCAACTCAGGATCACGCCGCCGCTGCAATCGCTGTCGCCGGAGTGCCTGTATTCGCCTGGAAAGGTGAATCACTCGAGGAATACTGGGACTGCACCGAGGCAGCTCTCACTTGGCCTGACGGCAGCGGTCCTGAGATGATCGTTGACGACGGCGGTGACGCGACGCTCCTCATCCACAAGGGTGCAGAACTCGAGGCGGGAGACACTTCCTTTATCGATTCCGAAAGCGATAGCGAAGAGGAAGAGGTCATCAAGAATCTCCTTCGTCGCATCAACGGACATTCTCCTCAGAAGTTCACCAACTACATGAAGGACTGGAAAGGTGTTTCCGAGGAAACCACCACTGGTGTTCATCGTCTCTATCAAATGTCCGAAGCTGGAAAGCTCCGCGTTCCTGCAATCAACGTGAACGATTCCGTGACGAAGTCGAAATTCGACAATCTCTATGGTTGCCGTGAGTCACTCGTCGACGGCATCAAGCGTGCTACTGACGTAATGGTAGCCGGCAAGGTCGCGGTTGTTTGTGGATACGGCGATGTCGGTAAAGGTTGTGCTCAGACCCTTCGTGGATTTGGCGCACAGGTCATCGTTACTGAGATCGATCCTATTTGTGCGCTTCAGGCGGCAATGGAAGGACACCGTGTTCTCCCTATCGAAGACACTCTCGGCTGGGCTGATATTTATGTCACAACGACCGGTAACAAAGACATCATTCGTCTTGAGCACATGCTCAACATGAAGGACCAGGCTATCGTTTGTAACATTGGCCACTTCGACAACGAGATCCAAGTCGCCAAGCTCAATAATCACGAAGGTGTTACTGTTGAGACCATTAAGCCACAGGTCGAGCGCTACACCGTTCCCGGTGGAAACCAGCTCTTCATGCTTGCGGAAGGTCGCCTCGTGAACCTCGGTTGTGCCACAGGTCACCCGAGCTTCGTGATGTCGAACAGCTTCACCAACCAAACGCTCGCGCAGATTGATCTTTGGAAGAATAGAGAAAGCTACGCACCCGGTGTTTACGTGCTTCCGAAGAAGCTCGACGAGGAAGTCGCCAGACTTCACCTCGATAAAATCGGAGCCAAGCTCACACAGCTCACCACCGAGCAGGCTGATTACATTGGCGTTCCTCAAGACGGCCCTTACAAGCCTGAGTTGTATCGCTACTAGTAGTTTCGATTACTAACTAATTCACAAAAAGCCGACGGGAAACCGTCGGCTTTTTTGTTTTCTGATTTCGAGGGTGATGCAGGAGCACGGCTTCGAATAAAGGGATAGCTGCCTATTTTTTCCTTGAGACAGGAAGCGAATCTGACCAATGTCCAGTCCGCTCACTCCTTCGATACTGATCACAAGCCGGCTCTCTAAAGTCGTTTTGTGAAAACGCCCCTCTTTCGTATTCGCGATCCCAAGCGGAGAGTAAGTGTCTGACAAATCGAGTTGATCTCCGGGGATACGGGCGACACTGACTTTTGCCCGCCGCATTGAGGGGTGGTCACTGAAGGCCTCCCCCCCCCCTTAAACCGCCTCATGTACCGAACACTAGGTCAGGGACCGGGGTTCAGGGCGCTACGAGGCAACGCGGTGAGATTTTTTCCGAAACGATGAATGCGATACGCGATCGCCTTCTCAATGAGTGTAGCCATCTGAAACGTGCCCTCAATCGGCGTGAGTCCCTTCGATACCCTTGAAACTGCGCCACACGGGATCTGGGGGCGGAAGCACATTTTGAAAGTCGGTATTCGCGGGCAGGTCGCCGTCGCCTCGGGTCCTTCAAGAAGCCCGCAACACCCCTCAGGGAACACTGGGAGGGAATCCTCGCCGATTACGAAAACGGGAGCTCCTGCGCTTTGATTGAAGGGAAACTTCAGCTCACTCAAAAACGCCGCGGGCGGGTAGCTTAGCTTCCCGAACTTTTGAGCGATTTCCTACTGGATTACAGGGATATCAAAGTCGCTCCCGACCTCAACCTCCCGAACCTCTTCCTGAGCCATTCTGAACACGAGGCGGGATAGCGAAAGGGCCGAAAGTCTCGAGACGACCTTAATCTTATTTGCCCTGAGGCTCACGGAATAGGTGAAAACAATCCACCAGCGGAATAGAACCTATCGTGTCCGTTCCATTCACTGCTCCTAGCCCTCGTCCAACATGATCAACTCGGTGATAGTGACGAAGCGGTAGCCTTGTGCGAGAAGCTGATCGAGGGTCGAAGGCATTGCGTCGACAGTCGGAGCGTGGAGATCGTGAACGAGAAGAATCGCGCCGGGTCGGGCACCATTGACAAGACGACTCGTTACGGCTGAGGCACCGGGGCGCTTCCAGTCTTCGGGGTCAACGGACCACATGATAGTCGGGTAACCGAACTCTTCCAGCATGAGCTTTTTCTGATCGTTCCTAATCGCGCCGCCGGGAGGGCGCATCGTTCGCGGCGCGACCCCGGTGATATCAAGAATCATATCGTGAGCATCTTGCAGCTCTTTGCGCAATGCCGAATCACTCAGTTTGGAAAGGGTTGCGTGAGTGACGGTATGGTTTCCCACTTCGTGGCCTTCAGCGACGATGCGTCGCATCACCTCAGGCCCGTAGTTGTTTTTGATCATGTTGCCGACCACGTAGAAAGTCGCTTTGATGTTCCGCTTCTTGAGCATATCGAGAAGCCGCGGCGTGTTCGTTCCGTGAGGGCCATCATCAAAGGTTATTGCGACGATTTTTTCGCTCGTTTTGATGCTAAAGTAAGTCGCATCGATTTCTTTGTCCCATCCGGGAATGCCGGCAGCTGGCTTAATCTGATCCCAGGTCGGCGCCTCGAGACCCACCATGAGCGTTTCCCACGATTTCGAGACCGATTCGCGACCCAGTGGAATCGGTTCATAGGAAATCGAGGAGGGAACCTGACACGACGACAATACAACGCAGGTCAGGAGGCTCAGGCAAACAAATCTCATAAGTGTTCCAAATGATCAGAATTTCCGATCAATGGGAACTGTCTTATCACCCACCGAATTTTCAAGGGCCAGTTTTTCCGGCTGATCCTTCGCTAAAGTTGCCGAAAATGACGAGCCCTGAGAATATTCGAGTCAGAGTCATTTCTCCCGTCGAAGGCTCGCGCGATGTTCCTCTAATTAGTGGAATCTCCCATGAGGAGTAGGCTGAAGGCTGAATCAAACGCGAGCCAAGACTAAGGCGCGGTAGTCCTCGGGAAGGTCGTAGGACTCGATCTCCAGTGCTAACCGCTCACGGGACTTATCAAGTCCGGAGAAAAGGTAGGCATTGAGACGCATTGCCACGGTGGAGTCAGCAAGCGCTTTTCCGTCGGGATAGAATTGAACCAGAAATTCCCGCAGCTCCGCATAGCGCGTCAGATAATACTTCTGATGGTAGTCCTCGGCGTAAGTGAACTCCCGGATTGGGATGATTTCCGTTTCAATTTTCCCCTCTGGAATGTCGCGCTTCGCTGCCACTTTGATCAGCGATTCTTCCGCGGCCACCTTTTGCGCTTCGCTTCGGTAAAAAAGCGCATGAAGATACTGTCGGCTCGCATTGTTCCGAGTCGGATCATGAGCGTCCCAGAACTGATCGAGGATCTCCTCGTAAGAAATCACTTCGGGATCAAAATCGATCGAAACCGCCTCGGTATGATCGCCGAGATCGTAATAGGAGGGATGCTCCTTTACGCCGCCACAGTAACCCACGCGGACTCTGAGCACTCCTTCAAGACTCCCGAACCGGGAATCGGGCCCCCAGAATCAACCGAGGCCAAAAGTGATCGTTTCGTAGCGCTTTACCGCAGTTTCTTTGTCGAGCGTCAGGGTTTGAGCTGAAATGACGCCGTCTTCGAGCGGCAGCTCTGCAGCGGGAGATTCTCTACGATTGAACATGGTAAGTAACATTAGAACCTTCAGAAGAGATGTCCCAAAATTATTCGCGGCAACTCTTGCCCCTTCGCGTTAAATTCACTGAATCTGATTCAACGCAAATCGCACGGAATCGCACGGAATGGGGCGGCTTAGTGCCGGCCTATTTACCCAGAGTCAACTCAGGTCCGGCGACAACACACTTCCATGTGTGAGAAACACCGTTGCTGTAGCGGGCGCGGTAGGTGATGACCTGAACTTGATACGGAACGAAGCGACCAGAGGAAAGGCCGCGCTCGCGAGTTTCCCATTCCTTCTTCACCTTGCACGTCCAGATGCGATAAACCCCTTTGGGAGCGTCATACTGACCGACGCACTCACATTTGCTGAAACGTCCGGCTTCGGCGGAGTTCATCGAGAGCTGCATGGAGACAGCGGCGATCAGGATAGCGGCAAATAATTTGGTCATCACGTTGAAAGTCAGTCTGTGTTACCCCTAAGAAAATAGGGAAATTTTACCACGAATCAATCTTTTATGAGCCGTAAATGTCGCTCCTTGCCTGTTTTAGAAGAGAACTTCGATCAATTCCACTTCAAAGATAAGGGTCTCGTTCGGTCCGATTTTCGGTGGTGAACCTCTCGGGCCGTAGGCGAGATTGGGTGGAATCGTGAATCGATACTTGGAGCCTTCCTGCATCAGCTGGAGGCCTTCCGTCCAGCCGGGAATGACCTTACTAACGCCGAAAGTGGAGGGCTGACCACGCTGAACACTGCTGTCAAACACGGTCCCGTTCGTTAAGGTGCCGTGGTAGTGAACCTTGACCTTGTTAAAAGTAGCGGGGCGCTTCCCGGTGCCTTGCTTGATCACTTCATATTGCAGACCCGAGTAAGTTCTCTGAACACCACGTGGAGCTGCCGGAGCGGCAGCGTTTCCGCCATCCCCTTGAATCGCGCCCGGGTTGACCGTGGGGGAGGTCATTCCATCCTCCTTATTGGTCCGACACCCTGAAACAATCAGGGTCGGTATAAGGATGGCTCCAATGAGGTAATTGAATCGCTTCATATTTCGAGAAGCTTCGCCGCAATACCTTGATAGGAAAAGGGGAAATTATGTCCACCCAATTCGGCGCGTTTCTTTCACGTAGTTTCCTTTGTCCGGAATTTCCAAAACGGGGGCTTGGGATCCTACCTCGCCCGGGAGACCGCTAAAAAAAGGTTCTTACCGATTTTCATAGCTCCGATCTAGAAACTAAAATCAAGGAGACGCTCAATCAAATCCCGATAGGCGAGCGCTGCCTTAATGATGAGGTAGGACACGAAAAGGAGAATCCCCCAATAGAAAAATTTCGGCGTCCATTTCGCGAGTGACTCCATCGCCTCGGAGGTTGAGTCGGAGTAAAACCGGCCCCACTCCGCGAGTTCCCGGTCCATTTGCCCGGACTCTTCAGCCGCCGTCATTCCGCGCGTAAAATCGTTGGGAAAGGCCTCCCTCTCGGCATTAAGCACCGTCGCTACGTCACTTCCCTTTTCGATCATGGCGGCCCCTCTGCGAGTCGCGCGACGCAGGACGCCACTTCCGGAGGCCCGGCCCGCTCCGTAGATCGCATCGCTCATTTTACGTCCCGCGAGGAGGAAAATTTCAAAGACCTGCGTGAAGCGTTCCATCGCAATGGACTTCCTCACCGGTCCCAAAATCGGAATCACGTTCAAGACCACGTCGATGAATCCTGAATGTCGCGAGAGCCGATGGAGAATTACGCTCCCAATTAAGACGATCGCGATAAGGGCATAAATCAAGAGGATCGATTTTACGGAAGCAATCAGAGCATCCTCAAAAGGGGTCCCGCTTCCGCTACCATCAAGAGAGAAACTGTTTGATACCGTCGCTGCCAAGGTGGTGACAGGTACCGCGAGATGCAAAAGCACGAGCGGATAGATCAACCCTTTCAAGACCCGTCGGCGGGTCTTGGCGATGCGGCGGAAATAGAGGGCGAGATGACCGAACCCTTTCTCTAACATGCCACCCGATTCCGCAGCGGTGACGACCTCTTCTTCGAGCGACGAGACGATCTCGCCGGCGCGCCCGAGCGACTCGCCGATTCCGCGTCCTTCGTCGAGGCCTTTCAAGAGGCCTTTGTAAATGCGTCGCTCAGCCCTCGGCACGCGGGATTGGCCGAGGAGCGATTCACAGGCTTTCTTCATCCCCATTCCAGAGCGGGCGTATTTTTCCAAATTAGAATAGATCTGGCCTTTGGCCTTCGCAGAGAGACTTCCCATCCTGAAAGGTGCCACCTGTGATCCTCTTTGGAAATCACAAAACCGGAGGATGCCTCAATCGTGTCCCTTTCCGCAACGGTAAGCCCCGGGGCTGTGACGCGCTCTTTGGACTTCCGAACGCCCTTAATGATCCCTTCGGCCTCACCTTGACGCGGCTACCCAGCCTATCGCGGTCCGCCCACGACCCGACTGCCGCCGCTTGGCATGACGACACGCAATTTCGAGACCGCCGCCCTGATTGCCTCCACTGCGGGCGCGATTTCATCGCTCTCATTGAAGCGGGAAAAAGAAAACCTAACACTGCTCCGGGCACGGGCTGGGGAGTGGCCCATTGCTTTGATGATGCGGCTCGGCTTCACCGCTCCGGTGCTGCAGGCGGAGCCGGGTGAGCAACAGACGCCGGCTTCGTCGAGGAGAATGAGAAGCCCTTCTCCATCGACGCCGGGAAAGAAGAGATTCGAAGTGTTCGGAAGTCGCGCGTCAACCGCGCCGTTGATCTCAACGCCTTCGACCGTTTCGACGAGTGCCTTTTCAAATTCGTCGCGCATCGCCGCAATCGAAGCCATCTCATCGAGGTGCGCCATTGCGAGCTCCGCGGCAACGCCGAACCCGACAATACCGGGAACATTTTCGGTTCCCGAGCGGCGTTCGTTTTCCTGACCTCCTCCGAGATTCTGCGCCTCGAAGCGCGTGTGGCGATTGAGGTAAAGCGCGCCAATTCCTTTGGGTCCATGCAATTTATGCGCCGACATCGAAAGCGCATGAATCGGGAAATCGCGAACCGACACCGGCACTTTTCCAATCGCCTGGACCGCGTCGGTGTGAAAATAAACATCCGACGCTGCGGCGATCGCGGTTGCCTCGTCGATCGGACTGAGGATGCCGGTCTCATTATTCGCCCAGATCAAACTGGCGATCGCGAGTTCATTTTTGTCGCAGGTGGCTTTCCACGTCTCAAGGTCGAGTCGCCCTGCAGAGTCTACAGGGTTAAGTGCCACATCATACCCTGTTTGGCCGAAGAATTGGGCCACCGAATCGACCGCGCTGTGTTCAACGGTGGAGGTGAGGAAGCCTTTTCGCTCGGGGCGCAGTTGCAAGGCTGAACGAATCGCAGTGTTGTTTGATTCCGTCCCACCGCTCGTGAAAACGATCTCCTGAGGCTCCGCGTCGATCAGTGCCGCGACTTTTTCCCGCGCCTCTTCGATCGCTTTGCGTGACAATTTTCCGAGACGATATCCAGCTGACGGATTGCCATAGGAATCCTCAAGCCAAGGCAGGATCGCTTCACGCACTTCCGGGGCGAGCTTCGTCGTGGCGTTGTTATCGAGATAAATCATTTTTATCGTCTCCACCTGAGAATTTCAGAATTAAGCCAAGCACTCGAAGCCTATCCGATTTTTCAGATTCATTGAAATTCGCGTGCCGTTCACGTAAAACTCCGATCAGATGCCTAGAGCTAATGTAAAAGGATTGCCGGGAATTGCGCGAATAATTTCGGGGCTTCTTCCCGGGATTTCTGAAGCCGAAAAGAGCAATGCCGACTACTGCAGGCTGACTTCAAAGTCCCCATTTGAAATCAAACTCAGGGCTTCCCCGACGAGAAAAAGAGATCCGGCGATCAAGATTCGTGATTTTTTCTCTCCCGCTAGTTCGAGCGCTTCAGCAACGGTTCCTAACTCCGTCGTTTCGATACCCTCACCGCCCGCCTTGCGGAGCGCCGCTTTCATCGCTTCGGGAGAAAAACGGCGTTCGGATTTAATCGGCACCAAGATGACGGAATCGACAATAGGGAGCAAAAACGCCAAGACCGAGGCGACATCTTTGTCTTCGGCGGCGCCAAAGATCAGGGTGGCCTTTTCGCCGGGGAATTCACTCTTCCAGGTTTTCGCAACCGCTTCTGCCGCGTCGGGATTATGGGCCCCGTCGAGGACGATGCGGTCGCTGATGATTTGGAAGCGACCCGGCCAGGTCGTCTTCGCGAGCGACTCCTGAATCCCATCGCGTGTCAGCCGTTCGCCTTCGACCCGGCAAACCGCTTCGACGGCGAGAGCGGCATTTTCCTTTTGATGGGGGCCGGGCAATCCCATTTTCCAGTCATCGGGGAGCGGGTGCGCTTCGATGTAGGGAATCCCCAGGGCGAGCGCTTTTCTCCCGACGACGTCGCGGGCGTCGGGATGGATATCAGCGACGACGACGGGCACATTCGGCTTTAAGATACCTGCCTTCTCAGCGGCAATTTCACGAATCGTCTCCCCGAGCCACTGCTGATGATCGAGCGCAATCGAAGTGATGACACTGACGTTCGGCTGAATCGCACTCGTGGCGTCGAGGCGTCCGCCCATCCCTGTCTCGAGAATAATGATTTCGGTCGAATCGGCACAAAAATAAAGCAGCGCGAGAATCAGGGTGATCTCAAAGAAGGTCGGATGGGGGTCCCAATCGTTGATCATGTCACGAATTTGGGTAAGTCCCGAAGCGACGGCCTCCTCGGAAATCATTTCGCCCGAGATCTGGATTCGTTCCCGGAAAGTAATGAGGTGAGGAGAAGTAAAGAGGCCGGTTTTGATGCCACCATCCCGAAGAATTCGATCTGAAAACGCGCAGACCGACCCCTTTCCGTTGGTTCCCGCGACATGGATCACCTTTCGTCCGGCGAGTTGGTCAATAAGACCGAGTTCCGAGATGAGGCGGTTCACATTTTCCAGCCCCAGTTTGATGCCGAAGGTCTGCGTGCCGTAAAGCCAATCGATGGATTCCTGATAGTTCACACGCTATTAACGGCTACATAAAAAGGCCTGTCCACGGACAAAACTGCGGACAGGAGCTCGAGCTAAATATAAAAGCTTGGAAGTGGGGTCGTGACTTACACCCTCTTATCCATTGCCTCGGCAGAATGAAATTATTGGGGCTGGGAAGGAAGCGAATCGCGCAAGCGGCTGGCATCCTCGCGGGGATCTTTGGAACCGCTTCGTTCTCAGATCGTCACGATGATCACGGGGCGCGCGCGCCCCGGAGTGCGGAACGGATAGGATGCGGCTTCCGATCATCCGAAGAGCGAGGTCACGCCCGCGACCTAACGAATAGGCGCACGCTTGTGGTGTACCACCCGCAGGAAGCGCGATCGGTCTTCTCACGAATTACGACCGAGCCGCTTCGTCCGCTCGTCCGAGACCGTAGGCTGAAAAAACGCGGTCGATCTCGTCCCGGACGCGGAGAAATACCGCATACTGCTCCTCTTCGGTTCCCTCAGCGTGGGCTGGATCATCAAACCCCCAGTGGTAACGCTTCACCTGCCCGGGAAAAACAGGGCATACCTGATCAGCATTGCCACAGACCGTGATCACCGTCTCGACCTGTTCATTGATAAACTCATCGAGATTCTTGGAGCGACCTTCTGAGAGATCGAGTCCGATCTCGGAGACGGCCTTCACCGCGAGAGGGTGGACATAGCCACTGGGAGCTGAACCGGCACTTTCGACGCGAAGGACATCTCCGGCGGCCTTTTGCAAAATTGCCTCCGCCATTTGGGAGCGACAGGAATTGCCGGTGCATAGAATTAGAACAAGAGGACGGGAATCGGAGTTACTCATATTAAAGACGAGTTAAAATCGACCTGCCATCTCTGTCAATCCGTGGTTTGTTGCGGAACTGTCTCAATTGAGAAACGCGAATGAACGAAACACCTGCCAAGTCACTGCCTTCTGCCTACGGCCTCACCCTCGATGATTGGATCGAGTGGGCGCTGGCTCATGATCAGACGAAGTTCCGCGCCAAGCAAATCGTGGAGTGGCTTTATATCAAGCGTGTTCCCTCTTTTGACGAGATGACCAATCTCAGTCATCCCCTGCGTGAGCTGTTAAAAGCGGCGTTTGTGATCAGCCGTCTTCCCATCGTGAGAACGACCGGCTCAGAGGACACGACCCAGAAATTTCTTTTCCGATTGCACGACGGCCGCCTTGTCGAAACCGTCAAAATTCCAGCCAACGTCCATTTTGACGGCGGTCAGAGCGATCGGGTTACGCTATGTGTTTCCAGCCAGGTGGGCTGCGCTTATGCATGTAAGTTTTGTGCAAGCGGCCTCGCAGGATTCACCCGCAACCTCGAAGCGGGCGAAATTGTGGGCCAGGTCATCGGCGCTGAAATCGCCAGTGGTGACTCGGTGAGAAACATCGTTTTCATGGGGATGGGCGAACCGCTCGCCAATCTCACCCAGCTAGTTAAAGCGCTCGAAATTCTCAACGCCCATTGGGGACTCAATATAGGGGCCCGACAAATGACCGTTTCCACAAGCGGCCTCGCGCCACAGATTGAGAAGCTCGCGCTTCTCCCCATGCAGATCCGACTCGCGGTCTCGCTCCATGGCGCCACGGATGAAGTGCGTGATAAAATCATGCCGGTGAATAAGCAGTATCCCCTCAAGCGACTCTTCGAAGCGCTTGAGGTCTGGCGGCATAGCAAAAAGCAGAAGATTACCTTCGAGTACATTCTCATCGAAGGCGTCAACGACGGACTCGACGAGGCGGCGGTTCTCGCGAAGCGTGCCCGGTCCATGAACGCGAAAGTGAATCTGATCCCCTACAACACCGTCGAAGGGTTCGATTGGAGCCGCCCTGACGAAGAGCGCCAGGAAGCCTTTCTCAGTGTCCTCCAGACTGCCGGCGTGACTTGCACCTTGCGGCGTGAAAAAGGTCATGACATCGACGCTGCTTGCGGTCAGCTACGATTGCAGGAAGAAACGGCCGAAGGGATAATTGTCGCGGTGGGTGACTAGGGTTGAATGTCGTTACGCCCACTACAGAAAATCTTTTCCTGATTGTCTCTCTGGCGATAGCATCTCTGAGGCCGCGCTTGGTTTTGAGATCGTGAAGGCTATTCTCGGACTATAAATTGACACCGTGCCCGGAACGGTCATTGAAGACCGTAAGCGTGGCTGAACGATTGGATTTCCCAGCGCAAATCTCACAATTCACAGCGAACGGAGACCGCAGAGATGTCTCTATGTAATTCGGGCGCGGGATACGGTAGTTCCCCGGCCGGAGTCGCTAATTTAGGGTGTCGGCCGAAAGCCGAGGGAAGAAAGGTAAACAAATTACCGGAGGTTTACCTTTTTAGATTGGAGTACGAAATTTACGGTGAAAAATTGGAAATTGAATTTGTTTTCATTCTACGCGCCCAGCAAATATTTGAGGGAGCTGAAGGGCTGAAGGGCTGAAGGGCTGAAGGCTCAAATTGGTCGCAACGTGGAAGCAAGCAGACGATTTTATAGAGAGAGATTTGGATAATAATTTTCTTGAGTTGTATGCTCATTTCAGGTTACGACTAATAATGATTCGTTTTGAAATTACGACGAGAACCAAATTAACCGCTTATAACTAACATTATGTCATCTAAATTTTTTGCCCAAGCTACTGAATTCAATTACGAAGGAGGCGGTGCTGCCAGCCTGATCGTATCAATCATCTATCTTGTTGTGGTCGTCGTCTTGATTGCCGCTCTGTGGAAAATATTCACGAAGGCTGGGAAACCGGGCTGGGCTGTAATCGTTCCAATTTATAATACCATAGTGTTGCTTGAAATCGTGGGGCGTCCGGTCTGGTGGATCGTGTTGTTGTTGATCCCTTTTGTAAACATTGTCTTTGGCATCATTTTGGCCATTGATCTAGCCAAGAGCTTCGGAAAAAGCGGCGGATTTGCTGCCGGTCTTATTCTGCTGAGTCCAATCTTCTATCCCATTCTCGGCTTCGGTGATTCGACTTACAAGGGACCAGCTGCGGCACAAGGCTGATCTCAAAAAAAATTATAAGGACTATCAGAAAACGGTTTCGCAGGAATTCTGCGGAACCGTTTTTTTTGTGCACATTTGCGCCTATTCGCCGATTAGATTTTTGATCGATGACACTTTGGTATCTCAGTGATATTAAGGTTTTTCATATTTCTGACTGGGTTGTTTTTCTGCTCATTATGCCGAGAATGAGAAGGTGTTTGTCTTTTTTTCCGGAAGAGCGCTGACTTCTTTCTATCGATCTTCTCGAACATTCCTAAGCCCACTTTCGCCTCTGAAGAAGAGCGGGACTCTTTCCGCTTCCTGCTCGATTCAACGCTCGGAGAAATAGCAAGCAGGTGATGGCAAGACCAATTACGCTTCGTCTTGATTGCCTTCCCCGATTGGATTTTTCACCTGTTTTCGAGAGATCGCGATCTGACCGGGGCGCCGAGGCTTATTCGTTGCCCATCGAATCATGAAAGCAATCTACTTCCTATTCACACTCAGTGTCGCTCAAAGAAAGGTGGGTTGGGGAATCGTCGCTCCCCATCATTGACGCGGCTCGCTTCCTCCTGCTAATCTGCTCCCAATGGTAAAGACGACAGAGGAAAGGCACCAGCTCATGACTCGGTATGAGGATGAGTTCGAGGCGCGCCCCATGCGTTTCAAGGCGAAAGTTTTTTGGCTCGTGGCCCTCGGATATGCCTTTTTTTTCGTGGTCCTTTTGGTTAATTTGGCGCTTCCCGCTTTGTTGTTACGGTATCAAATGACCTCGGGCTTTCACTGGGCGCTTGGGGCGGGCTATGCCGCGCTTGCCTTGCTCGCAATCACGACGATTCGGAGCCTATTTGTCCGCCTTCCGCCGCCGGTTGGTCTGACGATTGAGCGCGACACATTTCCCTATCTGTATGATCTAGTCGATTCGCTGCGGAAGCCAATGCGCCTTCACCGTAAACCCATCCGGCTGATTCTCGACTGGGATTACGATGCCTTTGCGACGACGCGTCCTCTTTTCGGATTATTCGGTCCATCGGATTACTACCTAGGGGTCGGGCTTCCCTTGATAGCATCGTTGAATGGGGACCATCTGAAGGCGATTCTTGCTCACAAACTGGCTCCCCTTTCCCGAAAGCACACCCGCATCACTGGAAAATTGATAGAGGTCACGATCCTCTGGGAGGTCCTCGTCGCGCGCCTTAATCAGCGCTCTTTTTTGAGCTTTCCCTACCGGACTTTTGCGAACTGGTATTTTCGATATCTCAATGCGGCGCGAATCGCGATCGGGAAATCACAGAAGCTTGAAGCAGACTGTCTTGCCCTCCGTGCGGTGGAGAAAGAAGCGATCGCGCGTGCCCTCCTTCGTGTTGAGCTCAGGGCGCGACTTGTCGTCGCCGACTACTGGGATTTTCTCTGGGGAAAATGCACGACGGTAGAGGATCCCTCTGCCAAGGCCCTTTCGCGTCTCTTTGATCGCCTTGCGACGACGATTGCACCGGAAGCAGCGGCTCACGAGATTCGTTGGCGTCTCGGCGATATCGCCATGCCCTGGGACGAGCACCCTTCTCTGCGGGATCGACTCACGGCACTGGAGATTGATTTACCGGAAAACGAAGAGCAGATACCCCATTTTGTAGCGTTGTGGAACCTAACCAGGCCCGAGAGCTGTTACCAAAGGGTCTCCAGCGGTCAAACGATTGAGATCAATCAGGAACTCGATGTGATCTGGCAGGATCACAGTGCCGAGGCGTGGAAGCTGGCTCATGAGTCTGCGAAACCGGGCGCGGCTGCCATGCGCAGGCTGGAGATGGAATGGAAAGAAAAAGGTTCCCTCGGTCCGGAGAAGGCCTGGAAATATGCGGCCCTCGCGATCAATTTTCGAGGGCTGAAACAGGCCGTTCCGGTTCTCGAGTATGCACTTGAGCAAAAGCCCCATCATCCTCACGCGAATTTCCACTATGGCTCGCATCTCGTTGAGCAGTTGGATCCGGAAGCGGTCGACTATTTAAAAAAGGCGATCGAGCTCGATCCGCTCAACTACCATCGTGATGGTCTCGCTTTGCTTTCAAACATTCAGCGGCGATTGGGACATGTCGCTGCATCGAGTGAGTCCTCGACGAAGGCAGCGGAGGGAAATGATAAACTCGAACTGGCGATTAAAGAGCGGGAAAAGCCCGTCAAAAGTCGTGATGAGTTTCTCCGGCACGAGATGGACGAAGTGGATCTGGAAGAGCTTCGCGATGCGTTTGCGGAGGTGAGCGAGATCAAGCGCGTTTCGCTGGCGCGGAAGAAAATGGAGCACATGCCCAAGAGCCCCTACTACGTATTTATTCTCAAGCCAACGCTGGCAGGGCGCTTCAAGTTTCGCTCCCTCCAGAAGGAGCTCTTCGAGCCATTCGGATTCTCCCGAGCTCAGATCGTATTCCCCTCCACGTGGAGGACGCTACCGCTGCGACTCAAGATTCTGAAAGTCGACGGTGCCGTGATCTACCGTAAGGGGAAAAAGTAGGGTCGCTCGCTAGGTTCGGACAAGATTCCTCCGTCCCAAGCGGCGGCAGTTACTCATGATTCCCCGTTCTTCGGAGGCGAGGGCTTTGCGAAGAGGGGGCGAATTCCCCAGCTCCGCGACGACGTCAGTGAGATTCGCGAGGTCGTTACGATCTCCGAGACGGGAGCCGAGGCGGGAGATTCTCTGATCGCGGATACCGGGACGCCGGCCCTGGATTTCGGCGAGAAATTCCCGCTGATAGCGGAGGCGTTTGACCCGCTTTCGCCAGTTGTGCCAGACTTCTGAATCCGGGTCGCTAATTGCTTCGACAGTCGCCGCTTTTGCCTGCTGATGGCTTTTCTTAATCGCCTCACGATGCGCCCGGGTCTCGTCGCCCGGGGAAGCGAAAGTCACTTTTTGCCATGCCTCGATCTCGCTGGTGATCATTGCTTTGATCGCTTCTATCGCGCTGAGGTCGTTCGTGATGGAGTGCTTACTCTCGAGATGGGTAATGACTTCATCAAACCCGGACTCTGAATGGCGATTCGAGAGTTCCCGGCTCAGGTTCACGAGGACGGCGAGATCACGATTCCCCGCGAGCAAGGCGGAAAGCTCACGCAGAACGCTGGCACGCTCCATTTCGAATTCTTCTCCAGTGGAGATCGCTCCGATTTTCCACGCCGCCCGAAGACGCTTCGTGGTGATACGGAGGGTGTGCACGATTTCCCCGTCTTCCAGTTCACGAGGCGAGGCCCCGAGGGCGCTGAGACAATCGGAGAGAAGATCTTGGCAAATGGAGCTGAGACGGGAGGACGGCATTAGATGGGAGCGACCGAAAATAGACTGTCCCGTTCCTTGTCGCAAGTCGTCCGTGTCACTGGGGAACCCGACCTCGAGGGATACGCGGACAACGGCTCAGTCGGCATCCTTGCCGACTGCGGAGCCATCATCTGGTTCGCCCCCTATTCCTTAAACTGACTCACCAGATTCGTCATCGTCTCTTTCGCATCACCGTAGAGCATACGGGTGTTGTCGCGGAAGAAGAGCGAGTTCACGAGACCGGAGAAGCCAGCGCCTTGACCCCGCTTCAGTGCGAAGACGGAGCGCGCCTTGTGCACATTGACGATCGGCATTCCGTAAATGGGGCTGTTGGGATCTTCAAGGGCGGCGGGGTTCACGACGTCGTTTGCACCAATCACGATCGCTACGTCGACGCTTTCAATGATCGCGTTGACGTCGTCCATTTCGCAAAGCTGTTCGTACGGAACGTCGGCCTCAGCGAGAAGCACGTTCATGTGGCCTGGCATACGACCGGCGACGGGGTGAATCGCATAGCGAACTTCGGCCCCTTTGGCTTCGAGAATCGCTCCGAGTTCCTTTACGGCGTGCTGCGCCTGAGCAACCGCCATTCCGTAACCGGGGACAAAGACGACGGACTCGGCTGCTTCGAGAATATAGTAAGCGTCTTCACCGGAAATGGCTTTCATTTCGCCCTCGACTTCCTGTTGCTTCCCGCCTGTGGCGCCGAATCCTCCGAAAAGGACGTTGCCGAGAGTTCGGTTCATCGCTTTACACATGATGATCGTGAGAATAATTCCACTCGCTCCGACGAGACAGCCCGCGACGATGAGCACGTTGTTCATGATCACAAAACCGGCGGCCGAGGCTGCGATTCCTGAAAAGCTGTTGAGGAAAGAGATCACAACCGGCATGTCACCGCCGCCGATAGGAATGACGCCGAGCACACCGAGGAGGAGTGAAAGGCCGATCACGGCATAGAGAGCCCATCCCGCGTGGGTGAAAACAAAGATCCCTCCCAATACGAGAATGGCGATGAAGACGAGTGCGTTGAGGATTTTCTGCCCTCGAAAGACCGTTGCAGAGCCTCCCATTTTTCCGGAAAGCTTGAGGTAGGCAATCAAACTTCCTGTGAAGGTGATTGCGCCAACGAGAATCGCAAAGACAACCGCAAAGCCGACGAAAACGGGATTTTCGGAATCGCTAAAGTCAGGGTTGTGGGCAAATTCCGACCATCCCACGAGGAGTGAGGCGAGACCGCCGAATCCGTTGAAAAGCGCAACGAGCTCAGGCATGCCGGTCATCTGAACGCGCTTCGCAGCGACGATACCGATGGCGCTTCCAATGATCAATCCGACGATGATCCAGGTGTAATCGAGTCCTGACCCGAGGAGAGTGACGACGACGGCAAGAAGCATCCCGACCGACGAGATCCGGTTGCCTTTTTTCGCGGTGTCGGCGGAGCCGAGCATTTTGATGCCGAAAATGAACAGCACCGAAGCGACGATGTAGGAAATGTTAATAAGGTATTCCATGAAAATAGTGTCTCAGTTTAAGGTTTCGCTTACTTGCCCCTCTTTTTGAACATACCGAGCATTCGGTCAGTCACCATGTAACCGCCGACCACGTTGATCGTGGCGAGGATCAGCGCGGCGAATCCGAGCCAGTTTCCGAGGGCACCTCCAGCGTCTCCGCCTGATGAGCGAATCGCAATGATCGCTCCCACCATCGTGATACCGGAGATAGCGTTGGAGCCAGACATTAGCGGCGTGTGCAGCTGGCTCGGGACTTTTTGAATCAATTCAAAGCCGAGGAAAGCGGCGATGATGAATACGAAGATGAGTAGGATAAGTTCCATTTTATTGAAGTAGGAAAGAATGAAAGGAGTAGAGAAGTAAAGAATGCCGAGCTTCTCCCAGGGCTCCATTTTTGCGGCTAAATTGAATAGGGTTAAGGGCCTCTTTCGCGAAGGCTTCAGAGGGCGGCGCAGGGTTTGATTCAGGCTTTGAAGCGCTCATGAACGATGTCTCCACCGTGGGTGATGACGCAGCCCTTCTGGATATCGTCTTCGAGGTCGATTTTGAAAACTTTCGCCTCTTCGTCCCAGAAGTGCTCGATCATGTTCGCAAAGTTTGCTCCGAGAACCTGAGAGGCGTGCTTGGAAACCTGTCCCTCGAAATTACCGGTGCCGATGATAGTGACGCCGTTGTCGGTGACTTTCTCTGTTCCCAGCTCGGTCCCTTCGACGTTTCCGCCGGTATCAGCAGCGAGGTCGACGATGATGGAGCCGTGTTTCATGCTCTTGATCACGTCGTTTTTGATCAGGATCGGGGCGGGGCGGCCGAAGAGTTTCGCGGTCGTGATAACGATGTCACTCTGAGCGCAAACTTTGCCCTGCTCGACGCGCTGTTTCTCAAGTTGCTCGGGGGTGAGCTCTTTGGCGTAGCCTTGATCGGTCGCACCGGTCTGGCCGAGATCGATGCGGAGAGCCTTCGCCCCGAGGGACTCAGCCTGCTCCAGCGCCTCTTCGCGGGTATCAAAGGCGGTCACGCGTGCTCCGAGGCGTTTCGCGGTAGCGATAGCCTGAAGGCCGGCAACACCGACTCCGATGACGAATACTTTCGCCGGGGAAATCGTTCCCGCTGGAGTCATCATCATCGGAAGGATCGATTTCATCCGGTTCGCAGCGGTCATGACAGAGACATAGCCGGCGAGGTTCGCCTGCGAACTGATCGCGTCCATTTTCTGGGCCAAGGTCGTCCGCGGGATCATTTCGAGGCTGATCGCGGTCGATTTCTGCTTCGCGAAAGTGCCAATGAGATCTTTTTCGTTAAAGGGATCGAGGAAACTGATGTGAATGCAGCCCTCTTTAAGCTGGCCGATCTCATCCGGAGAGGGTTTACGGACCCGTGTCACGATGTCGGCTGAGCTAAGAAGGCCACTGCGATCTGTCGTGAGCGTGGCACCGGCTGCTTCGTAATCGCTGTCAGGGTTGTCGGATCGTTCGCCGAGTCCGGCTTCGATGACGACTTCGGCCCCGAGGCCGGTGAGTTTTTTCACGGCTGCGGGGTCAAGCGCGGCGCGTGGTTCGGAAGGGTCGGTTTCTTTGGGCGCAAAAATTCTCATGCCTGTGTTGAGTGGGAATCCGCTGGTATTCAGTCACCAGAAGCGGCCTCCTAAAATAAGGGCGATCAATCTAGCAGCCGCACCGGTGCTGTCGATACGAAATTAGGTACCGTTTCGCGCAATGAAGGCGGAGGGAGGGGAGTGAAATGAATTTGGCGCTCCATCCTCTAGTCTTCAAGGGCGGTGATATAGCGCTCGGCATCGAGAGCAGCCTGGCATCCGTTTCCGGCAGCAGTAATCGCCTGGCGGTACACGTGGTCGGAGACATCGCCTGCGGAGAAAATGCCGGGAATGTTGGTGTCAGTCGAATGCCCGTCTTGAAGCACGTAGCTGTCTTCGTCGAGCTTGACGCCGGAACCTTCAAGGAACTTCGTGTTGGGGTCGTGGCCGATCGCGACGAAGACACATTTCACTTCGAGCTCGGACTCTTCACCCGTCTCGCGATTGAGCAGGGTCACGGCGCGCATTTCCCCTTTCTCGTCGGTGAGATATTCTTTCAGCTCCGAATTCCAGATCGGCTCGATTTTGTCATTCGAAAGCGCCCGGTCAGCCATGATTTTGGAGGCGCGAAGCTCTTCACGGCGATGAACCAGATAAACCTTGCTCGCGAAACGGGTCAGGAAGCTGGCCTCTTCACAAGCGGAGTCACCTCCACCAACGACGACGACGGGAACGTCAGGGTAAAAGGCTCCGTCGCAGGTGGCGCAGGAGGTAAGCCCATGGCCGACAAGCGTTTGTTCATTTTCAAGGTGAAGCCAGCGGGCGCTCGCTCCAGTTGCGATGATCACCGTCTTGGTTTCGTATTCTTTTCCGGCAGCCGTTTTCACATCAATGACTCCATCTTCACGACGCTGAATACTTGTCACGAAGTCATATTCGACGCGGGTGCCGAATTTCTCAGCCTGCTTATGCATGTTCATCATCAGGTCCGGCCCCATGATCCCTTCGGGAAAGCCGGGGAAATTTTCCACTTCAGTTGTCGTAGCGAGCTGACCCCCGATTTGTTCGCCGGCAATGACGAGCGGGTTCAGGTTTGCCCTGGCCGTGTAAACAGCTGAAGTCCAGCCGGCGCAGCCGGTGCCAATGATGATCACGTTTTCCATGTCGCAAAGGTGTCGGTAGTTGGGTTTCGAATCAATGGGAAATCTTCCGCATTTTCACAGTTTACTCTGGCGAAGACGGCGTGGAATCCTTTCCTGATACCTGACTACGATTCCGGCGACAACGTTCAGAGCAATACAAGACGTCGTCCCAGCAGCGTTCCCATTTCTTCCTCCATTTAAAAGGGCGTTCACAAACCCGACATACTTTAGATGGCAGGTCGCTCTTCTTTTTCATGATTTACCAGCCTCCGGCAGTGTGAATACGAGGAGCCCTCCGGCGATACCGAGAACTCCGAAAATCAAAATGATGACGCGCTCGCCAAGGACGCCGGCGAGAAGTCCGAATGAGCCGCTCAGGAGTAAGACGATGCCCATGAGGGTGTTGCTCACCGCGACAAGGCGGGCGCGATTGTCATTCGTGGTATGATCGACGAGGTAGGTTTTGCGGCCGTTGCGAATCCCGGTGTGGGCGAGCCCAATGAGGAAAAAAAGAGAGCCATAGAGCCATGCGGCACCGGTTTCACCCAGTTCAAATAAAGACATCCATGCGGTGAGACATCCGATCACTCCCGCGGCAAGCCCTGCGATGGTGAGTGTTTTGCGACTGCTGGCATCTGACAGTTTCCCCCAGACTACTCCGCTGAGAGCGGTCGCAAGGCTGCCTCCAATCATGAGGATGCCAAGACTCCGCATTCTTCCTCCGGTCGCTCCGTGGGCGAGCACGACATAGAAAGGCATCGATAGCACGGTGCTCGCGAGGAGAGCGCGGGCGAGGCAGAATTTCAGAAAAACGGGATCATCTTTGACGAGACCAAGAGTCTCTTTGAACTCTTTGAAAATTCCATCGCCCGAAGATTTTGTGCCCCGCTTTTCGATGACATGGCTCATCATTAACGCCGCAAACAGCCATAGAAAGCCCGCTCCGAAGAGGAGACCGGCGAACCAGCTCAGATGGCGCGCCTCCGCTTGGTTGAAAATGAAGAACACAGCAACTCCGACCGCGATCCATCCGGAGAGGGAAGAGGCGAGCCCCCCGAGCCGGCCCCTTCGTGTCTTAGGAATCGTTTTTCCGAGAAGGTCTTTTGATGAAATGGAGGAGATGCCGCGAGCGAGGCTGAAGAGAACTAAGAGGCCCACGATTGACCATCCTGCGGCAGCGCCTTCAAGGGTCAGTGCTATCATTCCCATTCCGATCACGGCGAACCCCTGGAGGACACTTCCAATGACCCAGAAGTATTTTCGGATTTCACGTCGCCGGATGAAACTGGCGACGGCGAGCTGGGGAAGCAATGATCCCGCCTCACGAATGGGGACGAGCAAGCCAATCGTGATCGTGGGCGCTCCGAGCGCAGTCAGCAGCCACGTCAGAATGAGTCCGGGCTTACTGAGTTGATCACCCGTCTTTGAGGCAACGGAAGCGATGACCTGCCTTCCGAAATTCACCGGAACATGTTCAGCCGCCTCGTCGCTAACGCCCTCGCTCAGATCGACATGCTCCCCGTCGTCTGTCACGAACTCGTATAGCTTCTTTTCCATCGTCTCGAACTACTCGATAGTGCCGGACGAGAGGTAGCCCTCAATCAGTGAAGCGGCTTCAAGACCCGTTTCAATCGCGCCCGGGATGCGTCCTTTGCCGACGAGCGCGTCACCCGAGATGAAGACGCCCGGAGGAGAGGCGGCTCGCATCTCGTCATGATTCACAGCGGTGTGCGGGTGAGCATAACGCCAACGTTGGGTATCGCTCCAGAGGGGATCGGGAAGATTCGAATCGACTACCGCGCGCACTTCCTTGAGGGCTTGAGCAATGATCTCTGTGGCAGGATCATCGTAGTGCTCTACCGACCAGGTCGGCGACATCTGTGCGACGAGTAAACTTTCTCCTTTCGGAACGTGCCCTCCCTTGCTGTTTTCGATGCTGACCCATGCGAGCTTGTGTTCTCTATCGGTGTTGATCAGGGCATAGCTGTTTCCGGGCATTGTGACGCTGCCTTGAAAATTCATCATCACGGAAAACTGTGAGTGATATTTAGCTTCACTTAACGCGCCGATGAGCTGCTCGGGATTCGCTTCGTCCCCCAGTTCGCTCGCCCGGAGAAGATCAATTGTCTGGGGCGCAGGTGGCGTTAAGAGCACGGCGTCGTAATCCTCATAGCGACGGCCTTCGTCGTCGACGAGATCCCACTTCGTAAGGCATTTTTCGATCCGGACAATTTGCGTCGTTTGGAGAACCTCCAGTTCAGCGACCGATGCGAGTAACTTTCCGAGTGTGCTAATCCCGCCTTGGTAGCTCCACTTGGCGCTAGCATTCAGAGTGGGGTCTCCCTCCGAGAAATGGCCGTCTTTGTCAAAAGTCCCGACATCTCCGGTGATGCGGCAGAGATTGTCGGTCGGGAGATCTTCGAAAATGAGGCGCGCGAGTTCGTTGCTCTCCACTTTAAAGTAGTTCGCTCCGTAGTCATAGCGGGTTCCGTTTTTGGACCGCGAAGCGGCTCGTCCGGAAAGCCCGCGGCTTTTTTCGAAGACTTCGATGTCGTTGTCTCCTGAGGACAGTCGAAAGGCGGCCGCGAGTCCTGAAACTCCCGCGCCGACGATAGCGATCTTTTTGGGCATAGTTGGAAAGGGTTACGCCGCGAGGAGGGCGGCAGCGCTCGTAAATAAGTAGTGAGTTGGCCGTTCATCCCTTCCCAGCGCCATCTACTTATCGATTTGCTATCTGAAGATTTCAGGTCAAAGGGTAGTGAACCGTGTAGTAATTAAGCTTATGAAATTTCCGTGTCCCAATTGTGGAGCAAATATCAAGGTGGAGGAAGAATGGTGTGGTATGCCGCTCGACTGTCCGCACGATCGTTGCGGTGCCACGATCACTGTTCCGCTGTCGAGAAGGGATCGCAATAGTTTCGGTAAAAAGATCGAGGGGTTTTTTGGAAGTCTCTTTGGAAAGAAGAAAACATACGACGAGGACGAGTAGTCAGGTCACAAGCTCTTTGAATCCACAAAAAAGCTTTCCATCTTCCTCAGGATATTCGGGGAAAAGTTCGTCGGAGGAAAGGTGCTCGTCGCAGACCTCCTCAAACCTTGTTAAGGTGTTAGAGCGACGCAAGGCGTAGCTCAGTCCTCCGTCGTGAATGCCGGAGGTGATGTAATTCGTGAATTTCTTGATGCGATGGACGAGCTGTGTGTCGTTATCGAACTGACCCGAGGCTTGAAATTCATCGCGCAGTTCGAAGATGTATTCCCGCACCTCATTGAGAGTGGGGGGAGAGGCCTCCGTTTTGGCAAAGGCATCGCGCACTTGTTGAAAGAGCCATGGGTTGCGGATTACGCCGCGTCCGATCATAAGTCCGCTCGCTCCGGTGGATTGATGCATCGCCAGCGCGGTCTCAAGCGACACGATGCTGCCGTTTGCGGTGACAGGGAAGGGAAGAGTTTTGACCGCCTCGGCGATGCAGTCGGTGTGAACCGTGGACTGATATTTCTCCCGCACGGTGCGTCCGTGAATTGCGAGGCCATCAATCGGAAGTGATGCGAAGAGCGTGATCAGACTCTCAAATTCCTCAGGCGTTTCAAATCCGACCCGCGTTTTCAGGGTGAAGGTTCCCCGTACGATGGGGCGGAGCGTTTCGGCAATTTCTCGAATCAGAGAGTGATTTTTCAAAAGAGCTCCTCCTGACTGTTTTCCGCATACGTTGGGGGCGGGGCAGCCGAGGTTGATATCGATCCCTGCGCAGTTGGACTGTTCCTGCAGTATCTCGGTCGTGCGCACGAGATGCTCCGGATCGTTTCCAATCATCTGAGCGATGACGGGTTTTTCTCCGGGGAATTCGTTGATCGAGCGCAGGATCTCTTTCTCAGGATGGGAGTCGCGATGAACGCGAAAGTACTCCGTCACATAGACGTCGGCTCCGCCCCGTCGTTCGAGACAGCGCCAGAGCGGCAGGACAGAAACATCCTGCATCGGGGCAAGGGACAGTGTCGGAACAAGGCTCACGCTATGACCAGAGAGGGTTAGGTCGAGGAGTCAAGCCTCTTGGATTTGATGACCGCATGAGCCAGCGTTGCGATGTCGTTGTCGAACACGGGAATCTCTGCGAGCTGCGAGCGGAGCACGGCGGCGTTAGTCTTGCTCGAAAGATCGCTCTGATTGGGAATCGTGTTGAGATAAACGCCGACGCAAGTGAGTCCGCTTGCTTTGATCGCCTGCACCGTGAGGAGGGTGTGATTCAAAACCCCGAGTCGATTTGCGGAGACGACGAGAACGGGGAAGCCGAGGCAGACCGCGAGGTCCTCCATGCGACGTTCTCCGTCGACGGGGACGAGCCATCCGCCGGCTCCCTCCACTGCAAGAAAGTCAGAGCGATCACAGAGAGCGTCGGCCGCTGATTTCAGGTCGGAAAAAGAGATGCGGTCATTGGCTTCCATCGCTGCCGGGGCGAGGGGATCGGGAAAGGAAACCGGGTTCACCTCGTTCAGGGTGAGGTCGGCGCGCTCGCTCGCCTCGTGGAGAGCGGTTGAATCATGATTGCCGCCGCACTCGATCGGCTTCATTCCGATGGCATCGAATTCTAATTTTCGGAGCGCCCGAATCAGTTCAACCGCGACGTGCGTTTTCCCGACATCGGTATCGGTTCCTGTAATGAAAAGCGCCCCCCTCATGAAGCGGGCGTTTCACCGATTTCAGCGGCGATCGCTGTCGCGAGTTCATCGGCGGCCCCTTCGATGTAATCGGCGTCTCTCCCTTCGATAAGGATTCGGAGGAGCGGCTCGGTTCCCGAGTAGCGAAGCATAATACGCCCCGCGGTTCCGAGATCACTCTCAATTTTCCGGAGAAGCTCTCCGGCTGCGAGCTCTGCCACAGGCACCTTCCGACTCACCCTGACATTCCTCAAAATCTGAGGAAACTTCGTCATGATGCGGCGAAGTTCGCTGAGACGTTTTCCGCTCTCGCGCAGGATTTTCAGCAATTGAACCGCAGCGACAATGCCGTCTCCGGTCGTGTTGTGATCCATGAAAATGAAATGGCCACTTTGCTCGCCTCCGAGATTCCATCGGTTCGCTCGCATCGCTTCAAGAACGTAGCGATCACCGACTCCGGTGCGTTCCAATTTTCCGCCAAATGATTCCATCGCTTCTTCGAGACCCGCATTGCTCATCACGGTGGCGACAAGCGTGTTGTCTTTGAGCGTGCCGTCTTCGATCATGGCCTGTGCCGCAATCGCCATGAGTTCGTCGCCGTCGAGAGCGGAGCCGGTTTCGTCGCAAAGGAGAACACGGTCGGCATCTCCGTCGTGGGAGACTCCGACATGAGCTCCCGTTTCTTTGACCATTTGCTCGATGATCTCGGCATGGGTGCAGCCGCAGTTCTCGTTGATGTTGATGCCGCTGGGACGGTTGTTGCTCACCTTGACCTCTGCGCCGAGGGATCGAAGGACCGATTCGCTGGATTGGTAGGCGGCTCCGTTCGCGGCGTCGAGTGCGATCACCATTCCGTCGAGCAAATCAGGATCATGCCCTGCGCCTTCCCGCACGAAAGCGACGTAGCGCTCCGTGGCATCGTCGATTGTCGAAGTTCTTCCGATGGACCATTTCCGGTCCGAAGATTCCGATTCAAGACGACTCTCGATCTCCAGTTCGAAGTCGTCATCTAGTTTGAAACCGTCCGGGCCGAAAAATTTAATCCCGTTGTCGCCAAACGGATTGTGAGAGGCGGAGATGACGATGCCGAAGGCGGCTCCGGTCTCTCTCGTGAGCAAGGCCACGGCCGGAGTCGGGATAACGCCGGCGAGACGCACATCAATACCTCGGGAATTGAGCCCTGCGGCGATCGCGCTTTCCAGCATATCGCCGGATTGCCGGGTATCACGCCCTATCACGACCGATGGCCATTCTCTCGATTCGCGACGCTTTTCCAGAAAGACTTCTGCAGCGGCTTGTCCTAGACGGACCGTGAATTCAGGGGTGAGAGGGTGCACATTCGCTTCGCCGCGAATTCCATCTGTGCCAAAGTAACGCCTTTGCTTGTCGCTCATTGTCGGGAAAATTATCGAGTTTCGCTGTTACCTGGAACTGGCGGAGTAAGCGGATTGAGGATCGATTCATCGATTACCGGGGCGGTCGAGCTTCGCGGCGCCGGGCTCCCGGTACCGGGAACCGGAAAGGACTGCCTCTCGGCATCGAGATGGGATTTGATTACCCACCAGATGGATATGGCAATGAAAAGTGAAATCACTTTGCCGCGCCAATTCTCAACGAAGAAAAGTTTAATCTTCTCCATCGCCCTCCTCTTCTTCTTTTATTTCCTGATTGCTCAGGAGGCCGTTAAGTCGTTCTCGTAATTCTGTTTCCGAGAGGTCTCGCTCCAGTTTTCCGGCGATGGATACAGAGATGGCTCCGGTTTCCTCGGACACGACCAATGCAATCGCATCCGATTCTTCAGTGATGCCCATGGAGGCGCGGTGCCGCAAGCCGATGCTTTGATCACTGAGCTCACGCTGATTGAGCGGAAATACGCAGCCGGCACCGGAGATCCGTTCGTCGCCAATGCGGACGACCATGCCTCCGTCGTGCAAAGTGGTTCCGCTGTAAAAAACGGTGTAAACGATTTCAGGAGTGAGGAGACAATCCATCTCGGTGCCGGTCTCGAGGTATTGCTTGAGGTCGATTCCCCGCTCGATCGCAATGAGAGCACCGATGCGTTTTCGGGACAGCGTTTCCACAATTTCGATGAGGCGGTCCGCGAATTCGGCGCGGGTGCGTTCGTTGATCGATGAAAACAATCGATTGCTTCCCAATTCAGCGAGGGCCCGGCGGAGTTCCGGCTGGAAAATAATAATGAGGGCAATCGCCAAAATCACCGAAACATATTTGAGGAGCCATCCAATCACGGTGAGGTCGAGCCAGCCCGAGAGCAGCGTCATCCCGATGTAAAATCCTACGAGGGCCGTGAAAATACGCGCCCCGCGAGTCGCCCGGAAATAGCGATAGGTATTGAAGATAATCACCCAGAGGATGACGACCTCAATCGCGTGTCGCCAATGCAGGCTAAAAAACTGGGTGATGGCTTCCATTCGTGGAGTCGGGCCTCAAGCACAGTGAGGAGACCGCGCAATCTACAACGGGTGTGGCGGTTTGCATCCCGTGAAAGAGATGAATTTTATCTCTCGGGTAGAGCGATCGAAGCTGAGGCGAGGGCGGCAATTCCCTCTTCGCGCCCGACAAAGCCCATCGTTTCATTCGTGGTCGCCTTGATCCCAATGTCGGCCGCCTCCATCCCAAGGGCCTCGCCGATAGCGGCTTTCATCGCCGCCGCGTGTTTCATCACCTTGGGAGCTTCGGCAATCAGGGTGGAATCGATGTTTTCAATGTAGCCACCGGCCTCTTTGACCAGCTCGGCAGCCTTTTCGAGAATCTTAAGACTGCAGATGCCTTCGATCGAATCGTCCTCCGGCGGGAACCAGTATCCGATATCGGGCTGACCGATTGCTCCGAGAATGGCGTCTGCAATCGCGTGAGCGAGGACATCCGCGTCGGAGTGTCCTGCCAAGCCCCTGTGATGAGGAATCGTCACTCCACCGAGAACGAGAGGTCGCCCCTCTGCAAACTGATGCACGTCGTATCCAATGCCGCTGCGGTATCTCATAAGTCTAAATTACGCCTTCAAAGGAAAGTTTACCATTGCTGGAGACGATTCCTGATTTGTCTTCGCCGAGAGGGGAAGGGGTCAAAATGACTTCGCCTCCGCCGCGCTCCAACATGAGCTGTCCTGCTGCGATATCCCAGATGCTGATCATTTCTTCGATGTAGGCATCGAGTCGGCCACAGGAGATGTAGGCAAGTGCGAGGGCCGCGCTTCCCATCATTCTCGTTTTCCTTACCCGGTAGGCAAAATCAATGTAACGCTTCGCTCCCACTTCGATGGACTCCTTTGATTTGGAAAATCCCACCGTGATGATGGCCTCCTTCAGTTCGCTTCGGTTGCTAGGGGAAATCGGCTTGCCGTTCTTCGTCGCGGGGCCCTCAAAGTCGACCGCGAACATTTCATCCATCATCGGATCGTAGATCGCGCCGACTTTTAATTCTCCGGCGTGGCGCATCGCTATCGAGACGCAGAAGTGGGGAATTCCGTAGAAAAAGTTCACTGTTCCGTCGATAGGATCGACGATCCACTGGGTGTCGCTCGACTGGTCTCCCGCGATGCCTTCTTCACCGTAAATGGCATGATCGGGAAAGCGCTCGAGAATGAGCCCCTCGATCAGCTTCTGGGTTTCCACATCGAGCGCGAGCTTGATATCATGGTCCTGCAGGTCATCGACAATGAGGTCAGATTCAAAATGCTGACGCAAAAGCGCGCCGGCCTCGCGGGCAGCATGAGTGGCAAGTTCGAGTTCAGGAGACATAGGCATCAGTGGAGATTCAGTCCTTCATGCCTACTTTCGGAAAGGGCTTTGCGCAAGTGATCGTGGATCGTCGCAGCGGGACCTTTTTCTCAATCCTTATCTTTTTTTCTCGCTCTCCCCTCGTCAGATCGCGAACCATCTTCCGATGCGGGATCCCTACCTCGATAAACACGTCACCAACTCCGTCGTAGCCAAGCTTCTCATAAAAAGGAACCACTTCCTCCCGTGAGTTTAAAACCAGCCGGGTGACCGCTTTCTCCCGGGCCTCAGTCTCCATTCTCAGCATCAAGTCTCGGCCAAGGCCACTTCCTCGAAGCTTTTCATCCACCGCTACCTGGCGAATTTTCCAGGAAGTTTCATCGAGACAAATAACGGTAAGCCCGCCAAAAACCGTTTCATCCGCCACCGCAATGAGATGACGGTGATCTCGCTCCTCAGCGAGGTCTTCGAGGGTAAAAGAAAGGCCCAGCGGCTCGCGCAAAATGCGGTGCCGGAGGGCCAACCAATCGTTGTATGGAGTGTCGCGGGAATCAATCCAGAGGAATCTCATCTCGCCTCATCGTCCGATTAATGCGCGTGACAGAATTCCTCGAAGCGATCGAGACCTTTCTTGATCACATCAAGGCTTGTCGCGTAGCTGAGGCGGATCGAAGAATCGTTACCGAAGGCTTCACCGGGAACCGCAGCCACTTTGAAGCGTGAGAGGAGTTTCTCAGTCAAGTTCATCGAATTGAGACCGATCTTCGTGGTGTCCACGAGGAAGTAAAAAGCACCGTCCGGCTCAACAATATCGATGTTCTTGATCGTCATGAGACGGCTCATCATATACTGACGGCGCATGTCATATTCCTCGACCATGTCGTGGATCATGCCCTGTCCACCCTTGAGAGCAGCAAGCGCACCATACTGAGCAAAGGTAGTCGGGTTGGAAGTGGTGTGGCTCTGGATGATGGAAATCGCTTTCGCAATTTCAAGCGGAGCGGCGGTGTAACCGAGACGCCATCCAGTCATCGCGTAAACCTTACTAAAACCGTTCACGGTGATTGTGAGAGCTTTTGCGGCATCACTTACCGAAGCAACACTGACGTGCTCCTTACCGTTATAGATCAGCTTTTCGTAAATCTCGTCGGACAGAATGAGGATGTCTTCGGACTCAGCCACTTCCACGAGAGCTTCGATCTCTTCTCTCGTGTAAACAGCACCGGTAGGATTGTTCGGGCTGTTGAGGATGAGCATCTTGGTGCGCCCACTGATGGAATCGGCGAACTCATCTGCGGTAATTTTCCAATTGTTCTCCTTTTTCGTCTCAACGACGTAAGGCGTCGCTCCGACAAGGCGAACCATTTCAGGGTAACTCGTCCAATAAGGAGCAGGGATGACGACTTCGTCCTCAGGGTCACAGCAGGCGAGAATCGCGTTGTAGCAGGAATGCTTCGCGCCGCAGTTAATAGAGATCTGAGTCGGATTGTATTGAATCCCGTTGTCGTTGAGAAATTTCTCAGCGAGCGCCTCCTTCAACTCGGGGATACCGGTAGCAGGAGTGTATTTAGTCTTTCCTTCCTGAAGAGCCTCGATGCAGGCATCTTTGATGTGCTGCGGTGTGTCGAGGTCGGGCTCTCCTGCTCCGAAACTTGCAATGTCCTGCCCCGCGTCGCTCATTTGCTTAGCGGCAGCGGTGATGGCGAGGGTCTGTGAGGGGGAAATTTCGGAAAATTTTTCTGCGATGAAGCTCATGTCTTTTGGATGCTGTTGGAAGGTTTTGGCAGAAGATTCTCACCATCCCCCTCATCAAATCCAAGTTGATGAGAACGGAGCGGGTCGGGAAACTCACTGCCTTCACGATACGACTGTCCCGCAGCGACGGGAATTTAGGTGATGACTCGACCGCAACTCCGTGTCAATGCGGAGACAAGACCTACCTGATCTCAGCCCAGATTCAAGCTTTTTGCCCACAGCAATGCAAATTGTTTTCCAATTGCGCCAAAGAGTTAGCTATTCTTGGGATATCTCGCGTCTCTTCCGAGAATTTTCGATGTCTTTCCACACAACAATCGTATGGTAACGCCATGTCCTCGTTTAGAGCATTTGAGCTGATTCCCACGATCCAATCGTCCTTGAAAAAACAGGGGTTTACGACTCCTACTGAAATTCAGGAGCGGTCTCTTCCTGTACTGCTCCGAGGCGATTCCGTTGTCGGTGTCGCCGAGACCGGAAGCGGGAAAACCCTCGCTTATGCCTTGCCTGTTTTGCAGAAAATGAAGCAGCTCGAAGAAGCCGGGGAGGCGGTTTCGGAGCCCGGAAGACCGCGAGGGGTTATCCTCGTGCCGACGAGCGATCTCGGGGAGCAGGTCGCGAAAGTCTTTAAAACCTTTACCCATGATACACGCCTTCGGGTGCGGACCGCGCTGGGTGGAAGCGGGATGGCGATTACGCGAAGGAATGTCGCAGGTCCCTTTGAGATTTTGTTGGCAACTCCGGGGCGAATGGAGCAACTGATGCAGCAAAAACTGTTAAGTCTCCACGATGTGCGATTTCTCGTCCTTGATGAGGCCGATCAAATTCTCGATCAGGGTTTCTTGCCGGCGGTAACACGCATTTTGAGAGGAACGCCCATCGAAAGGCAGCTCGCGCTGTTTACCGCGACCGCTTCGGATCCCATTCAGATATTGATCGGGGAAATGTTCCGTGATGCCGAGGTCATCGAAACGCGCGGGCGTCATCGGCTTGTTTCCAGTTTGATCACCGACAATCGAAAAGTCCTGAATGGAAAACGATTTCCCCTTTTGGAAGAGGTTCTTGCGGAACCCGTCGAGGGCGGAACACTCATCTTCGCGAATACCCGCGAGCAATGCGACAAGATCGCCGAAGAGATGATCGAAAATGACTATCGTTGCGCGCTCTATCGTGGTGACATGGACAAAAAGGAGCGCCGCAAAAATCTCCAGGAGCTGCGTGATGGGACCCTTGAGGTGCTGATCTCAACTGATCTCGGAGCGAGAGGACTCGATGTCGAAAATGTCGACCGGGTCATTAACTATCATCTCCCGAACGAGATGAAAAATTACCTTCACCGCGCCGGTCGAACCGCCCGGGCGGGGCGGAAGGGGACTGTGATTAATTTTGTGACCGAACGGGACGTGAATCTCATCAAGCGATTGGATTCAATTAGCTCGGCTGGGTGAGTGCCGTTCCGCGATTATTCTCGCTGAACGGGCCGTAGCGATGGTAGATTTCCGGGATGATGAAATCTCTTTTCGTGACCGTTCTCGGGCTCACCATCACCGCGAGCGCGGGCGACTGGCCCGAATTTCAGGGCGAAGGTCGGCAGAACATTTGGACTGAGAGCGGGATCATTGAATCCTTCTCCGCTGACCAGTTGAAGCGGAAGTGGTCGGCTCCCGTCGGCGCTGGCTACAGCGGTCCCACCGTGGGAGGCGAGGGAGTTTACTTGATGGATCGTCCCAACGAGGGTGAGGAGAGAATTGTTTGCGTGGATCGCGAGACAGGAACTGAGAAATGGATTCATGCCTACGAGTGCGTCTACACGCAAATTGGCTACGGCTACGGTCCTCGCGGCTGTGTCACGATCAAAGACGGGCGCGCCTATGCGATGGGAACAATGGGACATCTGCATTGCCTTGATGCGGCGACCGGTGAGCTCATTTGGGCCAGGATTTTGACGGACGACTATCAAGTCGATATGCCTATCTGGGGGCTGACCAATTCGCCGCTCGTGGAAGGAGATCATGTCATTGTTCAGGCATCGGCCGGACCGGAGGGCGCCTGCGTCCTCGCCTTCGATAAGAATTCAGGGGAGGAAAAATGGCGGGCGTTCAAGGACAAGGCTTCGTATGTCGCTCCGATGATGATTGAGCAGGCCGGGCAAAGAGTTCTCATTGTCTGGACCGGTTTTCGGATCGCAGGAATGAATGCGGCTGACGGAAGTGTCTTCTGGGAGTTGGAGACCCGGCCCAATAAAATGCCGATCAACGTTTCCGCACCAGCCTTCAATGAGGAGGCGACACGCGCTTTTCTGACCGTTTTTTATGACGGTTCCCGACTTCTGGATATTGACCAGACCTCTCCAAAAGCGAAGCAACTCTGGGCGAGAAAAGGAACCAGTGAGCGAAGAACCGACGCCCTTCATGCCATCATCAGCCCTCCCTATATCAAAGGGGATTACCTTTACGGAATCGACAGTTACGGCGAAATGCGTTGCCTCGAAATGGCGAGCGGAGATCGTATCTGGGAAGATCAGACCGCAACGAAATACGGTCGCTGGTCAACCGTATTTATGGTCCGACACGGTGAGAACACCTGGATGGTGAACGAGCAGGGCGAACTCATTTTGGCCAAGCTCGACGAAAAGGGTTATCACGAAATCAGCCGCGCCAAAATCATCGAACCTCTCACCGAGCTCAAGCAGCGAGAAAACGGCTACGTGATGTGGGCCCCTCCCGCTTTCGCGAATCAGTGCGTTTATGTAAAAAACGACGAAGAGCTCATCTGCATCAGCTTGGCGGAGTAATTTGATAGTGAAATAGTGAGAAAGAGTTGAGACGCCGAGTGTGAATAAAAAGGCAGGTCAAAAGTGGCACGGAACTGTATTCCCAATCTATGCCTACCCACCGGTCGACCGAAACGGATTGCAAATCGCTGCCACGCAGAAGCGGAGTGGATCGTCATTTTCAATCACCTCCCGCAGACGCCAATGCGTCCTGTCTCCGGTCATTTCATCTGTTATCATCGGGGGCGATATGAATCGCAAATCGCTCCTGACCCTATTAATCGGGTCCGCTTTCTTCGGCCTGACTCCTACCAAAGGGGAGGAAATAAGAGAACTGCGTCCCCATGATCTGGAAGAAGCCCTCGCGGTTGAGAATGTCTGCGCGTGGCCGAATCTCACGATTCTCCCGGAGGGAACGATCGTTGCGATTCTTCACAATCAACCCAGCCATGGGCAAGAGGAGGGCGACATCGAATCTTGGACGAGTAACGACGGCCTGAACTGGGAGAAGGCCGGCACGGTCACTCAACACGAGCCCGGGACCGTGAGAATGAACCACGCCGTCGGATTGGACGCGGACGGAAATCTCATCGTACTTTGCTCGGGATGGACCAATAACAAAGAGGAGGAACGCCCTAAGCAGGATGACTTCCGTGATAACATTCTTCGAGCGATCGTTTTGCGCTCATCAGACGCCGGCAAGACATGGGAGGAGATCGGTGCCTTGCCCCGAGTTGAAAAAGGGTGGTGCGAGCTGATACCATTTGGCGACATTTGGGCAGACGAAACCGGGATGCTGACGGCGTCATCCTATCACGGACGTTTTTTGGATCCTGCCAAATCCACCAAAATCCCCGGCTATCAATCTCATTTGATCCGCAGCTCCGATGGGGGGAAGACGTGGAAAGCCGGCTCCGTGATCGGACCGGTTCACAATGAAACAACGATCGTTCCTCTGGGCCGGAATCGATGGCTCGCTGCCGCTCGGGAGAAACAGGTCGATATGATTCGGTCGCTCGACAATGGCCTCACCTGGTCCGAGCCTGAACCGGCAACGGGCCGGAACGAAATCAACGGTCACCTCCTTCGCCTCGCCGATGGCAGGACACTCTTGAGTTACGGAGTTAGACAAAAGGACCGCTTCGGGGTTTGCGCGAAATTGAGTGACGATGAGGGCCGAACCTGGGGGCCGGTTTTCCGCATTTTAGAATCGAAAGAATGGGACTGCGGTTACCCCTCCTCTGTGCAACTCCCCGATCAAAAAATTGTGACGGCCTGGTATGCGAAGGCGTCATCCCTTTCCGATAACTACCACATGGGGTCAACGGTCTGGTCGGCACCACCGGTCTACACCGGGGCAATCGCAAAGGTGAAAAGAGAAGTCCACGCGAGAAACGAAACGGAAAGTGAAACGCGAGGGGTCCACCTCTTTCCCGGACAACCCGGATACAGAAAGGAACTCGATACCCTCTCGACAGCGAGCAGGTATCGCTACAACCTGACCTTCGTCGAAAAATAGAAAAATATAATGCTTAGACCAGCAATTCACCTTAGGAAGAAGCTCGATAGCGGCGAAGCGGTCATCGGAATCATGGCTACGGATCTCGCCTCAACCGTTCTCATCGAAATTGCCAAACAGGCCGGGATTGATTACATCGTTCTTGATTGCGAGCACGGTCCTTTTTCGGACGAAACCGTCGCCGAATTTTGTCGTGTTGGTAGGCTTGCTGATATGGCCGTTCTTGTTCGCACGATTTCGAGCGAGCCCTCGGTCGTGCGCAGAACGATCGATCTCGGACCTTGTGGGATTTTGCTTCCCAATATCGAGTCAACCGAACAACTTGACTCTGTAGCCGACACGATTCAGATGCCACCGGAGGGAAGTCGCCGTCCCGGCGGCCCGGGGAATTATTGGATGGAGAGCTTTCATCGCGAAGCCTGGCGGGAGAATCTGGAGCAGCACTTTATCGTCATTCCACAGATCGAGTCACTTACCGGAGTCGCAAAGGCTTCAGAACTCGCCGCTCATCCGATCGTGACCGCACTCGGAGTGGGCCCGTACGATCTCTCCGCTGACATAGGATGCTGTTGGCATCCTGAAAACGAAGACTTCGAGGAGGCGCTTCGACAAATTCGAGCGGCAGCAGATGCCGTAGACAAGAAAGTTTGGATTGGTGCCGACGTCGAGAAATATGCGAAAGAGGGATACACCTTTCTCTGGTGCGGAACCTTCGCTGCCGTCCTCGCCGGAGCCCTTTCGCGGATCGTCGCGGGTTCTAATATTGAGGCCGATGGCTCACCGCGACCGGCCTAGAGACCCGCTGTCTACCGCATTCAATGCGGTAGCACTCGTTTTACGCCTTTTTTCTGTTGAGCATTGCGTCGACTCCGAAGTATCCACCACCAGCGGCTGCCAAGTACAGAAAAACGAAGCAGTAGAGGGCCGCGAGTTCACCTCCGTTGAGCATCGGCCAGAAATCGGTTAAGCCGTGGGCGATGAAGTAGGCGAATGCCATGAGCCCTGACATGACGAATGCGGTCGGACGGGTGAACAATCCAATCGCGAGAAGAAATCCTCCGACGAGCTCAAGCATGCCCGCAGCGCCCATTTTTGACATCAATTCAAAAGCGCCTTTAGAGGGAGCGGGAAAGCCGAGCACTTTTTGTCCGCCATGTTGCATCATGAGAAGTCCGGAGATGATACGGAGGGCGCTGAGGAGGAAGGTCTGGTAGGGGGCAAGTGAGAGTTTCATAGGGTTTTTGGAGTCGTCTCGCCACTCTAGCACGAATGAATTCCCGCAAAAGACAAAGATTTGTCGGGGCGTTATGGGAGTGAGGCATCTTTGAATGCTGAATTCAAAGACTCGAGAGCAGCGGCTGCTGAAATAGAGTAGCCCTCGCGGGAAGCGCTCCCGGTGAAAAGCAAGGATCAGTGATCCGGGTTTCGTTTCGCAAAAGGGGAAAAAGGCGAGGGCGGGAATCGAACCCGCGATCGAGCTTTTGCAGAGCCCTGCCTTACCACTTGGCCACCTCGCCGAAATACCGTCCGAAATGGACGATCGCCAGTAAACTCCGAATGTTCCCTGCTGTCAATCTGATGTTGCGGTTTCGAAGGCGCTTCGCGCCGTTAAAAGTGAAATGGGGAAAGGTAAAAGGTCCGATCGGCTGCGATCCACGCTTTTTGCAAACGCGGCCATTCTGATCAGTAGCCGCCGCCGCCGTCAGACGGCGGAGCGAAGGTACCCCTCTCCTTCTCACGTGGTTTTCCGCCGCTAAACAATCATCCCTGCTGCGACGGTTTCGTTGGTCTGAACGTCGATGAGAATGAAGCTTCCGGTGCTGCGGTTGCGTCGGTAGGAATCATACAGAAGCGGTGCCGAGGTCCGGAGGGTGATGCGTCCGATTTCGTTGAGACCGAAAGTGGTGTCGTCTTCAACCTTGTGGAGGGTGTTGATGTTCACCTTATATTTGATCTCCTGAACGATCGCCTTCACTTCTTTACTGGTGTGACGGAGGATGTATTTTCCGCGTGGCGTGAGTTCTTTCTCTTCGGAGAACCAGCAGATCATGGCTTCGATCTCCTGCCCTTTTTCAGGCGGGTTATTGGCCTTCACGATCATGTCGCCACGACTGATGTCGATTTCGTCTTCGAGAGTGATGACGGCTGACAAGGGGGCGAAAACCTCGTCCATTTGCTCGCCGTTTGTCTCGATCGTTTTGATTTTCGTCGTAAAACCGGAAGGTTGCACGGTGACTTCGTCGCCGGGTTTGAAGACGCCTCCTGCAACACGTCCTGCGTAGCCGCGGAAGTCGTGATACTCGTCCGAATGAGGGCGGATTACCCACTGCACCGGGAAGCGAGCGTCGATATGATTGTGATCGGAGCCGATGTAAACGGACTCGAGATGGTATAGCATCGTCGGTCCGTCGTACCAGGGCATGTTCTCGGATTTGTCGACGACGTTGTCGCCGTGAAGCGCGCTGATTGGAATCGTGACCATGTCGACGATGTTATCGAGCCGGGAAGCAAACTCCTCGAATTGCGCCTGGATTTCGTTGAAGCGTTCTTCTTTGTATTCGACGAGATCCATCTTGTTCACCGCAACGATGACATGACGAATCCGAAGCAAATTAGCAATGAACGCGTGACGGCAGGTCTGTTCGATGACGCCGGTACGGGCGTCGACGAGAATAATCGCGAGGTTTGCGGTCGACGCGCCTGTGACCATGTTTCGGGTGTACTGAATGTGCCCCGGAGTGTCAGCAATGATGAATTTACGCTTCGGCGTCGCGAAGTAGCGGTAGGCAACATCGATCGTGATTCCCTGTTCCCGCTCGGCGCGGAGACCGTCGGTGAGAAGGGCGAGATTGATATGTTCGTCGCCACGTTTTTTTGAGTCGGCTTCGACTGCCTTCATCTGATCTTCGAAGGTATTCTTCGAATCATAGAGGAGGCGGCCAATGAGAGTGGACTTGCCATCGTCGACGCTGCCCGCTGTCGTAAAACGCAGGAGGTCCATGTCGAGGTAACCGTCGTCGGTAGGTGGGGCGAGGGGTGAGGAAGTGGTCATGATTCGGGCGGGGCGCTGCGCGCCGTAAAAGGTTAAAGGGAAAAATTGAAAGGTCGGGTCGGCTTCGGTAGCGCTTCGCGCTTGATAAGGTGGGAAGCGCCCTAGAAGTAGCCTTCCTTCTTGCGATCCTCCATTGCGGTTTCGGAGCGCTTGTCGTCGGCTCTTGTTCCTCGTTCGGTTTCTCTTGCGGTGGCGACTTCCTGAATGATCGCGTCGAGGTCACTGGCTTCTGAATAGACGGCTCCGGTGCAGGTCATGTCTCCGATCGTGCGGAAGCGGACCGTGGCATTCTTTTCGACTCGCTCGCCTTCCTGAGGAACGACGACGTCCGAAATCGCAAGCATCGCTCCGGCGCGGTGGACGACGTCACGTTTGTGAGAGAAGTAGAGATTGGGGAGCGGGATTTCCTCGGCCTTGATGTATTGCCATATGTCCATCTCGGTCCAGTTGGAAAGAGGGAAGACGCGGAAGTTTTCGCCGTGATGTTTCCGGCCGTTAAAAAGGTTCCAGAGCTCGGGGCGCTGGTTCTTGGGATCCCACTGACCGAAGTCATCGCGATGGGAAAAGAAACGCTCTTTCGCCCGGGCTTTCTCCTCGTCACGACGACCACCACCGAGGCAGGCGTCGTATTTGTTATCTTCGATCGCATCGAGAAGGGTCACCGTCTGAAGAGAGTTGCGGCTTGCGAAGGGGCCTTTTTCCTCCTGAGCGCGGCCTTGATCGATAGAGTCCTGAACCATCGCGACCGTTAAATCGGCGCGAATCTCTTCCGCGTATTTGTCACGGTATTCGATTGTCTCATCGAAGTTGTGGCCGGTGTCGACGTGCAGGAGAGGGAAAGGAAGTCGTGACGGGAAGAAGGCTTTCTTCGCAAGATAAGCCATGACGATGGAATCTTTCCCCCCTGAAAAAAGGAGGGCGGGGCGTTCAAATTGCGCTGCGGTTTCCCGCAGGATAAAGATGGCCTCAGACTCAAGTTGAGCGAGGTGGTTGACTCGGTAGGAACGTCGTTTTTCCATAATAAGGGCGCTGCGCGCCGTAAAAGTTGAAAGGTAAAAGGTCGGGGGGAAGCGTAGCGGAACGAGTTTCGTTCCCTTTGATGTGACAGGTTCTTAAGTCTTGAGCTTTGCCGCTTTCGCCAAAATATCGAGACTTTCGTCTTCGCTGTGGGTTTCGGTATCGATGATGAGATCTGCCCGGTCAGGTTCTTCGAAGGCGGAATCTTTTCCGGTAAATTGCTTCACTTCGCCGGCCTTCACTTTGGCATAGAGGCCTTTGGGATCACGCTCAGCGCAGGTTTCGAAAGAGGCTTTGATGTAGACTTCGAGAAGATCCTCGTCACCGATGACATCTCGAGCGCTTTTGCGAAGTTCGTTGTTCGGGGTAATGAAGGAAGCGATCACAATGACGCCGCTATCGGAAAACAGTTTTGCGACTTCGGCAACGCGGCGGATGTTTTCCTGCCGATCTTCATCGGAGAATCCGAGATTCTTATTGAGGCCGCTGCGGAGGTTGTCTCCGTCGAGCACTTTGACGAGACGCCCTTCCGAATGGAGGCGACGCTCAAGAAGGTTCGCGAGAGTGCTTTTGCCGGATCCACTGAGACCATACATCCAGATGACACGACCACGCTGTCCCAACAATTCCTCCTTTGCTTCGCGTGGAAGCATTTTGTCGAACACAGGGTAGATGTGATCCAGGTGGGAACTCATGGTCAAAACGGGTTCAGTTTCGCGATTTAAATGACGAAGTCGAGGTCTTCGTTCAGTCCACATTCACGCTTCAGCCCGAAAAAGCGGCTCTCTTCGGCGGACATGCCGTCGGTGAGTTTCCGGGACGTGTGCCAGTCGCCGATCGAGACATAGCCTTCCTCCCAGAGCGGGTGGTAGGGGAGATCGTTCTTTGTAAGGTATTCTCCGACATCCATATCGGTCCAGTCGATGATGGGATGCACCTTTACGCTGCCTTTTCGCGAAGCGAGAATAGGAAGACTTTCCCGCGTGCTGCTTTGCTGTCGGCGAATCCCGGAAATGGTTGCATTCATCCCGAGCTCTTTGATGGCACGCTCCATCGGCTCGACCTTGTTCATCTGATTGTATTGCTCGATTCCTTCGACACCGTTTTCCCAGAGTTTTCCGGAACGGGCTTCCTGCCAGGCTGCTGAAATCGGGGCCTGATAGACCTTGAGGTTCAGTTTAAGGCGCTCAGTGAGCTGATCGACAAAGGTGTAAGTCTCTTGAAACAGATAGCCGGTATCGAGAAAAACGACGGGGACGTCAGGACGGAGACGGGTCACCATATGAAGAAGCACCGCTGACTGAGCTCCGAAGCTCGAGGTCAGTGCAATCGAGTCACCAAAATGCTCGAGCCCCCACGCAACCCTCTCCTCGGCAGGGCGGGAATCCAGTTCGCGGGACGCAGTAGCGAGCTCTTCCATCGAAATGGAGGAGCTTGCCGGGGGCGCTTGAATCGTTGAGGATGCTTCTGACATGTTAAACTACCTATTCTCGATAGGATTGGTAGGGAATAGGGATTCTTAAAGAAACCGCAGAAGTGTCCAAAGGTCAACCGCTTCGGCGAAAATTATTGCGATTTTTTTTGCTCGGGTCCTTTCCCGCGACCGACAGAACCTGTGCGCGGAGCAAGTATAGGTCGGATAATTCCTCGTCGCGGAACGAATTTCGTTCCGATCCGGTTGAATTTCAGAGAGTCGTGGAGGGGGAGCCACAGCCATCATCCAATTGCCCGAACCGAGCAGCAACCAAAACCGCGTCGTTTCCGTAGTTGACTGAGACAGGTAACGATTCATTTTGCGAAGTGAATTGACACCGGTTCGATTCATTGCCAAATACCCGAAACTCAACTTCTCAAAATCATGTCAGTACTCGTAGGAAAATTAGCTCCCAGCTTCAGCGCAAATGCGGTCGTAAACGGCGAGGTCGTCGAAAACTTCTCACTCGATCAGTATAAGGATTCCAAACACGTCCTTTTCTTCTTTTACCCAAAAGACTTCACGTTTGTATGCCCGACTGAGCTTCACGCTTTCCAGGACAACCTTGCCGAGTTTGAAAAGCGCAACGTCGCGGTTGTTGGCTGCTCAACTGACACCGAGATGTCTCACTGGGGATGGCTCCAGGTTCCGCGTAGCAAGGGCGGCATTGAAGGCGTCGCTTACCCGCTCGTCGCGGACACTAACAAGACGATCTCGGCTGCTTATGACGTGCTCGCAGGAGAATTCGATTTCGATGAGTATGGTGAGCTTGAGGCAGAGGGTGAGCTGATTGCCTACCGTGGTCTTTTCCTGATCGACAAAAATGGCGTCGTTCAGCACCAGCTCGTGAACAATCTCCCCCTCGGTCGCTCGATCAAAGAAGCGCTCCGCATGGTTGATGCCCTCCAGCACTTTGAAGAGAACGGCGAAGTTTGCCCGATGGACTGGGAATTCGGCGCCGACGCAATGGAGGCGACCCACGAAAGCACGGCCGCTTATCTAGCAAAAGGCTAGGGGCGCTTTTAGACGTTCAACCCTGTCAGGCCAGGCCCTTCAGCCTGAAGCTTAACAGGGTATCGTCTCTCATTAAACAGGGTTGGGCTCGCGGCCTAACCCTTTTTGCTTTTTAGATTTCCACCTCTATTTCGCCGCGCAGGAAGGTCTTTGCGGTGCCGCTGAGGAAAACGGATTCTCCCTCGAGGCGGCAGTGTACCTCGCCGCCTCGGGATGATATCTGACGGGCGCTAAATTCGCTTTTCCCGAGTTGGCCGCACCAGTAAGCGGCGAGCGTGGTGTGGGCCGAGCCGGTCACGGGATCTTCGTCGATTCCTAATTTAGGATAGAAGCAGCGTGAGACGACCTCGGCGCTTTCGCCTTTGGCCGTGACGATGAGGCCCCGCCTCTCCTGCTTAGAGAGCAATCTCCTATCAGGCTGAATCGCCTTCAGGGTCGCTTCGGATTCAATCACGGCGAGCCAGTCTTCGCGTCCAGCCCACAATTCGATCACCGGTGCGCCTATCATATCGCTCACCAATTCGCGGAAGGATTCATCCGCTTCGAGCGTGTCGAGAGGAAAGGTCATTTCGAGCTGACTATTGACCTTCTTCACCGTGAGAACGCCGCTTCGGGTGAGGAACTCAATCGAATCGCCCGGGTGACCCATTTCGGAAAAGAGCGCATGCGCTGTCGCGAGAGTCGCGTGTCCGCAGAGATCCACCTCTTTTGCGGGAGTGAACCAGCGGAGGAGGAACCGATCCCCTTCAGGAACAAAGAAAGCGGTCTCCGAGAGCTGATTTTCCATCGCAATCTGCTGCATTAAATCATCCGGAAGCCATTCAGTGACGGGGACTACCGTGGCAGGGTTTCCTTCAAAAACCCTTGAGGCGAAGGCGTCTATTTGAAATTGTAGTAGCTTCATTTGGGGGAAATTAACGGGTCATGGGGTCCGTTTCGGGATCGTTGACGTTAGCATAGGCATCGCCTATCGTCTCCTTCATTGACTTTTGAAACTCTTGACCTCTCAACTTGCCAGTCAATTTTTTCTGCCTGTGAACCGATCGGTCTTCGCCGCATCGGTGCTTTTGATCGTTACCTCTCTCGGGTTTGCGCTCGTCGCGCAGGAAGAAGTGGATGAATCAATCCTCGAGCCATGGACGCAAGCGGACACCCGTCTTGCGAATCACTACATCCAGATTCTGCAAAAGGATCCTGAGTATGGAAATGTCCTGAACCTCCTTTGGGACGTCTACGCGAAGAAAAATCAGACCCCGCTTCTACTTGGCTATTTTGAGGGTAATGCCAAGCCCGGTGTTCCGGTTGCCTCGCTGATATACGCTCACCTTTTGCGCAAGAATGATCAAATAGACGAGGCACGGGAGTTTTACGACGTCGTTCTCGAGGAGGAAGCGTCAAACATCCACGCCCTCAAGGCACTCGCTGAAATTGCTGATCAGCAGGATCGCGGGGGCAAGGCCCTGTCTCTTTATACGCGATTGGCCGAGCTCATGCCGGCAACGGATGAAGAGGGTCTCGCCGTTCATTTGCGACGGGCCGCTCTGCATCAAAAGCGGGGGCAGCCGGATGAGGCGGTTGCGATTTGGAACGAGTTGTTGAAAATGGATTCGTCCAATCAACTCCTTCGCAGTCAGATCACGTCGCTCCTTCTCGAATCCGGCGAGACGGAAAGTGCGATTAAGGCACTCGCGGCTGAGCGTGACTCAGGTGATCCACGTCGAAAGCTGGATGCGCTCACCGAACTGAACCGGCTCTACGAGTTCATTAGCGACTTCGACGGAGCGGTCTCCTCGGCGGAAGAGGGAATGGGGCTCCTTCACTTTCGAAATCATCAGTATGGTCAGCTTTTTTCCCGTCTTGTTCGTGTCCACGAGCGCTTCAATCGTCTCGCTGAATTGGAGGCGGCTCTATTGGCTCATACCGAACAGGAAAATGCGGGTGAGAAGGCGCTCTTTGATCTCGCTGAGTTTTACCGACTCACTGCGAATCTCGAGGAGGAGGAGTCAGGACTCGCTCGCCTCGTCGAGATCTTACCGAAACAGCTCGAGTACCGGATTCGACTGACCGAGTTGCAAATGCGAAATGATCACTACGATCTTGCCGCGGCGACGCTCGATGAAGTGCTGACACGGGACAGCAATCCGCCGCTACATTTGATTTTACTCCGATCAGAGATCGCGCTTCGCGGGGAGAGTCGTGAGGCCGCAGCGGATCGACTCGGCCGGCATCTCGACAGTCATTCAGTATCGAATGATGAGCGAGCCGAAGTCTTGGCCTTTGCCCGCACTCACTATCTCGATGATCTGGTAGAGCGGCTTCTCAAAAAAGACGCGATGGAAGCGGATCTGAAGTCGGGTAATGCTCCCCTCGACCTTGCGCGATTTCTACATGAACGGGGACGAACAAAAGAGGCTCGAACGGTTCTCGATGAATATGTTGATGCGGCGGATGAGGCGTCACTTGAACGGGGGCGGCGATTGCAGGAAACGGTTTTGATATTCCGCGACCTTGATGAAGAAGAGGCCGCAATTGCCGCGATTGAGGAGGCATTGAAAATCACTCCGGATAACGACCGCGTCCTCCTCGCGCGAGCGGAGATTCTCGTGGACCAGAAAGAGATCGAAGCGGCGGTCAAACAATACGAAATGATCTGGGCGCTCCGCGAGACCTACCCTGATCGGGCCGATATCGATCAGCGTATTTTCAGTTTGATGCGGGGACACTATTCGATTGCCGGTCCGGTGCCCGGAAGTTCAAGTCTCCTCAACAGCAAAGGGGAAATTCGAACGAACGCGGAATTTCGACGCCTTGCCTTGGCCGCCTCGCAGGCGGGCAGAAGCGCTGACGAACCGCCCCCTCAGGAATTGCTAAAATATTACGAAGGGATCAAGAAAGCGGCGAATCAATCCAAAGCGACTCCCGAGCGCTATCGGGCGGCCTGGTGGGCATTTAAACTTCAGCAGAATCAGGAATGTTACTTTCAGCTGAAGACGGCGAACGAAGAGGCGGGCAAACCTGTCACCGAAGTAGAGGAGATGCTCCTCGAGTTGGCTGAGCTGAACGAGCGGCCCACGCTCATGGTTGAACACCTTTCCACGCTCATCGAAATCGATCCGGAAAATACAGACGATTATCGTCAGCGTCGCGCCGAGATGCGTTTCGAGCTGGGATTTGAAGACGAGGCGGTGCGTGAGTTGAAGGCGCTCGCCTCGAAGCCGAATGCCTCGTTGAGCACTCTGAGCACCTTGGCCCGTGTCTACGAGCGTCAGGGAAGTTCGCAGCGGCAGACTGATCTCTGGAAACGGGCTTACCGTGAAGCAAACGTCTTTGAGAAACGTCGCATCATCAAACAGCTTTCCAGTGTTCTCATTGAGACAGGAAAACCTGACGAAGCCTTAAAAGCTCAAATCGAATTACTCGCTAAGGAGAGTGACCCGGTGCAGCGGCGAAAGCAGCTCGACACACAGCTCACGGTCGCTAAGTCCCATTTCCTCCTCGATTGGATGCTGGCGGAATACACAGATCTTATTAATCAGCATCCGTTTGATCGCTTTTATCCCGAGGCAATCGCGCGAGTTCATCGGGCCGCAGGGAATGACGAGGAGGCTTTCGAAATGATGAAAAAGGCCTACTACATGTCGAACCAGAATGAGAATCTTTTAGGCGAGCTGGGGGAATTGGCGGATCAACTCGGCGACCTCAAGTCGGCGATCTATTATCGCAGACAGCTTCTTGCCCGCGGCGAAGGGGATACCCTGGGAAACTGGCAGATTTTGGTAGACATGTTAGAAAAAGATCTACGTGTCGGTGAGGCGGATCTGCTTCGTCGACGGCTCGAATCCAAGTTCGGGACCGATCCTGATTTCCTCGCTGAGCTCGTCGCTTTTTATCTAAAGGGCAGCCAGCTCACGGATGCGGACCGGGTTCTCAATCGTCTCGTCGAGCTTCGGGAATGGGATCTTGAAGCGCGCTTTCAGCTTGCTCTCATTCAGCGCGCGCGAGGAGAATTGCGTGAGTCTTTTCAGAGTTTTAAAGAGCTCATTACGAAGACCGCATCGGCTAGTTATCCTCTTAGTTTTGGCGAACAACACATGCCGCTGATACGCACTGAGCTCCTCGAACCGGATCAAAAATTAAGCCATGGGACCGAACTCGATGGGTTCGTTTATACCGTCGAGAGTTACCCCTTCGTGGGCGGCGATATGCAGGATGAAATAGCAGATCGCCTCCAGGAGCCGCATTCCGAGTTTCGCTATCTGCCGAAGCCGGATCATCTCATCCGCGTGCGTGCCATCGAAGAGGCGGCTTCGCTCGCGGCGGAGCTCGGGGTCGCGGGACAATGGAAGAATGATTGGCTCGATGAGAAGCTACCTCTCGTTGAACGGCTCTGGGCAATGCGCTATTCCGGAGCGTTGACCGAGTTTGCGGGCTTGCTCAGGGAATACGCCGATTCCGGCTCTCATTTTGATCAACTCTTTCTTGCCTATGGTCACATTCTTTCCCGCGACAAGGCGCGGCTTGATGAGTGGATGATTCAGGAGAACGCCCTATCGGAGTCCCCCCAGGCTCGCTCTCTATACGTGGGGATCGCCGCGCTTCTTTTACTCAAAGACAACGCCGAAGATCCTCAGTTTGATGCCGAGTTTATCTACGCATTGCTCAAAGATCTCCCCATGACACAAACTGTTGCTCTCCACTTTTTCACCGAGCTTCGGAAAGAGGCTCGCTTTGAAATGGCTTATCGAGTCGGCAAGTCGCTTTTGGAAAACAGCGCGCAGGGGGAAGGCTTATCAGATCACGGGAATTTCGTTTTTGTCCTTTCGCAAGTCGCCGGCTGGGCGGGCCGGGCGAAAGAGCGCCTCGCTCTTCTCGATCGATCTCTTGAGATTATGGTGGGGCAAAAGCAATCGAAAACGCCTGATCAATTCTTCACCGCGTTGACTGAAAAGTTGAGCCTCTTTGCCGATGATGCGGAGAGGGAATTCTATTTGAAAAATCTGGCAGAAAACTATTTCGCCCGATTTGGCTCGTCCAGTTCAGACGATCTTGAGAGAGAAATCCTCTACGCGATGGCTGGAGGCAGGAATGATGAAGTGATCAGCAAATTGAAGAATCTGGCAGGCCGCCAGATCGCTACGATTCGTCCTCGCGACAACGACGAAGAACAGGTTCGCTATCAGCAGTCGGCTGGCTGGCAGCGTATGAGCGCGATGCTTCATTACTACGAAGACCGGATTCAGTTTAACCCGCAGCGGGCGCGAAGTTTCGTCGATGCGATTGGCGGGCAACCCCTCGCGCCTCCGTCCGAGCCGTCAGTCTTCGCCTCTTTCGAGCAGTTTAAGATCGATCAATTGTGCGTCGAGTTGAATTGGCTAACGGCTCCGGAGCGCCTCGCCCGGGTCGAACAGGTTCACAGTATGTTTCTCGATCGCGAGAGTACGATGGAGCTTGGGAAAACCCTCGAGCAACATGGTTTTCATCGCGAAGCTGTTTCTGTCTACCGAGTCGAGGCGACTCAGCGGGATCGAGATTACGCTCCTCTTCAGGGGCTCTTCGAAGCCTGTCTCGAGGCGCTCGTGCCCTCCGTGGGGATCGATATCATCCAGCAGATTGATTCCCGGAACTTCCCGGCGCCTCCCGGGCTCACCGCTGATTATCTGAATGAGCAGAATGCACGTTTTCTTCTGATCGCTCGGAACATTGAGCGTCTCTCACAGCTCAGCCGTTTCCCTGCTTCGGTGAATGATAAAATTCCCGTAACCGCTCGCAGCCATCTTCCCTTTCAAGACGCTCTCGTCGAAGCTTACCGTCAGCGGGGCGAGAATGAGCCGCTTCTCCGCCTCCTTACTCACATGAAAAATAAGGAGCATGCCAGTCATGAGCAGTTGCTCCTCGGCGCTGAATTATTGAAAAACACCGGCCGTCACGAAGTCGCCATTGAATGGTTGCAGGAAGTGCTCGGCGCTTCGCCGGAACCTGAGCACGAGAGGACTGCGGCCCGATCTTATCTTGATCTGCTCCGCGATCAAAACTGGCCCGACAATGATTGGATTGTCGAGTTTGCGAAATCAAGCCTCTCGAAGCAGCCAGCCTCTTTTACGAGAGAGCTTTCTCTAGTCCTTTCAGAGGCCGGCGCTTCGGAGGAAGCGGCGAGTCTATTGAAGCGACTCTATCGGAAATCCTCTGACGCTGCCCAGAACACCGATTTGAATTTGGATATTCTACAGCTCACCGCAAATGGGGCAAAGGGCTCTGAATTGAGAGCTCGGCTCGAAACACTCTTTCACGATTTTGAATACGAGGTCGCTCCCGCGAGCAACAAGAAAAGCTTTCCCCAGGTCGCGCCGGAAATGGTCACCCCAAATGGATTTCGGATTGCCCGGTGGGTCGCAGAGCTGAGTGCCGACGCGGAAACGGCGAGTTTGGTCGCGGAAAGTTTGGAAGAAACCTATGCGCCCCCGGCTTCACAATGGCTGAGGCAGCTTCTTCAGGGCTACCTCAATAAAAATTTGAAAGCGGAAACGAGATTGCTTTTCTCTGACCTCAGTCCCGATGTGCAAAACGAGATTCTCGAAACACTTCCCGGTTTCGGAGCGGTCGGTATTGAAGCGGCGCAGGAGATCGTCAGTGAGAGCGCCAAGCCGGGGACCTCATTTTTCATGCATGAGCCGCTTCGCCAGATTTCTTTTTTCCATCGCATCAGTGATCGGGCGAGACTCATCGAGGTCTGCAATCAGATCGTGGAAGAGTCTCAGTCAGACTTGTTTCATCAGAACGGGCTCGATTCGATCTACCCTACGCTGATGTCGCATCAAGCACTGCCCACTCTCCTCGCGGAGCTCGGAGAGACCGGTTTAGCGACACGGATGTTCAGTGAGTTTCACGCCTCGATCAGCCATTATCAGTGGAACCACGAATGGTTTCTCGAGGCTTACGCGCGCTTCCTCATTCAAAACGGCGCCTTCGAAGAGGTCTCGATTTTGCTTGAGCGGGTTCTCAAAAAGACGATTCAGTTTGATCTCCGCCTCCTCGTTGAGTTCTATGAAGCGACCGGAAAATTGGACCGCTGGGAAGAGGAATCCGCAGGGCTTTTCCTTAGTGAGGGGCAGCGCGTCCAGATTCAGGATTGGCGGACGGCGCTTGCCGAAGGTCGTGAAATGGTAGAGAGTAGAAACTCATGGTAAATTTTATCGATCGAAGCGCTCGGCTTCTCGCACTGGCGATCACTCCCTTGTTGTTGTGTCAGTGTAAGACGCAGCGCACGGTCCTCGGAACCCGGTCTTCGACTGTGACCTTTGCAGGAGGAGAGAAGACCGGTGATACCAAGGAGATCCAAAAAAAGTGGGCCGACAAAGGCTATAAGATTGGTGAAGACGGTAGGATTAAGGCGGACAATTCGGATTTATACTCCGGCGATACGGTGCGTGGCTTGAGCAAAGAGTTTGGAAATAAAGAGGCGAAACTCGGAAATTCAAAAGCGCCCACCAAGGAATTTAAAACACCTGAATACATCAAACGTCAGGATTTCAAAGGAGCCACCGATGCCCGCGAGAGTGGCAGCGAGGCGCGCGAAAGTAATGCTGCGAGCAAGGCAGGGAGGAAGCTCTTTGGCAGCAAAACCAAAAACACAGGCGACATGTCCGCCTTTGGTAGTAAGGGTTTTGACGATTCCAACAAGGTCTTCACTGCCTCGGAAAGCGCGCCGATAAACGCGGCTTTGAAAAATGCACCGACTGCGACCGGTTCACCGGTGCCAACAGGCTACCGGGACAATTCCGCAATCTCTTTTGACGATGTGAAGAGGATGCTCAATCCCGGATCCTATGCGAGGAATACCGGGCTCAGTGAGTGAGGTTTGGCAGCTCTCGCTGTCGCCGTCAGTATAGCTCAACAGGCGAACGCTTGCCGTCCTCGACGGAAAGATTTTTGGCTTCCTCGAGGCCGAGGGTATCGACCCGAAGATCCCAGATTTGGCGATCGATTTCTTTGAACCGATCAATCGACCAGTCGTAAGGAGACTTCATCTTTTTCTTGGCCGCTTCGATCCTGACGAGTGCATCGTGAATCATCGGATCCGGCAGGGTTGCAATCACTTCAGCGGCTTTCTCGACGAGTTCAACGCGGTGGCAGATCATCGCGAGATCATTCCCTGCTTCGATGCAAGCACGGATCGTATCCTCGAAAGTAACTTCATTGAGGATCGCTCCCATGTCGAGATCATCAGTCATGACGAGTCCTTCGTAGGCGAGTTGATTACGGAGGAAGCCGGTGATGATGTTTTTCGAAAGCGAAGCAGGCCAGCGGGGACGATCAGCATCCCAGCAGGGATAGTGCGAGTGACAGGTCATGAGACTGTCGAGATCGGGAAGGAGCGCGCGGAAAGGCTGAAGCTCGTCCGCTTCCATCTCTTCGAGCGTCTTATTGATGACAGGGAGTTCGTGGTGGGGATCGACCTCAGCGGAGGCGTAGCCGGGAAAGTGTTTTCCGCAGCTCAAGACTCCTTCGCTGCGAAGCCCTATATTGAAAACCGAAGCGTTGTGAATCACTTCTTTGGCGGTGGTGCCCCAGCAGCGTCCTTTGAGGGAATTGTCAGCCTCGTCGTCAAAAGACAGGTCAAGGACGGGACAGAGGTCGAGGTTGAATCCGAACATCCTGAGGACCTGCCCGGTTAGTTTTCCGTGGCGTTCGATCAATTTGAGATCACCTTTCTTGCGAAAAGCCTGCGCGTTCGGGGGCTCGCTACCGATGAGGCGCAAACGCGAAACTCGCCCGCCCTCCTGGTCGATCGTAATAAAAGGTTCCGTGTCGCTGATGTCGCGAAGGTCATCGATCAACTTTCGGAGCTGCTGAGGCGACTTGATGTTGCGTCCAAAAAGGATAAATCCTCCGGGTTGGAGCTTTTTGAAACGGGCCGCGGTTTCCGGATCGAGTTCGGTGCCGGGAACTCCGGTGAGCAATAATTGACCTAAAAGGGCGCTGGAAGACATGGGCAAGACTAAACCGGATGACGAAGATTGCTCAACGGCTTTTTACCTTGCTTGCTCGATTAAGGCGCTTTGCAGAAGTGACGATCTCCTGTCAGAAAGCGAACCTTTAAAATGGTAGTGGGGTGCCTTCTTTACCCGCTTTCGCGGAAAAGAGAGCCTGGAGCTTTCTTGTCATCGAACCAACCGTCCCATCACCGGTGACTCGCCCGTCGATTTCGACGACCGGGCTGAGTTCTCCCATTGTCCCGGTAGTGAAGCATTCGTCGGCGGTATGCAGTTCGGCTAGGGAGACGTTTCGTTCTTCAATCGGGATTTGGTTTTCCCGGCAGAGTTCGATCACTACTTTTCGGGTGATCCCGGGAAGGCAGGCGTCTCCATGAGGCGTCATCACGACGCCATCACGAGCCGCAAAAATATTCGTGGCGTTGGTCTCCGCGACGAATCCGTTTTGATCGAGCATCACGGCGTCATCAACTCCGGCGATGTCAGATTGGATCTTCGCGAGAATATTATTGAGCAGGTTGTTGTGGTGAATCTTTGAGTCGAGAAATTCGGGACTGTTCCTTCGCTGGACCGAGCTGATCAATCGGATTCCGGCTTCGTTGTCGTAGACCGGAGCTTTCCACTCGGCGAGAACGATGAGGGTGCAGCCATAGTGATTGTTAACCGGGGACATTCCTGAGGTCACTTTTTTGCCACGTGTCAGGGTGAGACGGATATGAGATTCGTCCCGCATCCCGTTCGCTTCGAGGGTTTGGAAAATCGCGGACTCCACGTATTCCCGGTCCGGAAGATTCGCAAAGGCGAGGGCCTTGGCGCTGGCAAATATTCGGTCAAGATGGGCGTCGAGTTGGAAGATGTGACCCTCGTAGATGCGGAGCCCTTCCCAGACCGCGTCGCCCCCCTGAACGACCGAGTCGAAAACCGAGACTCGAGCCTCATTGCGAGGCCAGAGGCGATCGCCGACCCAGATTTGAATGGATTCGTTTCGAGAATCAGGAAGAAGGGGCGAAGCGGTGAAGCCGGGTGATGGAGTGGAAGGCATCGGAAAGTGTAGGCTGGGGTCAGGCTTTGATTGACTGGGCTAGAAGGGTCTCGTAGTGCGGGCGGCACTCGTCGAGAAGGGGAATGAGGCGTTCCGGGAAAGGTTCGGTCTTAGCATGGTATTCACCGAATCCGGTCGAGCGGTGGACCTTGTCGTACCAGTAGGGAGCCCAGGCTCCGTCTTCTTCGCGAGGGCCGGCCTCCCAAGAAAGCATTTCCGGTTCAAATGGGATTTTCAGTCTCTCACAGAGCGATTCAAGGATGGGGCCGGGGTGAAGGAGAAGCTCTTTTGCGTCGATCACGGCGGGCGACTGCCCCGCTGCGGAGAGTGTCTCAAACCATCGCGCTTGAGATTCATAGGCGGCATCGCGAAGGGTCGGAGCTTCGATCTGATTCACGAGTGAAGGCAGCATCTGTTCGGGGTCTCTGATCAGAAAGACGGATTGAACAGGGGCCGCTTCGAGCCATCTCAGATCCATCTCAATGAGATGATGAGCCATGTTTTTCACGAAGTGAATCGCAGCGATCGAAGGCGGGCCGAGAATCGTATTTTCGACAATGAAAGCGGAATCAGTCTCGAGGATTTTCAGGAGTTCGTCCCGGTGCGGTTGGGGTGCTTTGGTGCACTTCAGATAGTGGCCATACAGGGGCTCATCTACGACGGTGCAATCAGATCGCTGAGCAAAAGAATACATCAACGCGGTGGAGATGTTTCGTGGTCCCGACAATAGATTGATGACCTGATGATCCTCCGACATGGGGATGATCTTGCCGCATCGGGACGAAGAAAGACAAGCGAATGTTACTTCATTTGTGGGTTACGAAAATGCTTTTGAAGGCGGTTTCGTAGTAGGAATCGGACGTGTCCCCTTTGTCCCTATGAGATTGCGTGTAGCAGCCGACGTTGAAGTAGAGGCCTTCGCGTTCCACTTTCCATTCCATAACTTGCTTTCGCTCAAAAAGAGCGCGGATTCTTCCGTTATCTGCGATGAGCATAAGGTTGAAAAATGTTCCCAGTTTGTAGTCATCGTCGAGCACGAGCGGATCGAGGCCCTTCCGCTCAATGAAGAGCCTTTTCCCTTCAAGTCGAATCATGAGGAGATCGCCCTCCCTACCGCGGATCTGCGCACAGACGACGTCCTCTTTCTTATCCGGTAGAGCGGTGATCGCTGCTGAGATTGTGAGATTGTGAACCTTCCCGTCATTGGTTCCCCAACTCGTCTCTTCGGCCCCTCCCTTTTTCATCTCGCGCAGTTCGCTGCGCGGGTAGTCTGAGTTTTCAGTGGTTGGGGCTCCGCATTTTGCCCGAAAAATCACGTAGTCCAACTTTTCTGAAAGGTGGAAGAATTCCGGATCCTCGAAGAGACGAAGTGTCGGCATCATGACTTCGTCGGCGACGCCGTCACCGTTATCATCCAGAGGAATCCTTAGCTTCCAGACCGAGAGATCAATAACGTCGCCGGCGTGATTTTTCGCCCAGCCGTTACCGATCCATGCGATCGCAAGAAAGACACCTAACCACTGCTTCATTCTGAAGAGATTAGGAGCAACCTTCGCAGTTCTCAAAGGCGCCTCCAGCCGTTGTCATCATGCTCAAGGAGCTCGTCTGCCTCCTTCGGCCCCCAGGATCCAGCAGGGTATTCCGCCATCTTCGGTGGAGTCGCTGACTTGTGCCAGGCGTCTTCGATTTGATCGACGTATTTCCAGGCCGTCTCGACTTCATCCTTACGGGCAAAGAGGGTCGCGTCGCCTGCCATCGCATCGAGGAGAAGGCGCTCGTATGCTTCCGGGCTGCTTTTCCCAAAGCTGGTCTGGTAGCGGAAATCCATCTTAACCGGCTGCAAGGTGGCGGCAGGTCCGGGGCGCTTTGAGCGCATTCCGAGCGAAATGCCTTCGTTCGGCTGAATTCGAATCACGAGGACGTTGCCGGGCATGGCCTCTGCTCCGACCGAAGAATTGTAGAGCACGTTGGGACCCTGTTTGTAGTGGATCGAAATCTCAGTTCCCTTTTTCGGAAGTCGCTTGCCCATGCGGACGTAGAAGGGAACACCCTCCCAGCGCCAGTTGTCTATCATCACCTTGAGAGCGACGAAGCTTTCGGTCATCGACCCGGGATTGACGCGGTCTTCCCGGCGGTAACCGACGACTTCGTCACCGTTCACCGTTCCCGCCGTGTATTGGGCCCGAACGACGTTTGCTCCGACATCGTCGGCATCTTTAAAGGGCCGAAGAGATTTCAGCACCTTTACTTTTTCATCACGAATTCCGTCGGCGGTAAGATCCGACGGAGGCTCCATCGCGATGAGGCTTAGGAGCTGCAGAAGGTGGTTTTGCACCATATCACGAAGCGCGCCGGATTTTTCGTAGTAGCCGCCGCGACCGCCTTCCATTCCCAGAGGTTCGGCACAGGTGATTTGAATATGATCGATGAAACGGTTGCTCCAGAGAACTTCGAAGAGGTTGTTGGCAAAGCGCAGGACCATGATGTTTTGCGCGGTTTCTTTGCCGAGGTAGTGATCGATACGGAAGGTGTCTTCCTCGGGGAAAACCTCATTCACGACTTTGTTGAGATGTTGAGCAGTGGCGAGATCGGTGCCGAATGGCTTCTCTACAACGGCGCGACACCAGCCGGTTTTAGACTCATTAAGGCCTGCCTCAGCGATGTGGAGAAGGATGTCGTCGAAGAATTCAGGCGCTGAAGCGAGATAGAAAAGGCGGTTTGGACTTGCCCCTTCCTTTTCCATTTCGTCGAGTCGCTTCTTAAGCGCGACGTAGCCCTCGAGATCGTTAAAATTGCTCTCGTGATAAGTGATGCTCTGGGAAAACTGATCCCAGAGATCATCATTGTGACCCTGACGCGAAACTTCCCTGTTTAGTTTTTCGAGTCCGGTGCGGAATTCCTCGTCAGACTTCTCACGGCGGGCAAATCCCACGACCTGCAGACCGGGTGGCAGATCGCCGTCTGCAGCCAGGTTGTAGAGCGCGGGAATCAGCTTCCGGTGAGTGAGATCTCCGGTCGCCCCGAAGATCACGATAACGCAGGACTCGGGGTGATTACGCAGACTAAGGTCGGCTTCTCGAAAAGGATTCGCTTCCATCTCCCGCATAAACCCGCAGTTTTTGATCCAATGCAACCAAATAGCTTGTCGAATAAGGTAAAAGAATTCATCCGACTACGCGTCGCATTTTATTAGTCAGGAAAGGGAAAGGCTCAATTGCTCTTTGAGACAGTGTTCAAATAGGGATTCCAAAAGTGATCTCGGTGTTGCTCGGATAATCAGTGATTTTTTTGATCTACGTAAGCATAGCGTTTATTTTTTTCTCCCCGCCGCTCAATGAAAACTTTCATTCAAGCCGCCATTCCACGGAGCCTCTCAACTGGCTCGCGGCTCACCGCGAGGATACCGATAAGACCGCTTGGATACGTTCACCTTGACCAATTTACCGACCTGCCTCCCGCGCTTCCCTCTTCAGCTACGGGGAGGATTCATTGCCTTCGACGGGCTTTGGTCGATTCACATTCACTCGAAGATTCGTCTTTCGATCGCTCGTCTCCGCTCGTTTAGAGAGGCTTCGGAATTGCTTCATTGAGATCAAGACAAGGGTCGGTTCGCAGTAAATTACGCCACTCTCTCTCCGCTCATGAATTTGCTTGGGGGGCCTCCCGGTGTCTCGATCATGCCCCCGAAGCCTTCAGGATCAGCAAAGCGATGTCGAAAAACTACCTCGGACAAGTGTTGCATCCGTTTCTGCCAAAGGCGAAACGTGGGGGTGCTGAGTGAAGCGTATCAATTACGAAACCAAGGCCCCGAAGAATGAACCTTCATACTGAAAACCTGCGTTCGCTCGACAAGGCGCATCTGTGGCATCCGTTTACACAGATGAAGGATTGGTGCGCGTCTGAGGAAGACCCACTCATCATTGCCTCCGGGAAGGGAGCTATTCTCACCGATACGGAGGGAAATCAGTATCTTGATGGGAACAGCTCGATCTGGACGAATATTCACGGCCATAGTCATCCGACGATTAATGCGGCCGTCCAAAAGCAATTAGAACAGATTGCGCATTGTTCTGCTTTGGGATTTTCGAACGAGCCTGCGATTCGACTCGCCGAAAGACTCGTGAACTTTTTCCCCGAGGGAACACTGAATCGCGTCTTCTTCTCTGACGACGGCTCCACTGCGATCGAGTGTGCCTGCCGTATCGCGGTTCAGTATCGCCAACTAAAAGGAGAAGTGGCGCGGGTAAAAATTGTCGCGTTTGATGGGGCCTATCACGGTGATACGGTTGGGGCGGCCTCGCTCGGAGGGATCGAGGTTTTCAAAGATCGATTCGCGACGTCCGGATATGACGTCATCCATCTCGCCGCGATCGAGGCCTTGGAAGCCATGTCAAAAATCGAAGCCAGTGCGGTGAATGCGGTGATCATCGAACCTCTTATTCAGGGAGCTGCGGGAATGAAAACGTGGCCTGCGGGAATGTTGAAGCGTCTTCGCGAATGGTGCGACCGACACGAGGTCTTTCTCATTCTTGATGAAGTGATGACCGGTTTTGGCCGCACCGGGAAAATGTTCGCCTGCGAGCACGAAGAGGTTGTTCCCGATTTTCTCTGTCTCGCCAAAGGGCTTACAGGAGGCTACATGCCGCTGGCCGCGACACTGACGACTGAGGCCGTTTACGAGGCTTTCCTCGGCGACTATGAAGAACGAAAGACATTCTTTTATGGCCACAGCTATTGCGCCAACCCGCTCGCCTGCGCTGCGGCTCTGGGGAGTCTTGATGTCTTTGAGAATGAAAAAGTCCTAAGCGGCTTACCCCGAAAGATAAAATTTTTCGGAGAATGCCTTCAAGCCGCGGTCGAAGCAACGCCCTCCTTTGACGCGTTTCGACAAGTCGGCTTGATTGCGGGAATTGATCTGATTAATCCCGCTACGAATTCCCGATTCGACTGGAAGTCCGAGTCCGGTGCAAAAGTGTGTCGCGAGGCTCGAAAACACGGACTTCTGACACGTCCGGTGCGGGATACCCTGACATTGATGCCTCCGCTCTGCGTCACGGAAGAGGAAATCGCGAGTGCCGTCGAGGCTCTCGTCAAAGCGGCACCTTAGTTCTAAACTATTATCGGGATGCGACGGTTCTTTAAATTGTCAGAACCTTCAGTAATCGGCTGGGTACTGTCACAGCCTATCGTCGCAATACGAGACGGGTCGATTCCGTTTTCACGAGGCCTTTCGAAGCTGGTCCGTATCAAAGGATCAACCGAATTTAATCACAGCCGCAACCGCCGCTGCTGCAGCAGCCGCTTTCTTCCAAATCTTCGGGCTCAGGGAGGCGTCCCAACTCAAGGGTTTTTCCAACCTGCTTTGAAATCTGCTTAACAATGCCGTTCAGAGTCTCTTCAGCGCCCATAAAGGCACCTGTGACGGTGTCCTCTTTGAGAGCGGCAAGTTTTGCTTCGTAGCCTTCGATGTCTGTCGGCTCAAGCGCTCCTCCTTGCTGCTTTTTGTTAAGCTCTTCGCCGAGTTGGGCGAATTCACGATATGAGGCCTGTGCATCGTCGTCTTTGAAAAAAGCGTCAATCTTGGCGACATTTTCCTGATACTCACCTGATTGGAGAATCATAGAGCATAGCTCACGGGTTTTTTCAAGGATGGCCGAGTTAGGGGAAAGAGTTTCCATCTCGCTCGGTACGCCAATTCGGAGCTGTTCTCAAGCTCTATCGAAGCGACGAGAAGTGGATTCGATTTTGTGGTCTTTGTTGCAGAGTCGTCGTTGGCAAGCTCGGGAGGTTGCTGAGAGGGCTCTTCCGCTCGTGTTTCCTGAGCTCAATTTTGGCGAGCGCTTTGAGTTCTCTCCAGCGATCATTTTCGTAGTCAGGAGCAAAGTAAATATGGCGAAGCAGACTCAGCCACTCAATGTAGGCACGTTCGACGTCACCGGGTCCGAATTCGAGGTGTTGGCCCTTACGGGCAAGCAGCTGATAGAGTTTGCCCTCCTCGCGAATCGCAATGACTTCAGCGGCCCCTTCGCCATAGCCGCTCGGAAGGCCGAGAGAGAGGTAGCCTTCGTAATCGATCGGGCCGTATGCTTCGCGGCAAACCAAGGCAAGGCGTTCGCTTCCTGTCGAGTCGAGAGAGACACCTGATCGATCTGCCTGATCGACTTCGAATCGATAGCCCGCCCGCAGATTCGCGAGATCGCGAATCCCCTCGTCGAGTGGGTAGCTCGTGTCTTCGATCAATGCAGAGACAGCGAGACCCTCTCCACCTTGAAAGAGACTGAAAATCACACCTCGGGCCGTGGGGACGCCTGAATCGTCGATCAGGCCGAGTTTCCTCCACGCAAAAGCAGGGGAGCCGGGAGGAGGATTGAATGAATCGCCTGAGGTCTCATCAATATAGTGGGTTTCCGACTCGACAACGACGTGGCGCTCTTGAGGGGTCATGATGGCCTCGTCCCGCGAATCAAGGTAGCAATCAACGGGGAGCGTTTCAAAACCCGCTGAGAGATAGAGGGTATTTCCACGGAGGCTCACGTCTTTAAAAGTGGCGGGTGAGATGGCCGCTTCGAACATTTCAGGGAAGAAAGAAGAGGCTTCGATGAATGAGTAGAGCATCGCAGAATCTGCCCCACCGAGACGTTTTCTTGCTGACTTGGAAATTTGGAACTGATCGTCGCTGACGAGACTGGCGACTGCCATTTCCATGCCATAACGGCGTGGTCCCGGGCCTTTCTCATCGAGCCGCGCGAGTCGCGCCGATCGCGGCAGCAAAGTCGAGATATAGACGCTATCCGATTCTGATGAGCGGTAACGTCCTTTGATCATTCGCGAGGTTTCCCCGAAGGGCTTTTCGGCTTTACGGCTGGAGTCAAAAGTCTCCCACTCACCTTTTGAATTGAGTATCTCACGTTTCATTGGCTTGAGATTGAAGAGCGTCGAATCATTCTGATCGGTGACATCAACACCTGTTGTTTGAAACCCCAGCGGGACAGCCTGAATCGAAAAAAGCCGGTTCCTCAACTCGCGGGCTGAATCAAACGGCGATTCGCCGGCGAGTGATGCATGGTGCATACGACGTATCAAAGTCGGCCAGTCGGTCTCATTTTTCCGGCGCAGTTCAATCGGGCGGGCGTCACCGAGGCCCGGCGAATCTCGGGCCGTTAAAATGTAGCCCCGCTTATCGAGGCCTCGGCGACCGGCCCGTCCATACATCTGCAACAATTCGTCGGCCCGGATCCGGCGCTGATAGGGTCCGTCTTGATAGCTCGTCTCGCCAACAAAGACGGAGCGAACCGAAAAGTTGATGCCGGCAGCTAGACCCATCGTCGCGACAATAACCCTCAGCTGCCCTGCTTTGGCGAGGGGCTCGATGATCGCCGAGCGCTCTGCAAAACTCATTCCGCTGTGGTGAAAGGCAACGCGCTTGTTGAGGAGCCGTCTCAGATCGGCTGAAGCGAGTTGCTCGAGTTGTCGGCTTCCGAGTTTGACGGGGTCATCCTCCGGCATCGCCCCCGCAATTTTCCAGGCAATCTTCTCCGCTGCTTTCCGGTGAGGCGCAAAAATCAGGAGCGGTCCGTATTCAGATAGAAGGGCCCCAATCGCAAGGCGTTCCCAGAAATTTTTATACTTCCTCGGGGCGCTTCGCGGCATCGACTCGATCGGAATTTCCTCCTGAGGAACGGCACGCTCTTTCGTTTCCACGACTTCCGCAGTGCGCCCCAGCCGGGTCATCCAGTCACAGACTTTGCGGGAATTGGCGACGCTGCCGCTCATGAGGAGAAGTTGCGTTTCCGGAGGCGCGAGAGCGATTGCCAATTCGTAGTTGAGACCGCGCTGCCTATCCCCGATCATCTGATATTCATCGATGATGAGAAGTCCCGGTCCGTCGCCGGAAAGAAGCCTCTCGCGTTGTGTTTCGAGAGTGGCGACGAGAACTGAAGCCTTTAAGTTTTCGGCGATATCGCCCGTTGCAATCCCTACGTCCCAGCCTCGCGCGGTCCATTCCCGCCACTTATCGTTCGCGAGAGCTCTTGTCGGGACCGTGTAGACGGCTTGGCGTCCCGAGTGATTGCTTTTTCCGCTTTCTGCAAGGTGCTCGAAAATGAACGTCTTACCGGAACCGGTCGGAGCCGAGAGAATCACATCAACTCCATTGCGGAGTTTTCGGATAGCGTCCTGCTGCCAGAGATCGGGAACGATCAGCTGAACCTTCAGCCCTTCAAATGCTCCTGCGAGTCCGCCTTCCATGACGGTTAAGATACGTCCACCGCTCGAATCGAGTCGAGCCTCTATCTGAGATGGACTGAACCCTAGTTAGGCTGGCTCACAGGGAGCGGTATCGTTTTGTCCCGCTTCTCCGGCTTTGCCTCGGAGATATTCACGGGATTGCCGGTCCTTTGGATCGCGATGAGATCTTGGATGATCTGAATCGTCTCCCGCTCGTAGGGGTCAAATTTATGGGGATACTGGAGCAATTTGTCGTTGGGATCCTCTTCCTTTTTCTCGCCGCGAGACATCCCGCTGAGCTCTTCCTGTGAGAGTTCGTCCCGAAGCGTCAGGCCCTCTTGAAGGACGTTGTCCTGAGTGAGCTTGTAGATCGTGAAAAGATCTTTCTCTTTTTCGCGCACATCGGCAAAACGTTTGATCCGCTCCTGTTTTCTGGTTTCGCGATCGGCTTCGGCTTTGGCCGCATCGGCAATGCGCTTCGCGAGGTTGAGCGAGATTTTATTCTCTTCGATCCGCTGCTTTTCTGTTTCTACGTCGTGAAGGATGTAGCCAAAGCCGGTTCGTGAAGCAACCCGTGCACTGGAAGCTCTTTGCAGGGAATCATAAGGCATTGGCTTCTCAAAAAACGGATCGTAACGACTGGGCTGAATCGGGTCGACATCGAGCGCGTTGGGAAGGGTTGCTTCTCCAATCTCGGCAATATCGAGCAGTGATGGCAGCTGGACTTCAGGGACGACACCGTCACGCTGAGTCGAGTGACCGTTGATGCGGTAGAAAGTCTGAATCGTCAGCTTCAAGGCACCCTGCTGGGTTGTCTCGCGATTGAATGGCAGAATGATGCGATTCGTAAGGACAGGGCGAAGTTGCTGCACGGTTCCTTTTCCAAAACTGGATTGACCTCCGACGATGACCGCTCTTCCGACGTCCTGAAGGGCGGCGGCAAAAATCTCGGAAGCCGAAGCGCTCGCGCGATTGATGAGGACGATGAGGGGGCCGCCGTAAACGGCATTCGCATTGCGTGAGAACTTTTGATCGCGATTTCCGCGCCAGTCGATCGATTGAACGACGGGACCTTTGCGGATGAAGAGGCCGGTCATGTTAATCGCCTCTTCAAGTGAACCGCCGCCATTGTCACGGAGGTCCACGACAAGTCCGTCGATTCCCTCGATCGCGAGCCGGGTTAAAAGCCTCCGCACATCAGTGGTCGTGCTCGTATTTCCGCCGTCCATGTCAGCGTAGAAAGAGGGAAGGGTGATCCAGCCGAGCTTTTGCTCTTCGCCCATAGGATCTTCCGTGAGGATGAGATCGGCTGTGGCGAGGCTGTCTTTTAAATCAATCGTCTCGCGCACGATGTCGATGAATTTGATGTCTGTTGCCTCTGCTAATGGCACGACTTTGAGACGAACCACGGTTCCAATTTCACCGCGAATAAGATCAACAATGTCGGAAAGCTTCTTCTCGACGACGTCTACAAATTCGCCGTCCGGCCCCTGGGCTACCCCAATGACGCGGTCTTTAACCTCAAGATCGCCGCCTTTCGAAGCGGGGCCGCCAACGACGAGGCCTTCGATCGTTGCGCCACCCTGCTCTTCGTCTTTTTGGAGCATGGCGCCGATTCCGGTGAGGGATTTGTTCATCCCGATACGGAAATCGTCATACTGCTGCTGCGAAAAATATTCGGAGTGTGGATCGTAGGCACGGGCAATCGATTTGATAAAAAGAGTCGCGACATCCTCTCTCTCATTCTCGCTGATACGCTTTAGGATTCGATCATAACGCTCCGAAACTTTTTCGTAGATGGATTTCCCATCCTCCTTAGTCTCTTTCTTCTCGGGAACCTCTTCGCCTTTTTCGGCCGCCTCCTTGACCTTATTAGCTTCTTCCTTCGCTACGGCATCAGCGATCAGTGTTTCACGGATGAGATCTCCTTCGATCAGATTTCTCCAGAGTTGATCATGCGCTTCCCCTGCGGTGGCCCACTCGACTTCTTTACGGGACATCTCGACAAATCGGTCCGAGTCGTAGGTGAAGGTGTTCGGCTTCGCGAGGCTCTTCGCCATTTCGACTCGATCCTGCAAACGCTTTTCGTAGACAGCGTAGATCTCGAAGGCGGCGGGAATGGATTCGTTTTTTACGGCCTCATCAATCGTCAATTCATGATCACGACGGAACCCGTCGATGTCTTCTTTAGTGAAGTATATTCGGCTGTAATCGAGAATTTCAAGATAGGACTCAAGAACCCGCGCCGACATTTTGTCATTGAATGGCTGGCGTAGAAAGTGCTCTTCCTCAAGCATCCCGGTAACACGTCGTGCAAGGTCACCGTATTCGGTTTCCGCCCGTGAAATTTGACCCGATCCGAGAAGGGTAACGATTGCCAGAAAAAGCGCGAGGGAAGACTTCGAAGGAGAGGTCAGTTTCTGAAGGAAGATCATAAATATGTTGAAAAGGCCGAGTCCAAAAACAGGCAATGCTCCTGAGTTACCTTTTTCAAGGCAAAATCTTACATGAAAAGCGTTATCGTAAAAGTCTTTTGTCTGACTTACTCAAGGACCGATATAGGCGCAGAGAATTGCAAAAAGACTGTTCTATGAGAGTGTCTGCGGGTGATGCCCTCTCCTTCCTTTTTCCGCTCAACGGCGTTTAAAATCATCGTTTTCCTCGCTGGCACCGTCCTTCTCGGTGCAATCCTCGCACCGGCGCTCTATTGGTGCGGGAAACATGTCGTAAGCGAAGAATGGCTCAAGGGCGGTGTCCTCGATGGGATCAATGGCTCACTGGAGCGCGCTAAATTCCCCCGCTATTTCAATCGATCGATTCTTATGGGTGCTCTTCTCATGCTCTGGCCGACCCTGAAGTGGCTCAACGCCGGGGCGGCCAAAAAAAGGCAGTCCATTTATGATACCCTTTTGCTGAAGCGTGATCCGCGGTGGTGGAAGGACGGACTCATTGGATTTTTCATCGCCGCCTGCAGTCTCCTCGCGCTGGGATCGTTTTACGTCGGCCAGGGATGGTATGAGGCGACCGAACTTACCCAAACGATTCCCGCTATTCTCCTGAGCGCTCTCGGAACGGGGCTGGCGGTAGGCTTTCTCGAAGAGTTCGTCTTTCGGGGAGCGCTCCATGCCGTCCTCGCCAAATTATTGAAGCCAAAGGTCTTGTTCCCTGCTATTGCTGTCTTTTTTGCGCTGATCCACTTTTTCAATGCTCCGAAAACGCTCACCGTTCCCGAAGTAACGGCCGGGTCGGGGTTCTGGATGGTCGGTGCCATTTTCGAGCACTTTTTCAGCCAATTCGCAAATCCCTATTTTCTTTTCGCCGAGTTTGCGGTCCTTCTCGCGATTGGGCTCGTCCTCGGGTACACAAGGATGAAAACGAACTCTCTCTGGATCGGTATCGGTCTGCATGCTGGCTGGGTCTTCGGGGTCAAAACACTCAGCTCGATGACGTCACGGGCCTTTGCCCCGGCTGAGATGATGCCCTGGCTCGGGGGCTCCCTCCGGGTTGGGGCAGCTTCCTGTATCGTCGTCTCTCTGACCGGACTTGCGATTGTGCTGTGGCTGCGAAAGCGCCCCGGTCGGGCCTTTCATGAAACGCTGAGATGAAGCGTGTCGTTCGTTTGCGGCAATCAGTCAAAGGCTGGATTTTCCCGCCTGCGTGCGGTGCCTGCGATGCACCGCTCTCGAGCGAACGCCAGATCGAGCGGCCGTTTTTATGTGAGCCGTGTGAGGCAACCCTCAAAACGATCGGCGAGCATTACTGCTCAATTTGCGGTCAAAGCTATGAATCGGCGGACACGGGAGCCTTTCGCTGCGCGAACTGCGGCGGCCGGAATCTGGGGATCGACTTTGCCGTCAGTGCCTACCGAAGTGCCGGAGTCGCCCGGGATTTGATGCATCGCTACAAATACCGGAAGCAGCTTCACCTTTCCAGGCTCATGGGATCCCTCATCACTGCGGTCTGGAATGATGAGCGACTCCAGAGCCGCGACTGGATCATCGTTCCCGTTCCCCTGCACCCGAAACGAATGCGAACCCGAGGATTCAATCAATCCCATGAAATCGCGCAGGAATTGATCCGAATCGGCGGTGGGGGCACGAAAATGCGTCTCCAGCCCATGCTGAAGAGGGTTCGCGATACGATTCGACAGGCGAGGCTGGATCGGAAAGAGCGACTCGAGAACTTGCACGGTGCATTTGAGCTGATTCCGGGAACAAATGTGGAGGAAGAAGGTATCAGCGTGTTGCTCGTCGACGATGTCATGACAACGGGAACAACCGTTTCAGAATGCGCCTTGGTGCTGCGGGAATCGCTTGATATTGACGTGATCGCTGCCGCCTCGGTGATGCGAGGATGACGAATTCAGTTGTGAAATGGCCATTTTTCCCTACCGTTTCTTTACCCGCTTAGGCGAGTCAAACACACGATTACACGTCTAAAGCACCGTTTCTGATATGGGAATTTTTAAAAAGCGCTCGATCAAATCACTGGGAAAGAAGAAGTCCGACATGCCCGAGGGCTTGTGGAACAAGTGTCCTTCCTGTGGAGCGATCATTGATGAAATCACATTGGCGCAGCGCCATCGCGTTTGCACAAAATGTGAACATCACTTTATCCTCACATCGCAGGAGCGGGTTCAGATGCTGATTGATCCCGATACATTTGAAGAGATGGACGCCAATGTCGAAGGCGTCGATTGCCTTGGGTTCAAAGGCTACGCCGATAAGATCAAAGCCAATCAGAAGAAAACCGGCCTCAAGGAAGCGGTTCTAACAGGGCGCGGATCGATTCTCGATCATCCTGTCACAATCGGCGTGATCGATTTCCGCTTTTTAGGCGGTAGCCTCAACTCAGCAGTGGGTGAAAAACTTACCCGTGGAATCGAAGCTGCGACCGCTGAAAAGCGTGCCGCAATCATCGTGAGCGCTTCCGGTGGTGCCCGCATGCATGAAGGAATTTACAGCTTGATGCAGATGGCGAAAACGAGTGGTGCGCTTGCCCGTCATCACAAAGCAGGCCTCCCCTACATCTCTATTTTGACTCACCCCACGACCGGTGGTGTCACCGCGAGTTTTGCGACGATTGGTGATATCAACATGGCAGAGCCAAAATGCATGATCGGCTTCGCTGGTCCGCGCGTGATTAAAGAAACCACACATCAGGATCTCCCTGCTGGTTTTCAGACTGCGGAATTTTTGCTCGATCACGGACTGATTGATATCATCGTCCCAAGGTCTGAGATGCGCGACAGGTTGGGTCAGCTTCTCAGCTTTATGATGCCGCAGCAGAAGTCGGCCTAGGCCGCTAAAAATTGCTCCTCAGCAGATTCCCGCTGAGTTTCCCGGTGAAATAGCGTCACCTAGATGAGTTCTCGCATCGGCTTGTAGCCGTCGACGAGATAGTGCGGGCGCCCTGACAGATCCTCGACCGTCACCTCGTTCGCGTTGATGCCAAGTTGGTGATAGAGCGTCGCGAAGACTTCACCGAAGTGAACCGGTCTATCATCGATCTCTCCGCCAAGGCGATCCGTCGCACCGATGACCTGACCTGTTTTCAGTCCGCCGCCAGCGAGAAGCGCACCACCGACGCGAGGCCAGTGATCGCGACCAGCGTCTTTGTTGATCATCGGGGTTCGTCCAAATTCTCCCCAGGCAACGACGAGCGTGTCATCGAGCATCCCGCGTTCATCGAGGTCCTCGATCAAAGCGCTGAGACCTTGATCAAACATCGGCGCATGAGACCGCATCCCTTTGAAATTACTACTGTGAAAATCCCATCGGCCGAAGTTCAAAGTGACACAGCGGGCACCCGCCTCGACGAGGCGACGGGCCATTAAAAAGTGTTCGAGATTTCGCGGGGCACCATCACCGAAATTCTTCGGATCCCCTTTCCCGTAGCGCTCGCGCACTTTGGTAGACTCCTGCTCTAGATCGAGTGCTTTCGCGAGTTCGCTCGAAGTGAGGAGACCAAATGCCTGATCGTGAAATTCGTCGAGCCCCGTCATGACCCCGGTGCGATCCGCTTCCCTCCGAAAATGATCAAAAGATTGAAGAAGTCCTTTTCGCTCATCGAGCCGTGACGCTGAAATCGCACTGAGAATGAGGTCTTCTTTCCCGGGGCCGGACGGTTTGAATGGGCCATTCGCAAAACCGAGGAATCCCGGCTTGCCGGATGATCCATAGGGCGGATGCCCCGCTTTCGGCGCGAGACCAACAAAGCCGGGAATGTTGGGATGTTTTGAACCCATCAGATTCGACATCACCGAGCCAATCGAGGGCCATCCTCCGGGAGGTTGACCGGTCATGTTCAAGGTCGAACCGACTTTCCCCGTGTAGCACATAAAAGAATCGTGACTCCCATTCGCTGCCCCGTAGAGCGAACGAATCGGCACGCACTTGTCCATGATTTTTGCCATCTTCGGCATCAGTTCACAGATTTCGAGGCCATCCACGTTCGTCGGGATCGGCTTGAATTCACCGCGGATTTCAGACGGCGCATTCATCTTCAGGTCATACATGTCCTGATGCGGGGGAGCCCCCGCCATGTAGATCATGATGACTGATTTCTTCGAATTGCGAATTCCTGCAAGTTGCTCGGCCTGCAGCAACTGAGGCAAAGAAGCGCCTCCCATCCCGAGGGCGCCGATCTTTAAAATGTCACGACGCGAAACACCGTCACAGAATCGCGAGCGTGAGTTGGAGGAGCCTGAAATCGAGAGCATTTCAAACTTTACGGGAAAACGGGAACTCCGCGCGAGACGCATTCGCGGGGCCTTTCCCACCCGTGGTCGTCCCGCCACGGCAAGAATCAAGGTTCTAATTTTTCGGGTCCTGCAGCAAAAATGAGATGCCCGGCCTGCTCAACGAAAGTGCTAGGGGAACCTGCCATTTAAAGAACTCTGGAGTGGCGTCATCCAGAGGTGGCGGGAATTTTACAATGCCGCAATCTCCTGGACGAGGGAAGGCCCGCGATAGACGAGTCCGGTGTAGACCTGAACGAGTGCCGCGCCTGCGTCGAATTTGGCCTGCGCATCGGCCGCACTCATAACGCCGCCCGAACCGATGATTGGAATGCTGTGATCCATCTCGGCGCGGAGAAGACTGAGGATTGCCGTCGAATCCTCGATGAGAGGTGCGCCGCTCAATCCGCCTGCCTCGTCTGCGAGGGGATGACCGGCAACGGCCCCGCGTTCAATCGTCGTGTTCGTCGTGATGACGCCGTCGATTTTTGTCTCGCTGAAAACAGAGGCGAGTGACTTCACCGCCTCTTCCGAAAGATCAGGAGCGATCTTAATAACGATAGGAACCTGTTTGCCGTCATGGTCTGGAGCGAGGCGATCGCGCAATGCTTGAAGACGTGTCACCAACTCCCGGCAGAATCCTTCCGTCTGGAGATCGCGAAGACCCTTGGTGTTGGGTGAGGACAAATTTGCGGTCACATAATCAGCGGCTCGATAGACTCCTTCGAAACATTTTAAATAGTCATCGAGAGCCTTCTCATTCGGGGTGTCGAAATTTTTTCCAATATTGATCCCGAGAATTCCGGAGAATTTCTTTTTCGACTTCGCGACGTTTTCGAGCAACCCGTCTATCCCCGGATTGTTGAAGCCCATCCGGTTGATGATCGCTTCGTGTTCCTTGAGCCGAAAAAGGCGCGGCTTCGGATTTCCGGATTGAGGCCGCGGGGTCACCGTTCCGATTTCGACATGACCGAATCCAATCGCCCCGAAAGCATTTACGGCAGATCCTGTTTTATCCAAACCAGCCGCGAGTCCGACCCGGTTGGGAAATTTCAGCCCCATCACTTCGACCTCATCAGTGTCAGGTGCCTGATCCAACCCTGTTCGGCACCGCCCTGATAAGCGCCCCAAAATCCCGAGGCTATCCGCTGTCGTCATCATTGAAAGAGTGACGTGATGTGCGGTTTCAGGATCGAGAGCAAAGAGAAAGCGTCTCGCAAGCGGGTAAAGATCTGCCATAGGGAATTGCTACACCTTACCAAAGCGTGAATCAACCGCTGTCGAGACAAGGTAACCGCGCCTCATCGGGACGCAGAATCGTTAACCTCCTAAACGTTTTATGGCGTATAAAAGTTGCAAGGTAGATGACCACTCGCAAAAGGCATCTACCTTGCATGCCTCATAAAATGAAGGAAACTACCCCATGAATCGCATTGTGGCCGGAGCCGCCTCACTCAATCAAATCCCCCTCGACTGGGAGGGGAACTGTCGTCGTGCTGTCGCCGCGATAGAAGAGGCGCGTGAGTCCGGAGTTGGTTGGTTTTGTCTACCGGAGCTCGCTATCAGCGGCTACGGCTGCGAGGACATGTTCCTTGCTCCCGAAGTGGGAGAGCGAGCGCTCGATTCACTTAAAAAGTTGGCGGAAAAATGCAACGGGATCGTTGTCGCAATCGGGCTTCCGATTTGGTACGAGAGCAGCGTTTATAACGCCGTCGCTCTCATCGCCGATGGAGATATTGTCGGATTGGTCGCGAAACAGAATCTGGCCGGCGACGGATTGCACTACGAACCCCGCTGGTTCAAGCCCTGGCCCGAAGGGGCCGTCGAGACGATTCAGATCGGAGAAAAAAGCGTCCCGATCGGCGATCTCGTTTTCAATATTGGCGGGGTGCGCCTCGGATTCGAGATCTGTGAAGACGCCTGGGTCGCGAATCGTCCCGGAACCCGTCTCGCCCGCCGTGGAGTCGACCTCATTTTCAATCCCAGCGCGAGTCATTTTGCTTTCGGAAAACAATCCGTCCGCGAGCGTTTTGTCCTCGAGGGTTCACGTGCCTTTGCCTGCGGGTACGTTTACGCGAACCTCCTCGGTAACGAGGCCGGACGAATTATCTATGACGGTGGAACCGTGATCGCCTCGGGGGGCGAGTCCGTCGCCGAGGGCCGCCGTTTTTCTTTTAACGATCACGTCGTGACCGCGGCAACGATCGATCTTAATCTGACAAGACTTCATCAAGCACGACAAGTCAGTCACCAACCGATCGTCGGCGAAGCGGATGAACTTACGGTCGAAGTTAAGTTCGTTCCCGAGTGGAAAGGCCCTTTCGTTCCCGTGGAGAGCGAGAGATCCCATCCCTCTGACTTGAAAGAAGAGGAGTTCACCCGGGCGATGGCTCTTGGATTGTTCGATTACCTCCGCAAATCTTATTCAGGTGGTTTCGTTGTCTCACTGAGCGGAGGGGCCGACTCTGCCGCTGTCGCAAGCTTGGTGAAGTTAATGGTCGATTTGGGAATTGATGATCTCGGTGAAGCGCGTTTTCGGGAAAAACTGGGGCACATCAAATTCGATGAACGCCCTCTCATGAAGCAGCTCCTGTCATGTGTTTACCAAAGGACACGGAACAGTAGCGAAACGACCCGAAACGCCGCTGAAACGGTGGCGGCAGCGATTGGGGCCGACTATCAGGAGTGGGACGTTGATTCCCTCGTCGAGGATTACCGAGGCATCCTCGAAAAAGGAATCGAGCGCGACCTCAGCTGGGAGAACGACGACATCACTCTCCAGAACATTCAAGCGCGGGTCCGTGCGCCGGGCGTGTGGATGCTCAGCAACATTCGCAACGCGCTCCTTCTCGCAACGAGCAACCGCTCCGAAGCCGCCGTCGGCTACACGACGATGGATGGCGACACCTGCGGCGGCCTCAGTCCCATCTCAGGGATCGACAAAGCCTTCCTTCGCCAGTGGCTGAGTTGGCTCGAGACCGAGGGTTGCGATCCGGACATCGAACCGCTCCCTGCACTTTCGGTGATTAACGCTCAGGCCCCCACCGCCGAGCTGAGGCCCGGTGAAGAAAAACAGACCGACGAGTCAGACCTCATGCCCTATCCCGTCCTCGATGCGATCGAACGTCTCGCGATTCGCGATAAAAAGCTACCGCGCGAAGTGTGGCAAATGATGTGTGAAACACACCCCGAACATGACGATCAGCAAATGAAGCTATGGGTCATCAAATTCTTCCGCCTCTGGAGCCGCAATCAGTGGAAACGCGAACGTTTCGCCCCCGGTTTTCACCTTGACGACAAGAACCTTGATCCTAAGACCTGGTGCCGCTTCCCCATTTTGAGCAGTGGGTTCAGAGAAGAGATAGCGGAGCTGGAGGGGCTGTGAAGAGACCGGGAACAATGCCGTTTCAGCGGCATCGTTTGTTCTTTCCGAGCCACCAACGGAAGAGTTCTTATTCTCTCTCGAATTCTATCGAATGAACCTGAAGCTCGATTAAACCTGACGTCAGGCAATCTTGAGCTGGAAAAAGAGCGCTTCGCGAAAGCTATTCGTATGCTGAGCGGTTCCACCACTCTAAGCGTCAAAATGGTATTAGAAGAGGGGTGAAAGTGCAGAACTCTCCGCTCACTTCCCAAACGGAGAAAAACGAACCACTCCAATACTGCGATCTTTGATCGCATCGTCTCCTGTCTTCGTGAGGGTCACTTCCGCCGCGACCGGCTTATTCGGCTGGAGTTCAAATTTACCATCGATATCCCTGATCTCGAGTCGGGTGATGCGTTCCCCCTCATCTCCGCGAGCGCGACCACCCGCCTTAATACTGTAAGTGCTTTCTGCAGTCAGTTTCATCCTTCCATCAGGGAGGAGAACGGGATCCGCGATTGTTCGCAAGCCAGGCTGCTCATCGTCCGGTATATTGTCATCGTCGAGCCATTGGGTCATCTCGACTTTGGTTCGCTGACCACTTCGAACAACGAAGCGAGTCGAGGCGAAACGATTCCGACCCGCCGCCGCATCCGGACCGGAAGGAAAAAAAGCTGTCTCAATATATCCCTGGGTCTCAATTTTTGTGCTGTCGGGACTTGCCTCTCCCGTCCGTGCTTCGGCAAGGAGGAGAAGGAGATCATCTTCCCATTGCCAGCGACAGATGAAAATGGGTTCTCCACTGCGACCTGCGACCCGTCCGGTGTAGGTTTTTTCGAGGGGTTCATCGCGATCTTTTCGGGTGTAGGTTGCGTGCAGCTTCCAATCGACGACGCCGTCAACGATCACCGGATCAATCTCAACTTCGAGACCATCTTTGCTTTCACCCCATGGCATCATCAGAACATTCTCACTCGATGCCTTTCGCGTGCGCTCACCGAGAGGTGCTTTCATGATAAATGAATCCTCCTTTATGACGCGCTTCTGCTTTTCAAAATCAGGCAGCTTTGCCACCGTCTCGACCGCGATCGCTCCGCCTTGAATGAGCCGTTCCTCCAAAGCGGTCGCAATGACCGCTTCCATTCGGTAAACACTGAATTCAAACTCGATTTCCTGCGCGCCAAGCGGCGCCTGGAACGGGCTAAAAACGATCGCAACTGCAATTAGAAATAGAGGACTCCGCATCATCCTACTTTAGGCCTTGAGGTGTTGTTCGGTCCAGCAGAGTGACACCCTTATTCAGGCCGGTAACCCTCATCTCTGGGAACGCCCCGGTCGACGACCGGATCATTTTCAATGAAGCGGTCTGCTCGGGGAAGTAGGTCCACTTTGTCGTTATCGAACCAGTTGACGCGGACGAATGCGAGTGACCAATCATCGCGTCTGAAAATCAGCTTGATGTTCCCGCGCCGCGGAGTTTTTCCTGCTTTTGGAAGCGTCATCAACTGGTGAACGGAGGTGATACCCGAGACGCCTACCGGGTTGGCAGGGATTGTCGAAAACTCCGCATCGTTCGCAACGACCAACGTTCCCTCTTTTTCAGCTCGCTCACAATTTTCGAAAACTTCTGATTCTCGAGCTCTCCCTCTCCCGTCGTCGGTGATGTCGCCAATTCATTGAAGGCAGACTCACCTTCTTTCCAAATCGCATCTAGAATCGCTTCACACCTCTGATCGAGGAGCTAAGGATAGGGCGCGAGGGTTTCGTTTGCCCCATCTCCGAAAGTTTCATTTCGCGCCTTGATCGGACTGCTATCCCGCTCGGATTCGTCCACGAGTTCATTGAAATCAATCATCCGGACTGCTTTTTGAGCCCATTTTTCCTGAGCACCGAGGATGGTCGAAACGGAGACGACAAGAAGAAGTGACAAAGCAAGGCGATCCATCAATCGAATCTAGCAGTCCGCGAAGTGCTTGTGTCAAAAGTGGCCCCACTTTTGTAAAAGATCCGTGAAGGGAAGGCACTCGCTTCGACTGCGGCATGCTTGCGTTCTTGCCTCGTTCTTCGAACTGGGAGAGAGTTGCGAATGCGATTTCTCAGTTATCTTCTCCTGATTTCTTTCCTCCTGCCGCTTTTCTCGATCGCCGCGGACAAACCCAACGTCATCATCATTTACACCGATGATCAGGGTTCGGTCGATGCGAACTGCTACGGCTCAAAGGATTTGGCAACTCCGAACATTGATCGGCTCGCTGAAACGGGCGTTCGATTCACGCAGATGTTAGCCCCGTCAGCGATCTGTTCGGCATCGCGGGCAGGTTTGTTGACCGGTCGAATTCCGGCGCGCGCAGGGGTTCCGTCAAATGTGTCATCCAAAGAAGGGGAAGTGGGGATGCCTTCGGAACAGGTCACGATCGCAGAATTGTTTGGGAGCGCAGCTTATGCGACTGGTCATTTTGGCAAATGGCACCTTGGTTACACACCGGAGACAATGCCGAATGGGCAGGGCTTTGATTACTCGTTCGGGCACATGGGTGGCTGCATCGACAATTACTCTCACTTTTTCTACTGGAACGGGCCCAATCGTCACGATCTCTGGCGAAATGGAGAACAGGTCTGGGCCGACGGAGAATACTTCGGGGATTTGATGCAGGAAGAATTGCACCACTTTATCGAGGACAAAAAAGAGCAGCCCTTTTTCGTCTACTGGGCGATCAACTGGCCTCACTACCCGCTTCAGGCAACGCCCAAATGGAGAGAACATTATGCCGACCTCGAAGAACCTAGGAACAAATATGCCGCCTTTGTTTCGACGACAGACGAGATTATCGGGCTCCTCCTCGACAAACTAGAGAAAGAGGGTTTGCGCGAAAATACGATTGTTCTTTTTCAATCCGATCATGGTCATTCGGTCGAAGAGCGCACTTTTTTCGGCGGCGGCTCGGCGGGTCCCTACCGTGGGCACAAAGGGAATCTTTTCGAAGGCGGACTCCGCGTTCCCTCAATCGTGAGTTGGCCGGGCGGCTTGCCTAAAGGCGAGGTCCGCGAAGAGCTCGTCACGGGAATGGACTGGTTTCCAACGCTTGCTGAACTAGCCGGTGTTGAAGTTCCCGAAGGACATCACCTTGATGGGAAGTCGATCGCTAAAGTAATCAAAGAAGACGCCAAGTCTCCCCACGAGGACATGTATTGGAGACTCGGCGCGAATCCCGAGAAAGCAAAATGGGTCGTTCGTCAGGGTGATTGGAAGTTGCTCGGCAATGCTGCGGAGAATGTTCGCCCAGAGGGAACGTCTGAACTGAGCGCAAAAGGAAAAGAGTTCTTTCTCGTGAATTTGAAAGAAGACATCGGGGAGAGGGTCAATTTGCGAGACAAGCATCCCGATAAACTGAAAGCACTTTTGAAAATCCGTGAGTCGTATGAGGCAAGCCTTGCCACAGAGAAATGATTGAAGAAAGAAGGGTCCTTCCCGAAATTCTTGATTCGCTACCGTCAACCAATCCGGAAGCGATACGCAGTCGAAAAGATCTCCACCGCTTAAATGTGGCGATGGGGAACTATCGATGGATCGCATCAGGCTTGAATGAGTCCGTTCGTTCGAACCTGAGGGATTGGGTTGAGCCGGGCGCGGGGGACGGCCCCCTTTCACGGGCCTTGAATGATTCGGTGATTCAAGCGATCAAGGTGGATGCGGTAGATTTTCTTCCGCGCCCGGATCACTGGCCTGAGAACTGGAACTGGAGTCAGGGTGATCTCTTTGAAATTCTCGGAAACTTTTCAAAGCAAGGCGCCAAGACCGGGTTGATCTCCAATCTGTTTCTCCATCACTTCGAAGGAGAGGACCTCCGGAAAATAGGCGTCTTGATTCAGGATTCCTATTCACAGCTTCTCATTTGCGAGCCGGCTCGTTTTTCGCGTTTTCAGTGGCTTGCTCGATTGGTCTTTCCGCTCGTAAACCGGATCACTCGTCACGATATGATCATCAGCATCGAAGCCGGTTTTCGAATAAACGAACTTCCGAAGCTACTTCATCTCGATCCTGAAGTCTGGGAATGGAGAGAATCCGTATCTCTTATGGGAGCCTATCGATTAAAGGCCTCAAAACGGGAATGACGAAAGAAATTATCATCGCAGGAGGCGGAATCGCCGGGCTCTCACTAGGGATCGCTCTGCGGGAGCGAGGAGTCGAAACAACTCTCTGTGATGCGGGACATTATCCAAGGCATCGAGTATGCGGTGAATTTATTTCAGGAGTATCCGATGAAACGCTCGAAATTCTCGGAGTGAAATCACTCCTCGTCGATGCGGAGAGAAATAAGACAACGACCTGGTGCGGCCCTTCGGGAAACATTCTCCAACGAACCCTTCCCAAACCAGCGCTTGGGATCTCACGATTTCGCCTTGATGAGCGAATGGCCCAAAGATTTGTTGAGCTCGGGGGAACCTTAAATGAAGGGGAACGCGTTCCCGCTGAAGTGACAAAAAGCGAAGGGGTCATTCTCGCAACGGGCCGACCCGCCACCAAAGGAAGTCAATGGCTGGGACTGAAGACCCATTTGCTCGACTTCGAGCTCCAGACCGATCTCGAAATGCATCTCGGGGACGGGGGCTACCTCGGAATGAGCAGGATTGAGGATCGCAAAGTGAACGCCTGCGGTCTCTTTAAGATACGGCCAGAGCTGAAAGCCTCGAAGGGCACGACGATGCATGAGTATCTTTCGGCGATCGGACTCAAGTCACTTGCAGAGAGAATTCACTCAGCGGAAAAGGACCCCACATCACAACTCGGAGTGAGTGCCTTTATCCTCGGCGAGCAAAAGCATGAGAGCAAATCTCTGGTCCGTCTCGGTGACCAGGAGGCGATCATCGCACCCCTCTCCGGGAACGGCATGAGCATGGCTTTTGAGTCATCGGCGCAGGCAATCCCCCTCATCGAAGCCTACCTCGATTCGAAGCTTCGCTGGGAAGAGGTAGGCGATTTACTAAATCGACAACTCTCGCGTCGTTTTCGGCGCCGAATTCGTGTCGCCAACTTTCTCAATCCCATGCTCACGAGCCGGCGGATGCAACGAGGGATAACGAAACTAAACCAGTTTTCGCTACTCCCATTCAAATCCCTCTATGAATCGACCCGTTCATAGTAAGCTCTTTAAAAATTGAATTTTTGTGAACAAACCGTCATCTTTCTTTGTCCTAAGTAGAGATGCATGAATTTTCTGACGACTGGAGGTCCTGGATTAAGAAGAACGGTAGCCGTCTTATGCTTTTTGCACGGCAACAAAGTCGCAGCGAAGCAGACGCCGAGGACGTCCTCCAAATGGCCCTCGTTAAAACCTGGAAGACGCACGAGGGAGCACCGGACGACAAAGTCATCAGCCTCGCCTACACCAATGTGAGACGGTGTGCGATCGATCTGGGGAGAAGCAACGACAGGCGGAAAAAGCGTGAAGATATTGCCGCTCGTGACAACGGAGAACTGGTTTCGTGGTTTGAGCTTCCGGAAGACGACACCTCACGGGCCCTCCAGGTTGCCCTGTCAAAGATTCCTGAAAAATTCCGTGAAGTCATCACCCTGAAAATCTGGGGTGAACAGACTTTCGATCAGATCGGAAAGACCCTCAACCTTTCGCCGAACACAGCCGCCTCCCGCTACCGCTACGGAATGGATTCGCTTCGTCGAAGCCTTGTCCTCGAGAAGGAAGAGATCGGTTTGCTGTGATCAGAGTAGGTTAACGAATCTCGTCATACGCCGCACTGGCGAATGACGAGAGAGGAGAAATTTCCTACGGAGACTTTTGAAACTGATAGGAATAAAGATCAGCATCTTTCAGAAGGAACCGAATCCGGACCTTTTGCCCACTGAGCGCACTCAGATCGGATCCTTTTTTCCAATGCACGATTCGGTCGACAGAATCTCCAAAGTGAGGAGGGCAGTCCGCCTCGGAAAATCCCTCTATTGGTTTTCCGCTCTCATCTTGAATTTCAACGCGAAGACCGCCCGCGGCAGAGCTGGCGAAATTCAGACTGAGTTGGTCCCCTTCGAAAATAATCGGCTTGGTGATCAGTTCTCCTCCCTCCCAACCGGCATTGGCGGAGACGAAGCCATCGAGCCGGAGCGAGTAGCGTCGTAGCGCGCTTCCCTTTCCATGCCAGTATCCTTCCGTCGCATAGAATGACAACTCGTTCGCTGCGCCCGGAAGATTCGACTTCGTTTCAACAACATGCCAGGCGAGATATTGAGCACCGTAGTGCCAGGTGCCGGGCCGCTCTTCTCCCGGTCGGAGAAAGGCTTCGTTCCACCGTTTGAAATTCACCCCATCGCGACTCGCCATCATCAGCCCCTCGGTGATGGCATACCCGTAACGCTCATTCGCCTCCGCGCGGTTCTCACGGTCTTTCCTATCGGGCAGCGCTGACATCGACTCGGAGACACCACGCTCAATATAGCGCGTCGGAAATCCGATTAAAAGGTGCGGAGCGCGGTGATAAGGTTTCACCTGGTTCGTGTAAAGATGCTCGACCGGAGAATTCTCATAGAGGAGATTCTCATGGGGCGTCCAATTCTCCAGATCGTCCGAGGTAGCGGTGCGAATCAAACGCTCTCCGCTCGGCTTCCACTCCTTCTCAGTTGTGACACCTGAGCCGAATGCCCGCCAGTAGGCCCGGTATTTGGCAATCGAGGGATCCCAAAAGGCGAGGTTCTGTGAATCGAAAGCACCCACGCCTTGAAAAAGCGGTTCCTTGCTCAGGGGAGACCAGTGAATCCCATCCCCCGACTGAAAAACAAGGAGTCCTGCGATTCCCGAAGAACGCAGAATCGCTTTGTATTTCCCTTCAGGAGTCGCCTTCGGATTTTCGTCAAGAAACACCGCGGGATGTCCGGAATCGGCTTTCAAATCACCGTAAGCTCCGCTCACGATCGTGATATTGTTCGCTTTCGATCCTTCGAATTCATGGATACCGAGTTCCGGCTTCCGCCATTCAATCCCGTCATCACTCTCGGCGTAGCAGCAATATAGCGGATGACGATTCGTGATAAACTTTTTGTCCTTCACCTCGATATGCCACGCTTTATAGTACATCCGATAGAGCTCACCATCGCGAAAAACACTGTGGTAACCACTGCCGGTTCCCTCCCAGGGCTCATCGTGTTCTAAGACAATTTCGCGCGCCACGGGGTGATGCAGTCGAAGCTCCGCACCGCCAACAAGGCGATCGATTAGCGCGCTTTCGACGAAGAGTTCGCGGCGGTCGGAGATCGTGACGGCCCCCGGGACTTTATCCCCGGCGTTCACCGGAGAGAAGCCGCCCACGAACGCAAGAAGAAGACGAGGGAGAACAAGTGAACCTCGTAGTGATCGTATCAACATAAGAAAACCATCGAACTCCGAATCGGTATCGTAAGTCAATTCAACCAACACCGTGATCGTGTCGCCTCTTCGCAACTCTCGGGATCGACCGGGTCAGGAACGCTGACTGAGGGGGTTCGCCTTGCCGCATCGCCCGGAGGAGATCGCCACGATCACTAAACAATCGGATCGGGGCAGATCTCTCTCCGGTCGCATTTGATACAGTGCTCACCGATGAAGAGATCGTCGAAGAGTTGCATGAGACGTTCGACGGTTTCTGGCGTGTCGGTTAGGGTTCCACATTCGAAGTTGCGGCGCTTCGTAGACTTGGCTCCCATCCCGGCACCCGTGAGATTGGCTGATCCGAAGAAGGCCCGTTTGCCGTCGACGATGACGCATTTCATGTGATTCCTCGGGCAGAGGATCCGCTCAAATCGATCTGAATTGATGAGATTAGGGAACCGGTCGAAATCTTTTCGAAAGCGCGGGCCGGGTTCTTTCGCATGGATCAGCCGTATCTCAACGCCGTCGGAAATCAGATCATCAAAGAGCCCGAGGAAGGTATCAAACCTTTTCCGCCCGGGGCGGGCAATATGCAGATCCTTGATGTCTGCAGTCGCAATCCAAAGGGTGTGCGCTGCCGAAGGAATCAAATCTTTGAAGACCACTTCGTGGATCTCTTCGTTTAAAACTAGGCTGTCACTCAAGGCAAAGGTGAATAGGGGTTTAGGTATTTAGGCTCTCGATGAGGAGGAAGTCCGCGCTATCCGGCAGCTAAATCCCTAATTTTCTAAACGCCTAATTTGCTAAACCCTAAACTCCTCAATCCTTAAATGTGGATCGCGTGGCCGTAGGCATCACTCGTCGCCTCGTGAACCGCTTCAGCGAGCGTTGGGTGAGCGTGGATCGTCGCTTCGATCTCTTCAGCAGTCGCTTCGAGATTCATTGCCAAAGCAATCTCCGCAATGAGTTCGGTGGCACCTGCTCCGATCATGTGGGCACCGAGAATTTCCCCGTGCTTGTTGTCGAAGATGATTTTCACGAAACCTTCGGCATCGGCGACGGCAAGGGCGCGGCCGCTCGCAGCAAACGGAAATTTTCCGACGCGATAGTCGAGTTCCTGTTCCTTACACGCTTCTTCGGTGAGTCCGATCGAAGCAACTTCGGGATGGCAATAGGTGCACGCAGGGAAGAGCCCTACCTGCTTCGGCTCATGTCCGTCGACGAACATTCCCTCGACTGCCTGCATCGCTTCGTAGCTCCCGGTGTGGGCGAGCCAGGGAGGACCGGTGATGTCGCCGGCCGCATAAACATTCGGCACCGTTGTCTGATAGCGGGAGTCGGTGTCAATGAATCCACGATCCAATTTAATCTGCTCAGCGTTATTCGGCAGCACCGGAGCGATCCCAATCGCAACGAGGCAGAGTTCAGATTCAATGACTTGCTGATCACCGCCTTCGGCTGGCTCAACCGTCAATTTGACGCCGTCACCACTCGTATCCGCGGCGACAGTTTTCGTGGAGGTGAGCACCTTGATGCCCTGGCTCGTGAGAATTTTCTCGAGAAGCTTACTCACCTCATTATCCTCAATCGGAAGAATCGAATCGACCATTTCGACAACGGTGACCTCGGTTCCGTAGGCATTGAAGAAATAGGCAAACTCAATTCCGATTGCACCCGCGCCGATGATCGTAATCGACTTGGGCTGCTCAGGAAGATTCATCGCTTCGCGTGAACCAATGATTTTTTTCCCGTCGAAGGGAAGGAATGGAAGTTCGCGGGAAACACAACCGGTCGCCACGAGAACGTTCTCCGTCGTGTGCATCTCACTGTTCCCTTCGGCGTCGATCACTTCGACTTTACCGTTCGCAGCGAGACCGCCGACTCCGCGAATATAATCCACTTTGTTCTTCTTAAAAAGAAACTCAATTCCCCCTGCGAGCTTGTCAGAGACATTACGTGAGCGCTTGATGACTTTGCTCCAATCGTAGGAAAGATTGTCGAATGAGATACCAAAGGAATCAGCATCGTGCTTGAGAGTTCGATAAAGCTCCGCGTTCTTAAGAAGCGCTTTCGTTGGGATACAACCCCAGTTTAGACAGGTTCCACCGGCGCGCTCTTTTTCGACGCATGCGACGCGTTTGCCAAGTTGAGCCGCGCGGATTGCTCCGACGTAGCCAGCAGGGCCACCTCCTATTACAATGAGATCATATTTTGCCATGATGTTAAGTGCCGCTTTGCGGCGTAAAAAGTTAAACCGGATCGCCGGTCGAGATAAAAATTAAAAGTCGGAGGCGTTGAATCTAAGAAATGAGAATCCGGATCTAGGAAATGAGGAGGAACGGATTTTCCAGGTAGCGTTTCAGTTCGGAGAGGAAGCTCGCACCGACCGCGCCATCGATAACGCGGTGGTCGCAGCTCATTCCGATCCACATGCGCTGCCCCGGAACAATCTGATTGAACTCGTTTAAGACAGGTTGCTTGGTGATCGTGCCCACAGAAAGAATCGCGGCCTGAGGCGGGTTGATGATCGCATCAAAGTTCCCAACCCCAAAAGCCCCGAGGTTGGAAATCGTAATCGTACCGCCCTGCATTTCATCGGGAGCGAGCTTCTTGTCGCGAGCCCGTCCAGCGAGTTCCTTGAGTTCAGCACCCAGTTCTTTGATTGACTTATTCTGAGCCGATCGAATCACAGGGGTAACGAGTCCGTCTTCGATCGCCACGGCAATCGAAAGGTGAATCTCGCCGTATTGAATAACCGAGTCACCCTGGAACGAAGCGTTCACCGCGGGAACAGATCCGGTCGCGAGGACCGTTGCGCGCATCACGAAATCATTGACCGTATATTTCGGCCCGTCGTTGGCGATGCTTGCCTCGTTGACCTGAGTCCGAAACTTCATGAGAGGTTCGGTGTCGATTTCGATATTCAGGTAAAAATGAGGAATCGTCGTTTTGCTCTCGAGAAGTCGCTGAGCAATTGCCCGCCGCATTCCTGTAAGTGGGATCACCGTGTCGCCGCCGCTTGTCGGAGCGGGGAGAAGCCCGAGATTTGAGCCGCCTCCACCACTCGAGACGTAATGCAAGTCTTCCGCGACAATACGACCGCCGGGGCCGGTTCCACGAACCCGCGCGAGATCGATGCCTTGTTCCTCTGCAAGCTTCCGCGCGAGAGGGGAGGCCTTGATACGGCCGCCCGAAGCATTGCTTCCTGCCGCTAACGCTGAGCCAGCGGTATTAGTTGAGGTCTCTCCGGCAGGTGCTGTCTCAGCTACGGGGGGAGAAGACTCTTCCGTTTTCTCTTCCGCGGAAGCCGATTCGACTTTCGGTGGCGTGTCGGCATCTGCAGGTGGCTCTTCGCCATCTTCGAGAATCAGAGCGAGGGTCCCGCCGAGCGGAATGATCTCACCCTCCTTCACATAGATTTTATGAAGGATGCCTTCGTCAAAAGACTGCATCTCCATCGTCGCTTTGTCCGTTTCGACTTCGGCGACATTTTCCCCATTTCCGACAGAGTCGCCTTCTTTCTTGAGCCACTTGACGAGGGTTCCCTCAGTCATCGTGTCACTCAATTTCGGCATCGTTACGTAAGCAGCCATAGATCAGTTATTGCGAAATTAAAATAGTGTTATGTTAGCGTTGTGAAATCCTAACAGATAGTTAAAGCTCGCTCCACGATTTCTTCGGGAGTGGGGAGCTGGAGTTTCTCAATCGGCGGACTGTAGAAAGCAGGCGCATCAGCACTCGTAATACGAAGCACAGGTGCGTCGAGATCATCGAAAGCTTGCTCCATGATCATCGATGAAACCTGCGCGCCGACACCACAGAATGGTTTGTTCTCTTCGATGTAAATCGCGCGGTGCGTTTTGCGAACCGTTTCCATGATCGCCTGCTCGTCGATCGGACGAATCGAACGGAGGTCAAGAACCTCTGCACTGATGTCGTATTTCTCTGCGAGGATTTCAGCGGCAGCCAATGAAGTGACGACAGCGCGTCCATGAGCGATCAGCGAGATATCGGTTCCCTCCCGCTTCACTTTTGCTTTTCCAATCGGGACGATCAGTTCGCCATCTTCGAGTTCGTCGTTCGAAGGAACTTCTCCGGTCATTCCGTAGAGCACGGTGCTCTCCATGAAGTAGACGGGATCGTTGTCACGAATCGCAGATTTGATGAGTCCTTTCACATCATAAGGATCGGAAGGAGAGACCACTTTCAGTCCGGGCATATTTGCGAAAATATTCTCGGGGGTGTGCGAATGGGTCGCTCCCACATTCGTGCCGCCGTTAGCAGGGCCCCGAATCACGATGGGACAATTGGTGAGGCCACCGGACATATAACGACATGTCGCGGCGTTGTTCATCATCTGATCAAAAGCGACGTAAGCGAAGCTGTAAAACATCAGCTCCATGACAGGACGGATTCCGAGCATGGAAGCCCCGATACCCATTCCGATAAATCCGGCCTCAGAAATAGGGGCGTCGATGAGACGCTTGTCGCCCCACTTTTTCCAAAGGCCTTCGGTGACTTTATACGCTCCGTTGTACTCGGCGACTTCTTCGCCGATGATAACGACGTTGTCGTCATAGGCGAGTTCTTCGTCGAGTCCTTCACGGAGGGCGTCGCGGTAAGAGATTACTCTTGGCATGATCTTAAATGGTGACCCTTCTTCGCCGAGGCATCGAAGGGTATAAAGTTAACAGGATTCCTTCTTCGCTGAAGCTACGAAGGACAGGCGATAAATGTTATTTGTGAAAAAAGTGACGTCCGGTTCTTCCGGCTTCAGTGTTGTTGTCGACCTCCCAATAGATGTCGTCGAAAATTGCAGACTCGTCCGGATAGGGACTCTTGAGTGCAAAGTCGGCCGCTTCATTTGCCTCGGCTCCCGCCTCGGAATTGATCTTCTTGTAATCGTCTTCAGTGATGACTTTCTCGGCGAGCAAAGTCTTCTTCCAAAATTCGATGGGGTCGTGCTCTTCCTTGTAGCGCTGGATCTCTTCTTTGGTCCGATACTTCTCTGCATTCGCATCGGCAACGGAATGACCTTGGTGCCGGTAGGTAAGGATTTCGATGATGGAAGGGCGCGACTTCTTGTGAGCACGCTCAACCGCCTTTTGAACTCCTGCACGGATCTCGTAAATGCTGACCCCTTCGATTTTGTCCCACTCCATGTTATAGGCTTCCGCGCGAGCGGCGAGACCTCCATCAGGGTGGGCGGACGAACGGGCCTGCGAGGTTCCCATCGAATAACCGTTGTTCTCGATGATGTAGATGACAGGAAGATCCCAAAGTGAAGCGAGGTTCAGTGACTCATGAAAGGCGCCCTGGTTGACAGCGCCGTCACCGAGATAACAAAGACAGCAGCCTTCGAGACCTTTGTATTTAAGTGCGAAGGCGAGACCGGCTCCAAGCGGCGTTTGACCACCAACGATTCCGTGACCACCCCAGTAGTTTTTATCCGGAGCGAAGTAGTGCATCGAACCGCCCTTACCCTTCGAACAACCTGTTGCCTTACCGAAGAGCTCAGCCATGCATTCGTTCATGCCCATACCGACGGAGAGGGCGTGCCCGTGATCGCGATAAGCGGTGATGACGTGATCGTTTTCACCGAGGAGAGAAATCGATCCGACGGCGACGGACTCCTGCCCAATGTAGAGATGTAGGAAGCCGCCAATTTTATCTCCCTGGTAGTGCTTCAGCGAGGTTTGCTCGAAGCGACGGATGCGAACCATTGTCCGAAGCAATCCTATTTTTTCCTCGTTGCTGAGCGACCGGTTGATCGGGTCGCTAGCGTAGTCCGTTATGCCCTTGTTTGAAGATTTGGATGCCATCACAAATAAAAAGATTCTCCCATCATTGGAAGGGTGTGAACCCTAGCGTAAAGTATGCCATTATGATAATGCTAAGTCGCTGAATTTGGCGATTTGCTTTCGTCCTACCAGCATGTTCCACGTGGAACATCTAAGATCCATAAGATGTTTATTTACCCAAAAAAATACGATGTCCTGATTATCGGTGGCGGACACGCGGGTGCCGAGGCCGCCTTCGCCGCTGCGCGAGTCGGTGCGAGCGTCGCAATGCTCAGTCAGAATCTCGACACCCTCGGTCAGATGTCCTGCAATCCGGCTATCGGAGGATTGGGGAAAGGTCACATGGTTCGGGAGATCGATGCTCTGGGGGGAGTCATGGCGCTGAACACTGACGCTACAGGAGTTCAATTCCGGATCCTGAATGCCAAGAAGGGTCCAAGTGTGAGAGCCCCCCGCGCACAGTGTGACAAGAAGGCCTATCAATTTCGGATGAAATGGCTCCTCGAAGAATGCCCGGAGATCGATCTTCATCAGGGAAACATCTCCACGATTCTCACTGAAGGAGATCGAATAACCGGAGCATCGACCGGACTCGGCGTTCAATATCAAGCCTCCTCCGTCATCGTCACGACCGGAACTTTCATGCGTGGACTCATGCATGTCGGAATGAAGAATCAACAAGGTGGGCGAATGGGGGATGCCCCGTCCACTTTGAGCGATGACCTGAAGCGACTCGGCTTCGAAGTCGAACGATTCAAAACCGGAACACCTTGTCGTCTCAATGGGCGGACAATCGACTTCAGCAAGTGTGAGCGTCAAGACGGCGATGAACCTGCGCCACTCTTCTCATTTCGATCGCACCGTGAGCCTCGCAGAACGGACGATCTTTTTTCGCTGAACGCATGGAGTGACCCCATGTTCCACGTGGAACAATTGCCCTGCTGGATGAGCTACACCAATAAAACAACGCACGAGTTCATCCTCAACAACCTCGACAAATCACCGATGTACTCCGGGAAAATCGAAGGAGTCGGGCCCCGCTACTGCCCCTCTATCGAGGACAAAGTCGTTCGGTTTGCGGAGAAGGACAGGCACCAGGTATTCCTCGAGCCAGAGGGAAGGCACTCACATGAATATTATGTCAACGGCGTCTCGACCTCTCTCCCATTCGAAGTCCAATACGATTTCATCCGCTCCATTCCGGGACTGGAGAATGTCAGCATCGTACGCCCCGGTTACGCAGTGGAGTATGACTACTGCCCACCGACACAGCTCTTCCCAACGCTCGAAACGAAAAAAATCGAGGGACTCTATTTCGCCGGCCAAATCAACGGCACCTCGGGATACGAGGAAGCGGCCGGACAAGGTCTCGTCGCAGGAGCCAATGCTGCCCTCAAGGTCGGCGGGAAAGACCCACTCATCCTCGGCCGCGACGAATCCTACATTGGAGTCATGGTCGACGACCTCGTCACGAAGGGAGTCGACGAGCCCTATCGCATGTTCACGAGCCGAGCCGAGCACCGCCTCCTCCTTCGCCATGACAACGCAGACCTTCGCCTCTCCCAAACCGCTCACGAAGCGGGTCTCATCGATGAGACCTTTCGGAACGAATCATTGGAGAAGCAGGCAACCATTGATGAACTTCGAAAAATACTCGAGACGACTCACACTGACAAAGGATCGCTAGCCAAATGGTTGAAGCGCCCCGAATCATCCTGGTCCGAGTTTGATCCCGAGCTCTGTGATCGCTATCAACAACCGATCTGGGAACAAGTCGAGATCGACGTAAAATACGAAGGCTATATCAAGCGGCAAGACGAGACGGTCGCAAAGGCAAAACGCCTCGAAGACAAACGCATCCCCGAGGAGATGGACTACGAAGCCATCACCGGACTGAAGCGTGAAGCTCAGACTAAATTCGGCTCGGTGAGACCGCTCACTCTCGGACAAGCCGCAAGGATCAGCGGGATCACTCCCGCAGACATTTCTTTGCTCGCCGTCTGGATCGAACGTAGCACTCGGAACCCTGACTAGTCTGCATGAGAGAATGAAGGAGCGACCCTCTATCTTTATAAAGGACCATCATTTTCTTTCTATGGGGATACTTTCGCGCCATCCTCAAGAAGAGAGAAAAGACGACTCGGGAAGAACACGACGCGAACCGGAAATGAACTCCCCCACATTTGAATCCCTCATCTTACCGACCGCAACCCTCGCGCTTCAGTCGTCCAACTCGAAAGAGCTCGCGTCGCATTTAACCGAGGCACACCGGAAAGAGACCCCACCGATTACTCGGATCACTCCTTTCGCGCTCGACTCTTCAGTGAGAAAAAACTTCCCCGACCTAAGCAGGATCGACGGACCCGTCTCCGCGGAGGAAGAACCGCTCGACGAATCGCTGCAGAAGGGTGCAGAAAACGCCCTCCGAGAGCGATCCGGAGATCACTCCGAAGCCGCCCACGTCCTCGCGGAAGAACAAAACAAAACCGGAGGATCAGAAAGACGACTTCGACCCCTCAAGACTGGCCTAAGAGAACCGGGGTTTCGTATTCTCTCTAACCGAGTCTTGATCGAACCGGAACGAAACGACAACCCACCTCTTTGGGAACCACAGTCTCCGGCCTCACAGCGCCGCTTAGCCGCGAATCAATCACCGGGCGGATGCCCTCATCGATTTCCAGAACCGCCTCGACCCTACTTCTAACCCTCTCTATATGAGGGCTCATAATCGAAGACCCGAAACCGTATCTGCTACTTCCACTTCCGCCAAATGAACCGCCTTACCAGAATCCTTGTTGAACTCGCTCTCGAAGAGGATCTCTCCTCGATCGGTGATCTCACCAGCAACTACTTTGTCGACGCCGCCCACCGATCCAACGGACGAATCGTAAGTCGTGAGGACGCAATCATATCGGGTCATGAGGTGGCCGCTTACGTTTGCTCGGCAATCGATCCGGAACTCGAATACGAAGTCACAATTCAGGATGGCGGAAGCGCTTCGAAAGGAGAACTCGTCTCCGCAATACGAGGACTGACTCGCTCTGTTCTCACCGCCGAAAGAACCGTCTTAAATTTCATGCAACGTCTTTCCGGCATCGCAACCGTCGCGCATCACTATGCAGAGCAAATCGCACACACCGGCGCGATCCTCCTCGATACAAGGAAGACCACTCCCGGCTGGCGCGATCTCGAAAAAGCAGCGGTCTCTCACGGCGGAGCAACGAACCATCGAAAGGGCCTTTACGATGCGATCATGGTAAAGGACAATCACCTCGTTGCCAATCCCAGCCCGATCGATCTTAGGACGCGCGTTGCCGAGATTAAGGCCCGAACCCCACAAGTAAAAATCGAAGTGGAGGTCGATCGGCTCGATCAACTCGAAGCCTTTCTCAAAATTCCGGGGATCGATGTGATCTTGTTAGATAACATGAGCAACGACGATCTCTCCACTGCTGTTGCGATGAGAAACGATGCCCGGACACCGATCAAACTTGAGGCAAGCGGAGGAGTGAATTCGTCGACCGTTGAAGCAATTGCCGAAACCGGCGTTGACTACATCTCGGTCGGCGCGCTCACCCACTCGGTTCGTTCAATTGATCTCGGGCTCGACCTCGTCACCGCCTTATGACCTTGGAAACTTACGGAGAGGTAATCGCCTCTTTATCGGCCGATCAAATCAGCCGCTTTCCTCCGTCCCGCTTTCAGCATATTACGACGACCGGGTCAACTAATGACGATCTGAGACAGATCGTGAAGCAAGGGGAAGCCGGTCCTTTTCAAACCATTGTCGCAGACTACCAAACCACCGGGAGGGGACGGAGGGGAGACAAATGGGAATCCTCTGCGGCTAAGAACCTCCTTTTCTCGGTCGCCCTCCCACTCGATATTCCCCCGGAGCACTGGACCAGGATTCCGCACCTCGTCGGCTACCTCGTCGGCAATGCGATCGAAGCCGTCGTCGGAAACATTAAGGTTCAATCAAAATGGCCCAATGACATTTTAATCGGCAATCGCAAGATCTGCGGAACCCTCGTCGAAACAACGACACAGCCGACTCCCTGGGCAGTCGCCGGAATTGGATTGAACCTCAATATGAGAGAAGAGGAATTTCCTCTGGATCTGCAAGCCAACGCCACTTCGCTCTACGAGGTCATGGAATGCGAATCAAACCGCTGGTTTATTCTCGGCGAGATCATCTCCGGATTTCTAGATGCCTATCCGAAGTTAATTTCAGAGTTCGAGACCATCCTCGACTGGGCTCGCCAACGCGATTTTCTCCTCGGCAAAGAGCTCCAGATTAAAACGACGAGAGGCGAAATCACGGGGATCGGATCCGGACTCGGGGACGAGGGCGAACTCCTTATAGAAGGACCCGACAAGGAAACAATCTCCGTCCTCAGCGCCGAGCAATTATGCTATCGTTAGAGTAACTTCGGCCCCTCTAAAAATCCTTCATTTATTTAAGTTGTGCTAACTAAATGGGGAATGTAGGATTTCAGAGTCGACTCTCCCTCCCCCTTCCCACTCATGGCTGATTTCGTTTTTGCAGATTCTTACCAACTCGAAGCGGGTAAAACACGTGAGTTCTACGAAATTTTCCTCAAAGCGCTCGTTCACAAAAACAACAACCTCCTCGGCGTCATTCAGGGATTCTCCAGCCTCGTTCTCTACGATGAGAAGCTAAGCGAGGACGTTCGCGAGAGCACCGAGCAAATGCACGGCGCCTCGAAATCCGGAGCTGATTTAAACAAAGTCGTTTTGCAGGCGGGCGGTTGCGCGACGACGACCGCTGAATCAATCGAACTCTCGAATCTCCTCCTCTTCTGGAGAGGGAAATGTGAAGATATTTGCAACGCCTCGAAAGTCGCCCTGCAGTTCAATGCCGAAGAAGGCCTTCCACCCGTTCGCGGCAATGCGAGCCGCCTCAGTGAGATTCTTATTTGCCTGATTAACAATGCCGCAGAGGCAGCCTCAAATTTTCCGAACGGAACCGTCGCGCTCGATCTCTTTCCTCCGGGGAAAGCAAGTCCCGGAAACAATGTCGATTTATTTATCCGGAACACGAGCGCGGACCTCGATGAATCAGCGATCCTCAACGCTTACATTCCTTTCGAATCTTCCAAAGGAAATGATCACTTCGGTCTCGGCTTAACCACTGCTGCAGTCCTATCCGGAGACCTCGGAATCCGACTAGGTTTACGCTCCTCAGAAGGAACCATGACGGCCTGGCTATCAATTCCGGCGACCGGGTAATCGAGCAGCGATCGACTCAGTCCTTCACGCCTTCAAGATTCCGTAGCGCTTTGACTTTTCCCTGAGAGTGATGCGGGAGATTCCCAGCCACTGGGAGGCGTGGCTGATATTCCCACCACATCGACGGAGGGTTTCATCAAAAAGAGCACGCTCGAGCGTTTCCATCGCTTCACCGTGAATGCCACGCTCACCGTCCCTCTGCGCTGAATCAACAAGCGCCCTACACCATCCTTCCAAGGTCGCCTCACTCTCCGAACCTAGCCCCCCGTTATCAGTCTCGTGGAGCAATGACTCGATCAATTTTCGATCTATCTCATAACCACGCGACCTCAAGAGAGCACGACGAATGATGTTCTGAAGCTGCCTCACATTGCCGGGGAGCTGCGATGACTCGAGACGCTGGGTTGCCCCCCTCGAAATCCTAACCGGAGGCACACCCAACTCACTGCTGAGCCTTTTGAGAAAATGGCCCGCCAAGACCGCAATATCTCCCGCCCGATCACGAAGCGGTGGTAATTTGATCGAAGCAACATTGAGACGGTAGAACAAGTCCTCGCGGAACCTGCCTTCACTAATCATTCGCTCAATCGGCTGATGGGTTGCCGCGATGATCCTAACATCGGTCAAAATCTCCTTGCTCCCGCCGACCCGCTGGAACCGCTTTTCCTGAAGCACCCTCAGGAGCTTTGCCTGAAGGCTGTGATCGAGATCTCCGATCTCGTCGAGAAAGAGAGTCGCCTCGTGTGCTTGCTCAAACTTCCCGATTCGAGTCGAAACCGCTCCCGTAAACGCACCTTTCTCATGCCCGAAAAGCTCCGATTCAAGAAGGTTCTCCGGAATCGCAGCGCAATTCACGGTGATGAAAGGACGATGCGCACGATGGCCATGTTGATAAAGCGCCCTCGCTACAAGTTCCTTTCCCGTTCCCGTCTCTCCGCGAATCAAAACTGTTACCGGAGTCGACGAAAGTCGCCCGAGACTCTTGTAGACATCCATCATCGCACGACTCGTTCCGACGAGCGTATCTGAAAAATCATCACGTTCATCATGCGGGTCAATCGACACTGAAGAAACCGCCTTCCGGGAACATTCCATCGCTTCGCTGAGCGATTTCTCGAGCTCGTCGCGGAGGAGGGGTTTGGAAAGAAAATCAAAAGCTCCCGCTTTCACGATCTCAATTGCCAATTCACTCGAACGGTCACTCAAAGTAACCAGGACCGGAAGCAGGGGATCGTTCCTCTTCAACTCCCGCACCAAACTCAAAAGCCCCTCGTCATCATCGATCTCCCCGAGAACCACTGCCGCAAATCGATGTGTCTCAAAACTCTCACGAAAGCCGCTCAAGTCACTCACCGGAAGAAAGCGCGTCTCGGACTCCGAAAAGACCTCTCTCAACATTTCAGCCGTCACCGGATCGCGATCGAAAATCAAAACCTGAGAGAGTGCCGGCATAAAGTTTGTTTGGCAGCATTTTACCAGCAGGTGGTAAAAAATCTACCACTTCTCCCTTTTCACCCGAAACATAAATCGTTAGAAGCCCTCTAGAACAGGGGATTTGCCAAAAATAAGCGATTGGCACACAAAGTGCTACCTCTACAAGTCTACCGGAAGAAAACTCCAAGAACTAAGAAAAATGAAAAAGATCGAAGCCATTATTAAACCCTTCAAACTTGAAGAAGTTAAAGAAGCTCTCACCGAAGCCGGCGTTCACGGAATGACCGTTAGTGAAGTGAAAGGATTCGGACGCCAGAAAGGTCACACTGAAATCTATCGGGGATCAGAGTACACCGTCGACTTCCTTCCTAAAGTGAAGCTCGAAATTGTTACCGAAGATGGGGACGCAGCCAAAGTTGTCGATACGATCGTCAAGGCAGCCTCGACCAACAAGATTGGCGATGGAAAAGTATTCGTCTCCTCCATCGAAGAAGCCATCCGCATTCGGACGGGCGAGCGCGGTGACGACGCAATTTCTGTTTCCGCTGAGTAATCGGCCGCTACTGAATAAGCTCAAAAAACCCGGGCTGCTTCGCGGCACCGGGTTTTTTTGTGTCTCGAACCACCGAGAGAACCCGGACAAAAAAACCGGGTCGAGTCACAGAAAGCGAGGTCTCCCATGAAACCGAAGGGATCCGGTAACTAATAAGGCATTCTTCGGCGAAGGTGTTTGAAATCGATTCATCCTAGTCAAAGAGAATCGTTGGGCGACGGGTAATCGGCAACCCGACTGATCTTTTCTCTCTCCTCATCCCGGGAGAACGCGGTCACCTCGGATCAGAGCACGAGGAAAGGCTTGAATGAAAACCGCGGCGCAGTAGACTCAAATTCTCCGGGGATTAATGATCATCTCGTCTTCAGAACATTTCCTGCGTTCACGCAAAGTTCCACTGGGCGTGCTCCTCTTACTTGGATTCGCTACTCTCGCTTACGCCTGTCAGGTGCCTCTATTCCGCTATGCGCTCGAGCGATGGACTCCCGATCGCCACGAGCTCGTTCTCACTCCGGGGGAGGGCGCATTAGCGGAGAAAGAACAGTCAGCGATTGACCTTTTAGGGTCGCTCCCTCTCCCCTCTCAAGGGGTCGCATCCGCGTCGGAACATGCCACGCTTCCTTCCGGGGGAGTTGAAGCATCGATCGCCGTATTGGCTGCGTCATCTCGACCCTCTCGGGCGATCCTACCTCTCGCCATTTCCCTCGGTGCTATCGCCGTCCCCCTTGGATTGGGAAGTGCTGTCGTATTAAAAAAGAAGCAAAAATGACCCTCTTCCGTCTTGTCTCCCGTGAAATTCACCATCGAAGAGGAAACTTCCTCCTCTCCGTGCTGGGGGTTGCGTTTGCGGTTCTCGGGATCTTTGCGGTTGCGGCACTTTTAAAAACGCATCAGAGCCACGCGAAGGCTGTCCTCGAGGAAATGCGCGAAAACATGAAAGGGGACATGGTTCGTCTTGAAGACGAAGTCCGCAAATCAATGAAGGGCCTTGGCTTCAATATCTTCATTTTTCCAGCAGGCCAGGAAATGTCCGAAGTCTACGCGGAAGGTTTTGCTTCAGAAACGATGCCGGAAGGCTATGTCGACCAACTCGCTCAAAGCAACATTGTGACCGTGAACCATTTGCTTCCAAGCCTGACAAAGAAGGTGCAGTGGGAGGGGCTTGGCGGAAGGACAATCATTGTCATAGGTATTCGCGGGGAAGTCCCCATTGCACACCGGGATCAAAAGAAGCCGCTGCTCGAACCTGTCGAAAAAGGTAGTCTTGTCCTCGGCTATGAACTTCATCGCGGAGCAGACCTGAAAGAGGGCGACGAGACGACTCTCCTTGGCGGGAAATTCACAATCGCGAGAATTCACAGCGAGCGGGGAAACCGTGACGACATCACCATCTGGATGAATCTCCGCGAGGCTCAGGAATTGCTCGGCGAGGAAGGTCGCATCAATGCGATCCAGGCGCTTGAGTGCAATTGCGCGACGATCGATCGTCTCGGCGAGATTCGGAAGGAACTCATGTCGATTCTCCCTGACACTCAAATCATCGAAACCCGGAGCACGGCTCTCGCCCGGGCCGAGGCAAGAAATCTTGCGAAGGAAACCGCTGAAAAGCGCATTGCCGATACCGAAAGGGAGCTGGTAACTTTGGGGCGGGAGCGAGATCGGTTTGCCGGCATCATTCTCCCGGTTGCGACGATCGGCGGGATGATCTGGATTGCGTTGCTGGCGTTTATCAATGTGCGTGAGCGGGTCGGGGAGATTGGGATACTCAGGGCGATCGGCGTTAAGAGCCGTGTTATCTTTTCGGCGATTCTTCTTCGTGCAGGCCTTGCCGGTATCATCGGGGCATCGTCAGGGGTCGTGGGATTCCTCGCTCTTCATCCAATCGTTCGGGAAAAATGGTTTCATTCAGAGCCTATCGCGGATTTACTTTCGGCGAGCACCTGGGCTTTCGCTTCAATCGCCGCTTTCCTTTTTGCGACCGTTGCGGCGTGGTTACCTGCTTTGGTCGCGAGCCAAAAAGATCCGGCTGAAATTCTTCGTCATGACTAAGACCTCCATTCTATCGGCAGAGAACCTAACGAAACGCTACGCGTCCGGGAACGGGGAAGTGCGGGCCTTAAATGGTATTTCCCTTTCGCTCGAGGCAGGTGATTTCGTAGCAATGCACGGCCCGAGCGGGTGCGGAAAATCGACTTTTTTGTTGATCGCGGGTGGTCTCCTCTCCCCTCATGAAGGACGATTGAGGATCGCGGGAAAGAATCCGTATGCCCTTTCCCCGGGGGCACGCAGTGCGTTCCGCGCCGAGCACATTGGCTTTGTCTTTCAGCAGTTCCACCTCATTCCCTACCTCGACGTTCTCGACAATCTTCTCGTGAATGAACTCACTCCGGGAGAGACCCCCGATCTTCGAAACGAAGCCGGGGCGCTTCTCGAAAAATTTCAGCTGAGCGAAAGAATCCATCATCTGCCTTCCCAACTCAGCGTTGGCGAGCAACAGCGCGTAGCCCTGGCGCGGGCCATGTTACGTCGACCGAAACTACTCCTCGCGGACGAGCCGACGGGAAATCTTGATACTGAAAACTCTAGGATACTGCTAAGTTCACTGAAAGAGTTTTCCGCTGAGGGCGGCGCGGTTCTAATGGTGACTCACGATGAGCGGGCACGCCAAGCCGCAGGGCGTTCCATAAAGATGAAAGCGGGAGAAATCGTGGATCCCTCTGAATGAAGCCGCAGTGCCGCAGATGCGCAATTGCTTATCATCGCGCGAACGGATAGAAACAAGGAGTGGAAATTACCGTACAATACACTGGACAACTCGCGAGTATCGCCGGCGTTGCTGAGGAGCAAGTTGCCTTTGAAGCCGGAGCCCGGATGCGTGATTTGGTCTCTCAATTATGCGAGCGGCATGGCGCTACCTACGCGAATCTTGTGATGACTAAAGCGGGGGATCTTCGCTCCTCTCTCCTTGTGATTCTCGACGGCGAACACACTCTTGGCGATTCCTCGCAGCTTCCACTCGCTAACTTACGCACCATCCTTCTGATGACTCCTATCGCCGGCGGATGAACAGTCTTACTGAAGAGGATCACGCTATCTATGAGTGGCAGTTGGATGTTCCGGGCTTCGGCGAAAAAGGGCAGGAGCTACTAAGGAATTCGACGGCGCTCGTGTCCCGCGCCGGGGGATTGGGCGGGCCGCTTTGCTTTTCTCTCGCCGCCGCCGGAATCGGCAAACTGATCATTGCGCACGCAGGCGACCTTCGACTGGATGACCTCAATCGACAGATTCTGATGCGCTCAGATGGGGTCGGGGAGCCTCGCGTCGAGAGCATCAGCAAAACACTGAGGGCATTCAATCCTCGCATTGAGGTGGTAACGGTTCCTGAAAATATTTCTGAAGAGAATGCCAAGCGCCTTGTCTCTGAGGCTGACATCGCTTTTGGGGCGGCACCATTGTTTGAGGAGCGATTACTCCTCAATCGGGAGTGTGTCGCAAAGGGCATTCCTCTTATCGATTGCGCCATGTTCAACCTCGAGGGGCACGTCATCCCCATCCTCCCGGGTAAATCGGCTTGCCTTGCCTGCCTCTATCCTGAGATACCGCCTCATTGGAAACGTCGATTTCCTGTGATCGGTGCGGTTTCGGCACTTGCCGCGAACATCGGAGCGATCGAAGGGATCAAGGCCTTAACAGGTTTGGGGGAATCTCAATATGGTAAGATGATCCACTTTGATACCGCGAGAATGAACTTTCAGAAAATTGTTCTCCAGCGTAATCCTGCCTGCACGATCTGTTCTTCCTCCCAATGAGATTTCTTACGCTTATTCTCCTCCCTGCGGTTTTTTTGTCGGGCTGCCAACCGTCATCCGATGATGAGCAAGTCGAGTTGGTGATGCTGTGTGCAGCGGGAATTAAAAATCCTGTTACCAGAATCACGCAAATGTATGAAGAGGAGTATGGCGTGAAGGTTCGTCTGCAATTCGGAGGTTCAGGAACTTTGCTCGGCAACCTTGAGATCGCTCCCGCCGACATTTATCTCGCCGCTGACTCCAGCTACACGAACGAAGCAAAAAAGAAGGGACTCGTCGCCGAAACGATTCCGGTCGCGTCGATGAAGGCCGGTTTGGGAGTCCCTCACGGAAATCCAAAGAACATCAAGAGCCTCGCCGATCTTCGCAGAGAGGGAATTCGAGTTGGTATCGGGAATCCAGAGGCCGCTTCGGTTGGTCGATTCGCAAAGAAGATACTGAGCAAGCACGGCGCCTGGGAGGGGTTTAAACCCACCGTCACTTTCCCAACCGTGAACGAACTTGCCAACGCGATCAAACTGGGAACAATCGATGTCGCGATTCTGTGGGACGCGGTCGCCTTTCAGTATGCCGAAGTCGACTTCGTCTCTCTGCCGGAGTTCGATGCGAAGCCGAAGAACGTGACCATCGCGGTTTCTGCGAAAACAAAAGCGCCAACCGAAGCACTGCGATTTTGCCGCTATCTCACGGGAAAGAATAAAGGGCTCCCCGTGTTTGCCTCCGAGGGATTCGAACCCTCAAAGGGTGATTTGTGGGCGGAGAATCCAAAGCTCCTTCTTTTCAGCGGCGCCATGCTTCGGCCCGCGATCGAAAAAACGATTGAGAAGTTTGAGGAGAGGGAAGGGGTCACGATTCAGCCGGTTTACAATGGCTGCGGTGTCCTCGTCTCTCAGATGAAGGCGGGCGAAGTGCCCGATGCTTATTTTTCCTGTGATTTGAAATTTCTGAATATGGTTGCGCAGCAGTTTCAGGAAGGGACCGTGGTTTCAGCCAATGAAATGGTGATTTTGACGCAACACGGAAATCCCAAGCAAGTCACTTCACTTGAAGTCCTGAAAATCCCCGGGATCCGTCTTGGTCTTGCCCATCCCGAGAAGTCAGCGCTTGGCTACCTCTCGAAAGCGCTCCTGAGCGGGGAAGGCCTCTACCAAAAAATCGAGGCGGCCGGCAACCTGAAGATGGAATCTGCAACCGGTGACTTTCTCGTGAATCAGATCAAGGCGGGCTCCCTCGACGCGGTAATCGTCTACCGAAGTAACGCTTATGGCTCATCTTCCACGGCCGGGGATTTTACGATCGTTGAAATCAACCGTCCCAAAGCCATCGCGACGCAGCCCTATGCGGTAGGGAACGACTCTCCCTACCCCCAACTGATGAAGCGCTTCCTCGAGGCCTGTGTATCGGAATCGGGGAAGGAGGATTTTATTCAACACGGCTTCCGATGGGAGTTGCAGGATGATACTCCGGAGGCATAAACTAATCAAAAATTGACCCGGGAATTTCTTGGATCCATCTCTTCATAAAGTCCGCTCGGACCTCCCGTTTTATTCGGCGCTGCTTGGTATCTCCGGACTCTACCTCCTCCTAATCATAGGAATGCTGGGAGCAGATCTTTGGTATGCTGTGACGGAGGTGACCTTTGAAGAATTTCGAGAACTCCTCTCTTCCGAAGACATACACGATTCCGTGCAGTTGACTTTGATCACCTGCACCGTCTCCGCTTTGCTTTCTCTTCTGGTCGCGATTCCTGCGGGCTACCTTCTTTCCCGTTATGATTTTTTTGGCAAAACACTTGTCGACGCGATCCTCGATGTTCCGATCGTGCTGCCGCCTCTCGTTGTTGGGCTCAGTCTTCTCATTCTCTTTAATCGAATGCCTCCCTGGGATGGTCCCAGTTTTGAAGAAATGTTAGGGGGGAATTTTACCTACAATGTTCCAGCGGTCATTCTAGCCCAGTTCACAGTGGCCTGTGCCTTTGCAGTTCGAACGATGCGGAACACATTCGATCAGATCAGTCCTCGAGCGGAACAGGTCGCCTTGACGCTGGGGTGCAACCGGGGCCGCGCCTTCTTCCTAATTGTCGTGCCGGAGGCGTGGCGGGGTATCTCGACCGCCGGAACACTGGCATGGACGAGGGCGATGGGGGAATTCGGACCCATTCTTGTTTTCGCGGGAGCGATTCGTGGCAAAACGGAGGTGCTTTCCTCTAGCGTCTTCCTCGAAATCAGCATTGGAAATCTCGAGGGGGCAGTCATCGTCTCGCTGATGATGGTCACGATAGCGATTGTCGTTCTTATTGCGGTGAGATTCTGGGATAAGGGAAGCCGCGAAAAGTTTTATTATGATTAAAGTGGAGCACCTCCAGATTCGGGCGGGTGCGTTCTGCCTCGAGGATATCTCATTTGAGATTCCGAATCGTAGCTACGGTGTTCTCATGGGAAAAACCGGGAGCGGTAAAACGACGATCCTCGAGGCGATCTGTGGCCTTAAGAATGTTACCCAAGGTCGAATTATTCTCGATGGCCAAGACGTGACCTCGGCCCGTTCCGGAGATCGCAATATCGGATTCGTTCCACAGGAAGCGACTCTGTTTTCCTCCATGACCGTAAGAGGGCACCTCGCCTTTGGCCCAAAGGTGCGCAAGTGGGACAAGGACAAAATCGGGGAGAGGGTCGAGGAACTCGCCGACCAGCTAGGTATCAGTCATCTTCTCGAGAGAAAGCCCTTCGGACTCAGCGGCGGTGAACGCCAGCGAGTCTCTCTCGGAAGAGCGCTCGCTTTACGTCCCCAGGTTCTCTGCCTCGACGAACCCCTCAGTGCTCTCGACGAGGAAACACATCGTGAGATGACGGATCTGATCGGCCGCATCGTTAAGGACAATGGAATCTCGGCTCTTCACATCACACACAGCCGCTCCGATGCAGAGGCGATCGGAGATTGTCTCCTCATCCTCGAAGAGGGGCAGATCAGGGTGGAGGAAATCGGAGCGCAGAAATAGACGGGCCGGGGCGACGTTGAGAGGGGCGACGCCCTGAAAAGGCGCCCTCTCCGACGGCGAGCTTTTGATTACTACCAATAGGAATAAGCCCGCAAGTGGTTCAGGGAGAGCAGCCTTTGCCCCGTTCACGTGATTGACAGCCCATGCGATTCTCAGCAACCCTTTCGATACACCAGTCGTTTCCGCGCCATTTCTTTCATGAACACAGCATCTCGTTTTTTTTCTCTCTCTCTGGCGACCATCCTCGTCTGCTCAATCCCGGTCGCGCGCCTCGCGGCTCAAGACTATCCTGAACCCGCAAGTGTTGCTGAGGTTTATGGTGGTGCCGTCGTTCAGATTGGAGCCGACGATATCACTCTCTCTGCAAGTCTAGCGAAAACGGGACGCTATATTGTTAATGTCTTCGACAATGATTCCAAAAAGATAGCGAAAGTTCGAACTTCCCTACACGAGGAGAACCTCTACGGCGTCGCTTCGGCTGAACTGTTCGACGAGCAAACCCACCTTCCTTATACCGAGCATCTTATCAATCTCGTGGTTCTCGATAACAGGCTCGTCCCCCTTTCCGAGATTCTACGGGTGCTCGTACCAGGCGGTTCGTTCCTAATGCGAAATCCTGCAGATTTCACTGATACCAATCTGAAGGAAGCTGGCTTCGAACAGACCGAGTCCATCGAGTCTTCTGCGGGCGCTCAGTGGCTTCTTGGTCGCAAGCCTTGGCCAAAAAATATGGGCCATTGGACCCACTCCCGCCACGATTCCAACGGTAATGCGGTATCGCCAGATACCGCGGTCGGTGAACCGAAGCGAATACGATGGATCGCTGCTCATTCAGGACGCGAAGTCGAGGGCATGGTTACAGACGGTGGTCGTAACTTCTACGGGCAGGCCTTGACGCGGGATTCTTTTAACGGACTTCGCCTTTGGCACCGTGACCTCTCCCAATCTGAGGAGAAAATGGATCCGGCGGCCTTTGAAATGCAGCCGCTAAATCGCAATCTCGCTCGACCCGTCGCGACTGAGAAATTTCTTTTTGCGGTCGCTTTTCCGACACGTAGCCTCGTCGCTCTCGACGCGGTCACTGGAGAAATTGCCCACACTTTTCCGGAGATAAAAAATCCTTCCGAACTGGTTCAACACAGGGGCATGGTCGTAGCGACGGCGGAGGATGCGATTTATGCTTTCAGTGAACTCAGCGGAGAAATTGTCTGGAAAAATGATTCATCCGCTGCGCGGGCTATGGTCGCGGGAGAGGACCAGGTCAGTTACATCCAGGGTGAACCCCGCAAGGGAGAGAAAGCCGAAGCCGTTACCGTTGATATTTATTCAGGCAAGGAGATCTGGAAAAATGACGAGTATCCCTGGCTCGCGAAAGTCCAGCGGACCGTGATGTTCGGCGACCAGCTTTCCTATGAAGTCTCCTCCTTCAATGATTTTGACACCGATACCGGGATCCACCTTGTCGATGCGAAGACCGGAAAGCTTCAGTGGGAAAAGCTCTACTCTCCCGGTATGAACCATGCCCGTCAGGCACGCGCTCTCTTCATCGGCGACAACCTCTGGATCCAGCAGGGAGGAAAGGAACAGTATCCCGACAGGGAAACGAAGGTGAAATTTCAACCCATCGAAGTCACCTCGCTGAATCCGAAGACAGGAGAAACCCAACGGACGCTTCCTGCCGGACTCGGCCACTGTGCGCCGCCGGTTGCGACGGTGAACATGATGTTTTCGGGAGTCGTTGAGATCACCGATCTAAAGTCTGGCGAAATGATGATCAACTCAATCACGAAGTCGAACTGCTCAAGAGAGAACGGTTTTGTTCCTGCTAACGGCCTAATCTACGCGACGCCGAAGCATTGCACTTGCTGGCCGATGCTTCGCGGCTATGTCGCGATGGCACCGGATCATCCTCTCGTGGAGAAGAACGAATACATTCCCTCTTTTCCTGCGGAAGAAATCGAGTTCCCCCTCATCAAAGGTGAAGCCGCTCCTGATCCTAAAGCGCTCGCAACGAGTTCCGCCGACTGGCCGATGTACCGACACGACGTCTGGCGCAGCAGTAGCTCGACCACTGAAGGGCCGGAAACTATCGGAGTGATCTGGGATTCTGCGATTGCCTCGAAAGGTCATACCCTCTCCGAGTCGAGCGCTCTTCGCGGTGACTGGGAAGACAATCCTTTTGTGAAGGGGCTCCTGAGCCCACCCGTAATCGCGAACGGACTTGCCTATGTGACACGTCCCGACGCCCACGAAGTCATCGCCCTGCGAGCCGATAGCGGTGAGGTTGCCTGGCGCTTCACTGCCCGGGGCCGAGTCGATACGCCGCCGACGATTCATCGGGGGCTATGTCTCTTCGGTGATCATGCCGGCTACGTCCATGCACTGCGGGCCGACACCGGGGAATCCGTGTGGCGCATGCGCGCCGCACCACTTGACGAACGCATGGGCGCTTATGGTCAGTTGGAGTCTGCATGGCCCGTCGCCGGCAGCGTGCTCGTGATAGACGAGACCGCCTACTTTGTCGCGGGCCGACAGCAGTTGTCGGATGGAGGCGTTTTTGTTTTCTCAGTTGAGGCAATGACAGGCGAGCGTCACTGGGTGCGCAAACTCACCGACATCCCTCAAACCGGATACGAGGGAGAAGAGAAAGGCGATTCTTTCGGATTTTACAAGAACTCCGGACTCGAGTTCGATCCTATCGACCTTCTGCACAAGGAAGGCGATCGCATTGCCCTTTCCCGCTGGTTGATCTCACTCGACGGCGAAAGCGTCGACGTCGATACCTGGGATGGCTTTGCAAAGCTCAACACCGGCAAAGGCAGCGTCTTTGCGCCTCGCGGATCGTGGACTTACGGTTTTCGTCAAATTCACCGTTTCGGGAATGAGGCCTTCAAGCGCTCTCTCTGTGCTTTTCGTGACAACACCATCGTAGGCGCTCTCGACAGCACTACGGCCCTCTACCGGCGCGACTTCGATCTCGAAAACAACGAGAAGTTTGATCGTAAGTGGATCACAGGATGGGAGGCCGCGAGTCGCGGCCGCAAGGGAGAACGCCCCTATCGCAGCGACCGGATTGCGGAGAAGGCAATGTGGAAGGTGAATCCCTGGGCGGAGGATGAGACGCCGGAATCGCTGCTCAAGCTGACCACCGCAGAGGGTTCGGCCCAACACGAAAATAAGATTTACGGGATCGTAATGGACGCTGCCAACCGCCTATACGTTATTCATCAAAATGGAACGCTGAAAGTGCTCGAAGCCAAAGGCGGAAAAGAGCTCTCATCGCATCAGGTCCCCGAACCGATCTGGGATGGACTCGCACTCGCCGGTGGAAAGCTTTATCTTAGCGCGCGTGATGGCAGCTTGGTCTGCCTCGGCAATTCGAACTCGGTTGCTTCCGCAAGTCGCTGAGGAGGGAATCCAGCCGGTAACGTTCAAAGCGAATTCATCGAGCGCCACTTGCTCACTGAAAATCACAAACGGCCGCCGAAATTCAGGGTCGTGAGCCGCTCGCCGGGGTGTTTGTGGGAAATCCTAATTGATTGAAAGTGGCGTTGGGGTTCCTTGCCGCCTATTCGGGGGAGAGGAGAAAGATAACGCCCCCGGCGGGTCCGCAATCGCCCCCGTCAGGTAGTCGGCCAGGTTTCAAGAGTCGCGTTGTCAGAGACCGTGGCCACGGAGTGCACTCGCCTTCGAATTGGCCCCAACGGCAGTGCCTCCCCGGCTCCGGCAGGATCGAATCCACCCGTTTCATTCCAGCGCTTGAGGGTTCTTCGTCAAATTCATCAGGAGTGTTTTGAAAGCGTCTCCCGCCCCTAAAACGACACCGCCAATCCGTTTCGTCTGTAGCCGGGGACACACGAAGTGCCTATTTTCAAAGCGAGGAACCAGAGCACGACGAGATCGTCTCGCCTCCGCTCGGCTCGGGGATGGCGCGCCTTGCACAGAGGGTCGGACCCCGTTTCCTCCGAGGACTTACGCCCCACTGACGCTTTCTGATTGTGACGGCAGAGAAGTCGTAACGTTGCGAGGCTTCCTCATTGAGTCCCCCTGCGACAATGATCAGGCGGAGCGGAATCTACGAATGATGAACATTTGCGAAAAGATCAGCGGCACCTTCTGAAGCGGAGTACAGGGAGCGAACATCTGCGATATACGCAGCCTCATCTCGTCGACGCGTAAACAGCGCCAAAGAGTCCTCAGAACACCCAAACCAATGATCAAATCGCCCTCCTCGGCAGGAGCCCATCGGAAACGAAGCGTCCCGAATCGCTTCGAAAACTTGCAAGAAAAAGCCGCGCCAACTAGACCGCACGATTCTTCGTTTGCATTTGGAAAACGAGCAAGTCTCTTAAAGATGGGATGGCCCTATTATGCTAACGAAACCAAGCCTGAATTCACTTGAGAAAACCACTCGGAAATCCATATTTCCGAGCTTTCTTTCTGTGACCGTTGCGCTGCTCTGCCTCTTCGCTCAAGAGGCAGATTGCCAGACACCCATCGAACCCGTTTTTCGAATGGGTGAAGCCCTCCAGCCTGACGAAAAAAAGAGCTCTGTCGGTTCGTGGGGACACCTCGAATTCTATCAACTGATCCTCGAACCTTCGGATTATTTACTCACCTTCTCTTCGGACTTCAACAAATGGAAGGAGGGAACCGTTTGGAAATTCAGTTCTTTGAACAGAGAAGGTATCGAAGTAATTCTCGACAACGCCGGTATCGATCCCAGCTTACGCGAAATCCTTGTTTCCGAGCAACACTTGACTCACAACCCTGTGAGCGATCTCTACGAAATTCGCCCACCGGAAAGCGTAATTATTGCCCTTACCTCGGAAAACCGGAAACTACTTTATCCCCGAATTCTCCCGCACAACGATCAAAATCCGTTTCTTTCACCTTATGCATTGCCAGTCGGCGGATTAGGGGCCGTGATTTATACTCCCACCGGCGTACCTCAGAAGCAACTCGATCTAATCCAGCAGCTGAGTTACAAAATGGGGAATACCACCAAATTCGCGGACATAAATCTTGTTCTAGCGAAGGCACAAGATGATACCGAAAGATGGAGGATTTTAAAGACAATCAGACGTGAAAGATCACTCTCAGTGAATCTCCGAATCACCCAGCAGAGCAACCTTTTGCATTTGGCTAACTACTGGGATGCGAGCGGGAAAAATAGAGAAGTACTCCCTATTTTAGAATCAGTAGTGAAAACTTCCGGAATTGAAACACTTGACATCGTTCACCTTCTCCCACCAACGCCCAGAAAGCTCCTCCATACGTATCCATCACCCGACGGGTACGGTCTCGCAAAGGAAATGCCCGATTGCTATTGGACTGCCGCGAGCTTTTTCTCGGAAGTCCCACCCGATCGCTATCTCGATTCGATCGACCAGGTAATAGAGAACCGGTATGAAAAAGCCGCCCCCCCCCTCCAACTTGGAGACCTGATTTTCATGAACGACAAGAAGTCCGGCAAGGCAATTCATGCCTGCAATTATATAGCGGCGAATTTGGTCTACACTAAAAACGGAAAAAGCCTCGGACGCCCCTGGATTATATCCACCCTCGAAGACGTAGTGAGCGAATACCTCTCTGTTGAAGAAATGTCTATCGTCTTCATGCGATTGAGACCTCAATACAAACAATGAACCGCTTTATTACCCTCATCACGCTGGTGGGATTGATGTCCCCTTTGACATCAACGCGAAGCTCCGGGGAAGACCAGGACATCAAGCTATCCCCTCCTAGCTTGAGAACTCACGCCTGCAAACCGGGCCCCTGGGGAACTCTGGAATATCACTATCTATACCTCGAAGCGCCTTCATCAACGGTCGATATGATTAACCTTCCCAGCAGGAACACCGTTTGGTGGTTTCCAGGGAAAGATGCCGAACAAGTCAGTCATTTCCTACTCCAATCAGGCTCACCGGAGGAAGAGGTCCGGGCATGCCTCGAATTCTCAATCTTGTATCAAAACAACAGACCGTTCAAATTCTTCCCGTCTTACGAGCTCATTAATGAGATCGCAACAACAACAAGGCAGGCCATTTATGCGGAACTGCGAAAGTGGCCGGAAAACAAAAACCACTACTCTCCGATAATCATTCCAACTGGAGATATATCCGATTGGTTTAGGAACAGCGGCTTGAGGCAGGAGACCATCTTTGATATTCAGAGGCTCTCGTATCCCCTTGGAAAAGCACTGGGATTTTCAGATATACCAGCGGTGATTGAGAATCTATCGAACGACCAGGAAGAGCATACACTTCTGAAAGCGTTGACGCGGACGCGAAGCCTGATTCTCTCTTTAAAGATCGAACCGAACACTGACACTCAAGCCTTAAAAGAATACTGGTCAGCCGGATATAAGAGCAAGGACGTCCTCACCCTGTTTGATACGGTTGCCCGAATTGACGGAATAGAATCTATCGACATAACTCGAATTATCCCACCCACACCTCGAAAGCATCTCTATACTTTTCCGTCAAGATCACTAGGGCTGGAAGGGACCTACCCTGACAGTTTCTGGGCTTCTCTAAACTTTTTTAACTATTTCCCTGACGATCAATTTAATGACTTCGAAAAAGCGATGGATTACGCAAAGGCGAATTACGAAATATCTTCTAGCCCGCTAACATTTGGTGATCTTCTCATCTTCAAAGACGCCAAATCGAATCGGGCTTCGCACTCGTGCGTGTTCATTGCAGATGACATCGTCTATTCCAAGAACGGCAGATCGCTTCTCCAGCCGTTTATGCTAATTAAGTTGGACGATCTCTACAACCAATTTGCGATCAGCGAGCCGCCGCTACTGGAGGTCTGGACGAAGATAGAGCGTTAGACTGGCGAACGATTCACACAAGACCTTACGAGGCAGCGGTAACGAAATTCAGTAAGCAATGAGCCTCCACTAGTCGGGCTTAATCCGGAACCGGGAACACAGGGATCACCCTATCGTCTCCGCTCCGAAATACGGAACGAGCGCCGTGGGAATTTTGATCGTTCCGTCAGATTGCTGACAGGTCTCGATCAATGCCACATAGAGTCTCGGAAGGGCCGTTCCAGAACCGTTGAGAGTATGACAGAGTCGATTCTTCCCGTCTTCGTCCTTGAATCGAAGGCGCATGCGTCGGGCCTGGTAGTCCATGAAGTTCGAACAACTCGATACTTCAAGGTAGCCTCCATGGCCGGGTGCCCACACTTCGATGTCGTAAGTCTTCGCCGAACTGAAGCCAATGTCACCGGTGCAAAGCTCAATCGTCCGGTAATGAAGACCCAGTTTCTGGAGCACCGCCTCGGCCTCGACGGTGAGGGATTCGAGCATCGCTGCAGACTCGTCAGGGTGAACGATGTTCACGAGTTCCACCTTATCAAACTGGTGCATGCGGATGAGCCCACGGCTTTCGCGTCCCGCTGATCCCGCCTCTCGACGAAAACACGGAGTGTAAGCCGTTACTTTAATAGGTAACTCTTTTTGCTGCAGCAACTGATCACGATAGAGATTCGTCACCGGAACCTCGGCCGTCGGCGCGAGAAAAAAAGCACCGTCTTCGAGACCGTACATATCATCCTCAAACTTCGGCAACTGCCCCGTGCCGAACATCGATTCACGATTGATGATGAAAGGCGGGGAAACCTCACGGTAGCCATGCTGCTCCGTGTGCAGATCGAGAAGAAACTGAATCAGGGCCCGCTCAAGCTTCGCTCCCTGCCCTGTATAGGCTACAAAGCCGGCGCCGCTGACACGAGCTCCGAGTTCAAAATCAAAAAGACCAAGTGACTCTCCGAGAGCGACATGATCCTTGGGCTCAAATTCAAACTTGGGCTGATCACCCCAGACTCGAATCTCAGGATTGGATTCTTCATCCTCACCCACTGGACAGCCCTCGTATGGCAAATTGGGAACCTGAAGAAGCAGCTCACGCTGGCGGCTTTCGACCGCATCAACTTCTTCACTGATTGACTTGATCTTCTCGCCAATCCCACGGACCTGCCCCTCAATTTCAGAACTGTCTTTTCCCTCTCTCTTAAGCGCACCAATTTCTTTGGAGATACGATTGCGGTCACTTTGAAGCACCTGCTTTTCAGTCTCTCCGACACGACGTTTTTCATCGCATTCGAGAATTTCGTCAATGAGTTCCCAGGCATCTCCGCCACGAGCCTTCACTCGTGCTTTGATACTTTCGGGATCCTCTCGAAGTAATCGTATATCCAACATAACGGCCAGAGTGTAACGCAGCCTTAAAAGCCGTCAACGGAGCAAGCAGGCCGATCCTGTCGAATTAGCCGAAGAAAAGCACCATTACCCACGGAAAAAGGAGCGCTCCATCAGCAAGCGGCTGCATGAGATCTTTCCCCGCCAATTTCCGACAGGCGAATTGAAGCAAACAGCACACCAATACAGTAGCGCCCAAGACCGGGATCCGCCCCTGAGCCCAAAGAACACCGGCAAGAAGAATCGATCCCACTAGAAGAGCCACTGGAATCCAATTCCCGCGATCACTCTTTCCGAAAAACGAAGCGGCGTCGGACTGACGATCAAACTCACTCTCGGCACGACCGATGAGGAGGCAATTGGCAGCAAAGAGAGCCGCTAATGCCCCTCCTATTACGATGCCAAAAGGAGCTGCCAAGCGGGTCCCTGCGGCAACGAGGACCCCGCTTGCAAAACAAAAGCCAATCACCAATTCCTTCTCTGGAAAGAGAATTCCACCACCTCGCTCAATGAACCTGAATACCACAAAATAGAGAAGACAAAGCACCCCCGGGAAAACCGCCGCCTTGATCAATCCTTCATCCAGATGGGGAAGAACGAAAATCCCCGCAATCACTGCGGCAATTCCGCTCAATACAAACAAGAGAAGCCTGTACCGTTTCGCAAAAGCATGACGCGGCGGCGTCACTTCAATCAAAGGCAGCCGAAACGAATCGTAGATGCGATCAAAAAGATAGATTCCCCAAACCGCAAAAAAAAGACCCCCTACTCTATATAAAGGCGGGTACCCCCCATTCACTTCGATAGTGATCAAAGCAGCCCAACCCACCGCCACCAGCGGCGCATCGAGACAAAGGTTCGATGGCAACGAAATCGCCTCTTGAACAATCTTTTTGATAATGAGGACAGGTTAAAGGAATCTTGCGTGCATCCACACCCGAGATGGACCATCTTGGAACCTTCCGCTCGAGTCATCAAACCGAACCTTCCCGTTTTACATGTCAGAAACTTCTTCTCTTTACGCGCTCATTCTTGCCGGCGGCAGCGGAACCCGCTTCTGGCCACTGAGCCGCAACACGCGCCCAAAACAATTGCTCGCGCTCTTCGATGAAGAAACTCTGATTGAAAAAGCCGTAAACCGTCTCGAAGGACTCGTTCCAAAGGAACAAATTCTCATTTTAACGAGCGAAGCGCAGCTCGAAGCAACCCGAAAAACACTCCCCGATCTACCTCCGGAAAATATCGTAGCCGAACCGGCTCGCCGCGACACCGCACCAGCGATCGCTCTCGCCGCAGGATGGATCGCAGCCCGTGATCCGAAGGCGACCATGATCGCTCTGCCCGCTGATCAACTCGTGATTCGAGACGACGTCTTCCGCGAGGTCTTAGCGAAAGCCGCCTCAGCCGCGAATCGCCACAACGCAATTGTCACACTCGGGATCCGCCCGGATTGGCCCTGCCCCAGCTACGGCTATATAGAAAGGGGCGAGGCGCTCCCCGATTCGGATTCGGATTCGGATTCGGAAAAACACTCCATTCACGAAGTCGTCAGCTTTCGCGAAAAACCTTCCGAAGAAGTCGCAAAGCAGTATCTCGAGGACGGCAATTATTCCTGGAACGCAGGCATTTTCATCTGGAGCCTTCCCACGCTCGTTGGCGAGTTTTCCCGACACTGCCCCGAACTCTCCACTTTCGTCGAAGAGCTAAGCCAATCATCAGACTTCAACACGACCGTTTCCACAAAGTTTCCGCAGCTCGAAAAGATCTCGATCGATTACGCTCTCATGGAAAATGCGGACTGCATTCTCAATATCGAGGCGGATGTCGGCTGGGACGATGTCGGAGGCTGGCCGTCGGTAGCGAAATATCTCGAACAGGACTCCAACGGCAATTCCCATCGCGGACCGCTGCTCTCGGTGGACGCTTCAAACAACATTGTCTTTTCTGTCCCGGGGGCACCACATGTTGCTTTGTTGGGCGTTAATGATCTTATCGTCGTGCAAACCGAAGACGCCCTTCTCGTCGCCAACCGAAACAATGCCGATCAGATCAAAAAGCTCGTCGGAGAACTGCCGGAGAAATTCCTCTAAAAACCAAGCATGAGCGAATGGGTCAAGGCATTGGGAATTGATTATGGCAAAGCCAGGATAGGTCTCGCCGTGAGCGACGACCTCGGCATGCTCGCCCATCCCGTCGAGACCGTTCCCGCGGCAGACCGAAATGCCTCGATTGAACGCATCGCCGAAGTCGTGGCGACACGTGGCATTCTCGATGTCATCATCGGTTTGCCCCTCCATATGAACGGAGACGAAGGTCTCGCCGTCGAGGGAGTGCGGAAATACATGAAGCATCTTAAAAAGCGGCTTCCTGATACGATCCGCTACCACGAAGTCGACGAACGTCTTTCCACGAGCATGGCGATGGATAAGCTCCACGCAGCAGGCAGGAATGCCAAAAATTCAAAAGGTATCATCGACCAAGCCGCCGCCGTCGAAATTCTGCAACAGTGGCTCGATCACGAGGCTGAAGAGGAAGCAAGGATCCCCTTTGAATAAGGAATAGGCGTTGCAAAGCAAGGCGTCCTGCGTTGAGATTCACCAATGCAGACAGAAGGGTTGGAAAAAGTGGGTCTCATTGGCCTTGGCATCATTGGTTCGCGTGTTGCTGAATCGCTCAAGGGAGCCGGAAAACAGGTTTATGTTTGGAGCCGCACTCCCAAGCCTGTTGCTAACTTTCTCAGCTCCCCCGAAGAAGTCGCCGGGCTCTCGGACATCGTCCAACTTTTCACCCCGGACGAAAAGGCTCTCCTTGAAGTCATTAAGAACATGCGCCCCGCCCTCACAAAGCGTCATGTCATTATCAATCACTCCACTTCCGATCCCGAAGCCGTTGTCGAAGCCTACCAGATCGTTCGGGAAACCGGGGCAGCTTTTCTTGATTGCCCTTTCACCGGAAGCCGGGACGCCGCCGAAAAGGGAACCCTCGTGTATTATGCAGGAGGAGATCCCCAGGTCCTCGATCGAGTTCGACCCATTCTCGAAGTCAGCGCCAAAGAAATCGTCTATCTCGGCCGCGTCGGCGAAGCCTCGGTGATTAAAATAGCAACCAACATGATCTCAGCGGCGACGATGGAGATCGTTGCCGAAGCCTATGGCATGATTGAAGCCGCCGGAATCGATCCGGCCCGACTCCAGGAAGCGATCAATCACAACGGATGTCGCTCTCCTCTAATCGACGCAAAACTCGCCTCGGTCATCAAAGGCGACTACGAGCCCCACTTCACTTTGAAACATTTGTTTAAAGACATTCAATACGCGCTCAAAATGGGAAAAAGCCTAAACGTTGACCAGCCCGCCCTCACCACCACCGCCAACGTCGTCTACAAGACGATCAAGAGCGGAAAAGGAGATCTCGACTTTTCAGTGCTTGCAGAACGATTTCAGGCTTCCAAACCTCCTTCCTCTAAATAACCATGGAAAACAACACTGTGATCTCCCTCAAAGACGAAAACTGGATCCACCTCGAAAATCGAGCCGTCTTTCGCCTCACTGGCCCCGACCGGGTGCGCTATTTAAATGGCCAGGTCTCGAACGATGTGGCACAAGACCTCGAAGCAAATGCCATCGCCGCTTGTGTGTGCAGCCTCAAGGGAAAAGTGGAAGCGCTTATCTGGATTTCCAGCGACAAGGATAGCCTGATCATCGACGGGGAGCTAAGTCAGCGCGAACAACTCTTCGAGAGACTTGATCGCTATCTCATAGCAGACGATTGCGAGCTTCACGACATTACCGGCGAACTGACCTTGTTTCACCATTTCGATGAGTCAGGGCCGGGTATTAACTCTCGCCGCACCTCAACGACCGGAAAAGATCTCTGGCTCGCTAAATCAGAGCGCGATCCCTTCGACGAAAAGAAGCGCCTCAGCCACGCTTCATTCGAATTCGTGGAGTTACTGGCCAAGATCCCCAAAGCGGGACTCGAAATAACAGCGAATGAGTTCCCTGCCGAGCTGGGCCTCGATACCTGGGCCGTCAATTTTCACAAAGGCTGCTACCTCGGGCAGGAAGTGATCTCACGAATCGAAAGCGTCGGTCGAGTCAAGCGAGCCCTTCTCCTCGCAGAATCCGTTGATGCCGTTGCACGGGGAAGAGACGTGAAAGGAATAATCGGAAGCAATGAAGTTCAGGGAATCACGACCCGGGAATCTCTTTCGAACTCAAATGGAAGACACCTTACCCTGACACTCTTCAAAAACACACCCGCCGGAGACCCTGTTACTGAGCCCGTTGCAATTCAAATCCTGAAATAGGAGCTGAAATTCTCCGCAATCGGTACAAAATTTCCGACACAGACAAAGAATAGCCCCCCATTCCTTGTCCTTAAACCGGTGTAACCGCCTTATTCTCAATTATTTCTCACTCCTTAGAGCAGAGAAATCGAACAAGAATCAGCACTCCGAAAAGGGCTCCAACCCTTAATTTACGGGCTCTACAACGCAGAATCGCATGAGTCTTAGGGAGTCTTAGGGAGTCTCATACGGTTGCCGAAAGGAAATCTTAGAAGTAATTTGAGTCTTTTCTGTTGCACACAGCCTTCAATTCATCAACTGTTGCACATCTGTATACCACTCACGAGCCGTTACTTGCGTCGCAAGCAATCATCGTAAGTGGTTTCCGGGAAACGAGGAAATCCTCAAAAACTAGGTCTCACGACCACATCTCAAACCAAGGGAATTAAACTATTATGAAAAAAGCAATCCTAGTTGCAATTATCGGTGCGATGACGTTCGGCGTTAACGCAGGAGATTGGGGCAAAGCTCCAGTAACAGCAGCAAAAGCACCAATCGAAGAGTGCTACGACCTCGGTGGAGAAATCTCCTCTGGTTACATGAGCGACTACATCTTCATGGGTTCACGTATTGCACGTGACACCGTTTGGACAGACGTCAATTACACGATCGACAGCATTGTTCCAATCACAGTCGGAGCGAGCTACTTCAACTATACGAACACACTCGTAGCAGGTGACAAGCTTGACGTTTATGCAAGTGCCGCACTCGGAACCTTCGCTGGTTTTGACACGTCACTCGGATACACACACTACTTCTTCCCTGAGACTTCTGCAGCAAGCTTCGGTAACATCAATCTCGACGTTCGTCGCAGCCTTGGTTTTGCTGATCTCGTTCTCGGAACTAACAACGCGGTTGGCGTCAACGACGGCTGGTATCACCACGCTGGCTTCGAGAAGACTTTTGGTCTTACCGACGCTGCTAGCATCGTTCTCGGTGTTGGAGCTGGATACAACGACCAGTATGCTGGTGTTGCAACTTCAGGTTGGTCAAACTACTACGCTTCAGCAGCTCTTCCTATCGAGCTTAACTGCCGCGCCACACTCACTCCATATGTTGGATACAACGCTTCTATCACCCAGAATGGTGGCGGACAGGTTTCCGACAACCTCGGTGGAACTACTGGAGACGTTCTCCACGCAGGTGTAAGCCTGAGCGTTTCTTTCTAATCTGAAAGAACAAACAACTTAAAACACTTTAAAGTTTCTAGACTTATTTAGAACCTTGGTGTGAAAGGCCCTTCCTTAACGGGGAGGGCCTTTTCTTTGTACTCGATAATAAGCTCCAAAACCCGGTCAAATTCTCGAAAGCAAATAAAAGCACTCACGCAAAAGATGCGAAAAGGAGAAAACTTAAAAAAAAGACTCACGCCCAACGGCGGGCCTCCCAAGCTCACAGGCAACCTCAACAAAAGTCACAAATCCTTCACCATAACAGTTTTGCAAAAGCACCGCCCCGCAAAACCCAACAGCTTAAACGGGCAACTGACAATCTTATTAGAATTAACTTAAACTTTTTTCAGTTGCATCGATTTAATTCGGAGATAATCGTCCACTATGCATTGGCAAAAGCAGATGAAATTGCCAGACTTGGCATCGATCCTGCTTAGCTAATGTTGAGGAAAAGTCCTCAAAACGGTTATTACAACCACATCTCAAACCAAGGGAATTAAACTATTATGAAAAAAGCAATCCTAGTTGCAATTATCGGTGCGATGACGTTCGGCGTTAACGCAGGAGATTGGGGCAAAGCTCCAGTAACAGCAGCAAAAGCACCTATCGAAGAGTGCTACGACATCGGTGGAGAAATCTCCTCTGGTTACATGAGTGACTACATCTTCTACGGTTCACGTATTGCACGTGATTCTGTTTGGACAGACGTCAACTACACGGTCGACAGCATCGTTCCAATCACTGTCGGTGCCTGGTATCTTAACACTACCAATCTCGTTCCTGATGCAGGTGATGAGCTCGACCTCTATGTAAGCGCAGCACTCGGAACCTTCGCAGGATTCGACGTTGCTCTTGGATACACTCACTACTTCTTCCCAGAGACACCAGCAGGTAGCTATGGCGAAGTTGGTTTGGACATCACAAGAAGCCTCGGATTTGTTGATTTCGCCATGGAGACCAATTATGGCCTCGGTGACGGAGCAGCTGCAGAATTCGGCAAAGGGTGGTATCACCAGGCTGGACTCGAGAAGACCTTCGGTCTTACCGACGCAGTCAGTCTTGTTCTCGGCGGTGGTATCTCCTACAGCGATCAGTATTTCGCTCAGGGCGCTGGAAACAGCGATTGGAACCACTACTATGCCAACGCATCTCTTCCAATCGAGCTTAACTGCCGCGCAACACTCACTCCGTATGTCGGATGGAATGGCGTTCCTAACAGTTTCATCGCTCCTGATTTGGTTGCCGGTGGCAACGGAGACGTTCTCCATGCAGGTGTGAGCCTCAGCGTTTCTTTCTAATCTGAGAGATTTAAATTAAAAACACTTTTAAAGTTTCTAACTTTACTTAGAACCTTGGTGTGAAAGGCCCTCCCTTAACGGGGAGGGCCTTTTCTTTGTACCTAATTCGCTCCAAGTTAACGAAAAAGCCGCGAAGATCGCATTGCTGGAATTCGCATAGTTTTAAAGTTATTCTGAATTTTAAAATCATTCACGATGTGCTGAGGGAAATCCTCGCCGAATCGGCCCTCATTCAATTCAAGGGAATGAGGTGACTATGAAACAACGATTATTGGTGCGTTGAGGTTCTGCTTTAACCCAGGAGATTGGGACAAAGCTCCTCTGATTCCAGACATCTGAATTACTCGATCAACCGGGTTCGTTCCAATCACGGTCGGCGCGCGGTCTCTCAAGACCAATGCCCCAGATGCCTGCGGTTCTGAGCTTGATCTCTAAGCGAACGTAGCGCTCGGAACCTTCTGCGATTTTGACGTTTCACTGGGACACGTTCACTGCTTCATCCCTGAAACGACCCAGAAAGCGAGGGCGAAATCGCTCTCGACATCAGCAGAAGCCCTCGCTTCGTTAATTTTGCCACTCAGACAAACGACAATCTATCACAAGCCGGGCATCGAGAAGACCTCTGGTCTCACCGATGCCCTTAGCCTTGCCGTCGAAAGCAGGAATGGTAGGAGTGACAGCTACCAAGCCAATTGGAACCGCTCCTACAGGAACTGCCGAGCAACTCGCACTCCATACGTCGGATCGAATCGCAACCCCACTGATTGGGCCGCTCAAGATCTCGTAGATGGACTTAGCACCCGCCGCAGAGGTTCTTCATCCTCGCAGAAGCCGCCCTTTTTCCTTCTAATCTGAAAGATCCAAACAAAAAACACTTTTAAAGTTTCTAGTCTTACTTAGAACCTTAGTGTAAAAAGTCCTCCCTCAATTGGGATGGCTTTTTCTTTTTATACTAATGGCTTTGGAACAAGTGGCGAAAGTGTTGATCGATGGAGCAACGAGCGATCTCTCATTCAGCTACCTTGTCCCCCCGGGAACAACGATTCTAGAGGGGCAGCGAGTCCGGGTTCCACTTCGAAACCGCTCCGCCATTGGAACGGTCACTGCTCTCGAGGAGGTTGACACCGCAACGGTGGGCTACCAGATCAAAGCAATTCAATCGGTGGTCTCCGAAGACGCCTTTCTCACCGGCGGGCTCATGAAATTGGCTCACTGGATTTCCGATTTCTATCTAACTCCGGTGGAATCGGTTATTCGGACGATGCTTCCCAAACCCTCACGAGGCGCAGAGGAAAAGCGGAAAATGGTCAAGTTCGTCGAACTCGTTTCAGAAATCTCTGATCGAGATCTCGATGCCATGCCTGCCCGGCAGGAGAAACAACGGGAAGCCCTTCGAAAAATACGTGAGTTGAAATCCACAGCGTTGTCCGAGCTCACCGGAGAACACGGAATCTCCCGCTCCTCCATCAAAGCCCTCGAGACCAAAAACTTCGTTCGGGTGTTTGATAAAATCGTGACGCGGGATCCGTTAAAAGAGATGGATTACGTGCCTTCGAAGGCGCTCGTAATGAATCCCGAGCAGGAAGTCGTTCTAAAAATGGTTTTCGACTCCTGGGATGCGATTGGACGAGGCGAGGCGGTAAAGCCCATCCTGCTCTACGGAGTCACCGGTAGCGGTAAGACTGAGGTCTATCTCCAGGCGATTCAGCGAGCGATTGATGAAGGCAAGGGCGCTATCGTACTCGTGCCCGAGATTGCACTGACTCCTCAGACCGCGGACCGCTTCAAAAAGCGCTTCGCACACATCAAAGATCAGGTCGCGATTCTTCACAGCAATTTATCAGAAGGGGAGCGCCACGACGAATGGCGAAAAGTGCTCGATCAAAAAGCTCGAATCGTGATCGGAGCAAGAAGCGCCATTTTCTCCCCGATTAAAAACCTCGGGCTCATCGTCGTCGATGAGGAACACGAAAACTCCTACAAACAGGATTCCGCCCCCCGGTATCAGGCAAGGGACATATCGGTGGTGCGCGGCCATATCGAAAAATGCCCCGTTCTCCTCGGAAGTGCGACGCCTTCGCTCGAAACCTGGAACAATGTTGAAACCGGAAAATACGACGTCGCTTACATGCGGCAGCGAGTCGATGACCAGAAAATGCCCCTGATTCGCATCATCGACATGCGACAGGAGGGCAAAAAAGCCGCCTCTGGCCCAACGATTCTCTCGACCAAGCTCAGAAAAGCGATGGAAGAGCGTCTCGCCGACGGTGAACAAACGATTCTGTTTCTGAACCGACGTGGATTTGCGAGAAACATCCTCTGCACTGAGTGCGGTTTCGTCGCCAACTGCCGACACTGCGCGACCACTCTGACGCTCCACCGGGGTGATGACCGGCTTATCTGTCATATCTGCGGATTTTCTCAGCTTCCGCCGCGTAAATGCCCCGAATGCTCGAGCAAATCAGTCGTCAATGCCGGCTACGGGACCGAAAGAGTTGAAGAAATCTTAAGAAAAGTCTTCACCGACGCCCGTATCGCACGGGTCGATACGGACTCGATGCGGAAGAAAAATGCCCTTCGCGATACGCTCAATGCCTTCCGGGCCAGAAAAATAGACATTCTTCTCGGAACACAGATGATTGCCAAAGGGCTGCATTTTCCCAATGTCACGCTCGTCGGAATTCTTAATGCCGACGTCGGGCTCTACATTCCCGACATTCGGGCAGGGGAACGCACCTTTCAATTGCTCACCCAGGTTGCGGGGCGGGCAGGACGTGGTGAACTGGAAGGGGAGGTTGTCGTGCAAACCTACACGCCCCACCACCCTTCAATTCAGTTTGCGAGACATCACGACTTTGAAGGATTTGCTGAACAGGAGCTCGCGATGCGGCGGCAGTTCAAGCATCCTCCTTACATCCACATGGCACTGATCACCTGTCGATCCGTCCACCAGGAACGAGCTGAGTTTTCCCTCAAGACGCTTCACTCTCGACTGACGCGCAATCTACCTGAAGGGATATCAGTGACCGACCCACTTCCGTCCCCACTCGTGAAATCGCACGACCAATGGCGCTTTCAAATAGTACTCAAGTCAATCGGGGCGAGGACTCTCGCCCGGCATATTCGAGGAGTTCTGAAAGATCTCACGTTTCCCAATGATGTCATCGTGACAGTCGACATCGACCCCTATTCAATGACCTGAATCACTAATTGGGCAAAAAAGTGCAATTTTGAACAGTTTTTCCTCGAAAAGAGATTGCCAAATCCTTCAGCGCTTGGAATGCTTTTCAAATGTCGCTGTCCTGTGTTTATTCCGGTGCGGTCCACGGAGTGGATGCTGTCGCTGTTGAAGTGGAAGTCAACGCCGCAGACAGTGGCAACATCGACATTAAGCTCGTAGGTCTTCCTGATGCCGCGGTGCGGGAAAGTGTCGATCGCGTCATCACTGCGGTGAAAAACAGCGGGCTGCGTTGGCCAAGGAAGCCCATCACGATCAATCTCGCTCCGGCGGACCTTCGCAAAGAAGGCCCCAGCTTCGATCTTCCTATCGCCGTCGGAATGGTTTCTCTCTCGGAGGAACAAAATGGACCGCTCAAAGAAGGTGCCCTCGAAAAATGCATGGTCGTCGGCGAATTGGCTCTCGACGGAAGAGTGCGCCCCATCAAAGGGATTCTGCCTCTCACTCTCGAGGCTAAGAAGCAGGGCAAAAAGGCGATTCTGGTGCCGAAAGGAAACGCGATGGAAGCAAGCATCGTTGAGGGCATCTATGTTTATGGAATTGAAACCCTCCGCGAGGCCTACGAACTGCTGGCGGGAACCGGCAATGTAGCGCCCGAAAAATTGGATCGAGACGCCTTTTTCCGTTCCAAACAAACTTACCCGATCGATTTCAACGAAGTCAAAGGTCAGGCCCACGCGAAGCGCTCCCTCGAAGTATCGATGGCGGGCGGACACAATATCCTCATGCTCGGAAGTCCCGGCACCGGCAAATCCATGCTCGCGAAGCGCCTTACCACGGTTTTGCCGACAATGAGCGAAGCGGAAGCAATCGAAACAACAAAAATCCATAGTGTCGCAGGTCTCGTCGATGCGAAGAACAGCTTTCTGGCGACACGTCCCTTTCGTTCTCCGCATCACACCATTTCCGATGCCGGTTTGCTCGGCGGTAGCAGTCATCCCACACCGGGTGAAGTCAGTCTCGCCCACAACGGAATCCTCTTTCTTGATGAACTGCCCGAATTCCGACGCTCCACTCTCGAAGTGATGCGCCAGCCTCTCGAGGACGGTCAGGTCACGATTTCCCGAGCGGCAGGGAAGTTCACATTCCCCAGTCGTTTTAGCCTTGTTGCGGCGATGAACCCCTGTCCCTGCGGCTACCTTGGCGATCCTGCTCGAGAATGCCGGTGTTCACCCAATCAGATTGAAAAATACCGCCAGCGGATCAGCGGCCCGCTTTTGGACCGAATTGATCTTCATATCGACGTCCCCGCCGTGAACTACAAGGAATTGCGGGCTGAGAGCGGGGGAGAATCATCCGCTGTGATTCGCGAAAGGGTTGAGGAGGCGCGCAATGTACAACTAGCACGATTCATCTCCCACCCCGGCGTCAACACCAACGCCGACATGGGAAGTCGTCTCGTTTCCCAATTTTGCATTCTCGACAAAGCAAGCGAGCGAACTCTCGAGCTCGCGATGGATTCTCTCAACTTCAGCGCGAGGGCCTACGACCGAATTCTCAAAGTCGCTCGAACCCTCGCCGATCTCGAAGGTGACCGCGATATTCGCGAAGTTCACCTCATGGAAGCGATTCAATATCGTACCCTGGACCGAAACCTCTGGGCCTAGCAATTCGCCTAAAATTGAATAAATCGAATCGGGAGGCGTCTACTCATTGTAAACTTCCTGATTTCCCGTGCTAAGACAGGGCAAAAAGGAAAGTCTCACAAACCAAATCCCTCTTATACGATCATGAAAAAACTTCTCGCAATCGCTGCAGCAACTGCGGCACTTTTTACTTTCACCCCAACTGAGGCTAAAGCCGGCCACAGCTATCAATCGCGCGCCGTTGGCACTTGTCAGCACTGCCGCGGCAAAATTTACTCTTACTACCGCCCCGTAAGAACTTATCAGGGCCACACTCACTATGGCTGGGTGACCTCTTCGCACTCCAAGTGCAACGCTGCCTATGCTCAGCGTTCACATCGAAGTCGCTCCTATCAAAGTCGCTCATATAGCCACTCCTACGGTCACCGAGGCTACGGATACAGTCGCTCATATAGCCACTCATACGCTCGCCCCGGAATCTCCTTCAGTTTCGGCTCAAGCCGCGGACATTGCCATTAAGCGCTCCAGAGAGCGAAATTTAAGAATTCGCAAAAGCCTCACTTCGGTGGGGCTTTTGTCGTTTCGAGAGAAAAGAGATCAAAAGGTTCCCTTTTCATGAGATTCATGCCGAAAGATTGCTTGCACAGAAGCGGTTTTGAATTTAAGAATTCATCCCTCCTCGCCAGTCTCACGGTTTGGTGAGGAATTCGCTCGGGTGGCGGAATTGGTAGACGCGCAGGATTAAGGATCCTGTGGGGCGACCCGTGGGGGTTCGATTCCCCCCTCGAGCATATTTTAACTGGCCATAGGCCTCAGAGTCTTTCGCATTGAGTGCCTCTCCAAAAGATTCCCCAACGGCCATTTTGCTCATCTCCTGCGCAGATCAGCCGGGAATCGTAGCCGCCGTTTCGGCCTTTCTTTACGAAAACGAAGGAAACATTATCGACGTCGATCAGCACGTTGATAAAGAAGCCGCCACTTTTTCGATGCGAGTCGAATGGGAGGTCGAAGGCTTTAAGGTCCCTCGCGAAGCCATCCGTAACGCGATTCAATCTCTCATCGATCGATTTTCCATGGAAATCGAGCTTCACTACTCGGATCAGCCGGCTCGGGTCGCACTATTTGTCACCAAAGACAACCACTGCCTCTACGATCTCCTTTCCCGACACGAGAGCGGCGAGTTGAATATGGAGATCCCTCTCATGATCAGCAATCGCGAAGACCTGCGCTCCATCGCAGACCGCTTCGGAATCCCGTTCCATTACTTTCCGATTACGAAGGAGAACAAAAAGGCTCAGGAACAAAAAGAAATCGAACTGCTTCGGGCCCAACAGGTGGAAACGGTCGTCCTCGCACGCTACATGCAGATTTTGAGCCCTCTCATGACAGAGGCCTTCCCGAGTCGAATTATTAACATTCACCACTCGTTTCTTCCCGCGTTTCCCGGAGCAAGACCCTATCACTCCGCCCACAAGCGTGGCGTAAAACTCGTCGGTGCTACGAGTCACTATGTGACCGAAGAGCTCGACGAAGGGCCCATCATCGCCCAGGGCGTGAATCCCGTTTCTCATCGCGATACGGTTCAGGATTTCATCCGCAAAGGCCGCGCCCTTGAGCAAAGTGTTCTCAGCCGAGCTGTCTGGCTGCATCTCAATCGTCGCACCCTTGTCCATGGCAATCGTACCACTGTCTTCGGATAAACCCACTCCGGACTATGGCCCAAAAATTTCAGACTCTTCCCGGCTTCCGGGACTTTTATCCGGACGAATGCGCAGCTCGTAACTACGTCTTCGAGACATGGCGTCGTGTCGCGCGCCGCTACGGCTTCGTCGAATACGAAGGCCCGATTCTTGAGCCAACCGATCTCTACAAGCGTAAAAGCGGTGATGAGATCGTGAACCAGCTCTTCTGTTTCAACGACAAAGGAAAGCGGGACGTTTCGATGCGCCCTGAACTGACGCCAACGCTCGCACGCATGGCAGCGGCTCGTCAGCGGGATTTCAAGAAACCCCTCCGCTGGTTCTCGATCGGGCAATTCTTCCGTTACGAAAAACAACAGAAAGGCCGCGGGCGGGAGTTCTACCAGTTCAACTGTGACATTCTCGGCGAGCCGAACGTGATGGCCGACGCAGAGCTCATAGCGCTTGCGATCGATCTGATGCGGGACCTCGGATTCACTTCCGACGATTTCCGGATTCGAGTCAGTGACCGAAACGCCTGGGTCGAATTCGCGAGCACGAACGGAGTGACCGAAGAAAACCTCACCACTTTCCTCCAAGTCGTCGACAAGATGGAGCGTGCCCCGGCAGAGAAAACCGATACCGCACTGCAGGAGCTCGGCCTCAGCCTCGAGCAGGTGAAAACATTCATCGCGTCTGGTTCCGCCGCATCACCTGCGATCTCGGAAATTCTCGCCGACCTCGAAGCACGCGGTTTGGACCATTTTGCCGAAGTCGACCTCAGCATCGTAAGAGGCCTCGCCTACTATACAGGCCCTGTCTTTGAGATCTTCGATATCGGCAAAGGAATGAGGGCGGTTGCGGGCGGAGGCCGATATGATCAGCTTCTCGAACTCATCGGAGGCGTCCCCATGGCCGCTTGTGGATTTGCGATGGGAGATATGGTCATCACCGATTTAATCCGTGAATCCGAAACCCCCGGAAAACTTCTCACCAGCGCAGTGAATGATTCTCAGAGCGTCGACGGCTACATTGTCGTCGCCGATCCTGACCAGCGTGGCGCCGCCCTTGGTATTTCTCAAACTTTGCGCAGCGCCGGACATCGAATCATCACGCCACTCGCCGATACCAAGGTAGGAAAACAATTTCAGGCGGCTGAACAAGCCGGGGCAAAATTTGCCGTCGTCGTCGGTTCAGAATTCCCTTTATTGACCGTGAAAAATCTCGCCGACCGTGACGAGATTTCCTGCGACGTGAGTGAGATTTCTAAGGCATTAGCTCAAATTCTTGAGAAATAGCCCTCCTGGGCCTCATTTCTCTTCGAGACAGGACACTTTTCGTTTTCGAATCGGTGGCACAATGCTAAACTACGGAACTTCTTTCCTTGTTGACCTGCCATTGAACCAAGATGAATAAAACGAATCTCATTACCTTTTTGTCTATCGTCGTCGTGGGAGGGATTGGATCGTTCATCTACATCAGTAACAGAGCTGATCGTGTCGAAGTGGAACCACCCACCACTGAAGTTAAACAACGCACCACCACTGAAGAGCCAGAGGAGGAGGCAACACCGACGACCACCAAACCGAAAGTCGCCGAAAAATCCCAGCCCGCTCCGGCTCCGACAGAACCAAAAGCTGAGAAGACGGCCAAGCCAAAAGCGACTCCTGACAGCCCTGCTAAATTACTCGCCGCTCTAAGTGAGGTCATTTCTTCGAAAAATTTCGAAGCCTTTGAAGCCGCCCTCAAGACGGGCGCCATATCGGAAACGATCAAGCCTCAGGTGAAAGCGCTCATCGAATCGCCCGACTATGACCTCGATGCCGACCGTCCCTACGTCGAAATCTCGAAGTCAGCCGAATCGTTGCGCTGGGCATTGAACTTCACACCTAAAACCGGCGACGCGACGAGACAACTCTACACAGACATCACCAAAGGCAAAACGGCCGGTTCGCTTGAAATCGAAAAAATCTCACTTCCACTTGAGGCAGCCTCGCCTACTGAAGCTTCTCCTGCGGAAAAAGCAGATTCACTTGCCATCGCTTACGCCTTTTCCAAAGCGGTCGTGAAACGTGACTTCAACTCGGCGCGCGCCCTTTCCGACCCCGCGACCGTTACCGATGAACGAGTCGCCGCTCTCATGATAGCGCTCGAAGAAGGGAAGTTTGCACTCAAAGAGGAGCGACCTCTCGTTGTGACACTTTCCCGCGAGGACATCACCTGGGTACTCACTCGGGTGCAGTCAGACAAATCGGCCTCTGAGTTTGCCCTTGAGCTCGGCCAAATCGACGACAGCTGGAAAGTAAATGGACTCACCTTCTCCAAAGTGCTCTCCGCGCTCTCTGAACAGGCCGGAGGCGGTCAGGTTCCCTACAGTCCCATCGTCGAAGATCCCGACGGAGGAGACTCCCTCGTGCTCTACTTCGAATTCGATGCCTCTGCTCTCACTCCACGGGCAGCCCTTCAGCTGTCAATCGTCGCTGATATTCTCAGCCAGGGCGAAGATCGCGTTATGCGAATCAACGGACACGCTGACTCCAAAGGTTCTGACGCCTACAACAGCAATCTCAGTGACGGCCGCGCCGATGCGATTCGAAAAGCGCTCATCAGCCTGGGCGTCGCCCCGAAGCAAATCGTCACCGAAGCCTACGGCGAAACTCAGCCCCGTCGCCCCAACTTCAACGCCGACGGCACCGACAACCCCAACGGTCGCTCCCAGAACCGGCGCGCTGAGGTGTTCTTGGATTTCTGATTGAGTTCAGGGTAAGATCCCTGCATACACTGTTCGGTCTAAAAAATGAGCCGCTATGAAGTGATTCTCTTTGCCGTCCTAATCAGCATTGGAGTCATTAGCGGAGTCAGCTTCGGTTACTTTGCCGCGAAGCGAGATAAGGCGCTGGCCGATATTCGGATCACGTCAAAACACCTAACGTAGCAATCTACGAGAATCCGCTCCCATTCGTGTTTCTACCTTCACGATCTCATCGCGAATCAACGCAGATGAAAGTGACGCCGATTTCCCCCCATTCTTTCCTGTCCCGCGCCTCAGATCACGTTATCTTTGAGGCATGGATAAAGCCTCTACCTTTTCGAGACGTTCTTTTGTCACTGGCTCCACCGCTACGATCGCGGCTCTCGCAGCCTCAATGAATCAACGCTTCTCCCTTGCTGACGAAGCAGCAGCGGCAGCAGGTGTGACGACGAAAATCAATCACTCGGTCTGCAAGTGGTGCTACAAAGGAGTCACGCTTGAAGAACTCTGTATCGCTGGAAAAGAATTCGGACTTCAATCAATCGAGCTTCTCGATCCAGCTGATTTTCCCATGCTGAAAAAACACGGCTACGATTGCGCGATGGTGAATTACCCCTCGGTCCAAGTCGATATTGGCGGAGAGATCAAAAAGGTGGGCACGATTCCCAACGGCTTTAACCGCCTCGAACATCACGACACGCTCGTCGAAATCTACGAGGCACAAATCAAAGCGGCTGCGGAAGCGGGGTTCAAGCAAGTGATCTGTTTCTCCGGAAACCGAAACGGAATGGATGACGAAGAAGGGCTCAAAAACTGCGCCATCGGATTGCAAAAGATCATCCCGGCCGCCGAAAAGCACGGCATCACGATCTCGATGGAGTTGCTCAATTCCAAGGTGAACCACAAAGATTACATGTGCGACCTCTCCAGCTGGGGCGCAGCACTTTGTGACGAAGTCGGCTCCGAGCATTTTAAGCTCCTCTATGACATCTACCACATGCAGATCATGGAGGGCGACATCATCGCGACGATCAAAGACCGCCATCAGTATTTCAGTCACTACCACACCGGCGGCGTTCCCGGCCGTGCCGAGATCGATGAGACTCAGGAGTTGAACTACCCCGCGATCGTCAAAGCAATCGAAGCAACTGGCTTCAAAGGCTACATCGGCCAGGAATTCATTCCCAAGCGCGACGACAAAATCGCATCGCTCAAGCAGGGCGTCGAGATTTGTCGGGTCTAACCAATTTGATACAGCCCCGTCATGCGACAAGTTTTCACGACCCATCGATTCGAAACAGTAGGCCTCTATCAGTCGATTCTTGAGGACGAAGGCATTCCCACGATGATCCGCAACGAGCACACCTCCGTGCTCGACGGATCATCCCCCGGTGACATCATCTGGCCGGAACTCTGGGTCCTGAAAGATTCGGATTTCGAGCGCGCTATCGAGATTCTTAAACCCCTTTACGAGGGCAGCGAAGCCGATCACAACGAGAAAACAAAGGACGAAGCGTAAGGGGAATCGCATTCGGCTAAAGGCGAAGCCCTGTCAGACACTTCGCAGTGAAACTCAAGGAGAGGCTGCCTCTTGCTGCCTGCAGAAGCCCTCAGTGCAAGCCCTGAGCGCAAGCCAGGTTTCTTCTTCTTTCTAACTAAGAAATCTCAGGAGAAGTTCTGAGACGGAGTCTCCAGCTCCGAGCTTATGAGGCGTCTCGAAGCACGCCTTCTCCTTGACTACTCCTCCGCGTCCTCGAGTGATCTCGGGGTGCCTTTCAATCAGCTCACGGCAAATTCTAGAGACCTCGAATCAACTAGTCTTTCCCGCGCGCCTTTCAGAACGTGCTCACTCGTCCCGACGGGACGCTTCATTCTAGGCGGGTGACTTCAGTCCCCGCAACACGCGGTGGAGGATGATTGTCAGGAACTGACAGCTCATTACCACGCTAGAGAGGAGGTGCCAAAACTAAGTAATGAACTGTCGGTTCCCGACAACCTTCAAGCTGGACAAGCATGCGGGGGCTAAAGCCCACCGCCTAAAATGAGTTGTCACTTCGCGACAGAAACGATCACACCGACCAGACCGAACTTTTCAAGCCTCTTCCACCTGACTTTTGTTCCTCTCCAAATTCTTACAGCGCTCACTCGTCCCGACGGGACGCTTCATTCTAGGCGGGTGACTTCAGTCCCCGCAACACGCGGTGGAGGATGATTGTCAGGAACTGACAGCTCATTACCACGCTAGAGAAAGGGGCCAAAAACCGAGGCACGAGCCAGACGAGCCAGACGAGCCAGACGAGCCAGACGAGCCGGCACGGGGCGAACAGAAGAAGCCTAAGGCAACTTCCACTCTCCGCGATACTGCTCGTATTCGGCTTTCGGCAGCAGCACATAAACCGGGCGCTTCGCCGGCTCAACCGTGGCGATGAAGTTCTTGAGATTCGCCTCAGCCATTGTCGTGCAGCCGAAGGTGGCAGACCCGCCACCGTTTCTCCAGATGTGAAAGAAAATCGAAGACCCCGCTCCCGAAGTGATATTAGGGTAGGCGTTGTGAGCGATGAAAAGCTTCAACGAATGAGCGTGATCGCCCTGCTTCATCTGCGCTTTGTGTTCCGCTGAAGTGCGGGGCTCGTAGTCAATCCGGCGATACTGATTGTAGTACTGAGAACTTGTATCTTCATACCAGAGGTCACGTGTCGTTACCTGAACGTAATTGAGATTCGGCGACTTTTTAATCGATGAATCGTAACCCCAGGCACCGCCCAGATCAAAAACTCCCGCGGGAGCACGTCGATCACCCTCTTTCTTAGTCGTAACGCCTTCAGGCACCGGATGAAGGCCTTTACCCCAGATGAGGCCGTTCTTGCCAAGCCGCCCACTCCAGGAGGAACCGGTCGCCTTCCAGCCCGTCGCCTTTTTCTCGTAAAGCGTCAGCGTCACGCTCGAGGAATTCCAGTTGTCAGCGATCCCCACGAGGCATTGCTTGGAGTCGGAAGGCAATTCGAAAGCGGAGCTAAATCCACAGGCGGCGAAAAGAACAAGGATAGCAAACGTGAACCGTCTCATGGGAGGGAAGATAAGTTAAGTTTCAGCAAAGATGAAATACCTTTTTCTTTATCCTTATCTTTTTCTTCATCTAATTCAGAGCCGATCCGTCGAAAACCGAGGGAGATTCGGGCGGGAGATAAAGATAAAAGGGGCTCTGCGGAGATTAAGAAATAATACGCGTTTCACGATTCGCCCCTAGCGAGATTCTCACATCCCTTAATATCGAGCTTTCCGGAAGCGAGAATCGGGATCGCCTCGACATCAACTATCTTCTTCGGAATCCACAGCGCGGCAACCCCTTCGGCGCGGAGTGAAGTGCGCAGTTTCTTTAGATCAATGTCAGGTTCACTACTCAGAAGGATCAGCGCCTCGCCTTTGGCTTCATCGGGAACGCCCACAATCGCAATTTTCCGCTCATCATCGCTGTGTCCGAGAGATTTGTTCACGAGATCTTCGACGGTTTCGTGAGGCACCATTTCACCACCAATTTTAGAGAAGCGGGAAAGACGCCCTTCGATATAGAGGAAACCATCCTCATCAACGCGTCCAATATCACCGGTCATGAACCAGCCGTTTTGCATCACTGAAGCCGTCTTCTCTGGCTCATTGAGGTAGCCTTCAAAGATATTCGAACCCCGAAGCCAGATCATTCCCGACTCATGCAAGGGGAGAGGCTCGTGGGTTTCGGGATCAGTGATACGGGCAGCAACTCCTGGAATGAACATTCCGACTGAACCGGGGCGGTGATTGGGAAGGATAGGATTGCTATCATCATTCACCTCCGGGTCGGGAATATTCACATTCGTCACCGGCGAAGTCTCGGTGAGACCGTAACCTTCGAGGACCGGCTTACCAAATCGCTTCTTGAAACTATCGGCCACTTTCTGTGGAAGCTTCTCCGCTCCGGTGATGACGAACTTCACGCTTTCGAGTTGTTCCTTCTTCGCCCGTCGCAAATAGCCGCGAAGGAAAGTGGGCGTCGCGAGGACGAGACTGACTTGATGTTTTTCAATGAGTTCCGCCAGCTTCACGGTTTCGAGCGGGCTCGGGTAGGTCACGAGACTGACTCCCTCAATCATCGGATACCACATCGTTACGGTACAACCGAAACTATGGAAGAGGGGAAGACACCCTAACACTTTATCACTCGACTTGAGATCGATACGGGCGCCAAACTGATTCACATTCGCGAGTATATTTCGATGGGAAAGAACCACTCCTTTAGGATCACCTGAGCTACCACTCGTGAACAAAAGAACCGCCTCTTCTGAACCACCCTTGCGCGGCACGTGCAGGATTGACGCAAGCATATCGGCGGAGAAAATCTTGGAAAGACCAAGCCAGAGAACGATCGATTTCTTCACCTCAGGAAGAATCTGATCGATCAAAATCATCTGCCGATTCGGAGGCCAGTTGAAAGAACTCAACTTCCGGACAAAAGGATCGGCGCTGATAAATCTGTCGAGATCAGCCTGCTGAATACAAGAAGCGATCCCCTTTTCCCCGGCGGTGAAATTCAAGTTCACGGGAATCTTTCCCGCAAGCAGAACCGCAACGTTGGTGAGGATGCCGCCTTTTCCAGGAGGCAGGATCACGCCGACGCGTTTCTTTTTCGTCGATTTCTTAATAATCTTCGAAAGCACAATCGCGACAGCGAGAAGCTTGTCGAATCGGAGGACACCTCCATCAAAACCGTCGATAATTTCAGAGGATCGACTGTGTTTTTTTAATCCCCGCAACACCTCGTAGGCGAGATGGCTCTGGAGAATCGGACGCGAAGAGTAGGCGACCTCCGCGGCGATAAGAAGATTTTCGGTAAAGTTCGCCAGATTCGAAGCTTCTCGCTGGAGCGGTTCGCCAAACGAAAGGACGATGCGTTCCGTCTCCTCGCGAGACTCAACCCCGAGAGCCGTCTCTTCAGGATGATCCACAAACAAAGGAAGAATAGGCGCTCCACAGCTCGTGAGAAACTTAAGGATTCCCGAAGGAATCGAAACAAGCTGGCCGGGTCTCACATGAGATACACCGGGAATAAAAATGACGACGCGGCCATCGGAGAGGTACTGATGCAGCTCCTTTTTAAAAGCTGATTTGCCTGTCTCGTCTGAAGAAAATTCGAGCGCTTCAGCATCATCTTTTTCAAGGTACGCTTGAAGCAGCGGATCATAGTCGAGACCATCCTCAATCAGATAAACCAGTTTCCGGTCTTCTATCCCCGTTTCCAGATGGAGCAAATCCTCGAACGAGAGCCGATTGGCGATGATTAAAATTCCTCCTTCGGGAATATTTGCTTCACCGTGAAGTTCCAGCTTTTCGTTGTAACGGGCCATAATCAGGAAATGTGGTGTCTTTTTACAAGATTTCGACCAATTTAGCGATTTTCCCCTTCAAAAACAGCTGCGTTTTTCTATAAATACCTCTTCACCGCGTGATGCGGCCCAACCACCAAAATCCCAATGGCAGAAAACGAAACGAATTCAGACGACGGCAACAGCTCCGCCTACTGGCGCGCCAACCTCAAATGGGTCGGCATTCTCTTGACGATTTGGTTCGTCGTTTCCTATGGCTGCGGGATCCTCTTTGTCGAGCCGCTTAACCAGATCAGAATCGGTGGCTTTCAGCTCGGTTTCTGGTTCGCCCAGCAAGGCAGCATTTACGTCTTCGTGATCCTCATTGCAGTCTACGTCCGCGTCATGAACAAGCTCGATCACCAATACAGCGTGAAAAAGAAGTAAGACTTCCCTTCAGAAGAAAAACCACCTTCCTACTTTCTCACCTACTCACTTTCCCACTCTACTCATGGACGTACAAACCTGGACCTACCTTCTCGTCGGAATCACCTTTACCCTCTACATCGGGATCGCAATCTGGTCGCGCGCTGGATCAACGAGCGAATTCTATGTTGCCGGTGGCGGTGTTCCCGCTCTCGCCAACGGCATGGCAACCGCCGCCGACTGGATGTCAGCGGCTTCATTCATCTCCATGGCAGGATTGATTTCCTTCCAGGGATACGACGGATCGGTTTTCCTAATGGGATGGACCGGCGGCTACGTGCTCCTCGCTCTCCTTCTCGCTCCCTACTTGCGAAAGTTCGGCCAGTTCACCGTTCCCGATTTCGTAGGGGATCGTTATTACAGCAAAACGGCCCGCCTCGTGGCCCTCGTCTGCGCAATTTTCATCTCTTTCACCTACGTCTGCGGTCAGATGCGTGGCGTCGGCGTGGTCTTCTCACGCTTTCTTTTTTCCGAAGTGGAAGGCCCCATGTGGTTCGGTTTTGAGCCGATCACCTGGGGAGTTCTCATCGGAATGACCGTCGTATTTTTCTACGCCGTTCTCGGTGGCATGAAAGGGATCACCTACACGCAGGTCGCTCAGTACTGCGTGCTCATTTTTGCTTTCATGGTTCCTGCGATCTTCATCTCCCTGATGATGACAGGAAATCCGATTCCCCAGATCGGTCTTGGCTCCGAGGTGACCGGTGAAGGAATCTACCTCCTCGACAAGCTCGACGGACTGAACCAACAATTGGGATTCACTGCCTACACCGACGGATCGAAATCGATGATAGATATCTTTTTCATCACGATGGCGCTGATGGTCGGGACGGCAGGACTGCCGCACGTGATTATCCGCTTCTACACCGTGAAAAAAGTGAGCGCCGCTCGTGTTTCCGCCTTCTGGGCCCTGCTTTTCATCGCAATTCTCTACACAACCGCGCCCGCCGTTTCCGCCTTCGCGAGAACCAATCTGCTCCAGTCGATTCCCGACAAGTCCTACTCAGAAGCTCCCGCCTGGCTGAAGTCCTGGGAAGGGGCCGGCCTCATTGGATGGATGGATAAAAATAAAGACGGCATCATTCAATACGCGCCCGGAAAAGTCTTCGAAGGCAAGCCGGCGTTTAGTGGCAATGATAGGGGTGAAAATGACGAACGCCTCCTCACCAATACGCCCACTGACAATGCCAACGAACTTTACGTCGATCAGGACATCATGGTCCTCGCCAATCCGGAGATCGCGAACCTGCCTAACTGGGTCGTGGCGCTGGTCGCCGCTGGCGGACTCGCCGCTGCCTTGTCGACCGCGGCAGGTCTGCTCCTCGTGATCTCGACTTCCGTCTCTCACGATCTCGTTAAAAAGACCTTCGCTCCCGGAATCAGCGATAAGAGGGAACTGCTCATCGCCCGCTGTGCCGCAGGAGTCGCCGTCGTCATCGCAGGGGTTGCCGGAGTCTATCCACCGGGCTTCGTTGCCTCGGTCGTTGCCTTTGCCTTCGGGCTCGCGGCGGCCTCATTCTTTCCCGTGATTATTCTCGGTATCTTCAGCAAACGCATGAACCGCGAAGGAGCGATTTGCGGGATGGTCATCGGTATCGTCTTCACCGCCTCCTACATCATCTTCTTCAAATTCATCCGCCCGGACCTCAACAACTCAGACAGCTGGTGGTTTGGCGTTTCCCCAGAAGGTATCGGAACCCTCGGCATGATCATCAACTTCGCCGTCTCCTTCATCGTTTCACGCTTCACTCCGGCACCGCCTAAGGACGTCGTCGAGATGATCGAAAGGATCCGCCAGCCCGAGGCCGAAGGCGAAGAGTTAGCGGTGGCCGATCACTGATTTTGAGGTGATTTAGCAGGGTTCGTTCTTCGCCGAAGCTTCGAAGGACAGGTAGGTCGGTGACTTGCCCCTGTTGGGTTAACGCTATGAAAACGATCGACCGGATACGTCTTGTAGGACTGATCGAATCAACCTTCCTCGATATCCCCAAACCAAAACACACGAAACGAGTTGCCCGTGCTTTCGATGACGAATGGTTCCCCAACAAGAATCGGATTGATGAACTTCGGATCCAAGATAAAGAACAACTTTGGCAAGACTTAGAGCCGGAGGAAATATACGAACATTCAGATGTTCTTTGTTGGCTCTCACCTGAAGGCTTCCGGTTCTACTTTCCAGCTTTCTTGAACTACTCCCTCCAGAACTGGGAAAAGTCACATGATCGTGTACAACACGAATGTATGGAAGTCATTGGCAGAGAACCCGACGTCGTGAATGCCCTAACCATCGATGAGGCACGTGTTTCGGCAGAGACATTAACCGAGCTTTCTGTAGATCCTAACGGTCAACACTACCATGCGGACCAGTCAATCCGAGTCCTCGAGCTTCACATCGCCACTGCCGGACGACATCATTCCTGAATACACCTCACACCCACTCAGAGATTGCATTTTCCCCGCTACTGAGATTGGATAAGGCATGCTCCATTTGGTTGAACACCCGATCATTCGCGAACGACTCACTCAGATCCGATCGACAGATTCGGACACCGCCGCCTTCCGCCATGCCCTTCATGACATCGCGCGGCTCATGTGCTTTTCGGTGACCGCCGATCTTGAAACCACGGTCACCGAAGTCGAAACGCCTCTTACGAAAACAGACGGCCACAAACTGACCCGCCCCGTCGTCCTCGTCCCCATTCTCCGGGCCGGAGCAGGAATGATGCAGGGCTTCTCTGAGATACTCACAGAGGCATCTCTCGGCTACATCGGGCTCTATCGCGACGAGGAAACCCACAAGCCTCATCGCTACTATTGCAAGATGCCGCCCAACCTCGCAGAAGCTGACGTCATCCTGATCGACCCCATGCTCGCGACCGGGGGAAGCGCCGCTGATGCTGCCGACGAATTGAAAGAACTGGGCGCTTCCCGCATTCGCTTTGCCTGCCTCATCGCTGCTCCGGAAGGGGTCGAAGCCTTTGAATCAAAGCATCCCGACATTCCTATCTTCACCGCCTCACTCGACGAAAGGCTCAACGAAGATGCCTACATCGTTCCCGGACTCGGCGATGCCGGTGACCGGTATTTCGGGACGTGAACGATGAGCGGGGCAGGTCCAAAGCGGTCCAAAACCATGACCCTTCTCTGCACGTCACGAAGTGACCGCTCATTCCAGCCGGGGATTTCAATCCCCGGTTTTCAATTCAACATCTCCAGCGTCGGGAACCGACGGCTCATTACCCTCAGTGATTCTGCGAGTCTCATTTAACCTTATGACGCTCCGAATAAAGTGATAAAGAAGTTCGCTTAAGGTCAGCCAAGGAGAGGTCAAAGGTGAATCCGGTAATGAACCGTCCGTTCCGGACGATGGTTAACAACCTACCAAAACGGGGATTAAAATCCCCGCCTAACATGAACGGTCACTTCGCGACGAGATACCTTTCGCGACGAGATACCTTTCGCGACGAGATACCTTTCGCGACGAGATGCCTTTCGCGACGAGATACCTTTCGCGACGAGATGCCTTTCGCGACGAGATACCTTTCGCGACGAG